>Ga0181533_1003145_pt1 | contig 18270 bp, 12 predicted proteins | sample PEATcosm2014_Bin_45_FD_119772 | JGI IMG/M metagenome (GOLD analysis project Ga0181533, IMG submission 119772) | Peatland microbial communities from MTU Mesocosm Facility, Houghton, MI, USA - PEATcosm2014_Bin11_60_metaG | ecosystem: Environmental > Terrestrial > Soil > Wetlands > Peat | place... | reverse complement strand
CTGACGGATCGGTATTCAGCGGGCTGGGTGCTGATGGGCGGATATCTGTTGTGGTCGCTGGCCATGGCGATGCTCGGGCTTGCGCCGAGCTATGTCGCGCTGTTTGCGCTGCAACTGGTGCTGGGCATGGGCGAGTCGGTGGCGTATCCCTGCTATTCGCGCATCTTTGCCGCCATGCCGCAGGAGCATCGCGGGCGCGCCAATGCGTTCATCGATGCGGGAACCAAGCTGGGACCGGCTGCGGGAGCGTTTGTGGGCGGGCTGGTGCTGGTGCATTACGGCTGGAGGATGCTCTTTTTGGCGTTTGGCATCGGCGCGCTGGTCTGGATCGTGCCGTGGTATTTCGCCCTGCCGCGCGGCGGGCCAGCAGAGAGCCAAAGTGCCGGCAGGCGGGAGCAGGAAACGTTGAGCGATGGCTCGGGGCCATCCATTCTGAAGATGGTGCGATTGCGCTGCGCCTGGGGCACACTCATCGGCCACTTTTGCGGCAACTATTTTTACTATTTGGTGCTGGCGTGGCTGCCCACGTATCTCGTCCAGGAGGAACACCTGTCGATTCGTGACATGTCGCGCCTTACCGCGGCGGTGTTTCTGTTGATTGCCTCGACCACGGTGCTGGCGGGCTGGATCTCCGATCGCTTGATCGCGCGTGGCAATTCGCCGACGGCGGTGCGTCTCACTGTGGTCGCGGGCGGCCAGGCGATGGCTTCCATTCTGCTTGCCCTCACTGTGATTCACGGGCATCCCTTGATCGCGCTAGGCCTTCTTGCCGTCGCCTGCATCGGCCACGGCGGCTACGCGTCAAACCATTGGGCGATTGCACAGACGCTCGCGGGACCGAAGATGGCCGGCCGCTGGTCGAGCCTGCAGAACGGCTTTGCCAATTTCTCCGGGATTGCCGCGCCCTGGCTCACCGGGTTAATTGTGCAAACGCGCGGCAGCGCCCGCCTCGCCTTCGCCATCACTGGTGCCGTGGCGCTGGTCGGCGCGTGCTCGTGGGTGTTCCTGGTACGGCGCGTCGAGCCGGTGCAGTGGGACACATTACCGCGGGGCTGGCGGCGCGCGTAAGAAACGTGGGAGGTCTTATCGCGCCACGGCACGGGCTTCAAGCTTGCGGAGGGACTTGATCATCTCCGCGAGCGCGGCCTTGCCGATTTCGCTCTCGAATTCCTTTTGCATGCGGTCGAGCGCAGCGATCACGCGCAGCGCGCAGCGCTTGCCCTGCGGCTTGAGCGCCAGAAGATAAGCACGCGCGTCGTTGGGGTCGATCCTGCGCAGCAGCAATCCCTTGGCCTCAAGCGAGGAGATGCAGTGGCTGAGATTGCCGCGCGTGGTGGCGAAGGTTTCCGCCAGTTGCGATGGCTTGACTTGGCGCGGCGCCTCGAAGAACAGTGCGGCCAGCACCAGCGCCTCGAGAAATCCGAGGTTGTCGGCGGCGAGCACCCGCGAGGCGAGCGACTCAAAACGGCGCGCCGCGCGGTTGACGGCGAACATGGGACTTTCCCGGAGAAAGGCGTCGATGCGCATAGCATTTAGAAAGTAGTTGAATGGCTCAACTATTCAAAATGATACCAAATCATGGTTGAAGAGACCCTGCGCGGCGGCGATGATAGTGGGGAGCTCATTGATGCCCCAATTTCGATTGATCCCGAACGCCCAAATCCTGCTGCTGGCTGCCGTGTTGCCCGCAACCTTTGCGCAGGATGCCGCAACCCCGCCGAAGACGCCCGTCAAAGGGCCCGCAGAGACCATGATCGTGCTGGGCTCCGCCACGCCGGTGCCGCTGACCGAGTCGCAGCGCTCGGTCGACGTTCTGCCCGTGCAGGGGCAGTCGCTGGCGGCGGAGTCGCCGCAGGATTTTCTTCGGCGTGACTCCTCGATCTTTCTTGAAGAACGCGGCGCCGGCGGCGGCCAGGCCGACATTGTGATGCGCGGAGGCAGTTTCGAGCAGACCGTGGTGCTGCTCAATGGCTTTCGCGTCAACGATGCGCAAACCTCGCACCACAATCTCGATTTGCCGGTGCCCCTCGACGCCATCGATTCCATCCAGTCGCTGGAGGGCGCGGGATCGACACTCCACGGAGTCGACGCGCTGAGCGGAGTCGTGGATTTTTTGACGGCTGCGCCCGATCACGACTCGCTGCTTGTGCGCGCGGGCGAGGGAAGTTTTCAATCCAACGAGGAAACGCTGCTGGGCGGGGCCACGCGCGGCCCCTGGAGCGGGCGCGTCGCCGCGGAGCGCAACTTCTCCACGGGATTCATGACCGACCGCGATTATCGCAACATGGACGCGTCGGCGGAAAGCTGGGGCGCTCCGCGCTTTGGTCTTTTGGACGTGCTCGTTGCTGTAAGTGACCGTTCCTTCGGAGCCAATCAGTTTTACGGCAACTATCCATCATGGGAGCGGACCAAGGGCTGGTTTGCGTCGGCGCGGCAGGAACTCGGCAGCAAGACCGTGGCGGCCTTCGGCTATCGACGCCACACCGACGAGTTCGTGCTCTTTCGCGACGATCCTGCGATCTATGAGAACAACCATATTGATGGTTCCTGGCAGGGATCGCTGCGGGAGACGGTCACGGTGCACAAGGATTCTGTTGTTCTGATGGGACTGGAAGCGGACGGTGACAGCATCCACAGCAATAATCTTGGGCTTCATGCGCGCAATCGCGGCGCGGGTTATGTGGACCTGGACCTGCGGCCGGCGAAGCGGCGCTGGAGCCTGTCGATCGGTGCGCGCGAAGAGATTTTTTCGGGCGGCGCGCAAGCCGCTTTTTCGCCGGAGCTGGCGGGCAGCCTGCGCGTGGCAAAGCATCTGAAGCTGCGCGCCAGCGGCGGCTATGGATTCAGAATTCCCACTTACACCGATCTCTACTATTCGGATCCGTCGACGCTGGGCAATGCGAACCTCAAGCCGGAGTCGGCCTGGAGCGGCGATGGAGGCGCGGATTGGGCGCCATCGGCAAAGTTGACACTCTCGGCAACCGGGTTTTACTCGCAGCAGCACGACACCATCGATTACGTGAAGAGCGCGACGCTTCCGAATCCGTATCTTCCCACCGGCTGCCCGGCCAACATCTGGTGTGCGGCCAATCTGAACGGCCTTGGTTTTGCGGGTATCGAGACCCGGCTCACGTGGATTCTGAAAAAATCGCAAACTATGCGCATCGTGTGGACCGGAGTACACGGCGCGCAGAGCGCACTGCACGGGCTCGAGTCGGAGTACGTATTCAATTACCCGGTCGAGAACATTCATGCTTCGTGGAGCTCGGCGCTGGGCCACGATTTTGTACTGACCAATGCCGTCGAAATTGCCGAGCGCTATCAGCAGACCGTGTATCCGGTGTGGAATGCCTCGCTTACCCACGACACGGGAAAGCTGCGGCCCTATCTGCGATTCACGAATCTGAGCAACACTGGGTATCAGGAGATCACGGGCGTCAATATGCCGCCGCGCACCATCATGGGCGGGGTTGCGCTGCAGTTGGGAAAGTGACGGATCGTAGTCTGCAATTGCTCGCAAAATAGGCATGTTCACGAGCATTCAAGGCCGTGCCGCATTGCGAACCGCACCGAGGCGTTTCACGCGGCCGGTGCAAACCCCTTGCGATGCAAATGCTTAAGGAATGCGTGCACATTTGAGTTAAAACTTTCTAAATTTACAGTACAATCCAGACAAACATTCGCTAAAAAGCGGAGTTCTTATCAGGACTTTTCCTAATCTGTGTGTTCGTGCGACTGTTGCGGTGCTGCCGGTTTTGGCGGGCTGCATCGTGCTGCCTCGCGCGGGCGTGGGGCAAACGCCGGGGCAAAATTCGGCGCAGGCCCAGCCGGCCAATCCCAACGCCGCGTCACCGGGCGCCATCAAACTTCCCAGCGCGCCGGAGAATACCACGACACTCGGCGGCGGCGTGCAGCCGGCCGCTTCGGCGACTGCGATCAAGCCGAAAACCGCGCCTGTAATGATTAACGGGCGGCCGTACGTGCGCCCCACGCCAAAGCAACAATTCGACGACTACGCAAAAAACACCTACGGCTGGCCAGCCCTGGTTTTCACCAGTGTGCGTGCCTCCGTGGCGCAGGGCAGAGGCAAGCCGGAGGAGTGGGGGCAGGACTGGCCCGGCTTTGGGCAGCGATTCGGAAGCGCCAGTGCTACGACGGCGATCGATGGCAACGTGCGCTATGGCATGGAAATGCTCTTCAAGGAAGACATGCGCTACATCCCCTGCCACGGTTGCTCTGTGCACAGGAAATTGGAGAACGCGCTGCTGGCCGAGGTCACGGCGCGGCACGATACGAACGGGCACAGATTTTTTACGATCACGCCGACGCTCAGCGACATGGCCGGTCCGATGATTGCCAACAGTGTCTGGATTCCCGGTCACACCACGATCAACGGCTTCTACGGTTCACGGCTGATCTTCGCCTACCGGATCGGCGGGCACATGTTCACGGAGTTTGTACTCGAACGCCGCCACCACGATCCCAAGCTGCCGGATTGACCGGCACTGCCACTTGGCCTGCGGCCATCCCACCCTTTTCGCAACAAGCGCGAAAAGGATGGGGCACGGGGCGCAGCAATCAAAAATGCTGAGCTAATTTACCGGCGGCGGAAGCTGGAGCGGCTTGCGCGGCCCGAGCTCTTCGCGAACCAGAGTCAATCCCAGAAGCCAGCGCTCAAAGTTATCGGAAAGGCGCGCAAAAAGCGGCGCCTCCTTCTCGTACTCGAAGAGATTGAACTGGCTGACGATGAAGTAGCTCTCCTTGCCCGCGCGGATGAGTTCGGTAAGGCTCGGGGCATGATGGCGAAGACGGCGCCTTGATCCGGCGGCCTCAGGATACATGCCGGCCACGAACAACGCGTAGTCGCCGATGTGTTTGCGCAGCGCGCGCTCGGCGTCGAAAGACGGTGCGGCGCCGTTCACCGGGTCGGCGGCGCGCTCCATCTCCTCCAACTCCTCGATCGGTTGGCCCGATGCATCGCGCATGCAGTAAAGATTGCCGGCATCGGAGAACTCGCACAGCAAACGCGCAACGTAGCTAGTCACGTCGGGATCGCGAAGACCCAGCTTGCCCTCGTAACTGTTGCGGACCGCCTGCTGAAAGAAGGGTTCGAGCGGATGAGTCTGCGACTGCATACACACCTCCCGTGCGCGGAAGAGAAGAGTTTTTCCGTGTTCTACAGCTGCGGCTGAGCGCGAGCAGCCGGTTGCCCTTTTGGGCCCCGGCCGTTCCTGGTCGTGCTGCGCGGGGAAGTTGCCGGCCGCGGCCCGATTCACATGGCTGTAACACTGAGCTTATCGGAAGAGTTGCGTTGGTCAAGAGGGGAGGGCCAACTTTGTTGGCAGACGCGTAGCTCGATTGCAAACAGCGCGAGTGACGGCGCGGCAGACCTCAAGCGCGGAACAAAAAAGGCAGCCGCGTGGGCTGCCTTTCTTGCATTGCATGAGAATTTTCTGATGCCGGAGTCTCGCTTATACCGCGGCAGGCGTGCGCGATTCGAGCTCAGCCAGCCGTTTGGCCAGGAGCGTCTCCAGCTTGACCAGCGCGGCGGAGAAGCCTTCAATGCCTTCCTTCAATTTGTCGTTGGCCATGCGATCGGCGGCATGCATGCGGTCGAAGGTCGCCTTGTCCACGTTGATTCTTTCAATTTGCAGGTCCTTCACGGCTTCGGGCGAGAGCTTGCGCGGCAGATCGCCTTCGGTGGCTTCGAGCTCGGCCAGCAACTGCGGCGAAATGGTGAGCAGGTCGCAGCCGGCGAGCTCCGTGATCTCGCCGATGTTGCGAAAGCTCGCGCCCATCACCACGGTCTTGTAGCCGAATTTCTTGAAGTAGTTGTAAATGCGCGTCACCGACTGCACGCCAGGATCGTCTGCGCCGTGGTAATCCTTGCCCGTGTCTTTTTTGTACCAGTCGAGAATGCGGCCCACGAAGGGCGAGATAAGTGTGACGCCCGCATCGGCGGCGGCGATGGCCTGGTGCAGGCCGAAGAGCAGCGTCAGGTTGCAGTGGATGCCGTCCTTTTCGAGAACTTCGGCGGCGCGAATGCCCTCCCATGTGGACGCGATCTTGATGAGTATGCGGTCCTTGCCGATGCCTTCCTTGGCGTACATGCCGATAATGTCGTGCGCCATGTCGATGGTCTTCTCGGTGTCATACGAGAGGCGGGCGTCTACTTCGGTTGACACGCGGCCGGGGACAATTGCAAGAATCTTTTTGCCAAACGCGATGGCTAGCCGCTGGAAGGCGAGATTGGCGACTGCCTGGTCGGTGGCGCCTTCGCCAAGTTCATTACGCGCATCCTTCAACACGCCGTCCACAATGGGCTGATACTGTGGCATCTGCGCCGCGGCCGTGATCAGCGAGGGGTTGGTGGTCGCATCCTGGGGATGAAATTTTTCCATCGCTTCCATGTCGCCGGTATCGGCGACGACGACGGTGTATTGGCGTAGCTGTTCAAGCAGATTCTGCGGCATTACTCCTCCTGCGGGAATGGGGCGATTGCAAGGGGCGCCCTACGGCTTCAGTTTACCTCTTCTTTAGGATGCGGCACGTGAACGGCCGGTTTCATCTAAGCCTTCTCGGCCTCCACCGTGTTGGCCAGTACACCCAGGCCGGCGATGGAAACTTCAACGCGGTCACCGGGCTTGAGCGGTCCCACGCCGGAAGGGGTTCCGGTCAGCACCAGGTCGCCCGGCTCCAGCGTGAAAGCCGCGGAAATGTAGCGGAGCAAAACCGGCACAGAAAAAATGAAGTCGTGCGTGGAAGCCTGCTGGCGTAGTTCGCCGTTGACGCGCGTCTCGATCGTGACGCCGGCATCGAGGTCCAGCTCATCGCTCACCACGGGGCCGACCGGACAAAACGTATCGAAGCCCTTGGCGCGCGCCCACTGTACATCTTTCTTTTGCAAATCGCGGGCCGAGATGTCATTGGCCAGCGTGAAGCCGCGCAGCACCTGGCACCAGTCGTCTTCGGGCTTGAGGTTGCGCGTGCGCCGGCCGATCACCAGCGCCAGTTCGCCTTCAAAATCCACTCGCTCCGATACGGCAGGCAGCACCACCACGCCGCCGGGCCGCTGGAGCGACGACGGCGGCTTGAAAAAGAGCAGCGGCTCGGCGGGTATTTCATTGCCCAGCTCCTGCACGTGCTCGCGATAGTTGCGGCCCACGCAAATAATCTTCGTCGGCGTCACGGGCGGAAGCAGATCGGCGGCGGAAAGCGGCATGGGCTCGAATCCGAGGGCGAGAGAACTGGAGCGCCCGTGCTCGACGCGAAAAGCCAGGTCTCCTTCAGGGGCCGGCCCCACATCGGCAAGCCACAGCTCGCCGTCGCGATTTTCAACCTTGCCGTAGTGAGTTTGGCCGTAAAGCAAAAACCGGCAGTATTTCATGAGCGACCTCCTTTTGTGGAGCTAGGTCCAAGACCTCGCGGCCCTGTATCGGCCGGCATTATAGCGCCGGTCTCCAGACCGGCTGTCGAGCGGGCGTCCACGCCCGCACCTTTCAAAGAGTCATTGAGAATTCACGCCGTCAGAAACGCTAAGGCCCCGGCACCGTCTCCTCGGCCTCGGCCGAGCGCGCGCTTTCGTGCCCTTGCTGATCGATGGCGCTCACCGCATACAAATAGGTGTGGCCGGGTTGCACGTTCGCATCGTGATATTCGGGCGTGGGCACCGGCTGCGCAGGGGAAATGCGTTTCCATGCGATGCCCTCCGCCCCGGCTTCACGCCGGTAGACCATGTAACCCGCCAGATCGGCCTCGGTGCCGGGCTGCCAGTTCAGGTCGATCGCAGGTCCAGCGCCCGCTTCGCCGGCGGTTGCCACCGCTGCCAAACCTCTGGGCACGGCTGGAGGATACACGTTCACGGCCTCAATGCGCACGGGGGATGAGAGCGGCCCGGCGAGCTCCAGGGTTTCTCCGTTGACGGGTACGCGCGCCACGCGTTGCGCACGATACTCATAGGTCTCGCCAAACTGGATGCTGTTATCGAGAGCGCGGTCCAGTTGCGCGGCGGGCTCGATGAGGAGAGTGCGTAGAGGCGGTTCGGGACGCGGAGCGAGCGGGCCCTCTGTGGACCTTGACGGCGCAGGCGCATGCGCGGGCGGCGAAACCAGCTCACGCACCAGCCGCACCGCAACCGGTACTGCATCGGGCGGCGCGGGCGCCCAGCGTAGCAGAACGCCGTCCCGGCGCATCTCGGCTGCCAGGCCGTCGACTGCGGCAGGCGCCTCGCCGGCGAGAATCTGCGCGCCGTTTGAGAGCCCGGCGGAACGGCCCCTGCGATTGTCGAGCTCGACGAAATAGGTGATTACGTGCGGCGCACCCTCAGCCAGCGCCGGCGGCAGCGAGTCGGTGAACGCGCCATCGGCGTCCGGGGCGAGTTGCAATGTTGCGGCTGCGGAACAAGCGGCAGCGACGCTCTCATTGCGGCAGATGCGCACCGTTACGTTGCCCTTCAGCAGCACCTTGTCGGTGTCTCTCTTCGGCATGCTCCAGGTGAGCGCCACCTGGTTGCCGGTGCGCACGGCGGAGAGATCGCCGACGCGAACGGGAAGTTGCAGCGAGGGCGGCTGCGGCGCGCCGGGCATGCCGCAGCCGGCGAGGGCGACGGTAGCAGCCAGGGCGGCGACGAGGGCCGCCGAACGCGGGTGCGCTCCCGGATTTCTTGCACTTTGCATGGCGCTTTCAGTCTAACGGAGCGGCACTGGAGCGTGCCCGCCTGTGGGGCTAAATCCTTTTCAGGTTGGCAAACTTTTCCATCAGCTTCTTTATGCCGTGACGGGCGAACAGCACTGTCAGCTTGGCGTCTTCGCCATCGCCCTCGCGCACGAGTACTGTGCCTTCGCCGTATTTGGCATGCATCACGTGCTGGCCTTTCTTCAGGCCTGATGCGCCGTGGGCCGCGGGAATGTCCATTGCCGGGCGCGCGAAGGTGCCAGGGCGGGGGCTCCCGGATTTGCTGCCGAAGAAGCGAGCGATATTGGCGATATTGTCGGGGCTGCCCTCCGGCGGCGGCGTTCGCACGCCTTTGCTTTTTGGAGGAGATCCCGGATGGGACGAGGAGCCCGCCGCAAGGCTGCGCGGGATCTCCTGGCTTTCGTCCTCATAGTTGAAGTGCGCGCCCTCCGCGTCGCCGCCGTGCCGGTGCCGGCGGCCCGCACCGTATGCGGAAGTCGACCACGCCGGGCTGCGGCCGCCGAGATTTTCGACGAGTTGCGGCGGAACCTCTTCCAGGAAGCGCGAAGGAATGCTCATCTCCGGCACATCGTTGCCGTAGCGGCGGCGATAGTGGGCACGCGTCAGGATGAGCGTGTTCATGGCGCGCGTCATACCCACGTAGCAAAGTCGGCGCTCCTCTTCGAGCTCATCGGGACTGGAGAGTGTGCGCGAATGCGGGAACAAGCCCTCCTCGAGGCCAGCGAGGAACACCAGAGGAAACTCCAGTCCCTTGGCGGCGTGCAGCGTCATCAGCGTGACGCGGGCGTTGGGATCGAACTGATCGGTGTCGGAGGCCAATGCGGCGTGGTCGAGGAACTCGGCGAGCGTCTCCCCGCGCCCCTCGGCGTCGTGCGCGGCGTTGGCCAGCTCCTTCAGGTTCTCAATGCGGCTGAAGGCCTCCGGCGAGCCTTCGGTCTCGAGCGCCTTGATGTAACCGGTGCGATCGATGAGGAAGCGGATGAGCTCGGGCAGGGTGGCCGAGTCGCCGGGGGCGCGGAATCGCCCTTCGGGCCGTTCTGGTTTTGGAGTAGATTCGACATCCGCGCCCGAAGGTGCCGGCATCACGAGGAAGGGCCGCTTCGGCGTGTCGTCGGAGGGCGAAAAATGCGACGAATCCAACAGCGGGATCTGATCCTGATCGCCGCCAAAGTGCGCCTCGGCGCTTTCGAGCTCAGGAACTGCCTCGCCCGCCGGCTCTGCGCCAAAACCGAAGCTGGTGTCAGCATCATCGGCCTGGGATTCCGCGACATCCGCGGCAAGCTTGCCGGCAAAATCGGGATCCATCATGGCCTGTGCATCGAGAATGAGTTGGCGGAAGGTGTCGAGCGCCATCGTAGCGCGTGTGGAGACGAGGTGACTCGCGATGGCCGCGGCGATGGCGTCCCAGGTCGAGACGCCGGTCTCCAGGGCCAGCCGCTCCATGGTTTCGAGTGTGGTCTTGCCAATGCCGCGCGCCGGCGTGTTGATCACGCGCTGCAGCGCCATCGAGTCGTGCGGATTGCGCACCAGCCGCAGGTAGGCGAGCAGGTCCTTGATCTCGGCGCGTTCGTAGAAGCTGAATCCGCCCACCATCGTGTAGCTGATGTTGTACCGGCGCAATGCTTCTTCCACCAGGCGCGATTGCGCGTTGGTGCGATACAGCACCGCCGCCCCTCCGGGGTTTTGGGTCTCGGAGGAGTTCTGCTGCTGGCGCAGAAACGCCTGAATCTTGTCCGCGATGAAGAGCGCTTCATTTTCGCCGTCAGGCGCTTCGTAATAGCCGATCAGTGAGCCGCCCTGGCGCTCGGTCCACAGCTTCTTGCCTTTGCGCTTCAGGTTGTTGGCCACCACGGCGCCGGCCGCTTCCAAAATAATCTGTGTCGACCGGTAGTTTTGCTCCAGGCGAATGATGGTGGCGTTGGGAAAATCCTTTTCGAATTCCAAAATATTGCGAATATCGGCGCCGCGCCAGGAGTAGATGCTCTGGTCCTCGTCGCCCACCGCACACACGTTCTTGTGTTCGCCGGCCAGCAGCTTCATCAGTTCGTACTGCGGGCGGTTCGTGTCCTGGTACTCGTCCACCAGCAGATATTTGTAGCGGCGCTGATAGCGCTCGCGCACCTCGCCTGACGCTTTCAGCAGGCGCACGGCTTCGAGCAGCAGGTCGTCGAAGTCCACGGCGTTGTTCTTGCGCAGCTCGTCCTGGTAGGCCTTGAAGATGTGGGCGACGCGCTCGCTGGTGGGGTCCTTCGAGCCGAGGAAATAATCCTGCGGGTCGACCATGTGGTTTTTGGCCCAGGAGATGCGGCCTTGCACGCTGCGCGGGGTGAGTTGCTTGGTGTCGAGCCCCATGCGCTTCATGATCTGCTTCATCAGGCTCTGCTGATCGTTTTCGTCAAAAATCGTGAAGGCACGCGTGAGGTCATGATTGCCGGTCTTCAGCACCTCAACGTCGCGGCGCAGGATGCGCACGCAGAGCGAGTGAAAGGTTGAGATCAACGGCTTGGCGAGAGAGGAGTGGCCCAGCAGTTGATTCACGCGCTCGGCCATTTCGCCGGCAGCCTTGTTGGTGAACGTGACGGCCAGGATCGCGTCGGGCGCGACGTTCTTTTCCTGGATCAGCCAGGCTATGCGGTGCGTAATCACGCGGGTCTTGCCCGATCCAGCGCCCGCCAGGATGAGCAGTGGGCCGTCGGCGGCCTCGACTGCGGCGCGTTGTTCGGGATTGAGATGGGCGAGGAGAGGATGCAAGGCGTCGAGTCCGGTGGGAAGGTTCCTGAGTCTAGTTTATCGTTTGGGACCTTCTTCCGCGGGGAAGGTTACGCGCTGCGCTTTTGCGCGCAACGCCGCTCTAACTCGGTCTTCAATGCCGCCCAGCTAACGCCTTCGCGCCGGTCCCGATCGAGTGTTTCGAGCCGGCAGTCCAATTCGGACCGCTGAGCGGCTGTCAAGGGAAGCCGGTCGGATTCGAGGCTATCCCAAAGCTGCGCGATCAGCGCCAGACGCTCTGGCGGGGTCAGCCGCGCAAGCTCGTCCTGGTTGAGGACATTCATGCAACAAGCCTACGAGAAAACCGGGCGCCGTTCAAGGTCTAATAAGCCGCTCGCTCCATTTGCAATCCCGGGGCCATTTCGCTATCATCTATGGATACACGCAGGGAAACCCCTGCGTAGTCAATTGCACCACGGCTTTTGGGTCCTAGCCGGACGGGCGGACTTTTGGACAAGTTCCCTGCGAGGTCTAAGGATTCCCGCAGCAAGCGGGCTGGCAAGAGCGGTGGGAGACGAGGGAACGATGGCAACTGGCAAGAATATTGCGAAGGCGCGCGCCGCGATCACCAAGCCGGCGTATCCGCTGCCTGAAGCAGTCAATCTCCTGAAGCAAGTGAAGTACGCGAAGTTCGACGAGACCGTCGATCTGACGATGCGTCTGGGTGTGGACACGCGTCACGCCGACCAGATGGTGCGCGGCACGGTGGTGCTGCCGCACGGACTGGGCAAGACCAAGACTGTGGCCGTGATCGCCACCGGCGACCGCCAGAAGGAAGCAACTGCCGCAGGCGCCGACTTTGTGGGCGGCGAGGAGATGGTGGAGAAGATCCAGAAGGAAAACTGGACCGCCTTCGACGCGCTGATCGCAACGCCCGACATGATGAAGGTGGTGGGCCGGTTGGGCAAGGTGCTGGGACCGAAGGGTCTGATGCCCAATCCCAAGACCGGAACCGTGACCATGGATGTGGCCGCGGCGGTGAAAGAGATCAAGGCCGGCAAGGTGGAGTTCCGCGCCGACAAGACCAGCCTGGTGCACGTGCCGGTGGGCAAGCTCAGCTTCGAGCCGCAAAAGCTCATCGACAACGCGACCACGGTGATCGCGTCGATTGTGCGCGCCAAGCCCGCGGCAGCCAAGGGCAAGTACATCAGGAGCGTCACGCTGAGCTCGACGATGGGGCCGGGCGTTCCGCTGGATTCGGCAGTAGCCGACGCGGCGGGCAAGCACTGACGACAGGGATCAGGTTTCAGGGGTCAGGGATCAGAGAGCTTCCTGGCTAATCTGGAATGATTCTCAGCGCGCGGGTTTGAAAGCGCAACGATTTTGAAATAAGCGCCCGGATGCGGCGCATGAGGCGAAGGCAGAGGCAAGGTTCAAGGCAAGCTCAAGGTTCTGAAACCTGACACCTGACACCTGAAACCTGGTCGGAGCGGAGCGAAGGCAATGGCAATTTCAAGAGCGAAGAAGGCGGAGAAGGTGAAGGGGCTGGCAGCAGAGCTCGAGTCCTCGACCACCGCGATTATCGGTACCTTTAGCAAGCTCACGGTGACCAAGGACTACGAACTGCGCAAGGTGATCCGCGAGGCCGGCGGCAAGTATCGCGTGGTGAAGAACAAGCTGGCCGCGATTTCGGGCACGGGCACGCAGGTTGAGGCCGCGCTGAAGGGCTTGAAAGGCGTGAACTCAGTGGCATTCACCGCGGGCGATCCTGTGGCGCTGGCCAAGGTCTTTGCCAAGTGGGCCGGCGAGAACGCGGCGGAGTTCCATTTCAAGTTGGGTATTGTCGACGGCAAGCTGCTGACCGTGGACGAAGTGAAGGCTTTGGCCACGATGCCGGGCAAGGAAGAGATCTTCTCGAAGCTGCTCTTCCTGATCAACGCTCCGGCGCAGCGCCTGGCCACGGTCATCAACGCCACGGGCCGCGATTTGGCCGTGGTGCTGAACCAGGGCGTGGAGAAAGAAAAGTTTGCAGCGGCCTGAAGGCCGCTGCAGCCTCTAGCTCCTAGCTTTTTCCCGCTGAAGTCGAGGCAGTGGGCTGAACGGGATGGAGCTAGCAGCAAGAAGCTAGTAGCTGCTTTTAGGTTTTGGCTGTACCGCAATCGGAAAGGGCGCAGGTCTGGCGCATCGGAAACTTTCCTATTGCATGGAGCAGCTTTTTGGACGAGTGATGTGACTCGGCCAGCAAATTCAAACGATTTTTTTGATTGGAGACGAAACATGGCGGATATCGCGCAGTTGGAAGAACAAATTGTGAGCCTGAGCCTGCTGGAAGCGGCGGCTCTGGTGAAGAAGCTGGAAGAGCGGCTTGGCGTATCGGCAGCGGCAGCGGCCCCGGTGGCTGTGGTGGCGGCTGGTGGTGGCGCAGCGGCTCCGGCAGTCGAGGAAAAGACCGAATTTCAGGTCATTCTGAAGGATGCTGGCGCCAATAAGATCAACACCATCAAGGCTGTACGCGAAGTGACCTCACTCGGCCTGAAGGAAGCCAAGGACCTGGTGGACGGTGCTCCGAAGGCGCTGAAGGAAAACGCAACCAAGGACGAAGCCGAGGCCATCAAGAAGAAGTTTGAGGGCGTGGCGACCGTCGAAGTTAAGTAAACGGCACGAGACTTGCAAGGGACGCCGGGACGCGCTACCATGTAAGTTGCGCGTCTCTGCGCGCTCCGTCCGGATTCTTGCCGGAGGGGGTAGCGGGACGGTGTACGGTGTGGTTTGGATTCCACATCAGCGTTGGTAGCCGGGCGGTCCTTTAAGAGCCTCCAGGCGCGGGTACTTCAATTCGTCAAGTTCTTTTTGGTCAACGGTTTACTCTGAGGTCAGACAGGGCGGCCGTTGAAGTTGGTCGGGTAGCTGGCAATTCGCGGCGGAAGCGGATTTTGCGATCGGCGAGGGCAATGGAAGAAAATTCGAATGGGAGCACAGGCGTTGAGCTGCGCTCGTGAGGCATTGCGTCCTTACGGGCCTTTTGTGTCTTCCCGCTGTCCTGCATGGAGAGTTCTGGTTTCCCCGGCAGGTAGAAGCACACAACTTCCCTTTACGGTTCGACCCTGATTTTGGAGTCAGCCGTTGTACTCGCTTCTTCCATTTGTGCGCAGTCTAACGCACCCGCTCGAAGCACGCAAGATCAACCGCGAACTTTGACCCAGCTTTCACGGGAACCCGCCTGACCCGGGTTCAATTCGGGACGCCCGGAAGGAAGTTTCGAAGCAAGCTTCCCGGCGTGCCAGCAACGTAAGAGCGGAACTGGAATCTCAGGTTTCGCTTGTCAGAACCTTCGATTTAATTCGGTATCTTGCCGGCGCCACCGAGACTCGGGCGTCGGTCCGGCGCGGCCACTGGAATGCAGGGCAGACGCCGCAACGACGAGGCTCAGGAGTGATCATGCCTAACGAGAAGCGCGCGATTCGCAGCCGGCTCGATTTTTCCAAGATTCCCACTGCAACCCAGATTCCCAACCTGATCGAAGTGCAGCGCCGCTCCTACGAGCGGTTCCTGCAGATGGACAAGCTGCCCAATGAGCGCGACGACTCGGGGCTGCAGTCGGTGTTTGTGTCGGTGTTTCCGATTACCGACTTCCGGGGCATTTCGCAGCTGGACTTCGTGGACTATGCGATCGGCAACTGGGAGTGCAAGTGCGGCCACCTGAAGGGCCTGCACCACCTGCGCACGGCCTGCGTGCATTGCGGGGCAATGGTCATTACAAATCCCTTCCTGCCCGGCGACGTGCTCTGCCAGAAGTGCGGCACCTACAACAAGAACACGCCTGACTTCTGCAACAAGTGCGGCGACCCCGTGAGCCTGCAGCTGAAGTACGACCAGCAGGAGTGCGAGGAACGCGGCATGACCTTCTCCGCGCCGCTCAAGGTCACCGTCCGGCTGACCATTTATGACAAGGACGCCGAGACCGGCAACAAGACCATCCGCGACATCAAGGAGCAGGAAGTCTTCTTTGGCGACATTCCGCTGATGACGCCCAACGGCACCTTCATCGTGAACGGGACCGAGCGCGTGATCGTGTCGCAGTTGCACCGGTCGCCCGGCGTGTTTTTTGAGACCGCGAACAACCGCACCTACTTCCTGGGCAAGATCATTCCCTACCGCGGCTCGTGGGTGGAGTTCGAGTACGACCAGAAGAACACGCTCTACGTGCGCATCGATCGCAAGCGCAAGTTCCTGGGAACCATCTTCCTGCGCGCACTGGGCCTGCGCTCCGACGAGGAGATCCTGAAGACCTTCTACACCGTTGACCGCCTGCATATCGCCGACGGCAAGCTGCAGTGGGAAGTGCCGCAGGATGCCGCGAAGGGCACGCACCTTGTGGGTGTCAAGCCGGCGCAAGCGATCCTGCACGGCAAGGAAGAAATCGCGCACACGGGCCGCAAGATTACGCCTCATGCGCTCAAGGCACTACGCTCCGCGGGCATCGGCAAGGTGGAAGTGGAAGCCGCAGAGCTCGACGGCGCGCTTACCGCGTCCGACGCGGTAGATACCACGACGGGCGAAGTGATTGTGGAAGCCAATGTGGAGCTGACGGCCGACCGCCTGCACAAGATCATGTCGTCCGGCGCCACCAGTTTCGAGGTCTTCTTCCCCGACCGCGACGACGTGGGCAACATTATTTCCAACACGCTCAAGCGCGACTCGGTGCACAAGCCGGAAGAGGCGCTGATCGAGATCTACCGCAAGCTCCGTCCGGGCGATCCGCCCACGCTCGACACCGCGACCGCGCTCTTCGAAGGCATGTTCTTCGATCCGCGCAAGTACGACTTTTCGCGCGTAGGCCGCCTGAAGTTCAACATCAAATTGTATGAAAATCAGGACGCCACGCACCTGGATCATCGCACGCTCACGCCCGATGACTTCTACGCGACCATCCGCTACCTGCTCAAGCTGCGCAAGAACATTGGCGCGGTCGACGATATCGACCATCTCGGCAACCGCCGCGTCCGCGCCGTGGGCGAGTTGATGGAAAACCAGTTCCGTATCGGCCTGGTGCGCATGGAGCGTGCCATCAAGGAAAAGATGAGCGTGTATCAGGAGCTGAACACGGCCATGCCGCACGACCTCATCAATGCCAAGCCGGTGATGGCCGCGATCCGCGAGTTCTTCGGCTCCTCGCAGCTCTCGCAGTTCATGGACCAGACCAATCCGCTGTCGGAAATTACGCACAAGCGGCGGCTTTCGGCCCTCGGGCCGGGCGGCCTGTCGCGTGAGCGCGCCGGATTCGAAGTCCGCGACGTGCACCCTACGCACTACGGCCGCATCTGCCCCATCGAGACGCCGGAAGGTCCGAACATCGGCCTGATCAGTTCTCTAAGTTGTTTTGCGCGCATCAACGAATACGGATTTATCGAGTCGCCTTACCGCAAGGTGAAGGACTCGAAGATTCTCGACTTCGTTGAGGTCGTGAACGCCGGCGAAAGCGGCCTGCGCGTAGGCGATCACATCGAAAAGGACGAGGCGCTGCGCTTGAACGCGCAACTGAAGAAGGCGAGCAAGCGCGCCATCGATTGGATTCCCTACAGCTTCTACCTCTCGGCATGGGAGGAAGACCGGCACACCATCGCTCAGGCCAACATCGAGTTCAACGACAAGGGCGAGATCACCGAGGACCTGGTGAATGCGCGCCGGCAGGGCAATTTTGTGCTGGTGAACCGGACCGAAGTCGACTATATCGATGTCAGCCCCAAGCAACTGGTGTCGGTTGCCGCTTCGCTGGTGCCGTTCCTCGAGCACGACGACGCCAACCGCGCGCTGATGGGCGCCAACATGCAGCGCCAGTCGGTTCCGCTGCTCGCAGCCGAGGCGCCGCTGGTGGGCACGGGTATGGAGGGCGTGACCGCACGCGACTCCGGCGCCGTGATTCTGGCCAAGCGCAACGGCATCGTGGATTCGGTCGACTCCGAGCGCATTATCGTGCGCGTCGAAGGCGAGCACCATCCCACGCAGCTTTCGCGCGAGGTGGGTTCCGACATCTACCAGCTCATCAAGTTCAAGCGCTCCAACCAGAACACCTGCATCAATCAAAAACCTGTTGTCCGCGAGGGCGACCGCGTGGTGAAGGGCCAGGTAATCGCCGACGGCCCGTGTACGGAGCAGGGCGAGCTGGCGCTGGGGCGGAATGTTCTTGTCGCCTTCATGCCCTGGCGCGGCTACAACTTCGAGGACGCGATCCTGATCAGCGAGCAGCTGGTGAAGGACGATTACTACACCTCGGTGCATATTGAGGAGTTCGAGATCGAGGCCCGCGACACCAAACTGGGTCCCGAGGAGATCACCCGCGATATTCCCAACGTGAGCGAGCATGCGCTGCGCGACCTGGATGAAAGCGGCATCGTCCGCATCGGCGCCCAGATCGGCCACGGCGACATTCTGGTCGGCAAGGTGACGCCCAAGGGCGAAACCCAGTTGACGCCGGAAGAAAAACTGTTGCGGGCGATTTTCGGGGAGAAGGCCGGCGATGTGCGCGACGCTTCGCTCACCTGTCCTCCGGGTATCGAAGGCACGGTGGTCGACGTGCGCATCTTCAGCCGCAAGGGCCAGGAGAAGGACGAACGCGCCAAGCAGATCGAAGCGGAATACATTGCCAAGCTGGAGAAGAACCTTGGCGACGAGATCCGCATTCTGACCGACGAGCGTTTGAAGCGTCTCGAAGGGATTCTGGGCGGCAAGGAAGTGCTGGCCGACCTGCATGACGAGCGCACCAACAAGCGCCTGCTCACCAAGGGCGCCATCCTCGACCGCGACACCATCGAGCGCATTTCGACTAAGAATTTGAAGCGCATCCGCTATGCCGACAAGGATCCGCGG
>Ga0181533_1003144_pt1 | contig 18271 bp, 11 predicted proteins | sample PEATcosm2014_Bin_45_FD_119772 | JGI IMG/M metagenome (GOLD analysis project Ga0181533, IMG submission 119772) | Peatland microbial communities from MTU Mesocosm Facility, Houghton, MI, USA - PEATcosm2014_Bin11_60_metaG | ecosystem: Environmental > Terrestrial > Soil > Wetlands > Peat | place... | reverse complement strand
TCGACATCGTGTTCAACGACTTCGACAGCCCGTGGGCGATCGAGATCGTGCGGGGGGCCGCCGCCGCGGCCCAAGCGGAGGGGCTCACGGTCGCGTTCACGGCGCTCTCGGAGGGGGACGAGCAGCTCGTTCAGCGGCCGACGACAAGCCCCGAGCGGGCCAGGTCGGTCAGGCCCCGACTGCGCTAGCTCCACACCTCTCGCACGGCGACGTTGCAGCATCGCCAACGAATAGAGATTCACTCCAAAGGCACCTCGACAGTTGCCAGTGCACCGCCGGGTGCACGCGCACCTGCCGGTAGGAACGACCAGTCGCCGAACGGCACGACGAGCGCGACGAGATTGCTCTTCTCGACTCGCGGCGATCAACCGGCGGCGTGGGCTCCGTAGCTGAGATCCCCGATGGACCGACGCTCTCGGACGCGAGTCGCCTCCGCCATGCTTCGGTTGCCCTGAGGACCTACGAGACCGTGTTCGTGGAGACATCCGCATGCTCTGGCCTGCACGACGGCCGCGCTCGACAAGGCCCCTCCTTGCTCGGTCCCGTTGGCCAAGGGATTCGACGCCCTCGAAACACTTGTGAGCATGCATCGTAAGTGTTACGAATCGGTTATGCGTCTGGATCTCGCGCGCGCCAGATCATCGCTTGCGGCTACGCAGGGCGCCTTCCCGCCCGTGTCGCCGGCGGGCCGCCCGGTGGCTGCTCCTGAGCGGACTGACGAGCGCGAAGCGTCGGGAACCCACAAGCAGGTGAGGTCGGCGACCGGGCTGCACGGCGGAAGGAGGCGGTGGGGCCAAGGCCTGGCAAGACACATGCAACGGCAGTTAGGGAGGTACGGAATCACCAGCGAGCAGGTACCCCGCCGATGATGGCGCCCGCTGCCCTCAAGAGGGGTCCCGCTGTGGCCAGAGTGACTCAGCAGGGCTTCGAAGAGCGGATCGCAAAACCGGACCTTGTCCGCGGCCTCCCTGCTCCTTTCTTGCGAAGAGGCCGCCCTGACCTCAACGGCCCGACGGTGGTTTCATCCGGCTTCGCTCACGACGGGCTCCCCCGGCGGAGGTCCGTCGTCGATCCCGATGGCGTCAATCCGCTCCCAGTAACCTGCAGGTGAGACCCGTGTGCCCCCTCGAGAGGAGCCGTCCAGCGCCTGGGTTCTTCAGTACCACTCGGGCCTCCAACTGGGAGGAGTGCCTCATCGCTGGTAACGGCCGTGTTGGCGCTCTGGTGTACGGCGACCCGGTCGATGAGATCGTGACCCTCAGCCATGAGCGGCTGTTTCTCCCACTCACGGCCCCGATGCCACCGATCCAGATGGCAACGGTGCTCGACGCGGTGAGGGAACTGCTTCTCGCCGGCAGGTTCGAGGAGGCGGCCGCACTACCTGTCCGGCTTGCCGACGGGGCGGGCTATGGGGGTTTCCGCTGGACCGACCCGTTTGTGCCCGCGTTCGACTTGCATATCGCTCAACCCTCGCTCGGTGCCGTCAAGGACTACAGACGGGGCGTGCACTTTGACACGGGCGTCGTCGACGTCAGCTGGAGCGACGACCGTGGCTCGTTCAGCCGGGACCTCTTTGTTTCGCGGCCCGATGACGTCGTCGTGACCAGGGTCGTGGGGGCGACGCCGGGAAGTGTCGACTGCACCGTCGCCTTGTCGCCGACGCTGCCGCCGCTGGGAACGCCAGCCGAAGCGGCGTATCGGGCAGGGATCCGCGAACTCGTCGTCGGTCGCGAAGGAACGATGCTCACCATCGGAGCACGCTTCGCCCACAGCTGGGGGCACAGCGTTGCTGGTTACCGAGCCGTCGCCCGGGTGGAGGCACACGGGGGAAGGGTGCGGGATGAGCCGGATGGAGTGGCCGTCTCCGGCGCGGACAGCGTGGTGGTCCTCGTGCTCTTGGAAATGCTGACAGATCGGGTGGCCACCAGCTTTTCCGAGCTGGGCACGCGGCTCGCTGCTCTCGACGCGGACTACGCGCTGCTCGTCGAACGTCATGGAAGAGAGCATGCCGAGCTGTTTGGCCGGACGCGCCTCGACCTGCGAGGCGCCACCACTTCCGAGGCGAGCAGCGAGCATTGGCTCGCCCGCGCTCGGTCGACAGCAGAGCCCGCGCTCGTCCAGATGGAGTTCGATGCCGGCCGCCATGCGATCATCTCGAGCGTCGGCCAGCTGCCCCCGAACCTCCAGGGCGTGTGGACCGGTACTTATGCGCCACCGTGGTCCGGTGACTACACCATGAACGGCAACGTTCAGTGTGCGCTGGCCGGTTTGCTCAGCAACCGCACGCCGGAACTGCTCCTGCCGTACTTCGACTACGTCGAATCGATGATGGACGACTACCGCGAGAACGCCCGTGCTCTGTTTGGATGCCGCGGGATCTTCTTGCCAGCACGGACCAGCACACACGGCCTGGCTAACCATTTTGACGAGCACTACCCCCATGAGTTCTGGACGGCAGGCGCAGGTTGGGCGGCGCGGCTGTATTTCGACTATTGGCAGTACACCGGCGACCGCGAGTTCCTCATTAGGCGCGCGCTCCCTTTCATGGAAGAGGCGGCGGCTTTTTACCAGGACTTCCTCATCGAGGGACCGGAAGGCCGGATGGTCTTCGTCCCATCCCTCTCACCCGAGAACACTCCAACGGGGTCGCCGTCGCAAGCAGCCGTCAACGCCACTATGGACATCGCTGTCGCCAAGGGACTCTTCCGGAGTCTGCTTGACGTCGGGACCGAGGCCCAGGTACCTGACGACAAGATGCAGGCGTGGAGGGCTCTCCTTGGGAACCTTCCGTCGTATCGTGTTGATGTCGACGGTGCCCTGGCGGAGTGGGGATGGAACGGGCTGCACAACAACGACGCGCACCGGCATGCGTCCCATCTATACCCGCTGTTCTACGAACCAGACCCGGAGATCGTATGCGACCCGCGGCTGCGGCGAGCGGTCCAAGCTGTCATCGAACGACGCCTTCGTTGGCGCCAGTCGAGCGATGCTGGCGGCAGCATGGCCTTCGGTCTCGTGCAGCTAGGAATGGCCGCCGCCCATCTGGGTCTCGCAGAACTCGCGTACCAGATCCTCACGCAATTGGCGACGCGCTTTTGGCGTCCGTCGCTCGTCTCGACCCATAACGCAGACAGCATCTTCAACGTCGACCTGTGCGGAGGTTTCCCGGCGCTTGTTACCGAGATGTTGGTCCAGTCGTCCCGAGATGCCGTGCACCTGCTGCCCGCGCTGCCAGCAGCTTGGCCCAGCGGTTCCGTAGACGGTGTCGCTTGCCGAGGACAGGTGACTGTCGAACATCTGAGTTGGGAGCCGCGCCAACTCACTGCCGTGCTGCGATCGGCTCGGCCGATGTCGTTGCGGGTAGCCCTGCCCGGTTCGGCCTCCGGGATCCGGGTTGACAATCGACCGACACAGGCGGAGCGTTCGGTAGACCGCGGCGAAATCCTGTTGGAGTTCGTGAACGCGCGAGCCGCAACGCTGACTGCGCTCCTCTAATAACCGGAAGCTCCTCCGCCCAGGAGCGTCGGGAGAGATGCGCACACGCCAGCGGCAGCTCAGTCCCAGGACCTATCAGGCCTCACGTTCTTCGGAGGGCAGCTACGTTGGTGAGGTGAGTATTTCCCCCCGACGAAACTTCCGTCACCTTGTCCGCGTGCTCGCGTTCGCAACCGGCGCACTCGTCATGTCGACCGCTCTCGAGGTGCCCGCGTCTGCCGCAGCCGTGACCACGAACTCGGTGCTTGCAGCCGCGAAGGCGGCGATCACCGAGCAGTCGGGCGTCCACGTGGTGATCACTTTCACGGCCAGCTCGTCCTCAAGCACGAGAGAGGCGATCGCTGACTTGGGGAAGACGGACGGTGTGGATGTCCTCTTACTGGGCAAGGCGACCGTGACCTTCGAGCTGACCCCTGCCTACGTCTACGTGAGCGGGAACTCCTCCGGTTTGACCACGATCTTCGGGCTGAACTCGGCGCAGGCAAAGAAGCTCGGCAAGGACTGGATCTCCGTCAACGCCGGCTCGAGCGAGTATTCCAGCCTCAAGTCCAGTCTCACGATCTCGTCGGTCACAGGCGTACTTCCAGAGGCCAAGGGGACGAAGCTGTCCACCGAGATCCACAAGGGCGCCAAGCTGGACGTGCTTAAGTGGACGACCGCAGCCACGAGCTCGGGACCGAAGGCGTCATACACACTTACGGTCCCGGCCAAAGGCGCGACCCTACCGATCGAGGAGATCGGGACGGCCTCGAACGGAGGCAAGGAGACGAGTCTGTTCTCCAGATGGGATGAGCGCGTCGTCGTGAAGGCCCCGCCGGCCAGCTCGACGATTCCCTATTCCGACATCACAAGCTGACCAGCCGCCAGACACTTACTCGCTGGACACGCTCGTGCCGCACCCACTCGGGCAGGCATCGTGTCCGCGCGCCCATCGTGTCCGCGCGCCCCTGAAGTGGATTACCCGTATAAGATCCTCAACCTTCGGGTTATGAGATCTATTTCGATGGTCTGGCGTGTTATGGGTAGTCGTCCGGTGTAGCCCCGAGTTACGCTCTGACCTGGGCTGATGTGCCCATCATGGTCTTCTGGCAGGGATGACGGTTCGGTCGATCCCAACGGTGTTCATGGGATTTCCATGGGATGCATTCGACCTTCGGGTTCATGTGCGGGTCATTCGCCGGCTGGGTCACGAGAGCTTTGCGGGCTATTCGGAGTTGAGCGGCGTCTTACCGCCCGGCACGAAGATCGACGATCTCGATTTGCAGAGGGAGGTGCTGATCGCTGGGGTTCTTGACGTCAGCGGCGGAGCCAGGTTCCGCGTGCCCCTGCCCTCCCCCTTCTCCGCGTAGTGGTCTCGTTGTGAGTGAATGCGGTGCGAAGCGTCAGGATTCACGTTGAAGAAGGGACGCGCTCGATCTGATATCAACCACTGGCGGCTCAAGCCATCGGGCACCTGAGGTCCAACCTCGTGCGTGACGACTGTCTGGTACAACCGTTCATCCCAGGAGCTTCGTCTTCTGAGCTGCAAACTCATCTTCGGTCAACACTCCGCTATCGCGTAGCGCAGCCAGACGGGCAAGCTCATCGGCGACCGAATAAGCCCCGCTTCCCGCAACTGGCGGTGTCGAGACTCCATCTCCGTGCTGGACTCGGAGGAGCTCCGAGAGCGCGTCAGCGAACTCGCGTGCACCATTCCGGGTCAACGGACCAATTCGCTCGATGCCCAGGCTCCCGCCAGCGCTAGAGAGAGCAACGTGTCCTCCCTCCAGGAGTGACCGATGCAGGGAGATATCTTGAATCCGTGAGAGCGGAACACTGCGTTCATGCTTGTTCACGATGCCCAGCACGATCATGACCCGTTGGTTCGTCAGCAGGAAATGGTGGCGACGTCGCCAGATGGCCCAGAGCCCCAAGGTGCCCAGGTAGAGCTGCGCCGTCCAAAACACCGATGGCAGCACATCGAGCACAATCTTCTCGTCCGGGTTCAACCGGACTGCTGGTGCGACCATAAGTCCGAACCTCCTTGTGGGTGGCTCTGTCAGACTACGACAACTCTTTCGGGCACTTCTCCCCACTGCCTCACAAGCACGATGGCCGAGAGGCGGATCGGACGGAGTCCGTCTGAGTGGTAGGCCAAAAGGTAGGCCAATGTCCAGACTGAGCCGCCCCGGTTTAAGTGACGGACATCAATCCAGCCTCTCCGGGAAACTCGGCGCACATCATCCTGTCTGGAACAGCGAGGAAGCGCACACGCGGGCACGCGCGGAGTCGAGCCGACAGCAATCCCGCGCGTTCTGATCGAGGACGATATCCTTACTTCCTCTCACAAAGAGTGATCCGGTTTGGCGGGCTGTAGTGGCCCCGTGACAGCTCTTCGATACGGTTTACCCGTGGATAGCAGGGGCGGTGAGCAATCAGCGAATCCGCGATCCGTGGGCGATGAGGTGTTATGACCGTCGTTGCGCAGTTCGCGCTGTTCGTTTCGTCGTACTCCCCGCTCTTTGCAGTTTTTGCATTGCTGGACAGTTTCGGAAGTGGCTGGCCGACTCGCGTCTGCATTGGTCTGGCCATGGTGGGGCTGCTCCTCCCGATGGTGGTGTTCTTGGCTGCTCGGCGTTTAGCCCCTCAGTCGCTCCAAGTTGAAGCAGCCCTAGTACGGGACGGTGACGCTCTTGCGTATATCGCCACGTACCTGGTGCCTTTTGCGGCCATCATGGCTACGACCGCCCGAGAGCGGGGCGCACTTGGGCTCTTCGTGTTCTTGATCGCAGTGCTCTACGTTCGATCCGAGCTCTTCTACATAAACCCGCTGCTGGCCCTGGTCGGCTATCGGCTGTTCCAGGTCACCACGCCATCCGGAGTCTCAGTCGTATTGCTCAGCCGACGCCGCTTCCTGCGGTCAGGCATCAACCTCAAGGCCCGTCGGCTGAGCAATTATGTGTATTGGGAGGAGCGACAGTGACCCTTGCCCCCGAAGCTGAAGAGAACGCGAGACGCGGGACTGCAGTGGCCGCGCTCGCGTCGCTGGCGCCGCTTGCTGAAGCAACCGTGTCCGGCGTCATGCTCATTGCCGGGCAGAGGGACCAACCTCCGGACGTGTCGCAAGTCGTTCCTACCGAGCGAGCACTGCCGGCCCTGAATGACGTGGTCCAGACAGCGGCAACCGTCTTCGTCGACTGCGAGATCATTGGATACGAGCCAGCGACGTCGCCGGCTGACGGGCAGGTCATGTGGATCGGCGTAGCTGCCGTGCCACTCCTGAAGTCCATCGTCGAAGAGTCCGCCGACCTAGCTGGCATGCCGGTGTTCGATCCGGCGAGGTCGAGGCTCTCCAATCTCCAGCTGGCAGCGATGAGGGCCGAGGCCGACGGCACTGACGCAGTGTTCGTACAGTCGCTGCGCGGCAGCCAGATTGTGGCGCAGTCCAGCAAGGTCGGTGTGATCATCCGCCGGGGCGTCATCGACCTGCCACCGCGGGGACAAATGCTGCTATTTAGCAGAGATGTGGCAGTCGTCGTGGTTGGAGAGATCGCGTTCTTCAGAGATCGTGCTGGCTTTCAACGTCTTTTCGGCTACTTGGCCGAACTGCGGCAACGAGCCGATGCCACCTTCCGATCCGTCACTGCCAATCTCCGGATTGCCGGTCTTGATCAGATGGCCGCTGCCGTCACCGGCAGCACAGCGATGCTCGGCAAGATGGCGTCGATCCAGCGAAAGCTTGACCAGTATCCCCAGTACCGTGCCGCACTCACCATGCCGAAACTTCTGGAGTTCCTAGGAGTGCACCCAGAATGTGAAGTGGAGGTCGCTGGCGAAGGCGAAGCTGCTCAACTCGTCTACCACAATGATCCTCAGCACCGCTTCAAGATTCTGAAACTTCTTGACGACGACTACCTGCGGTCTGATCTGACGGCTCTTGAGTACGATGCCAACTCCAAGAGCGCGCCGCTCGGTCGCGCTTAGCGACTTTGTGTTTCTCGGGCTCTATCGATAACCGAAAATGTCGCTCTATCGTCTTCGCTCCTGGTTCAACGAATCCCGCCATCTGCGGTGTTTCTTTAACAACGCCATAGCAGCGATTCCTTAGTTCCGCGGGTAGCAAAGTATTCCTATTTCGATGTTTCCGCGCGTCCTGGGCACCGCCCAATCGTGGAGAAACACGAACTGGTTACCGGCCTCGCGCTCGAGGATCCGGACGGTCCTAGCCTTCCGCTCAGCGCTGTTGGCCCAAGCTCTTGTCGATTGAGGCCCGCCTGATGGGCACTGCGATCCGCGCGAACCGACCCGGGTGCGCGCCACCCCATCCGAGCCATCCACCGACTACGGCCCGCTCCTACTGAATCCGCTCATGTCCGGGCTGACCAGGTGCTTTCGTCTCTTCAGCTTTAGGAGCTGGCTGTTCCCTGTGACGGCTTGCGTCGCCAAAGTAGGGAGACAGTAGGGATACCCGTCGGCTCGGTGCCGAGAAACTCGGCCATCTGTCACGAAGCCGATGACCCATCCGATGCCCACGCATCTCGGCAGCACGCGGGCCGCTCTGGCAAGACAGATGCGAACCGGTCTCGCGCCGGCTGCCTTGGATCATGATGGAGCCCACCGAAACCCCAGTCGGGAGCCATTCGACATGATGCCAAGACTGAAGATCGCGCAAACCCCTCTTGCCATGTTCCCGGCATGGCCACCTTTCGAAGAGCGACAGGCAACGCCGCTTTTCCTCGGGCGTCAGCAGTACCGGAAACTCGTCGTCCTCCTCGATGCGGATGTCGTTCCAGCCGCGGACCTGTCGACGTGGGGCAAGAAGTATCTGCTCGCTGGGCTACTCACGCTCGATGTTGTCGAGTGCTTTCGGTACGCCGATGACGGCCCGCCCGCCGACGTCGCCCGGCGGGATGACCAGTACATGGGCGAGGCGGTACCGGGTTGGGCCGTTCTCAGTCCGGATGACGGCTCGGGACTGCGGAACGTCCGGACCGCTGACAAAGATCAGATCTCGGATCACCCAGTTTTCGGAAACGCTCACGACGTCGCCGCTTGCGACACGCGTACGGACGCCTACCGCGACCGTGATCCTGCCGACGCCTCAGCACAACGGCGAGCCGATGCGCTCGCTGCGATGGTCGCCAATGCCATCGGCGCTGACCTCTTCGTTACCAACCGTGAGTATCTGCATGCAATGTCATGGAATATCGCCGACGGCGTCACGTTTCTGGATGTCGATCGCGCTCTGGGAACGCTCGGCCTGTACCTTCGTGCACAGCAGCAGTACGTGACGTCGCGTGACCCGCAGCGGTGTGGCTCTTACACCATGAACCGCGGGTTGTTCTTCTGGGTTGGAACCCGTGAGCTGCTCCCATCTGCTTGGCGCTGGTTTGCCGCATGCGCCCAGCACTCGACTGGGGGTGGCGGCGACGACCTCCTGTTCCTTGGCCAGTCAGTCCTGCAACGTGTGCAACGGGCGCTGCAAGTCCGGGACGAGGTTCACGTTGGTCTCAATAAACCGCAGAACAACGACACGGCAGACGACGCCCTGTCATCGTTGGACATCGTCCTTTTGCTCTTGATGGGAGCCACCGATGCGACGGCACGGGTTGCGCATTCCGTTCTCGGCCTGAGCGGTCGGCAACGCGTCGCCGGATGGTCGAGGACCGATTGGATTGCGAAGGTGGCGGCTCGAGTTCCGACGCTTGGGGCGCTCTTCCTGCCGGGAACCGACGAACTACACGCGCTCACGATTCTCCGTCTGCTACGCAATTCGATTCATGGAGAGGCGATGCAGGCGCTCGGGGTAGGAAGGCCACGGCGTCGTGACCGGACCCTCGTCAGCCTGCCTGCATCGGACGAACCCGCGCTCCAGGCTGCATTCGCGGCGCTTGGTGGGCTCGCCGATTGGGGCGTCGAAGAACTCATCCCCGGACGGTTGCACTTTGATCCCGGGGTGTTACTTGAGCAGCTCTTCCCAAGGGCGATCGCGATGTTGAACAGAATCATGGACGAAACGCCGGTTGAACGTCTGGCGCACGTCTTGCCCCAGCCAAGCGATTCCCTTCCGCCGACGGGATCGTCATCCGGTCCGTTTGCCGAGCTGAACCGTCAGAGCATCCGCTGGCAGCTCGGGCTGTAGCAGGGCGCTCCCTCCGAATGAACGACGCCCCATGGCGCCGAGCGAGTACGACGAAGCGCTCCCGAGGCGTCCAAACACGTCGGTGGCTGAAAAGTTCGCGCCCTGCTAGCCGCTCGTGAGCTTCCCCCGGTTCTCCAGACAGGTTGACTGAGATGATCGTGCCGCAGTTGATTGAGCCGGCGCTGGCAATCTCAAAATACCTCCTGAGCACGTCAACGGCGCCCCCCGTATCCTGGCCACTACTGATGGTCGACACGAGGGCGAGGGATGGAGAAGTACCGAGAGGCAGCAGCTGAACAACCTTCCAGCGAGGACGACCGTGCAGCTCTCGAGGCCAAAGTTTCAGCGGCCGTTGCGGTATGGACGCGCCAGCTGATCGACCTCGGCGGTCGCAATACCCTCCTCTACTACCGAGACCTGAAGCAAGGGACCCTTGCCCTCGACGACGCGGCACCCCTTCATAGAGAGCGCCTACTCGGCGGGCACACGGTACGGCTGTCGAACCTCTTCAATGCCGAAAGCCTGGGTGGTGCGGCCCGCCGGGCGAGGACCGTGCGGGCGAAGGCCGCTGAGAACTTCGAGGAACGGGGTCTGCAAACCCTGTTCCTCTCCTGGGGCATGGCCACCTGGACCAATACCCGGGGCACAGCCGTCCCGGCCGCCCCGGTGTTGCTGCGCCAGGCGCACCTCGCCCCACGCGGCGGAGCCGAAGAGGATTTCGACCTCTCGCTGCCAGGAGAGTGGGAGCTGAATCCGACCCTCCTGCACCTTCTCTCAGTCGACCATGACGTCGATGTCGAGGGGGCGGCACTCCTGGACCTGCTCGACCCCGACGCCGATCCGCCCGACGCGAGGCCCGTCTTCGAGCGCCTCGGTAAGGAGGCCACCGACGTAGCCGGCTTTGGCGTCGCGTGGCGGACGGTGTTGGGCAACTTTTCCTATGCCAAGCTCCCGATGGTCAAAGACCTCGAGACGGCCGGTGAGATGCTGGCCGCCAACACGTTGGTGACGGCCATCGCCGGAGACGAAGCATCGAAGGAGGTGCTGCGCTCCCGCTATCCAAGCGGTCTGCGCGAAGACGCCCCCGACCACACGCCCCCGGCCGACGAGTTCCTCGTCCTCGATGCCGATGCCAGCCAGAGCTATGTCATCAACGCCACCATCGCGGGAGCGAACCTCGTCTGCCTCGGGCCGCCGGGCACCGGCAAGAGCCAGACCATCGCCAACTTGATCGCCACCCTGGCCGCCCGAAGGAAGAGGGTGCTCTTCGTCGCCGAGAAGCGCGCTGCGATCGACGCGGTGCTGAAACGGCTCACCGCTGTTGGCTTGGACGATCTCGTCATGGATCTCCACGATGGTCCCGGCTCGCGCCGTGTGCTGGCCCAGCAGCTCTCCCGGGCGCTGACGTCTGCGTCCCAGGTGCCCCTCCCGAACATGGCCGCCGACCAGAAGCTACTGGTGCGCCGCCGCTCTGAGCTGCGCGATGGCAAGGAGGCCCTACACAAGCGGCGCGATCCGTGGGGGCTCTCGGTCTTCGACATCCAGGCTGAGCTGCTCGGTCTCGACTCGACGGTCCACTCGGCCCAGCGCTTCACCGGCGACTTTCTGCTTGCACTCTCCGAGGACGTCTATCGGACCGCTACCGCCGACCTCGAGAGCTACGTGGGACTGGGGGGCTTCGACATCTGGAGCTCAGCCAGCCCCTGGGTGACCGCCCTTTGGGCTGGGTCCATCACGAACGCTGATCAGGCGAGCGCGGCCCTCAACGCGGCAACCACCCTCACAGCTCATACCCTCCCAGGTGTCACCGACACCTTGCGAGGCCTACTCGGCGAGGTCGGTCTCGCGGAACCTGCGAGCGTGGCTGAGTGGGCGAACCCACTCGATCTGCTCCACGATGTGGCCGCCACCCTGGCCGTCTTCCGGCCCGAGGTGTTCTCCCTCGACCTAGCCGCACTCGCCACCGAGCTGACCCCAGCTGCCAGGGGGGCGATAGCCCGGATCAGCCACCAGCTCTCTGACGCTGTCTACCGCCGGGCCCGCAAGGCCCTGCGCGCTGTCGCCGTGGCTGAGCTTCCACGCGGCGCGGCCCTCCACCAAGCCGTGGCCGCCGCGGCCGACCAGGTCGAGCGCTGGGCGAGGGCCTCAGCGACCGGTTCCGGGCCGCTGCTTCCGGCCGATCTTGGGAGAGCTGTTGCCGCCTACGGACAGATCGGCGCCGAGCTCCGGTCCCTCGGCGCCTTCGCCGGGTTGGATCTCACCGTTCTGTCGCTCGACGACCTCGGTAGACGACTTCAGGAGCTCCTCGACGATCGGGCAACCCTCTTCCGCTTGCCCGAGCTTTGCCGCCTCCACCAGGTGCTTGAGCGCCACGGCCTCGACCCACTCCTTGAGGAGATGCGTGGTCGACAACTCTCGGTGGACCAGGCTCTCGGCTGCGTGCGTTACGTATGGCTGTCGTCGATCCTCGAGACAGTCTCACTTGCTGACGTGCATGTTGGTGCTTTCGACGGACCGGCCCATAGCCGCGCCGTGGAGGAGTACCGCGCCACTGATGCACGTCACATCGCCTCGACGCCGATCCGCATTCGCCGGGCAGTGGCGGAGCACATCACCGCGGCGCGCGATGCGTACCCGAAGGAGTCTCAGCTGGTGGCGGCTGAAGCGGCAAAGAAGAGGCGCCACCTGCCAGTACGTCAGCTGTTCCAAGCCGCCCCGCACGTCCTCGGAGCGGTGAAACCCTGCTGGGCCATGAGCCCCTTGGTGGTGGCCCAGCTCCTGCCGGTAGAGCGCTGCTTCGATGTCGTCATCTTCGACGAGGCGTCCCAGGTCACTCCGGCTGACGCCGTGGGCGCCCTGATGCGCGCCGACCAGACCGTCGTCGCTGGAGACCCCCACCAGCTGCCTCCGACTCCCTTCTTCGTGGCCTTGACCGACGGCGCCGGCGATGGCGACGGCGATGGTCAGATCGACGGGGCGCTGACTCAGGACATCGAGTCAGTGTTGGACGTGATGTCGGCGGTCCTCCCAGCGCCGTACGGGACACGGACGCTGTCTTGGCACTACCGGTCGCGCGACGAGCGCCTCATCGCCTTCTCGAACGCGCAGCCGAGCCTCTACGACTGGTCGCTCACCACATACCCCGGTGTAGCCGGCGGTGACGTGCTCGCCCAGCATCACGTTCCCTTCGTCCCTGGCCGCGTCGGCCAGGAGGAGTCGGCCACCGACGAGGTGGCGAAGGTGGTGAGCCTCGTCACTGCCCTCGCACACGAGCATCCCGAAGAGAGCCTCGGGATCATCACGATGGGCATTAAGCACTCTGAGCGCATCGCCGAGGCGCTCCGTCGGGCTCGCCAGGAGGACGCCACCCTCGATGAGTTCATGTCCGAAGCCGCCCGTGAGCCCATCTTTGTGAAGAACCTTGAGCGCGTCCAGGGCGACGAAAGGGATGCCATCATCCTCACGATCGGCTACGGGAAGCTCCCAGACGGGCGGATGCAGTACCGATTTGGCCCGATCAACCAAGAGGGAGGCGAACGCCGCCTGAACGTGGCTGTCACTCGGGCCCGCTCGCACATGACCGTCGTATCGTCCTTCGGCTCGATCGACTTGGACCCCAACCACCTCCATGCCGAAGGCGCCAAGATGCTGGCTCGCTACCTGGCCTACGCCGAGTCCGGCGGCACCGACCTCGGGCCGCACGTGCGCGAGCGGCCGCCGCTCAACCCCTTCGAGATCGACGTGCGGGACAAGCTAACAACTGCCGGCATTCCGCTCGTCGCCCAGTACGGGGTCTCGGGCTACTGGATTGACTTCGCCGCGCAGCACCCGACGGAGCCCGGCCGGATGGTGCTCGCTATCGAGGCTGATGGGGCCTCGTATCACTCAGGTGCCACGGCTCGCGACCGCGACCGCCTGCGCCAGCAACACCTCGAGAACCTGGGCTGGACATTCCACCGGATTTGGTCGACCGAGTGGTTCCACCACCACGAAGCCGAGATCACCCGCGCCCTTGAGGCCTACGACAAGGCAGTCGAGCAGGCCGACAACCCCCGCAGCAGGCGAGCCGCGGCCTCGGATGGGCCAGGGGCGGCCCTGGCCACGGTGCCTCTAGCTGTCCCTTCCAATCCGCAAGCTCCCCAGCGTGTCGGCCCGCCACCGGTGAATGCGTACCGCGAAAGTATCGCCGACTACAGCACTCGGGAGCTCGTGGCCCTGATTCGGTGGATCGAGTCAGACACGTTGCTGCGCACCGAGGACCAGCTCCTTGTCGAGGCCATGGAGCATCTTGGTTTCCAGCGCCGAGGCTGGAAAATCGTTGCCGCCATCACCGACGCGATCGCCCGCGTCCGACACCCGGAACGGTATGTTCGAGCTCGTGCTCCTCGCTCAGCCGGCGGATCTCGTCGGGTACAGAAGCGTTTCGATTGGTCATCATCGCGACGAGATTGGCCCTCGGTCGAGTTCGATCAACAACGTAACCTTTGGGTCTGCACGACTCATCGCGATCCCGCGTGCAATAAGTGTCCGGGCGCACTCGGCCTTCTTCGTGCCCGCAATCAAGGCCGGTCCGTCTAGGCGGCGATATCAGAAGCTAGAACCTCGGCTTGCTGCATGACCAGGATGACTGCCGCGTCCTGCTTGTCGGGCGGGTAGTGGTACTTGGTAAGGAGCCTCCGAATTCTCGACCGAAGCAGTGCACGGACTTGCTCCTTCTTGTCCCAGTCGACTGTCGCATTCTCGCGGACGACCGTGACCAGCTCCTGAGCGATCTGCTTCAGCACGTCGTCGCCCAGCTCCATGACGGCAGAGTCGTTCTGACACACGGCGTCGTAGAACGCGAGCTCGTCGTCACGTAGCCCTAAGGTGGCGCCTCGCTCGTGCTCTATCTTCATCTCCTTGGCGAGTTCCACCAGCTCGGCAATGACCTCGGCTGCGGTGAGCGAGCGGTTGTTGTAGGCCTTCATGGCCCGCTCGAGCATCTCTGAGAACCGTCGCTCGGCGACCACGTTGTGCCGTGCCATGGCCTTGACCTCGGAGACCAGCAAGCGGCGCAGCAGCTCGATCTGCAGGTTCGGATGCGGATCGGTGGAGAGGCGCTTGGTGAACTCCTCGTCGATGATGCTGAGGTCCGGCCTTGCTATCCCCGTTGCCTCATAGATGTCGATGACGCCTGTGGAGGTGATGGCATCGGACACCACCTGGCGGAGCGCCGTCTCGAACTCGATGTCGTCGCTCACCCCGGCACGGTCGTCTGCCCGCAGCCCAACTGCGACGGCTTGGAAGAAAGCGAGGTCGTCACGGTAGGCCATCGCCTCGGGTAAGGAGACAGCAAGCGCAAAGCTTTGAGCGGCAATCCGGGCATGATGACGGAAGCGGTCCGGTACGTCCACACTCACCGGATCCAGCAAGTGGTTCACCGCCTCCCTGATCGCCTCAAGCTTTGCCCGATCCGTCCCGGACTCCAGTGCTTCTCGCCATGGGCAGCCGAACAGAAGCTCGCAACAGATCTCGTGGTTCTCCTGAAGGAGGGCTAAGGCCTCCTCGACGGGAGCGCCAACCTCCTGTCGTGCTCGGTCACGATCCGTGTAGTCGGCCAAGGCGGCACGCAAGCTTTCCGCGATGCCGATGTAGTCCACGACCAAGCCGCCAGGCTTGTCCCGGAAGGTCCTGTTCACCCGGGCGATGGCCTGCATCAGCCCAGCTCCACGCATCGGCTTGTCGACGTACATCGTGTGAAGAGACGGCGAGTCAAAGCCGGTGAGCCACATGTCCCGGACGATCACGAGTTCCAAGGGGTCATCGGGGTCCTTGGCCCGTTTCTTGAGGTCTCGTAGACGCTTTTTGCTGCGAACGTGGCGGTTCAGCTCTGGGCCCTCTGATGCCGAGCCCGTAATGACGACCTTGATCTTGCCTTCAGCGTCGTCGCCCGAATGCCACTCAGGGCGGAGCTTGATGATCTGGTCGTAGAGACTCACGCAGATCCGGCGGCTCATGCAGACAATGAGGCCTTTGCCGACCTCTGCGGATCGCCGCTTCTCCCAGTGATCCACTAGGTCCTGGGCAACCTCGGCGAGGCGCTTCTCTGCCCCAACGATTGCCTCGACCCGAGCCCATCGGGTCTTCAGGTGCTCTCGGGTGTCAATCTCGGCAAGTTCTGTGACGGTGTCGAACACCTGATCAAGTCTCGCTCGGACATCTTCTGGCAGATCAACCCGCGCCAGGCGGGCTTCGTAGAAGACCCTCACCGTTGCCTCGTCCTCGACAGCCTGCGTGAGGTCGTAGACGTCGATGTACTCGCCGAAGATCGCCCTCGTATCCCTGTCAGCAGTCTCGATCGGGGTGCCGGTAAAGCCCATGAACGAGGCATTGGGAAAAGCATCTCGGAGATTGCGCGCTAGCCCGTCGATGAGGTCGTACTGGGTCCGGTGCGCCTCATCGGCGACCACGATGATGTTGCGCCGATCTGACAGCAGCGGGAACGACCGGTTGGCGTCCCGGTCCTCTTTCGTGAGGCCGAACTTCTGCATGGTCGAGAACACGATCCCGCCCGACGCCTTGGAACGCAGCAAGTCCCGGAGGTGCTCTCGGGATTCGGCCTGCACGGGCGACTCCGGGAGTGTGCGTGCCGGGGCAAAGACCTCGTCGAAGAGCTGATCATCGAGGTCGTTGCGGTCCGTCAGCAAGACGACAGTTGGGTTCGCCATGCCAGGGTCGCGCATGACCTTGCCGACGTAGAAGAGCATCTCCAGACTCTTCCCGCTGCCCTGGGTGTGCCAGACGACCCCGGCTCGGCCATCCTGCCTCTTCATTGCTGTGAGCGTCGTGTTGACGGCCTTGTTGACGGCGTGGAACTGGTGGTACTTGGCGAGACGCTTGATGACCACGCCCTGCTCGTCTGAGAAGCTGATGAAGTTTCGAACGAGATCCAAGAACCGAGCGGGGTCGAACACGCCCCGCACGAGGACTTCCATCTCGGGGGTTCCAGGTGCAGCCAGCCGCTTGCCGTCGATCGTCTTCCACGGGGCGTAGTGCTCGTAGGGGCCCAGCAACGGCCCCATTCGAGCCTGCGTGCCGGTCGAGAGGATGCACACGGCGTTGTAAGCAAGGAGCGCCGGTATCTCGGCGGCGTACGTGCGGAGTTGGTCGTAGGCACCCCGGAGGGTCGCCCTGTCGTCGCTGGGCACTTTCAGCTCGATGACCCCGAGCGGGAGGCCGTTCACGAAGAGCACGATGTCGGGTCGCCGGGTGCTCTGGTCTCCCTCCACGCTGTACTGGTTGACGACCACGAACTCGTTGCGGACCGGCTGGCCAAAGTCCACGAGCCAAGCCAGGTCGTGTCGTATCTCGCCACTGTCGTCCCGCTGCTCGACGGGGACGCCGGTAGTCAAGAGCTTGTAGATCCTCCAGTTCTCGGCCAGCACATCAGCACTCTCCGGTCGACGGACGGTGACGATCACGTCCTCGATCGCAGCCGAAGTGAGCCGGGGGTTGATGCGACGAATGGCATCCCGGAGGCGATACTCCAGGAGGACCTCCCGGTAGCTGGACCGCTCTGCCCTAGCCTCGCCCGGAGCGATGTCCGGGCCATGTAGGACCTGCCAGCCGAGATCAACGAAGTAGTCGAGGCAGACCTCCTCAACTCCAGACTCGGGAACGAAGGACCTCACACCGCTTCCTCGACGAGGGACTTGACATCTCCGACTCGCAATTCGCCTGACACGAGCTTAGGAAGAAGGACGTCGCGAAGCTCCCCTAGACACCTGTTCTCATTCAAGAGCGTTGGATCAAGCGCCAACTCTGCCCACCGGGCGATCGTGTCTAGTTCAGCGCGAGCAGGAACCGGCACGACTGTCACTTGCAACAGCGCCTTGGCGTCAAGGTTCGGCATCGCCGTTCCTGTTGTGCAGACGGCGAAGTCGCCGGCATCCCACGCGTCGAGTAACGAGAACCAGGCTGAGGGAAGAGCAGCCTCCCTTCCCGGGCGGGAGATTAAACGCTTGACAAAGTTGCTGTTGGTGAGAGGCAGCGCAAAGGCTGCTCGGAGTTTCTCTGTTACAAGCAGGGTCGGTCCAAGAGATCCCGACCCTGCTGTCCAGATCTCCGGTGCATTTCCCGTGCGGTTCTCGATTTGCTTCTTGCTAACCCACCGCCTCGGTGCCGACGGTGGACGACGCTCTACGAGATCTTCCAGATCTCTCCCACGTAGGCAGAACGTCTCGACGGTCGCGTTCTCAGATTCATGATCTTCGCCCCATACTCCAGATAGTCCAATCTGGGCTATATCTCCGAGCGGTACGGATGGGCAGTCCCCTGAACACTTTCGCCAGTGTTTCCGCGCGACGGCAACCAGCGACCTAAGCATCAGACTGTTGACGTCGATCCTATCGTCGAGCGCTCCGAGCACCTCGGCGATAGCGCGCTGCTCCTGGAGGGGCGGAAGAGCGATGAGCAGCCGTCGCTGTTCGCTCAAGCTCACGTAGGGAGCCATGTCAGTCTCATCCATCCGGCTATTTAGCTGGCCTTGGAATCCGAGGATGTCCCGAGTTCCGTGGAACTTCGGTGGCGGCCCAGTGATGTTCAGGCGGCGTCCTCCTTGTTGTAGTCGATCGGCGTGACGCCGCGCTCGACGTAGTCATCGAGCGCGGCGCGCAG
>Ga0181533_1003143_pt1 | contig 18283 bp, 15 predicted proteins | sample PEATcosm2014_Bin_45_FD_119772 | JGI IMG/M metagenome (GOLD analysis project Ga0181533, IMG submission 119772) | Peatland microbial communities from MTU Mesocosm Facility, Houghton, MI, USA - PEATcosm2014_Bin11_60_metaG | ecosystem: Environmental > Terrestrial > Soil > Wetlands > Peat | place... | reverse complement strand
GGCTGTGCGCATTGTTGCCTCCCGAAGCCAGCTCCCGCCAGGTGAAAAGGGATGGCATAACCGGCGCGGCAACGGAGCTGTCGCGGACCTCGCTCCGCGCCAAGGCGAGGAATCCGTTTTGCACATCCGGAAAGCCGATGGCATCTGCCACATCGCCGATGCGCAGCGGCGCATACGTGCTGGTGGCCACCCACACGCTCCTCGGGCGGTCTTGCAGAACCAGCGCCGATCCCGGCTGGTAGTAGGTGATCGTTCCATGAATGTGCATCCGCTGCGCGAGATCGAGCACACGGTAGCCCGTAATCAGCCGATCCATGGGGGTCACGGCCAGCGACCATGGGTCCACACTGGCCTGCTGCATGATTTTGATGTCGGCGAGTGCCTGCACGTGAAGCAGAATGCCGGTTTGTTGCATCTTGTTGTCGAAATGCCCCGACACTGCCCCGGTAATCTGCACGTCGGCATCGAGAAGGGCCTTGAGGGCGTCTGGATCGTTGCTGTCGACGTTGGCATCGACATGCCCGCCGTCAACCAGCATTTGCAGAAAAATGGCGGGCACGCGCAGGGCCGAATTCGGCACGATTTCCGCCGAGAGTACGTGCGCGCGCACCGTCACTAGTTTGCAGTCCGCTTCCCCGCGGATCATTTCCTGGTAGGTGGCAGGCGCCGGCTCGGGCAATGCGCCGTGACCGAGCCGCGTAATGTCATGGCTGTCGACGTAAGGCCGGAAGCTTTCGTGCACCGTTCCCCGCACCAGCACGCGATCGCCGGGCGCGAGATGGAGGTTCGTCCCGGCGCGCACATAAATCGCCGCGCCTCCATCCTGGACAAAGAGGTCGTTATCGTAATAACGGTAATAAACGACCGTGGCCTCGAAGGTTGCCGGCATGTGCTGGCTCGCCTGTACGTTGGTCAGTGCGGCGACTGCGCGCAGCGTGGTCAACGGCGCGGGAGTTTCCGCCCACGCCGCCGGCAAGGCACAAACCAGAAACACGGCGATCAGGAGACCCAATTGCTTCATGGAGGCAACTCGCCCGGGCCCCATGCAGGGACATCCGCTACTCCATGCATATCGGCAGGCAGGAGCAAAAGAATTAACTGGTTGCAATAGAGGTGGCTTGCAGTGGCTGTGCGTTGAATCGAAGTGCGGAGCGCTCTAGGAGCGAACTTTGTTCACGAGAACGTCTTCGTCCAGAGCTTCCCCCGCCCGGCTCTTGCCCATCCGCGTGTACTTGTCGACGTACATGGAGGCGTCGGCCGCGCTCAACAGGGTTTCCAGCGTTTCAGCATCCTCCGGGTACAGAGCGACGCCCACGCTGGCCGAGCCGTGGATGACGCATTCGTCTCTTACAAAAGGCTCGTGAAAGCAGAATTCGAGCCGCACTGCGATCTCTTCCACTTCGTCGCGGTTGTGCACTACTGGAACCAGCACCGCAAACTCGTCTCCGCCCAACCGCGCCAGCGTGTCGCCGGGACGCAATTGCCGTTTCATGCGCTGCGCCACTTCCTGCAGGTAAAGATCGCCCACCAGGTGCCCGTGCACGTCGTTTACGAGCTTGAATTGATTCAAGTCGATATAGATCAAGCCAAAGACGCCGGCCGACTGGCGCGCCGCATGAATCATCGCCGTCAGCTTCTTCTCCATGACGAAGCGGTTCTGCACGTCGGTCAACAGGTCGAACTCCGAGCGGTGCACCAGATCGGTGTAGAGGCGCGAGGTTTCGATGGCCAGGGTAGCCAGTGCCGCCGCCATGGCCAGGGCCTCCCGCTCCGCGATAGAAGGCTTGGTACGCGCGTCGAAAGCGGCGAACAACGAGCCGAGTGGCTGCCCGGAGCGAGAAGGAATGGGATGTTCGACGGTGCGCAACGACGCAGCAGAGAGCCGCGCCGGCTGGTTGCCCAGCGTGGCGCCTTCGGCAACGTGGCACCAGCAGGCAGCGCCATTCAGCCGCACCGAGACCAGCTCCGTGATGCGCTCCAAAGTCCCCGCCAGCGGCCGGGAATGATTGATGTCTTCCAGAATGCGCGCGCGGCGTTGCTCCACGTACGCCAGAGAAACGATGTTGCGCCGGTTCTTGTACCCAAGGAGCCACCCACGCATGCCCATCACGAGCACGATTGCAAGCAGCAGGCCGACAATCAGCCTGAGATGGTGCAAATTCAGCCATGGCGGCTGGGCGACGATCTGGATGTCGTCAAGGCCGCGCATCAGGATATTGAAGGGCACTTCGCCGTTGAAGGGATTGGCGTCAGTGAGCATGCAGATGCCGGTGACACGGACACGCGCGCCCGGAGGAATCCCCCGCATCGGGGCAAGCGTGGCCGGCTGCAACCTTACAGGATGGCGAAGGATGGCGGAGAACAGGTGACCGTCGGAATCGATCACATACTCATCCTCCGTGGCCTGCCGGACCTCAGTGACGACCTGGCCTTCAACGGAAACCAGGTCGAAGGCGCGGCTGTGGCCCTCGTTCCCGCCCAGGGCCAGTTCGCGCCACGTGAACAACGAAGGGACGACCGGCGCCTGGATAGAGCTATCCTGAACCTCGCTGCGGGTCAAGGTCAGGAAACCATTTTGTACGTCCGGGAACCCGATCGCGCTAGCCAGATTACCAATCCGCAGCGGGCTGTAGGATTCGGTCGCAATCCAAAGGCTCTTTGAGCCATCCTGGAGCACCAGCGCCGTACCGGGCTCATAGTAGGTAATGGTTCCCTGGACGCGCAGCCGCTCTGAGTTATTGGCTGTCTGGTAGCCGGTGATGATATGGTCCATCGGCGTAACCGGCAGCGACCAGGGATCGGAGCTGGCATGTTTCAGAATCTTCACGCCGTCCAGCGACTGAATGTGGAACAGGAGGCCGGTCTGCTGCATTTTGTTGTCGAATTCGCCGGAAACTGTCCCGGTGATCTGGACCTCGGAGCCGAGCAAGTCTTTAAGGGCGTTTTCATCGTCGCTGTCGACGTTCGCGTCTGCTGGCGCTCCATCGACGCTCATGCGCAGGAAAATCGCCGGCGTAGGAGAGCGGCGGTCGGGTATGAGATCGGCAGACAGAACAAAGGCGTGAACAGTGACGAACTTGCAATCGGTGTCGCTTCGGATCATCTGCGCGAAGCTGGGATGCTCGGGTTTTGGCAATGCGCCGTGGCCCAAGCGGAGGATGTCGCTGCTTTCGACGTAGGGCCGGAAGCTATCGTGCATCGTTCCCGTTACGCGGATGCGATCGCCAGGAGTGAGCTTGAGGCTCGTGTTGGCGTGGACATAAATCGCGTCGCCGCCCTCCTGCACAAAGAGGTCTTTGTCGAACGAGCGGAAATAGGTGACGGTCGCCTCGAAGCTCACCGGCAAGCGTTTGCTGGCTTCAGCGTTGGTGAGCGTGGCCGCGGCATGCAGCGTGATCGGAGGCGCCGGCGGAGCCGCTCCCGCAGCCACAACGCGTGCGAGAACCATGGCTACCGCGGCAATGAATCGTTTCGTCAACTCGAACTGTGCCCCCTTGCTGTGATCTCACCGCTTCTGCGGGACAAACTCACCGTTCTCCGCTGCCCCAACAATCTTCCGTGCCGGTAGAGCGGGAGTGGTATGCGAGTGGAAACAACGCGAGGGATAATGCCTTTCAATCATGTTAATCGCGCTGAAGACTTTGGATATAGCACTTTTGGTACCTTGACTTATGGCCTTTCGGGGTTATCCACATCCTGGTTATCGCCTTTGATCGCAACAATATCCTGGACAAAAGGAGACACCGCGCCCAACCCCGCCGGAAGCGCCCCCACGGGCGCGGGAATCATCCCCTTTGGACCCATGAAAAAGCGCGTCTGCCGGTGGTTCTACACTAAGAAGAAGCCGCGCGGCTTGGGAACGCGGCGATCGAACAGAAAATGGCAAAAAAACTTCGCGTAGGCATTCTCTTTGGCGGGCGCAGCGGCGAGCATGAGGTTTCTCTGCTGTCGGCCGCGTCGATTCTGCGGGCCATCGATCGCAACAAGTTCGACGTAACCCCCATCGGCATCACCCGCGAGGGCCGCTGGCTGGCCGCGGCGGATGCCAACCATCTGCTCAACGGCGATGCAAGCGCCGTGGCGCGGCGGCTGCGCGCCGGCGACCCCGAAGCCACACCGGGCGCGAAGCTCCTCCACGAAGGCATTCCCACGCTGCTGGCGCCAGAACCCCGTTCCACTGCCCTCAACCAAAACCAAAGCCTCGGCGGCCAGCCGCTCGATGTGGTGTTTCCCGTGCTGCACGGCACCTTCGGCGAGGATGGCACCATCCAGGGGCTCTTCGAGCTCGCCGGCATCGCCTATGTCGGAGCCGGCGTGCTGGGCTCGGCGGCGGGCATGGACAAGGACGTGATGAAACGCCTCTTCGTCGAAGCCCGCCTGCCCATCGTCAAACACGTCACGCTGCTGCGCGCCGATTGGGAAAAGAATCCGCGCAAGGCGATGGCAACCGTCGAGCGCGCGCTTCGCTACCCGGTCTTTGTGAAACCGGCCAATCTCGGCTCGTCGGTAGGCATCACCAAGGCGCACAACCGCAAGGAGCTCGGTCCCGCGCTGGCCCTGGCAGCCAAATACGACCGCAAGCTGGTCGTGGAGCAGGGCGTGGGCGGGAAGAAGGCGCGCGCCCGCGAGTTTGAAGTTGCGGTGCTCGGTAACGACGATCCCAAGGCCAGCGTGGTGGGCGAGATCGTTCCCGGCAAGGAGTTCTACGACTACGAGGCCAAGTATCTTTCCGAAGGTTCCGTGCCGGTGATTCCTGCCAGGATCAGCCGGGCGGAATCGAAAAAAATCCGCGAGATGGCGGTCGCCGCCTTCCGTGCCTGCGACCTTGCGGGCCTGGCGCGAGTGGATTTTCTGATGGAGCCCGTTGGCAGGCAGCGCATCTTTGTGAACGAAGTGAACACCATGCCCGGCTTCACGCAGATCAGCATGTACCCCAAGCTGTGGGAGGCTTCGGGGCTCAGCTACACCGACCTGATCACGCGGCTCATCGAGCTGGCCCTCGAGCGTCAGGCGGAAAAGAACAAGACGACGTACTGTCGCGAAGAATGAGAAGCAGGGACTAGGGGACTACGGGGAACAACCGCCTCGTCGCCGGTGTCTAACCCATCAGGCCATCGAAGATCGCTCGCTGTCTGCTGTTCGCTGAAACCTGAAACCTGAAACCTGACCCCTGAAACCTGTATCCTTAAATACCGAGGAAAACTGCCATGACTCTGCTCGATGCTCCCCAGTTCGACGCTACGCGCTCGCGGCGCAATCTGCTGATCGTGCAGTGCAGCGTGGGCGCACTCGTGTTGCTGTTTATCACTTGGTGGCTGGTGGCCAGCCGCCCGGTGGACTGGCCCTGGAACTGGAACCGCTATCTGTTCGGGCGCATCACGGTCAACAAATTCCTGACCGCGGTCGAAGCCAACGATCTGAGCCGCGCCTACGGCATCTGGATCAACGACAAGAACTGGCAGCAGCATCCGGCCCAGCACAGTGTGTATCCGTATGCGCGCTTCCAGGGCGACTGGAGCCCCAACAGTCCGGACAACGAGTACGGCGCCATCAAGAGCCACAAGATCGCGGAGGCTGCGCGTTACGGCAACAATCTGCTGGTGGCCGTGCTCATCAACGGCCGTAAAACCGATGCCCTCGAGCTCTCCTACGAACCCAAAACCGGCCAACTGAGCTTTGCGCCGCCCGGCGTGAGCCTGTACCTGGGGCCGTAAAAGCAGGGAACAGGGAACAGGGAATAGGGAACAGTAGACAGCTTTTGGCTTTCAGCTATCAGCCAGGCCTCCGGCGCAGCCATTCCGAAATATTCAAGTTAAACTGTGAAGCCGGATTTACAATCTTCTGGTGAATGCGATCCCTAACCCAATGAAACCTCTCTGCTTTGTGCTCATGCCGTTTGGGCGCAAGCAGGATGGAACCGGCCGGCTGATTGATTTCGATACTGTCTATCAGCAGATCATCGCGCCGGCAGTTTCAGCGGCGGGCCTCGAGCCGATCCGGGCCGATGAAGAGCAGGTTGGCGGCACCATCCACAAGCCGATGTATGAACGGTTGATGTTGTGCGAGTTTGCGGTGGCCGACGTCACCGGCGCCAACCCCAATGTCTATTACGAACTCGGCATTCGCCACGCCGTGCGGCCGTCGAGCACGGTGATTATCTTCGCCGAAGGCACTTCTCTGCCTTTCGACATCGCCCTGTTGCGCGGCCTTCCCTATCGTCTGGATGCTTCTGGCGCGCCGGCCAATGCCGAGGGCGACAAGGAAAACATCGTGCAGCGCCTGCGGGCTGCGAACCAGGAACCGCACGACGATAGCCCGCTTTTCACGCTCATCAAGGACATGCCGCGGATCGAAGTGGACCACGAGAAGACGGATCTCTTCCGCGACCGTGTGAGCTACTCGCGCGACTACAAAAAGCGGCTGGCAACGGCGCGCAAAGCGGGAGCGGATGCGGTGCGAGGCGTGGCCGCGGAATTCCCCGACATGCTCAATGTCGAAGCCGGCATCGTGGTGGATTTGTTTCTTTCGTTTCGCGCCGTGAAAGCTTTTCAGGAGATGGTGGATCTTTACGGCCGCATGTCGCGCACCTTGCAAAACACACGCATGGTGCAGGAGCAGCTCGCCTTCGCTCTCAACCGGCTGGGAAAATCAGACGATGCCGAGCAGGTTCTGAAGCAGACCATTGAGAAATTCGGTCAGAGCAGCGAGACCAACGGACTGCTGGGACGCGTCTATAAGGATCGCTGGGAGAATGCTCTGAAAGGCGGACGCGGGATGGAAGCGCGCGGGTTCCTCAAGCGCGCCATCGAGGCGTATCGCGCCGGATTTGAAACCGACTGGCGCGATCCGTATCCGGGCATTAACGCGGTCACGCTGATGGAGCTGCAGGAGAAACCCGATGCGGCTCAGGCCGACATGCTTCCCGTGGTGCGCTACGCGGCGCTGCTGCGCGCCAAGGCCAATGGCGATTACTGGGACCAAGCCACCTTGCTCGAATTGGCCGTGCTCGCCCGCAATCAGAGCGAAGCGGAGGATTTTTGCGGCGCGGCGCTGGCGGTTGTGCGCGAAGCGTTCGAGCCGGAAACTACCGCCCGCAACCTGCGCCTCATCCGCGAGGCGCGGAGTGCGCGCGGCGAGGACGTCGGCTGGCTCCTGGAAATCGAGGAGAGCCTGAAAGCGGCTCAGACGCGGCTTGAAACACCAGACGCTGCGGCCAAGTGAGCTTTACTAAAAGCAGAGATCAGAGATCAGAGATCAGAGATCAGAGATCCGTGGACCGTGGATCGTGATTCGTGGTTCGTGGTTCGGAGCAAATCCCCTCGCCGAAAAGCCGATGCGAATCTGCGTCACAGTCTCACAGAAACGCACAAGCTGTGAGACTGCGAGATTTTTTCGTGTAAGCGATTGAGTTTAATCGGCAAAATCGACTTCACAGTTTCACAGACCGTCTTGGCGGCGTGGACGGCAGCCTCTAGCTTCTAGCTCCTAGCTTCTAGCTTGTACCCGGGGTGGGGGGGTGGGGGGAGTTAGCGTTAGGGGAAAGTAACTAGCCAATCGGGAGTAGCGGGCGGCGGAGCCGCCAGTGGACAGTGTGAAGTGTGAGTGTGCCCCGGCCGTGAATCGTGTTTCGTGATTCGTGGTTCGTCGGTCTGGTTGAACGCTCATGGGAACAGTATGCGCCGGATGAGGTTAATTCCATGCAATTCGGCGGGCGGAATTTGCGCAGTGTTTTGAGTGATTTATGGAGAAAATTGGCTTGGTGGGCTTGCGGAGGCGTGAGGGTGGCGCCTTCCCGGGTCCCAAAATCGGGACCGCGGGGCGCCCCATTTTCGTGATGAGTTTGCTTTTCGAAGAACCGGGCCACCCGCCCTTTGCGCCCCTCGGTCCCGGTTTTCTATTCCCTGTTCCCTGTTTTTCCGCAAAGTGACGGGGGAAAGTCTTGAAGGGGCTCGCTCAGGCGACTTTGACCCCGTTCCTATCCAAGGCGCTTAAGAACATCACCCCGTACTCAATTACCACGTTGCGCAGCAGTCGCGCGTACTCCCGATCTGCCCCAAGGGGATGCACGCCCGTGTCGCTGATGAGGGCATAGAGGGCCGTGACGAATTCCTCCTGCTTCTTGGCGAAAATACCTTGTGCGTGCAGGTAACTGGTCGCGTCCCCCCACGCATCTTTCACTGTTTCCCCTTTCGCAGCGGCGACGGCCTTAGCCGATCTTCGATGGAGGTGTTCAAGAAAGCCCCGGAGATGGCCAAGGCAGTTTTTCAGCTCGAAGGGATTGGCTGCGTCCCGATATTCTTTCTCGGCTTGTTCGAGTGTCCGCTTCAGCAGAGGATCAAACCCTAACGTGTCAAGAAAGTCGATAACTTGTTTTCTATCGCTTTCGGATTCGAGGTTCGGTTTTTCCTGCTGCAGCATCCCTTTCAGATAAAAGTAGCGGGCTTGCCTGCATTCCGCCTGAATGCCTTGGATAGAGAACCCAATCTCACGCGCGGAACGAGTGTTCAGAGTTTGCTTAGCTGTCCTTCGATCGCCGCCCTCGTGCGACTCTGCCATCTGGCGGAGCGGATCGAGCGACCTTCCAAGCATCAAGAGGTCCGCGTCGCTTAGAAAGTGGAAATTAATGGCAATCAGCTCTTCAATCTCGGTCATCATCAGAGCGATTGCTGGCGTGGGCGCTTTCACCTTGTTGAGAGCGTCGACAAGCTTTTGAACGTAGCCAGTGCGAATGCTGAACTCCGCAATCAGAGGAAGATCCGAAACTCTCCCAAGAAACGCGGGAAATCGTGCTAGCCCCGGTGCAGGGCTGCACTGGCCACCAACCTCAACGAGCTTCATAAGATACTTCAGAAGTCCATCGCGCACTTCCAGGGAAAGTCTCTCAAACAGCGTCATCAGGAGTCTGTAGTTGGTGCCCCCGAAGACATAGGTTTCCGGGAACTCCACAACGTCTCGGGGCCGCTGCTTCCGAAGCGTTGTCAGATTCGGCCGCATTATCCTCCGCAATGCGGCAAGGATCGCATTGGCCCTATCCTGACCTACGCGTTCCATTAGGTCGTCGTAATTGTCTTCGTAGCCGATCGTCGGCCGTAGGCGCTCCTCATGCAGGATTTGAAGCGCATCTTCGATCGCCTTTTGGAGTTGCATAGTGGGAAGGATAGCACCGTAAAGAACCGTTCAGACCGTGCTTTGCGATCGTCTCGGATGGGGGATGGCTGGTCTTTGATTCTCGCTTGGAACGGCTGGCTACTTCAACAACAGCCCTGCCACGACTGCGGAGACCAACGCAAGGATTGCCGCTACCACAAGAGCATCCCACTGCGTCAACCGTTGCCATCTGGTCGGCGGGAGGCTAATGAACCGCTCAACCCGACCGTCCAAGAATCGAATCTCCGGCTCAACGGGATGCGCTTCGCAGCCCATGAACTCTTTTTCTTGGCAGGAGAACTTTGGGAACGAAAACCACTCCCACCACTTGTTAGGTGAGAGCTCGGTGTAGAGATTGGCAGTGGAGGCAGCCAGGGTATCGCAGCGGTCGCAGAACGGGAGTCGCCGCGGTGCTTCGGTCGGGCTAACCAACCGTTGTCCGTTGACGACGACGTACGCCTTCCGAACTCGATAAGGCACACTAAATACCCATACCCAATCTGAGATGCTGAATCATTTGCACTTCAATCAGTCGAGCCAACCATCGGGGCACCGGAAAGCGTCAAATCGCCGATACGGTCACCGACGCAGATTACTCCTCAAAAGTTGGCTTTGTGGTGACCTTTGCCCGGGTGAACACTCCGGGGACGAGCGATTGCGGCAGCGGGTAGGTGCTTCCGGCGCCAGCGCTAGGAGTCCGCGTCATACGCGGACTTCTTGATGCCGAATGCAAGAACCGGGCACCCGCCTGACGCGCGATTGTTGAGCTTTGGAACGAGTTTGCCCATATGTGTGGTTGAGTTCCCGAATGAGTGTCCTTTTCCGAGTTCGTCAAAGACATCCTGAAGTTCACTTGCCCGCGTTATGATCGCTCCAACACTCAGGACGTTGAGTTCGAAAAGCAGGCGGAAGGTGGTGAGGTCTCTGTCAAAAAAAGGATCTTTATTGTTCCATTCCGTTTCAATCGCTACCCGGTTCCTGAAGTAATCCACATGATGTGTCGGGGCAAGCGTAACGGCGTCGTCTGCCTTCACCTCAACTTTGAATTCGTGTTCCTTCCATAGACGTTCGTAGAAGAAACCATTAATTCCGCGGGAGATGGGCGACTTTCCGCCCCCTGGGGTTAATATGTCGGAGCGCCGTAGGGTAAATTGCGTGAGCATTGCAACGAGATCGCCCCACTCTTCGCGAAAATCTGCGTACAAGACCGATGACGCGTGGTGGTTCTCGACGATCTCAAACTTCCGATGTACAGCTTCCGGAAAAAGCTCGAGGCTCATTGACTAAAGCTCCGGGAACAGAGCCTGCTCGCTCTGTGAGTGGTTTGAATAGGTTTTCCAGGTTGGCTCATAGCCATCGTCGGCTTGGTTGCCCCAACCCGTCCATCCGGCCCTCTCGCCCCTTGCAAAAAGCTCAAGGTACGGCCCCCGGCTGCATGACTCGATGAGCGCGTATTGCTCGTCTGGCTTGCGGGAGTGCTCCCGTTTTCTGCTTGATAGATAGTTGACCTGGGTGCGCCCAGGCTTGAGCGTCCGTGCGTTCGGTCCCCGCACACCAAAGAGGATCAGTTCAGTAACATTTCGAAAGTAGAATCCGACCCCGCGGCCGTCCGAGCCGCCGTCTTTTCGGACCTTATGCCAGACGAGATTCGTCTTGTACTGGAATCCCCATGCCCTCATGACATTGAGGCCTTCCGCAAGGAGAGCGTTTGGGCACCATAGGTAAAGGTGGCAAGTACGGGAAGCGACCTTCGATACTGGCATTGAGATTATGTCTTGCAGATGCAGCGTCCCGTAGCGCGAGAGGCGCTTGTGTTCCGGGGCGATCTTCCCGGTGCGATTCTGGAATTGCCAGGGCGGATCGCAGAGAATTGTGCCGAACCTCTGGGAGCCAACAAAGCGCAGCAGGTCTTCGCCTGGCGCCGCGTTCACCACAATCTCTTTGGCCTTTTTCATATCCCCCTCATCGTCGCATTTTCTTCGCCCTACAGCAATTGACTGACTGTGGACAACCGAGGGCGAAATTCCCGGGAATGTGATTCCGCTGTGTGGGCCCTCAAACCGGAGGGGTTGCTGAATCCAGAGGGCTTGTGAGTCAGCATGAGCGGGAGGCAGTTCCGCTTTTGCGGGTCCCGCCTCGGCTGAAAGAATCTTCGAGTTGGAGCCATTAGAGACCATATTTGTCGCTGAATTGGCGGTACCCTACTGCGGGCCAAAGAATTTAGGGGTTCCGTACATCGAGCTGCCCGACGCGGCTATTTTCCACCCGCAGAAGCGCTTCTTCGACGGGAAGTATGATGGTTTTCGGCTGGTGGGGCCGATCTTCCCCGGATTGGGTCCACCGTTGCCAATTCGGGCCAGGCGGAGGGTGCGGACGGTCGCCGATTGTCCCGGCTTCGCCGCGGACTTGATTTCTCGAAAAATGGGCGGGCGGTTTGATAAGGGCAGGGAATAGGGAATAGAAAACAGAGGCGAGGCGCACAAGGTAGAAGCTAGAGGCTCTTCTCGACACCCTCCGCTCCAACTCCCGCCTCGCCCGCTCCCGCAGTCCCTTGGTCCCTGTTTTTCTGTTCCCTGCCTTACTCCACGTCGACCGTGCGAAACCCCAGGCCATACAGCAGAGCCGTCACGCTGTTTCGCGCATTCTGTCGCGCCTTGTCCAGAATCCCGTCATCCAGTGCCGCCTGCGCAATCTGCTGCTCGGCAGTCTGGCGAACCTCCGACTCCAGGTTCGGGTCGGTCGCAACCAGCAAGCCCGTGGTCCTGGAGTACACGCGAGTCCGGCCGTTATCGATGCGCGTGGTCAGAATCTGCGCCGCCGGCAAATGGACATGCACCGTATCGCCGTTGACCACCACGTCGCCTGCCTTGAACTGGCCCAGGTCGATGCCGGCAATCACCTCTCCGTGAGCCACCAGCAGCAGCTTGTCGCCAGCCAGAAAGTCAGGCAGGTAAGCGCTCTGCCGCTCGCCTTCCACGATCTTGTCCAGCGAATACTCGACCGTCTCCAGACGGGAGAGCTGGCGAATCTTCTCGACAACTGTTGGGGAGGAAACGTCGAACCGGGCCGGGCGGCCAGTCACAAACTCCGCGACCCTATCCCACAACCCGGCATGCGCCACCCGCGTAAAGACCATCATCGCCAGCAACCCGAGCACAACGCCGGCGCCAAGTGCGGCGAGAACCAGAATGCGGCGCCCTCTCCGCTCGGCCCCGAGATGCGTCTCCCCAGAATGGCCGCTGGCTGTCATAGCTACTAATGTACTCCGGCGGGTGGCCCCGATCCCGGCAAGCTCTCTTAATTGGGATATGGGGCGTGGCTGCGGCGCTTTCCCAGGGTTTCACGCTCCACCCCACGGACAGAGGCCCGTCCGCGGGGGCCCCGGCCTGGGCTATTTTCGTTCTCTCCCTCCGGGAGAGGACCACGGCGCGGCTTCGGTGGGGGCTTCGGTGCGTGTTTTTGCGCATATTTACGCGTGTTTTAGGGCGTTTTGCGCTTCTCTATTGTGAAAGCCGGCCGGCAAGTGAGAGGTCGATCGCGACGTCGTTGTCCGCTTTCCAGATCAAAAAGCTTGGATTCTTCAGTCCCCATTGGACGTACGGTACGACAAAATGAGCCTTGGCCGTTGCGGCTGTGCCTTCAAGATGGACAAGGATGGGGATGGTGATCTCGTGAGGCGTGCCGAGGAGTGTGAAGATACCAGTTACCTGGAGGTTCGAGTCGCCTGATGGAGCGATGACGCCAGCGTAGGTCTTCGGCTCAAAGGAAACCGTTGCGTACTGTCCGACCTTAAGGATGTCCTTGTTCATCTTGTTGTCGCGACTGTCATTGCCGGTCTTGCCGCTGCCGGCGAGGACGACCACCGACCCCGAAATCTTAGCGGCGCTACGGTCAAACTCAATCGATCCGGATCGGACGTGAAACGTGCCGTTGACGACCTCGTGGGTGGTGTTGAGCGTCATCTTGATCTCGCTGGCATCGGGGTTGACGGCGAATGTCTGATGCTGGGCGAGTGCCGCTGGAGCGAGCACGGCAGCGAGGGCGAAGGCTGTGAAGGATTTCATTCCATCTCTCCCAGTGTAATGAGCCTGAAGTTCGTTGAAGAACAACCACAGTCACTCCTGCCGCGGTGCAGCAGTTGAAAGCATGAGAATGGTGTGCGACCTAAAAGCAACCGCAGATCCTTCGGCTGCGCCTCAGGATGACAGTTCTGTTATTCAGCCGGCGACTGCCTGTGGAGCAACAGCGGCGTGGTGGGCGACCCGCGTAAGCCTGGCCGTCACGCGCATCACGCCTGGCCAGACCCTGAGGCAAAACGGCAACACAGCGCGCGCGAGCGAGTTGTTCAAGCCATCGGCGGCGAATTCGGCGAGGCGCATCTGGGCCAGCAGTGCAGACCGCAGTTTAGCCTGGAAGAGCGGCGCCGGTTCGGCTCGAAGGCAGGCCGCGGCGGCACAACGTGCCGTATGCAGCGCGATGGATATGCCATCGCCGGTAAACGAGGGGATGACGGCTGCCTGATCGCCAATGCAGTAGAGCCCATCCTCCGTGGTGCGGCGGATGTAACCATAAGGGATATGGGTGACGGAGATCGGCTTGGCAAGCAGCGGCTCCGCACCGGCAAGCCGCATCGCGAGGTGTGGACAGTCCTGCTGCATCTTGGCGAGGAAGTTCTCCCAGCGATGACCCACGCGTGCGAGATACCGTTGTTGCACCACGCAGCAGAGGTTCGCAATGCCGCCTTCAACCGGCTGGATACCACCATAGCCTCCGGGATAGAGCATCAGCTCAGAGGCGTGCGCGAGCTCCGCGGACTGCGCCGAGCCCAGGCGAAAATACATCTTGAATGCCACCCATCGCTGCGGGTCCTTGGGTCGCGTGTGGCCGCGGAGATCGTGCTTGCCCGTGGCGAGAAAGACGGTTGGAGCTTCACGGGTGGCGCCGTCGTCGAGCGTAGCTTGCCACAGCTTGGCCGCCGTGCGCGAGAGCGCCTGCACACTGCGACCTTGCTCGACGCGGACTCCCGCGGCCATGGCCTCGGCGATGAGCGCTGTATCAAGCGCCTTGCGCGTGAGCGAGGCTGCGGGAAAAGGCAGCGGAGCCTCCGCGGCGCGCCTCGCCGCCGCTAGGCGAACGTAGTTGATAGGCACGGCTCCGAGCGAGGCCACGTCAATACCGAGCGCGTGCAGATCCTCAAGCGCCTCACCGCTTAGGAACTCTCCGCAGACCTTATGGCGCGGTGTGGGCTCGCGTTCAATCAGCGTGACGCGCCGTCCGTTGCGGGCGAGCGCGATCGAAGCCGCACAGCCTGCCACTCCACCGCCGAGGATGAGAACTTCATCTTGTACAGAAATCTGATTCAGGCTGGACGTTGTAACTGGAATCTCCTTGCTTGGATTCGATGAATGAAATTGTACCGCTCCTGCCGGGTATTGCATGACCAGTGCTGCAATGGGTTCGTGGTGCGGTTCGCGCCCCATACGACTGGCGCAATGGTTTGACGGGGCGCAGGTGGGAATAGTGAGCCTCGGCCTGCTCTCCTAAGACATACACGGGACGTCTATCCTACAATTCGAGTTGAGGATCCATTGCGAGAAGATACGGCTTACCTGAACCGCATCGCCACTGCCGTACCTGAGCACGATGTGCATGGCGCCTTCGTAGTCTTTGCCGAGCAGATGCTCGCCAACCCTCGGCTACGCACGGTCTTCCGCCGCATGGTGAGCCGCGCCGATATCGCGCATCGCTATTCGTTCCTCAACCCGCATGAAGGCTCCGGCCAATTCTTGTCGCATGACGCGAAAGGGTTTTATCGGCCAGGCAGCTTCCCCAACACGGCGCGGCGCATGGAGCTGTTTGAGGAGTGCGCTCCGGTGCTGATGCGGAAGGCCGTGGACAGGCTTGCGCTGAGTGAGTGAGAAGGAACGTTCCGGTATTACGCACGTGCTGGTGACCTGCTGCACGGGGCTCTATGCGCCGGGGCTGGACTTTGAGATCGTCGACCACCTCGGGCTTGCGACGGGCGTGGAGCGCACGATGGTCGGATTCATGGGGTGCTATGCCGCGATCAATGCGCTGAAGCTGGCGCGGCACATTGTGCGCTCAGATCCGAAGGCCGGTGTTCTGATGGTCAACCTGGAACTGTGCACGCTGCACTTTCAGGAGACGCAGGAGCTGGAGCAGGTGCTCTCCTTCCTGGTGTTTGCCGATGGCGCGGCGGCGAGCCTGATTACCGCGTGCGAGCAGGGCTTTGCACTGGACAGCTTCAAGGCGGTGATGGCGCCCGATACGAGGCAGCTGATTACGTGGAAGATCCGTGAACTGGGATTCGACATGTACCTCTCCGGGCAGGTCCCGGCGGAGTTGGGCCGCGCGCTGCATGAGGGCGAGCTGATGGCCGGGCGCGATGGCATCGACTTGTGGGCGGTGCATCCCGGCGGACGGTCGATTCTGGATGCGGTGGAGAAGGGACTGGAGCTGCCGGCCGACGCGCTGGCGGCGTCGCGCGAGGTGCTGTCGCGCTTCGGCAACATGTCGTCGGCGACGGTGATGTTTGTGCTGCAGCGGATGATGCAGCAGGCGCGGCCGGGGCAGCGCGGGTGCGCGATGTCGTTTGGCCCGGGGCTGACCGCGGAGACTATGCGCTTCCATGCGGTCTAGTGCGGAGATCGAATTCAGACTGCGCGTCTCCCCGCGCGATCTGCCGGAGCTGATGGATGGAGGCTGCAGCTATGAAGATTTCCGTGGCTGCCTGCGCAGCCTGGAACAGATCAACCGCTGGCTGCTGGGATATCGACCCACGCTGGCTTGGCTGAAGCGGCTGCCGCATGGATTGCGTGATCCGGTGCACATCGTCGATGTGGGCTGTGGCGGCGGCGATTTGCTGCGGCAGATTGCAGGCTGGGCACGGAGGCGCGGCATGGCTGTCGAGCTGACAGGGATCGACTTGAATCCTTATGCAGTGCGGGCGGCAGCGGAGTCCACGCCGAAGGATCTCGGAATCGCCTGGGTGACCGGCAGCGCTCTCGAGTATCGGCCGGAGAAACCGGTGGATATCGTCGTGAGTTCGCTCATGGCACATCATCTGGAGGATGAGGAAATCATCGCGCTGCTGCGGTGGATGGAAGCGAATGCGCAGGTGGGTTGGTTCATCAATGATCTGGAGCGGTCGGAGCAGAGTTGCCGGATGTTCGGTTGGGTTGACAGGATCATGCGGTGGCACCGGTTCGTACGGCATGATGGGCCGGTGTCCTTCCGGCGCGCCTTTCGGGAAGACGACTGGGCGCGGTTGCTCGCGGCGGCTGAGGTTCCGCGGGAGGCGGTGACGGTGGAGCATTGGCGGCCGGGACGGTTGTGCGTAGGGCGGTGGAAGTGAGGCGGACGCTGGAAGCGGCTCCAGTGACGTGGCCGGTGAGATGTGAGGCGTCCGTTTTTGTGGCGGGCCATTTGCCGCACCGTTGGCATCTCATCAAGCGAATCGTTCGAGCGAGGTATTTGATGGAGCGAAGCCGGTTCCTTGCCGCCGCTTTCCTGGCAATAACGATGGGCGCCGCAGCGCAGGCAGAACAAATTTCAGTGAAACATATCCAGCTCCCGAGGCATGAGTTTATGGTGGCGCGCTCCGAGACTGGACAGATCATCGCCCGCGTTGAGTTTACGGAGACCGTCGAGGGCGATGAAGTGACGATGCGCCTGATCTATCACTTTGTGGACGGGTCGATCGATGATGAGACCACGACATACAGGCAGCAGGGCACGTTTCAGTTAATACGCAACCATCACATACAGAAGGGGCCGTTTTTTGCGAGGCCCGTCGACTTTGCGGTGGAAGCCGCTACCGGCATAGCGACCACACGCGCCGCGGACAAGAATGGCACGATCCACGTCGAGAGCGAGCACATGGACCTGCCGGATGACCTGGCGAACGGCTTCGTTGGAACGTTGCTGCTGAATGTGCCGCACAATACGGCGCCGTTTCGGGTGGGGATACTGGCGCCGGTCTTCGGCGGGCGATTGATTCGGATCCTGATCTCGCCGGATGGCGAGCAACCGTTTCAAAAGGCGGGACAGACCGTTAAGGCGACGGTGTTTCGCATCCATCCGGAGTTGGGTGGCATCCTGGGCTGGCTTGCGGAACTGCTCGGCCTTCAGCCGAAAGATGTGATGGTGTGGATAATGGAGGGCGAGCAGCCTGCGGTGGTGAGGATCGTTGGACAGCTAGGTGGTTTCGGGCCTGTCGTCAGCTCGGAGCTGGAGGGGACCAGCTTCGGAAAATAGGGAAGTTTTTGAAACCCACATCTCAAGGGCAAGATGCGGATCACCCGCGTTGAGGCCGATGCCCTGAAAATCTCATGGCCTTCTAATCGACCATCAGCCGCGGCGAGTGGTGAGCTCGCGCCAGTTCAGGCCGATGTCCACGATAAGCAGCGAGGCAAGAGTGAAGGCGATAACGCCGACGGCGGAGAGGCTATCGCCGAGGTGGCTCCAGTAACGCGGCCATAGGTTGAGCACACGGCTGGAGACGAAGGTGAACGTAACGGCGTAGGAGCGGGCCATCCATTGCCGGTGCTGGATGATGTGACAGTTGCGCGCGGTGATGAAGGCGGCGGTAGTGCAGACGATCCAGGCGGCGGCCTGCATGGAGGTTCCTGGCAAACCGGGGCGGCCGCTGGCGAGGGCGATCCCTGTGAAGGCACCGGCAAATACGCAGATGACGTAAACGCGTCCCAGGACGCGATGCAACTTGAGGTACCGCTCGCGGATCCGCGAGGAGAAATTGATGGGGCCGATCAAGAGAGCAAAGATTCCGGCGAGTGAATGCGGGATGAGGAGATGGCGGTCGGCGATCACCTGCAGACGGTAGGCGTGATACATCGGGTAATCGGTGACGAGAAGAACCTCAGAAGTGATGAAGACAAAGAGCGCAGTGAGGCCGAGGAGTATCCAGAGAACGATTTTGAATCTGGAATGACTGGAGCGGAGCGCAAGCACCGTGGAAGTTGCCATTATTTGCCTCTTAGAACCTGTTTAAAAACTAGGTTCAGGAGCCGACGAAAGACTATGCGAGCAGGGGTTTGGCGGTTAGTTTGTGGTCATGTACCCCAGCGATTTGACGGATTTACAGTGGGCCAAGCTG
>Ga0181533_1003139_pt1 | contig 18295 bp, 23 predicted proteins | sample PEATcosm2014_Bin_45_FD_119772 | JGI IMG/M metagenome (GOLD analysis project Ga0181533, IMG submission 119772) | Peatland microbial communities from MTU Mesocosm Facility, Houghton, MI, USA - PEATcosm2014_Bin11_60_metaG | ecosystem: Environmental > Terrestrial > Soil > Wetlands > Peat | place... | reverse complement strand
CGGCGGCGTGCTCACCATCGAGGCGGGCGCCACGCTGGAATTCAGTGACAACACGACGATATCTGTCGGTCAGTCCGGCACGGGCAAAGTCCTGATAAACGGCACGGCGCAGAACCCGGTTACTCTGACCACTCAACCCAGCCTGCACTTGCCTGGAGGTTGGTATGGCTTGGTGTTCTACTCAGGCACGGCGAGTGGATCGCAAGTGACCTACACCACGATAGACTACGCAGGGGGCAACTTTGACGGAGCCATCGTCGTCGATAAAGCCTTGCCCACGGGTACATTGACTCTGGATCACGTGACCATCAACAACAATGACACTGCGGATGGTGCGGTCCCGATCTACATGAACGACGGGTCGGCGACTATCGCCTGCACTAGCTGTACCGCCGACGGCAAGCCCCTGACTCACTAGGCGCCAGAAAGCTCCGCCCCTGGCTGCTACAGCGTTCGCTGGGTAGAGCGGGATGGTTTGGGCGTGTAGGTGGGTGTGGCTTACAGAATCTCTGTTATCAGCCTGTTTGCAGATGCGATTCGGTGAAGGCAAAATGGCGCTTGTTTCGGTTATGCACCGTCCCCGTGGAGCATTCTCGCAAAGTGCAGCGGCGTTTGGATTCCGGATGGCCTTTCACGCGGTATCGAGGTTCAAAGAAGGACTTGCCCGCCTGCCTTCTTCATCGCCGCGACGAGAGTCCCGTCCAAACTTGCCAGTGGAACGCCCCGCCTCAGGGCGAGTTCAAGATAGGCAGCATCATACATGGTGAGCCCAAATGCCTCGCCTAGGGCAAACGTCTTCGACCAGGCAAGGGCGGCGGTTTCGCTGTCAACCTCGATGTCGTAGACCGCAAGGCTAGCGAAGAACTTCTCAATCCCTGCCTTGTCCATTCGTCCCCGGCGCTGTGCACCCAAAAGCACGTTGCCCACCTCCAAGTGCCAGAGGGTCGGCACCCACGCCTTCGCCCCCCGCGAGAGTTGGTCGAGCAGACGATTGGTTGCTGGAGTTGCCTCCGAGGCGAAAAGCCAGGGCAGAGTGGCCGAGCAGTCGAGCACGAATTCCATGCTCACCGGCGTCCTTCCGCGATCAGCTTGTGCAGTGAAAGGCCCTTTAGGCTGTAGCGTCTGCTTAGCGCGCGCAGTTCGGCCGTCGTCCTCTTCCGTTCCGCATCGACGGAGGAGGAAGCGGGAACCAGCCTGGCCACGGGACGGTCGTGCTTGGTTATGATGACCTCGGCGCCGTGGCCAACACGCTCGATCAGCTCCGAGAACTTGTTCTTCGCCTCAAAGGCGCCCATCGATGCTTGGCTCGTCTTCATGGGAACAGGCTAGCTTAACGGGCTAGATTAGTCAACGCCCCGGCCTGAGCGCGACCGGCCACCGCCACGCTGACGAGGCCGCCGGCCAGGCGGCAAAGGGTAGGCCATACCCGTCGTCTGCCCCTGACGAAAGATTCCGAGACCTCCTCGGCCCCGATCTTCATCCTGCCCAGCCGAGCGCCGGAGCAGCGATTGGATCGGTCAAATACCATAGAGCCTCTTCGCACAGTCACCACACAAACCATGCGTGAACGTCATGTACGGAGGATTCCCGGCCAAGTACGCATCAACCTCGTGCCAGTACCCCTTGTCGTCTCGTATTTTCTTGCACGAGGAACAGATTGGCAAGAGGCCTTGCAATTGCTTGACCAGGGCAAGTGCCGCGGTCAAGTCGGCAATCTGTCGTTCCTGTTTCTCTTCGGCAAACTCGGCCTCCCAGATGTCCACGACCAAGCCGTCGTACGCAACCAGTGTTCCATGCGCATCGACCACCGGAACGCACGTGTTCCTGACCCAACGGATTGAACCGTCTTTGTGCACGATTCGATGCTTGACTGGCGCAGGCGTCTCGGCCCGCAACAACTGCGCGATCTGTTCCAGGACCACGTCTCGGTCATCAGGCTGAATCATGTTCAGCCAAAGCAGGGGTTGCGCGGCGTATTCCTCCTGGGCATAGCCAGTGACCGCCAACACGCCCGGATAATGGATGGTGCAGACTGGCTTCGCGTCCTTGATGATGACCGTAAAGATGAATGCCTTTGCTGCGTGCGCGAGGTGCTCGTACCGGCGCACGCTCTGCGGGGGCGCCTGCTCAGTGGTATTGGTCTTTTCGAACGCATTCTTTTCGTCGCTCATTCCCTCCCCCGTGTTCAGCGTGGCAGTGAGCGCTTCACGAGGCTCCGGTTTTCTGTCGGTCATGTTTCTCCCCAGCCAATGTTGCGACCTCGGCCTGCGACTCCGAAAGTCTGTGCGTAGGAAATTCGATGCCGGACGACACGGCTGAGAACCCGCCCTTTTGCGAGATCGCTCCGCCACTTCCAACTAGCTGGTTTCGCCTCGCTTTTCACGCATCGGTTGTTGGGACAGACGAGATGCCGCGCCATCCCTTCAATGCGAGCCGCCAGGTGGGCGGCAGATTCCAGCCACACAAGCACCCACCCAGGCATCCAAGAAATGACGAAGGTAAGTCCCAGTCACAGCTTGACTCTGTCTGAACCGACCAAGGGAGTCCGATGAACCAGATGCATTTTCTTCGAGGCGTTTCCGCTCTGTGAGGAACACAAATGGAATATCTGACGGTTTCAATCCTGCGGAAGATACGGGTTACCGCAGCGGTGCTCTTTGGGGCCTTTGCCCCGGTAGGCTGCGGCGGGGTTTCTGCGAACACTTCGCCGCCGGCCACGGCTGCATCCACCTCCGACATCGACGATGTGTCGGCTGGTTTGACGGAGCACCACCGCCACCACCACCACGGCGGAGTCACGCTCCTCATTGCATTGAGCCTCGACACGCTCGGCGTCTCGCCCGAACAGCGGGCGGCCGTGGAGAAGATTCGTAGTGTTCTGCATGCTCGAATGGAGCCGGCGCGAGCCGCGGAGCAAAGATTGGTAGCTACGCTGGCTGACGGGCTGGCTGCGGCGAACCTGGACGCGGCCAGCGTGGACGCTGCAGTTGGGCAGGTGGCGGCTGCGGCTGCGAAGGTGCACGATGCGTCCGCGGATGCGCTGAACGAGTTGCATGCCGTACTGACGCCGCCCGAGCGAGCCGCGCTTGTCGAAAAGGTCGAGGCGCACTGGGCAGTCTGGCAGAAGGCTAATGCGGAGGAGACCGATCCAAGGAACCCGGACCATGGTCAGCTAGCGATGCTCGCGACCGATCTTGATCTGACGCGAGATCAAGTGGACAAGATCCGTGCGGCCCTCGGTGAGGGGATGAAGGCTGTGCCCCGGCTTGACCCGCAGGAGATCGCCACGCATCTCCGTGCATTCGGCGATGCGTTCCGCGGCGACAAATTCGATGCAAGAGTGCTCGCCACCGCGAACGGTGCGAACGCGCACCTTGCTGGCTGGGGCGCGGCACGCTTGGCGCACTTCATAGAGGCGGTGAGCCCCGTGCTCACCCCGGACCAGCGCGCCAGATTTGTGGAGAGGCTCCGCGAGCATGCGGCTCACACCCTTAACAACGGAGGGATCCAATGAGCCAAGTCGGCCGGATGGGGATGTTTCGACGGTTGGCGTGCGCGATCGGTGTGAGCGCTACACTCGCGACCACTGCGGGATGCGGCCTAGAAGTGGGGGCCGTCTATCCTGGAGTGGGCTACGGCGACTATCCGCCCGACGAGTACATAGCTACGACTGAGCCCGTGTACTTCAACGGGCGTGCCGACTACTGGTACGGCGGTCGATGGTATTATCGGGATGGCGGTCGATGGAACCACTACGACAGGGAGCCACCGGGGCTCTACCAGCGTCGCATGCAAGGCCCGCCTGTGCGGCGCACATACGAGGCGCGCGGTGGCCGTGCGGTGGCTGGCCCCCGTAGGCGTTGAACGGCGTCTCCTGGCGATTGGATGCACGAGCGTACGGGAGTTAGACAGGGGTTGCCGTGCCGGCGATTAAGACGTCACTTCTGCGCCGCTGCCCACAGACGCCTCGCCGCAGCCGCACTGGGAGCGCCTTTCTCCACCAGCCGTTGTTGTCCGCCGGCATCGAACGCGAGAATCCAGGTTTCGTTCTTCGGCACGCCGAGCGCACTTCGCACGTGACCGTCCTCGTCGAGCAGTAGCAGCGGCGGCACGCCCTCCTTGAACTCCTTGCGCATCTGCTTCTTCGCCGTGTCCTTGAAGGAGCTTGCCGTCATGTCCTCCAAGAAGACCAGGTGTCCCTTCCCCTTGGGCATCGCCGCGGGAAGAAGATTGCCCCAGGCCCGTTGCGCTTTCTCGGTATGATAGGTCGGCGCCGTCACCACGAGCACCAGCCCGCCTTTCAGCAGCTCGCTGCGGGCGTGCATCTTGCTGTTGGGATCGGCGAGGACGAACTGGGGCAGAGAAACCCCGGCGGACCCCTTCGAATCAGGTGTTTCACCCCACGCCGTTGGTCCAACCAGCACAGCCAGCACGACGATGCACGTTGTGATTCGTCTCAGATCGCTGCAACCGTCCATTGATAACCCCGCGAGTAGTTCACAGTTGATTACGGATGATCCTCCACTACGCCGGGCGGGTACATACCCGGCAGCCCGCTGGGGCCCTTGGAGCCCGGGGTCCCTGGCGGCCCGGGTGCACCTGGCGCACCTGTCGCACCTTGCGGTCCCGGGATCCCAGGCGGCCCCTGCGGCCCGGCGCTCCCGTTGCACACCAAAACCGTAGTCGAGTTTTCGAGCGTGCCGTTATGGTTCTGGTCAAGGCCAAACTCGATACTTGACCCTCCTGCTTGGCACTGGCTGCCTGGGCTCACGGCCGTCACGTGGACGGCGGTGTGCGGGCCATTCAGGTTGGTCTCGATCCACGTGCCTCTATCGCCACGACAGACGATCAATTTGGAATCGCTCCAACTGTACCGCACCTGACCGTCCTGGCTCGGCCCACAGCTCGGCCGATCCGACCCGGACGGGGCGGACTGTATCGCATGCTTGCCACCCGGCAAAGGCGCAGCCGGCTTGTCATGGCCGGAGCACATCGCCGTGCCGGCCAGCAGCGCCAATCCCATCACCGCCAGCACAGCATGATTTCGACTGCGATCATGGGCTCTCGTCGTCGTGAAAATCACCAGTTTCCTCCATTCCCAGGGCATTGAAATGCCCGTTCCCACCCAAAAGCTTCTGCATTCGCCATGCCGGCGGCCTGCTGGCATCTTACGTGCAGCAATGATGCTACGTCTGCCTTCGTCTGAACTACCGCCAACGCGGGGATGATGCGCAGACCGAAAGGTATGGCTTCAAATGAGAAAACTCTTGATCTTCCTGCTTCTGGCCGCTTTCGGGACGAGCGGATGTTTCTGGGGGGAGCGTGGACGCAGGCGGGGCGAAGGCCCATATAGGGGGGACGAGTATCGAGCACACGGCGGGGGCGAACGTCATGAAGGGGACCGCGGTCACAACGACCATGGTGGGGGGCACGACGAGGGTGGCCACGACCACCACTAACCGCCAGTCGCGACTTTGACACCTGGTTGAACGCATGTATTGCGTTCTTCACCTATTTGCATCCTCCCCGCCTCCGTCAAGATGAAGTACCGATCACTCAATTTGAATGAATCGGTACAGTGCAACGCCACGGGGCACCTCAGCCGCCGTAGATCTCAAGTCCGATTGTGACACGGTACTGCGAGTAGGAAAGCGGAACGCCGCTGAGCTGCGGGGCCGGCATTGCGAAGTTCAGTGGGTTGACAATCACGAAGAGCAGCCTGGATACTTTCCATTCGAGGCCCAACGGGCTAAGACCCGCGTAGATCCCCGTGCTGCCCTTTGGGGCACCGTACAGGTCAATCAACAGACGGGAGAATCCCAGATTCGCCGTGGTGCGAAGGTTGAATTTCTCGTATGCAAGCGGCAGCCGCAGTATGACGGTTCCGTATCCATTGAAAGCGCCCGCGCGCACGGCGGTGCGGCCGTTGATGGCGATCCACGGGTTCCATTCCGCATCGAGCCCGAAGGTCCAATGCCTGCTGAAACGGAGGCGAGCGCCCAGCGTAGCCGCGGCCGCTGCGTAGGTGTATGACCCTGAGCCGCCCAGGTAGGCACCCAGGGCCATCTTGGAGGGATCTTTGGGCCCCGGCTCTTTTACCGGCGTGGTAATCGGCGGCGGTGGGGCGTGCGTCTCTGTCGCGGGGGCAGCGGCGGCGCTAGGCGGGCTGGCCTCTTGCTGGGCGAACGCATGGCTCGGGAAGAGGCTTGCGATCGCTAGCAGGGTGATGCCGACCACGGCGCGGCGTCGTCGCCGGGCCCGTCTCAACAAGGCGAGCAGCCCGAAAAGGACTGCCAATCCCAAAGCCGCACTCCGGTTCCCCGGCCCGCCCACGCTGCAGCCGAGCAGCGACGCGTTGCCGAGTTTATGTTCGGGAGCGTCGCACCAGTTGTTGTCGAACGTGCAACCCGGTGAGTAAGTCAGATACTGGTCCAAGATCACCCCCACTGCGGCCGTCTTCTGGTCATTGGTTTGGCTGGGATCCAGCGTTGTGCGCAAGACTGCCGTGGCTGCTGCGGTCGCAAGCTCGCGCTTTTGTAATCGCAAATCGTCGGGATCATCACAGCGGTCCATCTCGCTCGAGTGGGGTGGCCCGTCGGTCGCTTCAACCAGGTTCCCGTTGGCCTCGTCCACCCAATCCAAGACCACGGTGATCTGCATCCCATCAGGCGTGCGATAGGTATGGGTGAAGCTATCCTCGACGGCGTGAATCGCCTGCCCGATGCGCACATAGTAAGTCGGCAGCGAAGCATTCACACCGTGGCGGAGCGCCAGGTAGAGCGGAAGCGAGGTTCGGTTGGTGGGATCGGGCGTTCCTGTGGCATCGAGCCCATCCAGGGCCTGCGAAACCCGTTCGAGGATGAATGCGCGACAGTCCTGGACCGCCGTCGCCGATCCGCCCGGCTCCAGCTCATGCGCGCCGCGGAGGCAATGCTCGCGCTGCGCGCTGGGATCACCATGAACCAGCGGCAACTGACTGAGATCCATCGAATCTCGCCCCTTCAGATCATTGTCGCGGACGCTTACCAGCAAGGTTGCGCCGCCCAGATCGCTCATGTCACTCGCCGGCGAGAACTCCAGATCGTCGATGAGTGCCTGGTCGTTTCTGTCCGCCGGAAGAGGCGCCGCGGTTGCCGCAGTTGCGGGATCCAGGCGCACAGCTCGGAACGCGTCGGTCGTGACCTTTTCGTGGCACCCAGCAGTGACAATGGTGGAAATTGTGTAGGCGTCAGCCGATTTGGGCGTCGCCGTGAACCACCCCAGGAAGATGGCGCCGGCTGCGAACGCGGTGAGCACGCCGCCGCTCAAGAATCTTCTTCGTCGTATCATGATCTTCTCCTTGCAGCATCCAGAGCCGCCTCGCGAGTGCGTTTACTTGAGTCAGGTGGCCCGACGTCCTTGGATCACCCGGATCACCACGACGATCACCGCCAGCACGAGAAGGATGTGAACGAATCCTCCCAATGTGTACGAGGTCATCAGACCCAATCCCCACAGCACTAGAAAAAGTATGGCCAAACCCCACAACATGATTGCCTCCCTTTCTGGTTTGTAAGCCGTGCAAGTTGCGCGCCGGCGACACAATGGACCGGTTCGCGCCAGCACCCGCGCAGCGATTGCGCGGTTTCAGCAGGCTCACGGGAGAGTTAGAATCGGGCGCTGACCGCGATGCCGCGCTGACCGTCTCCCGCTACCGGCACGATTGAAACCGGCGACGCGTGTAGGGACGGGACGATCATTCCGAGCGACGTGCCCACGACCCCTCCACCCACGACGTCGGTGATGAAATGCATGCCGCCGAGAACTCGCGCCGTGGCCACGAAGGTCGCAATCGCGCCCCCAACACCTGCCACGATCCAGTTTGCCCTCGAGTGGGGGTGAAGCCGTCGCATGGCCACCAACGTGGACGTCGCGATCGCGAAGCTGACCGCAGCGTGACTGCTCAGGAACGACAGCCCGGCGTCAGCGCCATTGCGGTCGGAAAGCGGCGCCTTCTCGCCATAGAGAAAGGGACGCGGCCGGCCCGCCGCGAGCGTCATCATGGAGGCGGCGGCGGTTGCGGCCAGCCCCGACTCGGCGACCACGACGACGTCGTTCAGACCCGGCCAAACCCCCTCGTCCACGAAGAGCAAGGTCGCGGCGCCGACGCCGATGGCGTACAGACCATAGTCAGAAGCAGTCTGCCAGCCGGGGCTCCAATAGCCCGCCGTCGTACGATCGAGCGCATTGAGATCGCTGCGGGGGCAAAGTGGGGCGCAGAACGCCTTCTGCGATGCTGGTCGAACCAGCCGCGCGCCCTCGAATACCAGGCCGATCCCCAGGATCGGCAGATCGATCTCGGCGTAGAGCTGGAAGGCCGGGCGCAAGGGATTCAGCGGACTCGGGACGATGGGGGTGAGTTTGGCGGCCTTGGCGGTGGACTTGGCGTCCTCAACCTTGGCAGGCGGAGCCCCGGGCGACGGCGGCGCGATGGCGGGATTGTTCGCGGGCGTCGACGCGACCGTGGGCGCGACCGTGGGCGCGTTCGTGTCGGCGGCCTCCTCCGCTCGGGCGACGCCGAGCGACCCAAGCAATGCCAAGACGAGTGCGAAACAAACCGTAGATGTACGCATGAGAGATCGACCCGCGAACTTATCGCGAAACGGTGTCTTGGGAAAGTGGAAGTGCGGAAGTCGTGCGCCAGCGGAAGCAGGCTCCGCCCCCAAACTTCATTCGCTGCATTTCTACGCGGAAATCCTTAGAACCGAATTGCGTCCGTCAAATCCGTCGTATACCGACTCGGGGTTATCCGGATCGACTGTCAGCTTTTCCTTGTCGAGCAACAACTTGTACTCGTACTTGCCCGGCGCCAGGAACAATTCGATCTTGAAGCACCTATTCGGTGGATCCCAGGTCATCGGTTCAGCCGCTCGATCCCATCCGTTGAAATCTCCAATCACGTGTACGCAGTGGTAGGTCTGGGCCACGGACGGGCCGAGCGAAAGGACGGCGGAAGTCTTCGGCCTGGAAAAACATGCCTGGTTCCGGCCGGCGCGCTTGGCATTGTACAGGGCTCCGTCCGCTTCGGCCATCAGCGTTGCTGCCGTCCGCGCATCCCGTGGAAACGACGCCATGCCCACGCTAACTGTCACGGGAAGCAGTCCGTGTTCTTCCAGATGCAGGGGCGTGACCGAAATCAACGCCCTAATCCCCTCGGCCAGTGCCTCAGCCGTGTGCTTTGGGGTTTCGGGCAACAGGATCATGAATTCGTCGCCGCCGTAGCGCCCCGTCACGTCGGTTTCCCTGACGAAATTCCGGAGCAACCCCGCCACATGTTTCAAGGCTGCGTTCCCGGCCAGATGGCCGAAACGGTCGTTGATCTCCTTGAAACCGTCTACATCGATCATGATCAGGGAAAGCAGACGGCCGTAGCGTTCGGCCCGCTTGATCTCGCCTTCGAAGCGCTCGGAAAGGCTCCGCAGATTCGGTAGCCCGGTGAGATAGTCAACGAAAGCCATCTGCACCAGGTTTTCATGGGACAGTTCCCGCAGATCGCCTTCTTCCCGTAGAAAACTCTCCAGGCGATCGGACAGGTCCAGCGCGGCGGTCCGGATACCGATCGGCCGCTGCAGGGCCTCACGCAAATGCTGAAGATGGGTGGCCAGGGACCTGAAGACAGCCTTGGCGGTTTCCTCAGGCACGGTCAGGCCCGTAAGATCAAAAGCCAGCCCCTGAAAATCCTCTGGAATGCCGGACAGGGCGCCCAAGCGTGCCTGGATGTGGGAATTGGATTTGTCTCCGAAAACCAAGCCGCGAAGCAAGGCACAGCCTGTCAATTCATCCGAGTTGGACAAAATCATGGTAACTCCGCGCGCATTTGAACCCTAGCTGTGCTGAACGAACTACTACCTGCACTCGACCTCGCCATAGACGATTTCGCCTGAAGTCTCGTCCTCCCAAGCGACACCGAAGTCTCGATTCTGGTCGTTGTAAGCGATGGACGGCAATTTGGCGTCGTCGACGTCATCACTAACTTGCATGATGTCACCGATGCCCTGACCCGCGCCGTCGAGCCGGCCGAGGAGAATAGCGGCCTCCGACGGGAAACCGTAGAACGCGATCATGCTGTCGGTGCCGTCTGAAGCAATTTGGGGCCAGTTTCCGTCATCATCCTGAAGGTTGCGCGGGGCCGTGGCGGCCGAAGCGCCCGCGGTCACTACGCTCGTACGCACCTGGTTGTCGCCGGTCTGCTGGTCTTCCCACGCCACAGTCCATCCCGTGCCGTTCCACGCCACGACCGGATTCGTGGCATCGGTAGGGTCATCGCGCACGACGATTTCGTGTGTGACGGCCAACGACGAATCGAGAAGATCGAGCACAATATGCACCGGGGCGAGACCACGGCTATAAGTCAGCGCCAGCTCGTTGTTGGCAAAAGTCAGGAAGGGATACATGCCCGCGCTGTCCGCGCCCAAGGTTATTGCGCCGGTCTTGACCGCGCCCGTGGCATCAAGCGGAACGATCTGCGTGACTACCGTAGTCCCGCTGAGATCCCGAAAAGTCACATAGGCGCCACCGAAAGCGGACACGACGTAGGGCCGCCGCTGCACTTGTGCCGACGCGGTCAAGGACGTGATGGCGCCGACATCATGCCCGGTCTGGTCGAAGAGCACCTTGTCCACCGACGTCCCCGCGCTGCAAGTCGGGTCGGCGGTCTCGCAGTTTTCCCAGACCAAAAGGTACTGTCCAGTGCCGAAGGGAGCGACTCTCGGACTCCCGGCAGCAAGTCCGGTGTGTGCGACCATGGTATCGGCTGCGCCCGCGATGCGCGAGCCGTCGGGAGCAATCCACGTCGCGTAGATGTCCGGCGTGCCGTTGCGGGCATCGCTCCACACGACAACATAGGCGACTCCGGTCCAAACCAGAGCCGGCGCCTTGGATGCGCCCGGCGCGTTCGTAAGTTGTACTCGATTTAGCAAGGCGCACGTGCCAGGTGCCGCGTGTTGGCCCGGCGGCAGAGGTGACAGTGTGAGGATGCCGGCAGCGCCCGCTTGCGCAGAATCCAAGGCTGCAGCGCCATCCGTGTACGCATCCAAGACCGCCGTGCCGTCCGCAGCAACGTCGCTGTGCACATCCAAGGCCGCCGCCGCATCCGGGGCCGCGCCGTGCACATCCAAGACCGCGGCGCCGTCCGGGGGCGCGCCGCCATACACATCCAAGACAGCAGCGGCATCCGGGGCGGCAGCGTCGTACGCATCCAAGACCGCCGTGCCATCCGCAGCAACGTCGCCGTGCACATCCAAGACCGCTGCGCCATCTGGGAAAACAGCCTCGTACACATCCAGGACCACGGCGCTATCTGGGGGTCCAGCGTGCACATCCAGGACTGCGGCGCCATCGGCGACGGCACCGTCGTGAGTCGGCTTGCTGCTGCTACTGTTACACGCTGCCAGAACCAGAACGAACCCAGCAGCGCAATATTTCATCGTGTCCATCGCGTCCTCCCAGATTCATTGGATGTAGCGTGCGCCCGCAGTGTGAACATTGATGGCTACTAAACGCAGTGTCCGCATGCGGATTGGTGCGCACTCTCTCTGAAACGCGAGAGCGCGGCCAGTAGCACCATGGGCATCAGAAATGCCTTTCCCCCGAGCGCCGATTCTCACGCCACCAGAACCCGATCCAGGCGCAGAAGCTTGAAGATCGCCGCCGGTTGCTCACACAGGCCATGGACGGTCACCACGCCGCCGTACTCCTTGGCCTTCTTGTACAGGAAAACCACGGCGCCCACGCCCGAGCTGTCGATGAGCCGCAAACCTGACACATCCACGACCACGCGAGGATGCCGTTCAGCGACCAAGGCGTCCAAGAATGGGCGAAAATTCGGAGTGGTGACCGCGTCCAACTCGCCCACGATGCGAAGGGTAGCTACGCCGCCCACTCTACTGGTTGAGAATTCCATTTGTCTTTACTCCTCTTGCCTCAGATATGCTTATCTGCATGGCGCGACAGGGCGTGCTAGAATTCGGCCTCGGACGGAAGACCGGCACGTGGCGCTGCGGACCTTCCCGATACGCCAGCCCTGGGCACCGATGACGTGCCCGCGCCGGTTCATCCACACACGGACCGTAGCAGGTTTCGAGCCACCGATGCGATGCGAGCAAGTTCGGGTAGTTGCATGGCAGATGTTTGCGGAACGGCGGCTTGTTCAATCGAGATGAAGTATCGCCCATTCAATTCGATGGATGGGGGAAACCGTCGTATTGAATGCGGTGCACTTCATCCTGATTGAGCAAGTCGTTCCTCCACGACCCATCCGCCATGGCAACTACCGGAACTTACGTGCATTTCGTCAATGGCCCGAAAACTGCTCTAACTGGGAATGGCACAAGACGAGGTGATGTACATGAAATTCACATTTCCAATAGCAGTATTGGTCGCACTTTTCGGAACTACCGCTCCTGCCTTCGCACGGGAAGAGCGGGGACCGGGCCAGAATCCGCAGGGCGCTAGACCTGCACAGCAGCAAGCCAGGCCAGCACAGCAGCGGCAGCGGCCGCAGCGGCAAGCCAGGCCCGCAGCACGGGAACCGACACAGACTGCCAGGCCGGCTCAGCCACAACGCATGCAGCAGGCTGCGCGCTCGCAGCAGCAACAGGCACATCCGGTAAATCGCGCAGCGCAAGGCAACTCTGGACGGAACCTGGTGCGCGCGCAACAGCAGCCAACCGGTCGAGGCAGTCGCGGCGGCCACGAGCACGGTCGCATTTCCGACGACCACTACGCCGCCCACTTTGGCAGCAGGCACAGCTTCCACGTCAACCGGGGCGACTACGATCATCGCCGCTTTCGGTATGGTGGCTACGAGTTCGCGTTCATCGATCCCTGGCCAATCGGTTGGGGCTACTCGGACGACGTCTACGTCGAGTACGACGATGGTGGCTATTACATGTACAACCGGTTTCGGCCGGGCGTGCGCATCTCAATCAACATCCTTTAGTGGTTCAGTCAAATTGGAGGGGGTTTCAAATGGGCGAATTGAGCAAGAAGACCAAGGGTAGAATCGAGCAGGCCGTGGGCGGTCTGACCGGCAACAAGCGGCTCCAGAAAGAGGGCCAAGACGACGAGCGCGCGGGTCAGGTCGAGGGGGCGGTCGCGGACGTCAAGCACGCGGTAAAGGACGCAAAGCATGCGCTCGAGGAGGTGTCGAAGTAGGTGAAATGGCAGCCCGGGCTTTCATCCACATTGATGGAACCCGGCAGCGCGTTCATCCGGACGATGCGCGCTACGACTGACAACCAGGGTTCACGAAGACGGCTCTCTGAGGGCCGAAGGAGAAATTTCATGTTTCTATTGATCTTACTCATTGCGATCTTTGCGTTGGCGCTGGGCGGAGGCGGATGGGGGCATTCCCACTACGGTCCCTGGAGCTGGTCGCCTGCCGGCATCGTTCTGGTGGTCGGCATGATCCTGATTCTGACCGGCCACGTGCGCTTCGGCTGACAGTTCGTCGGGCTCGCCACCCGACCGCTGCCCAAGGCCAGCCCTTCCCCCGTCGGGCGCGTCGGGTGGGTCGCGATCCTTGCCGTGCTGGGCGCTGCCTTCCTGTATATGAACCGGGTTGGGTTCTCCGACGGAGACGCATACCTGACCGAGGCCAGTGGATGGGAGAATAGATGGCCCGGCGCCGCGCCTCGTGTTTGATGAGGCCGCGCAACACCGAACGCACGAGGATACGTCCCATCTCGCGCGGGTTGGTGTTGAGCGTGGCGGTCAGCCTGCCCTCGCGAATCGACGCCAGCGCATAGTCGGAACAAGCGCCATTTTGCCTTCACCGAATCGCATATAGTCCAATTGGCGGGAATTCGTTTGCAACCATAATTGGGGGGGCGCCCGTTCACAGTTTGGGAATCCGCAGGGTCTTGCTGATCATCAGACTGCCCGAGAGCACGAACATCAGGACCAGCGGGTGCAGGACCAGGCCCAGTTCGACGGAGCCGAAGTACAGCGACGCTCCCAGCCGGTCGCCCCAGGCCGCCACGGCCAGCACCACGACCAGGACCACGCTCGACGGAATGGGCGTGCCCTCGAAGTACTTCACCTTGTCGCCGCCCGCGGACAGAGCCTCGGCAGTCACGTTGAAACGCGCCAACCGGCTGACCCCGCAGCCTACGAAGTAGATCAGCACGGCCCAGTCCCAACCGCCGCGCATGCCCGCCGCAAAAGCCAGCGCCGCAGGCGCTACCCCGAACGCGATCACGTCAGCCAGCGAATCCAGCTCACGCCCCAGCATCGAGTGCGCGTGGCGCCAGCGTGCCACCCGGCCGTCCAGCGAATCGAACACCAGTGCCAGCGGCACCAGCGCGGCCGCCAGGGTGAAGAGGCCGATGCTGGGCGAGGCCAGGTAGGTCATGGAAGTGAACACGGAGGCCATTCCGCAAGCGGCATTGGCCAGGGTGAACAAGTCAGCCAGGTGGAACCCGCGGATCATGGAGAAGTGTCGTGGCTGGGCCGCAGGCTCGTTCATGGCGACAGACTACCGCAAGCGGGCCACGCAAGTAACTGCCGCATCTCCACTGTCCCCACGCCCAACCCGCATCGCCGCCGGGCTCGCTTCGGCGTATCCTAGCGGTCCGATGAAGCCTTGCCCTTTTTGCGCCGAAGAGATCCAGGACGCTGCCATCAAGTGCCGGCACTGCGGCTCGATGCTGGCAGAGACCGCCGCAGCGGCCGTCGTTTCCCGCCCCCCTGCGTCCGGGAAGGAGGTCGCGCCTGCCGCCGTGACAATCTTCAAGGGGGCGCCCTCCTGGAAAGCGCAGTTCTGGTCGGTGGGGGCGGCTATTGCGCTGGGCGTGGGCGGGCTGTGCGGCGCCCCGATCCTGCACCTGTCGTTCGGCGTCGTCTGGAGCTGGGCATTGATCGCAGGGTCGGTGGCACTGGGGCTGGGAGGGTGTTGGCTGCTCTACCTGTGGGCCGCACGTGCCACGCTCAAATTTCTCATCACGACGCGCACGATCGACGTCGAGTCGGGCTTGCTCTCAAAGAACATCGAGACGCTGCAGCTCTGGAGGGTGCGCGACATCGAGTTCCATCAGACCATGACAGACCGGCTGCTGGGAGTGTCCCGCATCCGGGTATTCGCCCATGACGTGACGACACCTCAGCTTCTGCTGTGGGGACTGCCCGGCTCGCGCACGATCTTCGGGCAGCTCCAGGACGCGCTGGAGAGCGCGCGCCGGTCCCGCAACGTGATGGGCCTGATGGAGTGAGGTGGTCTGTTGTCGTGGCTGCCGCCGGCCGTTTCACTCATCCGGTGATGAACGAAAGGGTGGGTCCGCAGTCGATGACGTCGCTGGCCCTGGGCGGTTTCATGTCGCCGTCGACGGTGGCGATGGTCGGCTCCTGGTAGTCGATGGTCAGATGAGGCACGACGGCGTCGAACGTCGCCGGCAGCGGCAAGCCGGCCCAAAGCGGGCCCAGGCTTGCGACCAGCCCCCAGAACGACAGGTGTGTCGACCGGAGCATGAAGCATCCGGGTTGGCTTCTCGCCTGGGGCATGGCTCGGCAACCGAGACCGATGTCGTCAATCGAGGCGCAAAGGATCCCGGTGTGGGTCGTGAAGGGCGCGACCGGCGGGTCGTTGCCCTCCGGTAGCGCGATGCTGGCGCGCACCGGCCGCGTCAGCATCTGTTTCGACTTCCTGAACGTCAGCAGGGACAGGATCTCATTGCCCAGCGCCGCCAGAATCACCTTGATCGCCCGCTTCGGCCCGCGTCGCTTGCGGTCCTCGTAGTGCTTCTGCAGGAAGTTCACGGGAAGTCCTGCACCGTAGAGGAACCCGAACTCGTCATTGATCTTGAGCGGGTTTAGCTGTGTGACGTCCAGCGGACGTTTCTCGCGGATCTTGGCGGCAAGGAGTTCGGCCAGCTTGACCGCAGGATGCTTGGTGAGACCGAGGGTCGTCGCGAGATTGTTCATGGTCCCGATCGGGATGATGAGAATCTGCGGAATCGGCGTGGCCGGGGAGCGTTCGTGCTCGAGCAGCACCTTCGACAGTGTCTGATGGACGGTGCCGTCGCCGCCGGCGATGACGAGAATGTCGGGACGGTCGCGGCTGAGCTGCTTGGCCGCGCCTTCGAGCGCGCTGAGCGTGTCGGGGTTGTAAGTCCAGCGCGGAGTGGCGAGGATCGACGAGATCACTCTGCCGAGACCGGCCCTGGGCGTGTTCTTGCCTGCGTTCGGGTTGGTGACGACAGCCACTTTCTTTTCTTCCACGTCTAACTCCCTGGCGCGCTTCAGAAGGTGCCGGCGAGCCCCAGACCGTGCGCTCCGACCGGGGCGATCTGGACCTTGCTGTCCCAGCGACGGAGATGAAGCCAGGGCACGCCGATGCCGATGCCGGTGCCAACCACGGCGGCGACGCCGACATCGGTTGGAAAATGGTGGCCGGACGCGACGCGCTCGACTGCAACGCTGCTGGCAATTAGTGCGCCCACGACCCAGGGCCAGACCTGCTCGCCGTACCGCTTGCGCATGGTGTACGCCGCCACCGCGAGACCGGCGAACGTGGTGGACACGTGGCCCGCATAGAAAGAGAGATAGCCTTCAGCCGAGCCGACGAAGGCGGGATCGCCGGCATAGGTGCGGGGTCTCGGGCGCGCCACGATGAAGTTGGTGGCGTTCTGTAGCGCGGTGTCGACGGCCAACGCCTCAACGTACACCACCAGATCTTCGCCCCAGGCGCGCCCAAACCCTAGGGCGAAAAAATCGACGAGGGGGAGCGCCGACAGCACGCCATAGACCGTGGCATCGGCGGCGATGCTCGCGGCCTGTATGGTATCCCACGGTCCACCGATCGAGGCGGTTGATGCCGTCCGGATTGCAGGGACAGTCTTTGTGCACCAGCTTGTTCTCGAATAGCACGCGCGCCAGCCCCGCGGCGCCACCGACGGCGATGACAGGAATGTCGACGGCCAGGTGCACCCCGTACACCTCGCGCGGCTGCGGCTTTGCTGGCGGCGTCGAGTCCGCGGGCTGTGGCTGCTGCGCCGGTGCAGGTGGCGTGGGCGGGACGTCGTCCTGGCCAGCGATGGCAAGCAGCAGCGCCGCCATCAAAGCGTTCACGGGTTTGCTCCCGCAGGAGCGCCGCTCACGGTGCGGCCGCCGGTGCGTGGTAGGGGTGAGAGGTCGCGGGCGCCTCGGCAGTGTCCGCCGGAACGGCCGGCGGTTGCGCTGGGAATTCTCCGGGTTGCAGGTCTCACTTCTCGCCCCTGCTTGGCGCCGTCGGCGGCGGTTGCTTACCGCCCCGGGAGCGCGCGGCCACGCCGGCCGATTTTGTCGCGCCCGGAGGCACGGCGCTCGGACGCTGGTCAGGTGGCGGCGGAGCCTGGTCGGGCGCACGCGCGCCGCTCTGCTTGCCGCCGGATACCGCTTGCTCGACTATCGCGTTCATCTCCCCGCCCATGAGCAGGATAAACGCGGTGATCAAGAACCAGGTCAGAAGCACGATGACGCCGCCGATCGAGCCATAGGTGAGGTTGTAGCTGCCGAAGTGAGACACGTACGTGCCAAAACCCCAGCTCGCCAGGAACCAAACCAACGTCCCAATCACGGAGCCCGGCGTGATGAACTTGAACTTCTGCTCGACATCGGGCAGCAGGTAGTAACTGAAAGCGGCGCCGAGCGTGATCATGATCGCAACGATTGGCCAGCGGATCCATCTGAGGACGATCACGTACTCGTCGGCGATGTGGAGATAGCGGGCCGCCCACAGGCCAGCGCTGCCGCCCGCTACCAGCAGGGCGATCCCCACCAGCACAAGCAGGCCCCCGCCGACCGTGATGCCGAACGCGAGCGACTCGGTCTTCCAGAGTGGGCGGGACTCCTTGACGTCGTAGGCGAGGTTCAAGCCCTTGCGTAAAGCGTCCACCCCACAGGACGCAGAGTAAACCGCCGCTGCGAGTCCCAGGGTCAGCAGGTGTGGCCTGGGACGGCCCATCAGTCCACGCAGGTGCATCTCGACGATCCCCATTGCCTCGGACGGCAGGATGGCGCGGGCGCGCGCCAGCAGGGTGTCAGTGGACCCGCGGGCAAAAGGGATATAGGCGATAAGTGTCGCGAGAAAAAACAGAAACGGGAATAGTGAGAAGATGAAGTAATAGCTGATCGCGGCCGCGCTGTCGCCGACCTCGTTGTCCTCATACTTCTGGTAGAGCCGCTTGCAGAAACCCCACCAGCTTAGCCGCAGATGCCACAACAAATTTCAATTCCTTCCCCTACTATGAGGAAGCAAAGCCAGGGCCAACACACTGAAGTT
>Ga0181533_1003138_pt1 | contig 18295 bp, 14 predicted proteins | sample PEATcosm2014_Bin_45_FD_119772 | JGI IMG/M metagenome (GOLD analysis project Ga0181533, IMG submission 119772) | Peatland microbial communities from MTU Mesocosm Facility, Houghton, MI, USA - PEATcosm2014_Bin11_60_metaG | ecosystem: Environmental > Terrestrial > Soil > Wetlands > Peat | place... | reverse complement strand
GCTTGGCCCACTGTAAATCCGTCAAATCGCTGGGGTACATGACCACAAACTAACCGCCAAACCCCTGCTCGCATAGTCTTTCGTCGGCTCCTGAACCTAGTTTTTAAACAGGTTCTTAGAAACCCAACATCGACTGCGGGGGATGACAGTAGCGAACCGTCACTACTGAATACTCAGAAAGTCACAAAATCTCAGTGCAGTTTTTGCATTAGCTTATGCGGCAGTCGATTTATGCCATTAACACTGCACAAATTGAGAAGGGGACATTTCTTTCGGTACTCTAGTATTCGCGTTACTTTACCTTTGACCTGTCAGAGTACGGTACTACGACTTCTTGAACGCAAAGGCCTGCTCATACTTGTACGCCGACCCAGCACGAGTTCCCGGCATTGCGGCCAACGCAAGCCGCAGCGTCTGGATGAGCCTGAACCCACACCGCCGTGCCAGCGAAGACCATCATTTTCACTCTTTGCCTACAGGCTCTACACGCGATTGCTTCGACCTCGGCAGGGGATTTCCTTCTGCGCTGTTCGTGGCGGGTACCACCTTCGATGTACGCGCTTGTTCACGATTGTTCGCAAAAGTTCTCCTAAAAACTAGCCAAAAAAGAAAGCTGCTCGGTATACTAGGTATATGATTGGCGATTTCTACCCTCTACTCCCTGAACTCATCTGTGAGAGCGGAGAAACAATGGGGCTGGGGAACACGCGCAAGACTTCGGCTGCGTGGTTATGCCGGGGAAACATGGGAGACGGACATGTCGAATGAAACGGCACGGAAGGCAGCGGGAACGCGGATACGCGACATCGAGCCAACATCTAAACAGTTGCCCACGAGTCGAGAACTTCGCTCGTATCAGGCTCTATTAACGGTGCGGCAGGCTGCAATTATTTTGTGTATCTGCCCCGCCACCGTCAGGCGCTACACTGCCTCACGAAAGCTGCCTCATGTCCGCCTTGGAAACCGGCTTCGCTTCGACCCAGCCGTGGTTGCGGATTTTCTCGAAGGCCGGTTTCCTGCGACGTGATGAGTAGTCTGCCAGTGGCGTAGCTGGTAGACCACAACCGAAACAACTTGCCGCAGTCAAGCACCGTTGGAGCCGAGAAGATGGCTTTCAGACGGACGGGGAAACTTAGTCTAACCAAACAAAGCCGATGCGACCCAGCCAGCGGATTGCTGGCAACTGCTTAAACGAGAAGCAGCATGATGGGGGCCGCTCAATACCCCGGCCAGTGATTCGTAGCGTAAACACTGGTTGGAATTGTCAACCGCTTACTAAAAGGAGCCTCGCGATGGCAAAAAAGAAGACCACGCCAAAAACGACTCAGGAATTGAATGCCGCCATTGTGGAGGCTCAGAAGAAACTGCTGTCTGCAATCAAAGAGGTCAAGGAGGTATCCGAGGAGGAAGCCGCTGCGGTGCCAGTCGAAGAAATAGTTCCCGAGAATTCGGCGGTTACTGCTGAACTCGCGCCAGTTGATTCGAGTTTGGAAACCGCGTTCGGGCAACATAACTTGCCGCCAGCGGGAGGGGTTGACTCGCTTGCGGTGTTGGTACCGGCAACGTCGGCCGACTTGCCAGAAAAACTTTCCCCAAAAAACTCTCCAGATATTTCAAATGCGACAAATGTCGCAAATGAGGAGGAGATTCAGCAGCTTGAGCGCGAGATTGACGCCAAGGCAACGGAAATCATCGGCCAGTTCACCGAGCGCATCGAGTATGAGTTGTTGCCTCTGCTCTATAGGATGAAGGGTCTTTTGCCCCACGGCGAATGGGGTAACTGGTTCAAGCGATTCCGCAAACGGGTACGATTTCAGTGGACGATGCGGACCGTCCAGCGCAAATTCAAGGAACTCGAAGACGGTTGGAACGATTACCCTGCCGATGATGCGAACAACGACAACGAACCCGGCGACGAGGGGCAAGAAGAATCAGAGGACGCATCAACTCCAGCAGCAGTATGCGAGTCTCCCAAGGAGTTGCTGACCAAGTGGATAGAAAGGCAACGCAAAACTCTGTCAGGTGGAGATGGGCCGGTAGATGCTGACCCTATTCGTGACGGTGAACGCCGTGTCGATACAAGCTTGCAGATGCTGGACGAGTTGAAACTCGCAGTAGACGAAGGATTGTTGGATGGTGTCGAAGCCGCTACCCCTGTCTCCAAAGGGTCTCTCCAAGCTGCGGAAGGAGTCTACAAATTGCTGGCTCCTCTCCTTTACAGTTATTATCTGCGCGACACATTCACCCGTTGGAACGCAGCAGTTAAAGCCAAAGAGACAACGGGGGAAGAGATACCCGAAGACGTGCGGGTTGCTTACTACGAGAATTTCATAGTTAGGAACCGCAAGTACGCACCCTATCCAGAGATTCTAAACGTGCCTTGGCCGACTCTTAAGGTCGATGACACACTCCCAATTTCAACCCGTCTGGCTAGAGGAATCGGGCCTCCTATGTGGTTGTGTATCAAAGAGCCGAACGGGGACACCATAGAGTGTTTTATCGACCGCGCTGGTAGCGGTAAATGCGAACGGGTGCGTCGGGTGAAGGTGGAGGACATCGCCACAACGAATGATGAGAGCAACTTGGATTTTCCATTTGTCTATGACGATGCTGCCAAGGATGAGGCGGTTAGTGAAATGTCTTCCGAGCCTGAACAAATCGCCAGTGCCAAGACGGACGCGCAAAGGGAGGCGACAGCGGCCATTGATGTATCGAAGCCAGCAGCCGCAGGGCAAACACTCGTCACAATCGAACCTGCCCCTGAAAGTATCGGTCTCCCCGGCTGCACCTACATCTATGCGCCGTCCGGTCAGGCCAACGAGTTCGCCCCCCTCGCGGCGAACCCTTACAAGGGATGCGGCCATGGCTGCACCTACTGCTACAACACCACCCGCAAAAACCCGGAACAGAAGGCGACGTTCCATGATGGGGCGGTGCCGAAGAAGGACTACTTGACGCTGCTCCTTAAGGACGCCAAGAAGTATCAGGCGGCTGGAATCACGGGGCAGGTCACGCTCTGCTTTTCTACGGACGCCTACAATCCGTTCGATACTTCGCTGACCCGCCCCACGCTTGAAATTATCCAGCAACATGGCATGGGCATCTGCGTGTTGACGAAGGGAGGCACTCGCGCACTCGCAGACATTGATTTGTACCGGCCTGACCGCGATTGCTTCGCAAGCACCTTGACCGGCTTAGATGAGGCTTTTGTATCCAAGTGGGAACCTAACGCAGCCTCACCTGACGACCGCATTGCTGCGCTCAAGGCGTTCAACAAGAAGGGAATCTTCACGTGGGTCAGCTTGGAGCCAACGCTGAATGTGGAAGCCAGTCTCTCCGTTGTGGAGGCCACGCACGGCTTCGTCAATCTATACAAGATTGGCAAGGTCAACTACTGCAAGGAAATCAGCGACACCATCGACTGGCGCGATTATACGTTGCGAATGATTGACCTGTGCAAGCGGCTTGGGGTGAAGCATTACATCAAGCGAGATTTGCAGCAGTATCTTCCGGTCGGTTACCACAACCCGATGCGTGTTGTGCAGCATTGTTGAACATACGGATGTATTCAGCAAACGACGATGACGTGAACCTTGTCACGTAGAAAGGAAGATGTTATGGAACTGACGAAGCAAGAATCGGCGACAGTGGACAATTTCTTTAGTATCGTCGCTCGTCTCCGTTCGGAGGATGTGGACGATGAGTCAAGAGCGGGTATCATGGCGACATTTGCACTTATGTTTGAGCAGTATGGCTTGTTACTCCGGCCCTATCGGAAGGGTGAGACGCTCAGGTACACCCATTTCATGAACACAGGGGAATTGTCATGACCAGGAGTAGAGGCGCGACCTGTAAGAGCAGTCGGTTGGCTGCTCAATCTCCTCCAAATATTTCTTGGAAATTGTAGCCAAAATCAGAAGCTTCTCGGTATCCTATATAATGAAGAGCCGCTCGGCGATACCGGAGAGTCAGACAACGGTCAGCAACGTGAGGGAAAGAGAGTAGAGTATGAACGCGGAGACGATGGTAATGACGCTGGTGGAGGCAGCAGAATTCATCCGCGTTCACCCTGTTACCTTACGAAAGCGGGCCGTAGCGTGGGGAGTCCCCCACAAGCGGTTCGGTGCTGAGTGGCGATTTCTCAGAGACGAACTCGAATCGTGGCTCAGGAAGCATTGAGGAAATAGAAAGGCCGGGGACAATACCCCGGCCTTCGTTGTCTACAGTAGAAACTAGAGTAGCTGCTTCACCACCAGCGCGTTTGCTTCCCTCATTTCATCAGTAAGTGAATGCCCGTACACGTTCATTGTGGTTGCGATGTCGGCGTGGCGCATCAGGTCTTTTGTTCTGGCAGGGTCAATCTGCTGGCTCGATAGCCACGTTCTGTAGCTGTGTCGGAATGTGTGCCAGCCAATCGGCACTATGCCCAATCGCTTTGCAGCCGGTTTGATGACTTTGGCTAACAATGTCGCATCACTGTATGGCGTGCCTCGCTTGCCGGGGAATACCCAGCCCTCGTTTATCTGCCGCTTTTCCTTCCAGCGGGTAATGACATCCGAGAGGAGCGGGTGCAGAGGCAACTCCGCTTCCGATGCCTCGGTCTTCGGACGCGGCTGCTCCTTTCCATGCGTGTATATCTGGTTGATGGTGAGGATATGGTTGTCGGTGTTGAAGTCTTCCCACTTGAGGCCGAGCACTTCGGATACGCGAAGGCCGAGGCATCCACACAGCAGGACCATCAGGTTGACCGGCTCCGGCAGTTCCTCCACGAGCGTCTTGAACTGAGACGCCGTGAGAACGTTGATTTTCTTCGTTCGCTTCGTGCTCCCAGCGACCTTGACTAGTTGCATTGGATTGCGGCCAACGGGCATGTACTTCCAGAGCATCGCGAGGTCGAGCATCCGGGAGATGAGGTTCCGAGCACGAGCCCGAGACGCCGCTCCCATCTTGAGGGTCTCCAGCCATTCGACTACATCCCCGGCTTCCACATTCGATGGGCGCACCTTCTTCCACCTTGGCCTGATATGCAGGTCGATAAGACTGCGATTTGTGCATTGCGTGGAGTGGCGAAGCTTGGGCAGTTCTTGGCTCAGGTACTTGTCCATCACGGTGCCCATCGTTGCCGACAGTTGTCCTGCCGCCGTGTCGGAGTTCAGTTGGGCAATCATTGGCGCAAGCGCCTTACGCACATCCAGTTCCTTGGGGTATTGCGCTCCACTGAATGTCTGGACTCGCAACTTGCGTGCGCCGTCCTCACCCGTGGCATAATAGCGGTATTCCCACGCCCATCCGTGAGCGCGAGGAACACGTTTCAAAGAGCCCTCTTGGTAGCGTTTGCGTTTGGTGTATTGCATCGTTCGACTGCCTCGCCAGCCGAATACAGTTTAGCAAATGCTACAAAACATTACGTTTTGCGACTCCAAGAAACGATGCAAGTTGTTGATTGTAAATAGGATGCGGGAGTAGTTCAGTGGCAGAACGTCAGCTTCCCAAGCTGAATGTCGCCGGTTCGATCCCGGTCTCCCGCTCCAATTCTTACCGCGGCGCTCGGGCTCGGTGCACTCCTAAACAGCTTCCTGCACCTTCATGACCAGGCTGGTGATGGTTTCATCGCCCTTGAGCAGCATTTGATGCGGCGTGCCCGCGGGCACATGCGCTACATCGCCCGGCCGCAGTTTTTTGGGCGTGCCGCCTGCGATGGACTCGCCGCGCGTTTCTCCGGGGGCGACGATGCGCGCGCCGGTGACGGTGCCGCCCGTGACCAGTGTGGCCGCCCCCGCAAGCACGACGAAAAGATCCGCAAAGCGTTCGTGCACCTCCACCTCGCCGCTGCGGCTGCGGAAGGAGAGCATGGCAAAATGCTGAGGATATTCCTTCAGCGTCTCCGAAGCCGAGCCGTCGCCGTGCTTCGCCATTTTGCGCAGATACGCGGCACGCTCCAGCAGGAGCGGCGGCGTCCAGTGGTCTACGGGGTTACTGGGCTTATGCGGCTTGGGGCCGACTTCATCCAGCGAAATATCTTTCAAGATTGCTTTCTCAATCTGTTGCATCGGTTTCCTCTTTCCCATTAATGCGAGCGACTGTGGTGAGTCGAAGATCGGTTGAAAAGCGACCGCAGATCCTTCGACTTTGCTTGCCGCAGAGTACGCGGCAAACGCCGCTCAGGATGACAATCTCATTGTGGTGCGGACATCCACCTCACCACAACGCTCAGAGCCCTGCCAGCTTGCGCGCCCGCTTGAAGACGTTGAGCAGCATGGGCCGGGTGAGCTTGCCGGTATTTGTATTCTGCAGCGAGGGATGATAGCTGGCGATGGCCATCAGTCCGCCCGGCAGTTGGTATTCGGCTCCGTGCGCGAAGACCAAGCCCGTACGTTTTCGCAAGCGGCCGATGCGCGACTCGTGCGCCAGCAGGCCGTCGAACGCGATGCGGCCCAGGCACACCACCACGCGCAATTCAGTGAGCAGTTGCATCTCAAGGTCGAGCCACGGCGCGCAATTGCGCAGCTCTTCCGGCGTGGGTTTGTTGCCCGGAGGAGCGCAGCGCGCTACAGAGGTGATCCAAAGGCCGCGGAGCTTCATGCCGTCGTCACGCGAGGTCGCAGTGGATTGCGAAGCAAACCCGGCTGCGTGCAGAACCGGAAACAAAAAGTCGCCCGAGCCGTCGCCGGTGAAAGGCCTTCCGGTGCGATTGGAGCCGTGCGCTCCCGGCGCGAGGCCCAACGCCAGCACGCGTGCTTTGGGGTCGCCGAATGAGGGCACGGGACGGCCCCAGTATTCCCAATCGGCGTAGGCGCGACGGCGCGTCCGGGCCATTGCGGTGGAATGGGCGCGCAGCCGCGGACACAGATGGCACGCGACAATGCGCGCATTCAACGCTTGTAGAGTTGCGGGCCCGGCCATGAGGGCATTTTACTTCGGTGTGGTTCTCAGTACACGCCGGGAATCAGGCGTTTCGTGGTGCGCATGTAATCCGCATATTCTTCGCCGAAGGCGCTGAGCAGGACGGCTTCTTCCACGCGGATGCGATACACGACCGCAAGCGTGGGAGGAATGAAAGCGGCTGCCAGGCAGGCCCAGTCATTCGTGTGCAGTCCAATCGCCAGGAAAATGATCTCCATGCCCAGGTACGAAGGATGGCGCACCACACGGTAGAGGCCTCGGCGGTGAATCGTCTGCGCGGCGTGTGTAGCTACATTAGCGGTGAACCACTTGCCCAGCGTAAGGATCGCGGTGATTCGCACTGCAAGCCCGGCTGCCAGCAAGGCGACGCTCGCAGGGCGCAGCCAAAGTTCGCCGATGTGCATGTCTGCAAGCTTCAGGTGACGCATCCAGCCACTTGCCGTGAGCGAAAGAATGATGACCACCCACAACAGGACCAGTGTTCCCTGGTCCTGGACGTTTGCCTTCGCTCGCCGCGCGCGAGTCCCCACGGCGATCGCAACTTCAAGCGCGATCCACGCCCAATACAACACGATCCACAGCGTTTCGAGGCTCACTTGCAGCTCCGCATGAATTGTATACGCGGGCGCGATTCCGCCCAGCGCATCCTTGTGCCGGCGTTTTGGTGGTAAGCTGGTCAGCAATTCATCCGGCGAGGTGCTCATGGTGCTGCACGTTTGTGCCAAGGTGTCCGCTGTCCGCTTTCTTACGGGCCTGGTTTTTGTTTTTGCCGCCTGCGGCTTTGCGGTGCGTGGCGCAAACGCGGTGCAATGCGCGGTGGTTCACCATGGCCCGCCCTCCGACGCGGACAAGGCTTACCTCGCGGCCGACTACAAGACGGCGGAGAATCTCTATCGGGCACAACTGGCTGCGAACCCGGCAAATACAGAAGTTACGGCAGGGCTCGTCCACAGTCTCCTCGAGGGGCAGAAGATCCAGGAGGCGGCCGATGCGGTGAATGCGGCGCTAGCCGCAAATCCGCATTTGCCGGCGCTGATCACGCTGCGCGGCGAAGTAGAGTTGCGCGAGGGCGAACCGTGGACTGCACTGGGATCAGTAGGCGAGGCGTTCAAACTTGACCCATGCAATCCGCGCACGCGGCTGCTGCTGGCCAATCTTTCGGCCATCGACTCCTATTACGCGTCGGCACGGAACTTGATCGTGTCGGCTCATGCGCTGGACCCCGAGGATCTGGAGATTCGCCGGGAATGGATCGAGACACTTCCGCAGAACCAGCAGATCACGGAGCTTGAGGCATATCTTGCAACGCCGCGCGGCGACGATGCCGATACAACAAAGAATCTGCGCAGGTATCTCGATAACCTGAAGAGCGAGGCCGGTGCGCAGCTACCAAAGTGCGAGCTTGCATCAGACACGTCTTCCACCGAAATTCCATTCACCGACATCATGGCCGACGCGACACATGTTGCGGCCTTTGGGCTGGCGGTGAAGCTCAACGGGCACGACGTTCATTTGGAGATTGACACCGGCGCAAGCGGATTGGCGATCAGCCGGACCGTGGCAAAACGCGCGGGGCTGAAGCAAGTTGGCGAAGCCGAGATCAGCGGAATCGGCGATCAGAAGGCCAGTAAGGGCTACGAGGCTTTGGTCGATTCCATCCGCCTTGGCGGCATCGAGTTCAAGAACTGCATTGTGTCCGTGATCGACAGTCCCAACGTGATCGATGTCGACGGGCTGATCGGAATGGGCGTATTTTCTCAATTCCTGGTGACGCTGGACTACCCGGGGCACAAGCTGCTTCTGGACTCCTTGCCACCGCGACCGGGAGAATCGGGCACCGCGGGGCCGGCTCTCAATACGGTAGGAGAAGTGGGCGCCGGCTCACCATTCTCCGCCGCGGCTGCGGGACAGCCGGGAACGTCCTCTGCTGCGCCGGTGTTTCGCGACCGTTATGTCGCGCCGGAGATGAAGGATTACAACCACGTCTACCGCATCGGAAGCAAACTGCTGCTGCCCGTCTGCCTTAACGGCAAGGCTAATAGACTGTTCGCCATAGATACCGGCTCGTGGGAGACAACGCTTTCGGTGCAGGCGGCTCGCGAAGTGACCAACGTGCACGGCAACAGCATCGCCGAGATTGAGGGACTGAGCGGCGAAGTGAAAAAGGTGTACGTGGCCGGCGACGTCACCTTTAGATTTGCGCAACTTTCCGAGAGAGACCATCACGTATATACATTTGATACCTCAAACATCTCGAGAGAGATGGGCATGGAGATTTCAGGGTTCCTCGGCTCCACAACCCTTGAACTATTGACCATCCACATCGATTACCGGGACGGGTTGGTGAAGTTCGACTACGATCCCAATCGCGGTTCGCGCGTTGACTACCGCAACGGGTTAGTGCGGTAGCGCGGGTCTTTCGCTGCGATGCAAACTACCACCGAGTGAGAGCCGCGTAGCCGGCAACAGCGCGTAAAGTCGAATGCAAAACACGCGCGACCGTGTGCCATACTGAATCTGTCTTTGCATTTCTCACGCGGAGCGGGGAACGAGAAAAGTGCCCGGCAAACCCAACCCGGAGTTTTTGCGCCGCGCCATTGCGCTGGCCACCGAGAACGTGGCCACGGGCAAGGGAGGGCCGTTCGCGGCAGTCATCGTGCGCGACGGCAGGATTGCAGGCGAAGGCGTGAACTCCGTGACGGCGACCAACGATCCGACGGCGCACGCCGAGGTGAATGCCATCCGCGCCGCCGCTAAAGCGCTGGGAAGCTTCACGCTTGCCGGCTGCGAGCTCTACACCAGTTGCGAGCCGTGCCCCATGTGCCTGGCGGCCGCGTACTGGGCGCGGGTTGACGCCGTGTATTACGGCGCCAGCGCCGCCGATGCGGCCCGCGCCGGATTTGACGACGCGTTTCTCTACGCGGAACTGCGCAAAGACACGGCCGACCGCAAGCTCCGGGCAACGCAGTTGTTGGGCGACGAGGCGTGGGCCAGCTTTGCCGCGTGGATCGCGTCACCGAATAAGGTCGAGTACTGACTGCCTCTCCTATTTATTAGGAGGCGACCCATTCTTGACCGCGCGCAGCCAGCTTGCGTATGCTGCCAGCGTTTAAGCGCGGACGGCTGCATTGAATTTCACGCCGCAAAGGGAGAGCCCGCATGAGCACCGCCGCCACAGCCGCAACCGTCGCACCGAAGATGGGCGCGAAACCGCTGCTGGTGCGCCGCGCCGCGGTGCTGGGCGCGGGAACCATGGGTTCGCGCATCGCCGCGCATCTGGCTAACGCCGGAATCCCGACGCTCCTGCTGGATCTACCTCCAAAACACGAAACCGCGGAGCGGGCTCCCGCCGTCGCCTCTCTCGAAGCGCTTGCCAAATCCAAACCTGCAGCTTTCTTCGAGGCATCGCTTGGCCGGCTGATTACTCCCGGCACCTTCGACGACGACCTGGCGAAGATTGCCGAGTGCGACTGGATTGTCGAAGCCGTCGCCGAGAATCTCGAAATCAAGACCGCGTTGCTGACGCGAGTACTGCCGCACCTCGGCGCTCACGCCGTCCTGACGACCAACACTTCCGGCCTGCCCATCGCGCGCATTGCTGCGGCCGTTCCCGGTCTTGGCAAAAGATTTTTCGGGTCGCACTTTTTCAATCCGCCGCGCTACATGCGCCTTGTGGAAGTGATCCCCACGCAGGAAAGCGATCCCGAGCTGGTCGCCACTTTTTCCGCCTTTGCTGATCGCGTGCTCGGCAAGCAGGTTGTCTTTGCGCACGACACGCCGAACTTCATTGCCAACCGCATCGGCATCGCGGTGATGTTCAATGCCGCGAACCTGATGCTGGAGCAGGGATTGACCATCGAAGAGGTGGATGCGCTGACCGGGCCCGCCGTCGGCTGGCCGCGCACCGGAACCTTTCGCCTTGCCGACCTCGTCGGCATCGATATTTTGGCGCACGTTGCCGCCAACTTCCCGCAGGGCGTGAGCGGAGGAAAGTTCGCGCCGATTCTCGGCGAGCTATTGAAGCGCGGCTGGCTCGGCGACAAGTCGGGACAGGGATTCTACAAGAAAACTCGTGGCGCGGATGGCAAAGACGAGCGCCTGGTCCTGGATCTTGCGACCTTCGAGTACCGCCCTCTGGTGAAAGCGGCGCTGCCGGCGCTCGAAATGGCGAAGAACGCGGCGACGCTGCCCGAGCGTCTGCGCCTGCTGCTCAAGAACGACCCTGCCAAAGACAAGGCCGCGGCGTTTCTGTGGCCATTTCTGGCATCGCTCTGGAACTTCGCCGCCGAGCGCATCGGTGAGGTTGCCGACGACGCGCCCGCGATCGATGCCGCGATGCGCGCCGGCTTCAACTGGGAGATGGGCCCCTTTGAGATGTGGGATGCGGCGGGCGTGGCCGAAACCGTGAGCCGCGTGAAGGCGCTGGGTCTTCCGGTGAGCGCTGCCGCGCAGGCGCTGCTGGCGGCTTCGCGCACGAGCTGGTACACGCCCGGCAAGGATGCCTGCTTCCAGCCGTCGACGGGGCAAGCTGTCGACCTTCCCGCGATCCCCGGACACGCGCGCGTGGCCGATTTTCGCCGCACGCACGCGGTGGTGCGCTCGAATTCCGGCGCGTCGCTGGTCGATCTCGGCGACGGCATCGGGTGCATCGAGCTGCACTCGCTCAAGAACGCCATTGGCGGCGACGTGCTCGCGTTGATTGCCGCCGTTCTCAACCCCGCCTCAGATACGGTGAATGATTTTGCCGGCTTTGTGATTACGGGCGACAGAGAAAACTTTTCCGTGGGCGCGAATCTGATGCAGCTCCTGCTGGCGGCGCAGGAAGGCGAGTGGGACGAGCTTGCCGGGGTGATTCACAACTTTCAGCAGATGACCGCGGCCATCAAATTCTGCCCGCGGCCGGTGGTCGCCGCTCCCTTCGGCCTCACGCTCGGCGGCGGCGCGGAGATTTGCCTGCATGCCACGCGCCGCCAACCGCACGCGGAGACCTACATGGGTTTGGTCGAAGCCGGCGTGGGATTGATTCCGGCCGGCGGCGGGACGAAGGAGATGTTGCTGCGCGCATTCGATGCGGCCGCGGCGCTGGCGCCGCCGGATCCGAAAGACCCGCCTTCGCGCTTCGCACAATCGGCCGAGTTTGCCACGGCGTTCAGGCGCGCTCTCGAAACCATCGCCATGGCCAAGGTTTCCACTTCAGCTGCGGAGGCCCGCTCGATCGGCCTGCTTGCGCAAGCCGATCGCGTGACGATGAATCGCGAGCGCCTACTGCTTGATGCGAAGGCGCAGGCCGCGGTGCTGGCCGAGACCGGCTACCAGCCTCCGCAACCGCGCACGCAAATTCCCGCGCCCGGTACGGCTGCGCTGGCGACGCTTGAGACCGGCATCTATCTGATGGGCGAGGCCGGCTACGCCTCAGAGCACGACCAGAAGGTTGCCCGATGGGCGGCGTACATCCTTGCCGGAGGGCGCGTGACGCCCGGCACGTTGGTCAGTGAGCAGTATCTTCTGGACCTCGAACTCGAGGCTTTCCTCTCGCTCTGCGGTGAGCGCAAGACACAGGAGCGCATTGCGTTCACCTTGAAAACCGGCAAGCCGCTGCGAAATTGACATACATACATATGTATGAGAGGATGTTTATCGAGGGAGGGAAGCCATGTATCGCGACCCCAAGACCGTTTCTTCTCCTAAAACTAAAGTCAGCTCGGTCGAGATTGTCTTCGACAAAGGTCCAGTTGAGTTCAGTTGGTCCGTAGCACGTCTGAAATGGGAAGGTTCGCCTGCAATCGGCATCCGGTGGAACGGAGATAGCAACAACAGCATCGGCACGCCCCAGTCGCGTGGAAATCCTGCATGGTTTATAGTGCCTGAGGAACTGGAGGAAGCCGTTCTGAAAGCTGCCAGAGATTCGGATAGAGAAACGCAGACGGTCTTAGCGGAAGGCTATCGTCAGATGGCGGCTGATCGAGCGCGTGAAACGGAAGCAGAAGAGTGGGTGGAGGGGCTGATTGGCGACATCGATTGAACGTGGAGATGTCCTTTGGGTCAACTTCGAACCTAGCTTAGGTGGCGAGATCAAGAAGACCCGGCCCGCGATTGTTGTGTCGAACAATGCCGCGAACACCTATCTGAACCGCGTACAGGTGGTTCCGATTACCTCCAATACCGACCGCTTTTATCCGGGAGAAGCTTTTGTATCGCTCAATGGGGAGAAGCGAAAAGCAATGGCCGATCAGCTCACGACGGTGAGCAAGCAGCGGCTCGGGAGCCGCGTAGGCGTTTTGGGGTCCGAGGACATAGCGCGAGTTGAAGCGGCTATAGCCGTTCAACTTGCCCTGAATCTGAAGTAGGTAGCATGCAAGTCTGGTGGAAGAGCGCGTGCATGTGGATGGCCGGGGCCGGACTCGCACTCCTTAACTCGGCTAGCCAGGAAGTGAAATCTCCAGCCAGCGACCTCAATGCCTCCGGCCAGGTGACGGTTGACGGCCGACCCACCCCCTACCTCATCCGTCATCTTCCGATCAACGCCTTTCCTCAGCTACCACCAGCCGTTCAGGATGCGCTGGTCCGCCGCGGGTGCCTGATTCCGCAAACCTACGAGGCGCACCAACCAGAGAACGTGGTCAATGCCAGCCTGGAGCGCCATGGCTCGTCTGACTGGGCGGTACTTTGCTCGGTCGACGGGAGGGTCTCGCTGCTGGTCTTCTTTGCGAGTAGTGGCGACCCGATGGTGGTGGCCTCGGCGCCGGAGACCGACCGCCTGCAGGCGCACGGAGCGACCAATGTGCTCGGCTTCAACTGGGGCATCGATCCCGCATCGCCGGAAATCGTCCATGAAGCTCAGTTTGGGATGAGGCATCCACCACCGCGGCTCGACCACGACGCCCTGGCCGATTCCGTCATCGACCGGCAGACGATTTATCGCGTGTTCGCAAAAGGCGCCTGGACGGTCATCGATACGCGGGATTAGCATCGGCTGCAGAGGCAGTGGTCAGTGAACGTTTCAGAGTTATCCGCCGGGAAGCGATCTTTTTCTGATCACTGATCACTGACCACCGACCACTGTTCTTGGAGCCATCCATGCCGAAAGCCGTTCTGGTCGCCGCCGTTCGCACGCCCGTGGGGCGCGCGCCCAAAGGCGCACTTTCGACCACCCGCCCCGACGACCTCGCCGCAACTGCGTTGAGCGGAGCTTTGGACAAGGTTCCCGCCCTCGACAAGGCTGAAATCGACGACGTGATCCTGGGTTGCGCGCAGCCCGAAGGCGAGCAGGGCTGGAACATCGCACGCATGGCTGCGTTGCGCGCCGGGTTGCCGGTGGAAATTCCCGGCGTCACCGTGAACCGGCTTTGCGCCTCGGGGCTGGAGGCGATTGCGATCGCCAATCAGCGCATCCGCTCCGGCGCCGCGCAGGTGATTGTGGCCGGCGGAGCCGAATCCATGAGCCTGATTCCCGTGGGCGGCAACAAGCCCAGCCCCAACCCGTGGCTTGCGGCCAACTATCCCGCATCGCTGCTGACCATGGGCCTGACGGCCGAGCGCGTCGCCCGCCATTACGGAATCTCGCGCGACGATCAGGACGCCTTTGCCCTGGCGAGCCACCAGAAGGCAGTGGCCGCACAGGCAGCAGGACGCTTCACAGAAGAGATTGTTCCGGTGCGCGTGGCGATAAGCGTGCCGGGAGCGAAGCCGGGAAAGCCTGAGATTAGAGAGAAGGAATTTTCCGCCGACGAAGGCCCCCGCGCCGACGCCTCCGCCGCCGCATTGGCACAGCTCAAACCGGTATTTCACGCGCAGGGCACGGTCACGGCGGGCAACTCCTCGCAAACTTCAGACGGCGCAGCGGCTGCGGTGCTGATGGAAGTGAGCCGCGCGCGCGCACTGGGCCTGCAGCCGATCGCGCGGCTGGTGTCCTACGCCGTCACAGGCTGCCTGCCGGAGGAGATGGGCATCGGCCCCATCACGGCGATTCCAAAAGCCCTCAAGCTGGCCGGCCTTAAGCTCGACGACATCGAACTCATTGAATTGAACGAGGCTTTCGCGGCGCAGGTTCTGGCCATCATCCGCGCGCTCGATCTGGACCCGGCACGCGTGAACGTCAACGGCGGAGCGATTGCGCTCGGTCATCCTCTCGGTTGCACCGGTGCCAAGCTGGCCGCTTCGCTTCTCCAGGAGATGAAAGCGCGGAGCGCCGCGCGGTACGGCATGGTGACCATGTGCGTGGGCGGCGGCATGGGCGCGGCGGGCATCTTTGAACGGCTCAATTGATCGCGGCCTGAAACCTGACCCCTGAAACCTGACCCCTACTGCTTGAAAAACTCGCCGTGCCCTCCGTTCGCCCAGGGATCGTAGTGCGCGGCGAATTCGGCGCGATGCTGCGTGCTGGGGTGGCCGTAGAGCCAGAACACGATCAGCGGGTTGGGATTGGGATCCACGAGCCAGGATTCGCCCAGTTTATTGAATGCGGCGACCGCGGTTTTTTCGGGATCGGCCACGATGCCGTGAATCGCCTCCTGCCCATAGACATCGGCCTGGTGCTCAAAGTAGCGGCTGAAGGCGCTGCCCGCGGGCTCAGTGAGGAAGTTGGCAATCGAAATCGCGAAGAGCAGCACCACGAAGCCGGTGCGCGACGCCAGATCCGGGGCGCCCCATTTGGAGCCATAGCGTTTAACCATCCAAGCGGCAAACGCGGCGCATACCCAAAGCACAAAGAACAGCCCGGCGGCGTTGCCTGCAAGTTCCTTGGGAATGTGGTGCAGCACGTAATGCCCGCTTTCATGGCCGAAGACGAATAACACCTGATCATCCGGCATCTGGTCTGTGGCCGTATCCCACATCACGTAGCGCTTGGTCGGTCCGAGACCGGCAACAAAGGCGTTGATCCCGGTATATTTCGCGCTGGCCTTCATCAGATACATGCGACTGGGCGGGATATTGATTCCGGTGCGCGCCACGACGGCATCGATCTTCGCCACGAGAGCGGCATGATTCTTTTGGAGCGGCTCCTGCTGGTAGAAGAGAGGAACAAAAAGCGGCAAGATCAACAGAGAGAAAACCAAGATCGGCAGAGTGATCATCCAGATGCCCAGCCAGTAGCGCCGCGGCCAGCGGCGCACAATCCAGTTGAAGAGCAGCAGAACCGGTACGCCGAACAGGAGCGTGAGCCCTAGGGATTTGGCGTCGTCGCCCAGCCAACTGCCCCACCCCTGCACGCTGATTCCGTAGCTGCGCTCATAGTGTTCGCCGAGCCAGTCGAGGGGAAGGCCCACAGCCGCTATGATGATGAGGTAGGCTGCGAAAAACACGATTCCCTGGAGCCATCTGCGGCTGGAGATTCGCTGCGTCCATCTCTCGATGCCCTGCCACGCACCAAAGGCAAGCAGCAGCCACAGAAACACGATGCCCCAGATTGAACCGGCAAGATTGAGGATGTTGCGGATGCGGCTGATGGCGATGGCCCTGGCCAGCTTATCGGGAGGAAGCGTGTACGCCTGCTGGGGCGCGGCCTGCACGGGAGCGGCGGACACGGTTGGGGCGGGAGCCGGCGGTGATGCTGGATTTTGGGCGGCGAGGGGAACAGAAACCATGCCGGCAAGCAATACCACCAGGCAAAACACCCAAAACAGACGATGGCAAAATGTCATAAGAGGTCTCCTTCCTTGCGGTGACTCTGCGACAATTGCGCCCCCTCTGCGACAATCGAGTATAGACATGCTTTTACCCGAAACCCCGAGTCGTACGCCACACAAATCTTCAGCCTGCGCACAGCGCCGGCCGGTCCCTTTCCCCATCTTAGCGTCCGCAGTTGCCGTGCTTACCCTGCTGGCCTTGCCGTACGCGGCCCGTGCCCAGCAAGCGGCTCCGGCTCATGCGCCGGCAGAAACCCCGTTGCTCCTCGATGCCATGAACGCGGAGTTGCATCGCGCCTTCACGTCGCTGGGAAAGTCCGCGGTTACAGGGGATGACAAACAGCCGCCGCCGTATTTCATCAGCTACTCGGTGCACGACACCAGCATGCTGACCATCAGCGCACAGTACGGGGCGCTGACCACGAGCGGCGGTTCCGAGGAGCGCACGGCCGACGTGCAGGTGCGCGTGGGCAGCCCCAAGCTCGACAACACGCACGGCGAGCACCGCGGCTCGGCGGTGAACAGCATGCCGCTGCCACTGGGCGACGACCGCGAGGCGATCGTGCGCACCCTGTGGCTGGCCACCAACACGGGTTACGGGACCGCGCTCGACAACTACATGAGGGTGAAAACCGAAGCTCAGGTGCGTGCCAAGGAAGAGGACACTTCGCCGGATTTCAGCCAGGAGGCGCCGCAGGTGCATGTGGAGAAGCCCGCGCCGCCGCTCGAGGTGCGCAAGGCGGAGTGGGAGCAGCGCGTGCGGGCGCTCTCACGCATCTTTCGCGAATATCCTGACGTGTACCAGAACGAGGTGGGATTCGCGGCGCAAAGCTCGACGCGCTACTTTGTTTCTTCGGAAGGCGCGGAGCTGGTGACGCCTTACGTGGCGTCGGGATTGGTGATCGTAGCCGTAACGCGCGCCGACGATGGAATGGATCTGTTCCTTGCCCGGACGTTCGAGGCCGACACACCCGAGGGGCTGCCCGCGCAAGCCGATCTGGAAAAAGCCGTCCGCGAGATGGGCGCGCAACTCGAGGCTCTGCGCAAGGCGCCGGTGACCGAGCCGTTCGATGGGCCGGCGATTCTATCGGGCCGCGCCGCCGCCGTGTTCTTCCACGAGGTGCTGGGCCACCGGCTCGAGGGCCAGCGCCAGCGCGGCGACGAGGAGGGCCAGACCTTCACCAAAGATCTCGGTAAAGAAGCGCTGCCGCCGTTTCTTTCCGTGGCCGACGATCCCACGCTGGCGAGCTTCGATGGCATTTCTCTCGGCGGTCACTACGAATATGACAGCGAGGGCGAGAAGGCGGAGCGGGTGGAGCTGATTCAGGACGGCGTGCTCAAGAACTTCCTCATGTCGCGCCTGCCGATCGCGAGCTTCGGCGCGTCCAACGGCCACGGCCGCGCGGAATCGGGATATGTGCCCACCGGACGCCAGGGCAATTTGATTGTGACTTCGACAAAGACCGTCTCCGATGCCGAGCTGCGGAAGGAACTGATTGCAGAGGCGAAGAAGCAGGGCAAGCCCCACGGTCTCTTCTTTGAAGACATCTCTTCGGGATTCGCGGTGACGCAGCGCAGCTCGCCCCAGGCGTTTCAGGTGATTCCGCTGGTGGTGTGGCGCGTGTATGTCGATGGCCGTCCAGACGAACTGGTGCGCGGCGTGAGCATCGTGGGCACTCCGCTGGCGGCGATGAAGAAGATTCTGGTGACCGGCGACAAGAGTGAGGTATTTGACGGCGTGTGCGGAGCGGAGTCGGGATCGATTC
>Ga0181533_1003133_pt1 | contig 18316 bp, 12 predicted proteins | sample PEATcosm2014_Bin_45_FD_119772 | JGI IMG/M metagenome (GOLD analysis project Ga0181533, IMG submission 119772) | Peatland microbial communities from MTU Mesocosm Facility, Houghton, MI, USA - PEATcosm2014_Bin11_60_metaG | ecosystem: Environmental > Terrestrial > Soil > Wetlands > Peat | place... | reverse complement strand
GACTCGTGGCCGCCAATCAGGCGGATCGTATAGAGGGCGGCCAGGCAGAAGACATCCAGGAGGGGGACCTGTTTCAAGCGCCACGAGTAACTGGTGGTCAGGACCAGGTAAAGTCCCAGGACTGCGGCGAAGCTTGGTGAGAGGCGCCAGGCGAGCAAGAGGCCGGCGGCCAGCAGCAACGGGAAGGCGGCCAGACCTGCCGGGATGGGCAAGGCGCCCGCGGCAAACGGGCGCGAGCATTTGACCGGATGCCGGCGGTCAGCGTCGATGTCCAGGAGATCGTTCAGGACATAGACACCCGAGGCACAGAGGCAAAAGGCGGCAAAGGCCCCGGCTCCTTTCAGGGCCAAGGCCGGCCTGGTGATCTGGTGCGAGGTGATCAAGGGGACAAACAGGATGAGATTCTTTGCCCACTGATGGGGCCGCATGGCCTGGGCCACTGAACTACGCCAGGGGATGGGCGAAGAGAAAACACGGCTGACCGTGGCGCGCCTGGCAGCCCGGGCGGCCAGTGCTGGGGAAGCGTTTACGACCAGGGCCTGGCGGGCGCTGGCCCAAACCGGCAAATCGTCTGACGAATTGCCGGCGTAGTCGAACCCGCCCTCACCGAACCGCTCGACGAGGCGGGCAGCCTTGACCCTGCCGCGGAGGTTGGTGCGGCCGTCGCTGGCGAGCACTTCAGTGAACAAACCCAGGTGGGCGGCCACAGCCGCGGCCAGTTGGCCGTCTGAGGCAGTGACCAGGAAGATGGGGCGGCCTTGGCGGCGCTCGCATCGGAGGAACTCCAGAAAGGGTTGGTCGTACGGGAGAGTGGCGGGGTCAAGGTTTGTGCGCGCGGCAAGCTGGCGCTTGAGCCAGGCCAGCCCGCGCAACGCCCAGAAAGGCAGCACGGCGGCGTAGAGCGGATTGCGCCGGAGCAATCGCACGAGTGATTCCCAGACCAAATCGGTCCTGATGAGCGTGCCGTCGAGATCCACGCACAGGGGCACAGGAGCGGGGGCATTCATGCTGCCGGCGTTGCTGGCTCCCACCCCGAGGTCATTGTGAATCCGCTTCATTGATACGCAATGGTTATGGCATAATTGGGGGCGGGAGCGCAAATACTCCATTGGCTGCATTGGCGGTATTGGTTATTTGTTGGCCGGGCTGCCAATGGGCTTGGTTTTTTGCCCATCTCTGCATAGGCTGCCGCCAAACAAATGGCTCTCGAATCCAAACCGCTCTTTCACCCGGAGGTGCTCCGGCGGCAGGTGCGGTCGTTCAACATGCCGGAGCGTGTGCGGGGCTGGCAGCCCAGACTCGAGCACTGGGCGGCCCTCATTGCCTCCGGCCGCGCGGACGATTTCAAGGAGACGGCTTTGCTCCCGGATTTCCTGGGTGACATTTTTTGCGGAGTGCTTGGCTACACCGGCCCGGCCGAAGCGGCGGAGGGTTTCACCTTTTCCCGCGAGCGGCACGTTGAAGTGGACGGCGAGGTGGCCGATGCGGTGCTGGGCCGGTTCGAGAAGGGCAGGGAGCAATTCGTTGCAGTCCTTGAAGGCAAGGGCGCCCGCGATCCGCTGGACCGCCCGTTTGCGGGGCGGCGCATGTCCGCCGTGGACCAGGCGTATCGCTACGCCATCAATCTCCCGTGCGACTGGATCATCGTCACCTCGATGCGGGAAACGCGGCTCTATCACAAAGGCTCGCCGCAGAATATGTACGAGCGGTTCGAGACCGTGCGGTTGGCCGCCGATGCCGCGTTGCTCAGACGTTTTGTCTTCCTCCTGGGCGCTGAACGCGTCGTCCCCGAGCACGGCGAATGTCACTGGTACGAACTGCTCCGCGCCTCCGAAACCGCCGGGCGCGAACTCACCAACCAGTTCTACGCGCGATACGCGGACATCCGGCAAAGGGTTTTGACCCGGCTGTGCCGGGGGAATGCCGCCATCGCCCCGCCGGAGGTCCTTCGGCTCACTCAGAAGCTGCTGGACCGCGTCCTGTTCTGCGCCTTTTGCGAAGACCGCGGCCTGCTGCCGGCCGAATCCCTGAAGCGCGCCTTCGAGCACCGCGACCCTTACAATCCGAGGCCCGTCTGGCAGAACTTCAGGGGCCTGTTCCGCGCTATCGACGAGGGCGACGCCGGCTTGAACATCCCCGCCTACGACGGCGGGCTCTTCGCCGCCGATGCGGCGCTGGACGCCCTCCGGGTGCCGGACGAGGTCTGCGCCCATTTCAAGGACCTTGGGGATTACGACTACCGGCCCGCGCGCGAGGTGGCGGACGAGGACGAGAATACCGAAGTCCGGTCGGTCATTGACGTGGACATTCTCGGCCACATCTTCGAGCAATCCATCACCGACCTGGAACGTCTGCGCCGCAGCCTCGAGGCCGGGGGTGTGCCGGCGGAGGACGGCCAGGCGGAAAGCCGGCGCAGGCAGGAGGGCGCGTTTTACACGCCCGCCTTCATCACCCGCTACATCGTCGAGGAGGCGCTGGGCGGCGTGGTGAAACAGCGGTTCGATGCGCTCCGCCAGCGGCGGGAGGCGCAAGCCGGCGGCACGGCGCGCAAGGCGCTGGCCGACCCGAACGCCTACGACTTGAGCGCGCTCAACGAGCCGCAGCGCAAGGCCCTCGTCGGCTTCTGGGAGGCGTGGCAGGATGAGCTCAAGGGCCTCCGCATTCTCGACCCGGCCTGCGGCAGCGGCGCGTTCCTCATCCAGGCCTTCGACCAACTCCACGCGGTCTATGAAACCTCCAACGCCAGGCTCGAGGAACTGCGCGGGCAGCGCACTCTCTTCGACCTGGACCGGCAGATTCTGCAGAACAACCTCTATGGCGTGGACCTGAACGCGGAGGCCGTTCAGATCTGCCAGCTTAGCCTCTGGATCAAGACCGCCGCGCGCGGCAAGCAGTTGACCAGCCTCGACCACACCATCCGCCAGGGCAACAGCGTCATCAGCGATCCGGCGGTGCATCCCGGGGCCTTTGACTGGCCGGCCGCGTTTCCCGAAGTCTTCGCCCAGGGCGGCTTCGATGTCGTGGTGGGCAATCCGCCGTATGTCCGCCAGGAACTGCTCACCCCCTTCAAGCCGTGGCTGGAAGCCCACTACGAGGCCTTCCACGGGATGGCGGACCTCTACGTCTATTTCTATGAGCTCGGCCTGCGCGTGCTGAAGCCGGGCGGACTGCTCTCCTTCGTCGTTACCAACAAGTGGATGAAGGCCGGCTATGGCGAACCGCTTCGCCGTTTCTTCAGCGAAAAGGCCTGGGTCAAGTCGGTTGTCGACTTCGGCCACGCCAAGCAGATCTTCCAGGAAGCCGATGTCTTCCCGTCCATCATCGTCGTCGAGAAGCCGACCGAGGCCCCCAAACCCAAGACGGCCAGGCTCTGCACGATCCCCCGCGAGCAACTCCGAATCGATGACCTGAGCGTGCAGATTCAACGGGAAGGAGCGGAGATAGCGGCTGCGCAATTGACAGCGGATACTTGGCAACTGGAGCCGAAAGAGGTGTTCTCTCTGCTCGACAAAATAAGCAAGCAAGGAATCCCCCTCCGGGAATTCACTGGTACCCAACCGCTCAGCGGAATCAAGACCGGTTTGAACGAGGCGTATTTGATCGACCAGCGAACCTACGAAGCGATCGCGGGCGAATGTCCGGACTGCTCCGGCCTATTGAAGCCGTATCTCCGAGGACAGGACTTTTGCCGCTGGCAAGCCGCGTCAGCAGGTCTGTGGATGATTGTAATGCCATCCAGCGAAAATCGCGATTGGCCGTGGTCGAATCTCGGCTCTGAGGCGGAGGCCATGTTCATCAGGACGTATCCTGCCATCTGCGCCCACCTGAACCGATTTCGGAAGCAGCTACAAGACCGTCAAGACCAGGGAAGGTACTGGTGGGAGTTGAGGTCTTGTGCGTACTGGGCTGACTTTGATCGGCCCAAAATCATGTATCCCGAGATCAGTTGGCGGCCGGACTGGTGTCTGGATTCAACCGGCACCCTCTGCAACAACACCGCATACTTCCTCCCGACGGATAATCCTTGGGTTTTGGCCGTTGCGAATGCGCCAATCACCTGGTGGTTCGCTTGGCGGCGGGCGATGCATGGGAAGGACGAGGCCCTCCGTTTCATAAAGGCGTTTGTCCGGGACCTGCCAATCCCGCGTCCGGCTTCTGAGCAGAGACAGGCAGCAGATGCCGGCGTTCGCCGCCTGATCGAAATCACATCCCGCCAGCAGCAGACCCAGCGCACGTTGCTCGACTGGCTGCGCGTAGAGTACGCGATCGAAAAACCCAGCAACAAACTTCTCGCTCTGGCCGAACTGGATTCCGACACCTGGGTGGGCGAGGTGAAGCGCATCCGGGGCAAGAAACTGCCGCTGACCGCCGCCGGGCTTCACGCCCTGCGGGCCGAATACACGCGCACCATCGAACCCGCCCGCGCCCTCGCCGCCGAGACCTTGGAACTGGAGCGCACCCTCAGCGACCTCGTCAACCAGGCCTACGGCCTGACCCTGGCGGAGATCGATCTGATGTGGAAAACCGCCCCGCCCCGCATGCCCATCCCGCCGCCCAACAGGGTACCGAGGCGTCCTGGCGTATGAACGAAAAACCCAATTACCGGGCCATTAGGACCACTGAGGGCGGATCCTGAAACAAGGACCATTGGGACGACTTCAGACGTGAACCGTGGTTCGGGGCGGAGGGCAGGCCGGCCTGGATTTCCTTCAAGCTGGAAGCCAGTGCGGCTCACCTCGGGCACTTTTGCGCCTGGATGCTCGGAGCGACCCGGCGCAAGTTGCGTCTTGGCAGCGCGGGAAGAAATGGTGTAACTGTTCTTCGGCGGAATATGCATAAATTGACATTCTATCACCAAAAGCGCCGGGACGAGGGGCTGCGGACCGGAGTGGATTTCGACGACGAGCGGGTCTTGGAGCGATTCGAACCGGGGCGCCTGGCCAGGGATTCGGCCCTTAAATGGTTTGTTGACATTCGTTGCAGCGGTGAAGTGCTGCCATCGGAGCCAGAGGGAATTCGCGAGTGGTTTTTGAGTCGGAGCGGGCCGATCCAAACGGCCCTGTGCCAATTGGCGGATGACTGCGCAGCTGGGATCGATAAAGACTGGCCGCTGAAGCGACAAATCCCCACTTCAGACGGCGTCACGATGGCGATTTACTGCTCCGCCATGCGCCGCCTGAGCGGGCGTGAAATAGCCTCAGTCATCGCTGAATTGGAAGCGAAATGGCCCGTCCTGGTGCGCGAGTTGCCCAGCTATACCCCGCCAATCCCTGCGAATGCCTAAGGCCAAAATCTTAGATACAAACGTCCTCATCGACCATTGGTATCGTTTCGCCGAGCACGAACGCCGAACGCCTGCCAGTCTTCAAGCACACGCCGAAGAGTTGATCGAGGTTCAGGGAACGAGACTGATCGTTTCGCCGGTTCTGATCGAGTTTCTGGCTGGGGCCCTCACCAGCAATGAACTGGACCTTTACCGGGCGTATCTGGCGCCATTTGGGGTTCTCGATAGGGGCAACATCCCTCGCCAGGATTGGGAGGAAGCCAAGCGGGCGGCGCAGTGGATAAGAAACGAGGGTCGAAAGCGGAGACTCGGAGATTGCCTTATCCAGGCTATCGCCGGCAGGCTCAATTGCGATGTGATAACGAGTGACCCGGATTTTAGGCCAAGAACGCCTCCACGGTAGCGATTCCCGTTTAACCCACGAACGAAACGGGCTCGGTCCAACATAATCGCATATCCTCATTGGTTCTTCTTTGAAACCACGGCTGCGGCGGCACAGAACGGCAGGCACAGAGCGCAGGAATACTGCACCGTGGAGTTTGGACGTTTTGCACGCCAGCGGCGTGCAGGTATATCAGCCCAGGGCAGCCGCCCTGGGAAAACCGCCGCACAACGCCAACCCGCCCTGCAAGGGCGGGAGCAGTGGCCTCAGCCCCAGGCGTAACGCTCATCGAATGCCATCTCCCATCGCTTCGAGAACGCTCGGAGTTCCGTCCCAAGCGATTTGCGTTGGTGATTCTCATACGTGATTGAGACATACGGGAAGGGCCACCTGCGCCCTTGCAGGGCGCAAGAGACGAGTAAGGCGGGCCTTCCCAGGGTTGTTACCATGGGCTGATATGCTGCGCGCTTTCAGCGCGGACTCCATAAGCAGTCGGGGCGCAGCACGAATGTCCAACCTCAAAAGCGCAGGAACACCGCAAACAAGAGGCTTCGCCAGATCGAGGGTCGGTTCGCATGTCGCGAAGCGTTTGGTGCGCGGCATTCCCGCGCTTTGGCACCACCCGCCGACAAGAAGGGCGTAGCTGGTGGTCACGAGCTGCCACCGCTCTGGTTCCGCGCGGCGAAATAATTGCATGGCGGCCGGACAGAATGGATCCGCGCCATCCAGCAGGGCGTAAAAGCCGGACGTGTCCACGAACACTGTTTTCACGGGGCGAGCGAACCGGCCTTGGAGGCGGCAATAGCTTCGGCGAACCCGGCGTCATGACTGGCGGCTTCCGGGTTGGGTGCGGGGCGGTGCTTGCCGGCGGCCTCAGCGATGGACTTGCTTGAACCAATTATCGCCTCTTGCCCGCAACCGATACTCCGCGGGAGCCGTTATGGTCATTGGCAGCGCGACCTAATTCTCGCCAAGGGAGATGATCAACGCCTTTTCCAGAGCTGGACTGACAAAGAAACGTGCCTCCGTGCGCAAGCGGTTGATCTGTTCCCTGAGGGAAGTAATGCGGCCCGTCTGCTTGGCCTGCCGGAGCAGGCCTGGCACGCCGGTGAAGGTGAGACCAAGCTCCTTGGCTTGCAGCCGTGCAGCAGATTCGTCCAACAGGACCAGCGGGGACTTTGTCTCCAATGCCAACGCTAGCGCTTCCGCCTCGCCGAGGTCGAGACCCGCGGCGAATATGGGCGGCACGGCGCCCGCCAGTGGCACGACACGAATCCAACCTTCCTGGATTGCGGCCTCGGCCGCCGAACATGCCTTGGGATGCGGGTTGCGAAGGAGTTCGGCGCGCACGGCTGGCGGGATGAGCACGGTCCCAAGTTGCTCACGAACGAGTGCCAAATGGCCGATGATCGCGAGATTGGAAAGCGGCGAGGTCTTACTGACCACCCGCATTCCGGAGATCGGCTTCCAGATCGTCGGTGCTGTACTGCCGAGGGATGCCGCGCTCGGCCAACTCGGCGCCGAAAGCATAGCGATCGAGACGGGCCGTGCGCGCGGCCTGGCCCAGCGAGAGCCAGCCCTTCGCGTAGAACCGGCAGGCCAGCTCGATTTGCATGTGGCGCTCCCGCTCGCCCGGCCCAAGGGGCAGGCTGGCGAGGGTATCCTCGTCAAACTCAAGAGTAATGCTCACAGGGTCAGTGTTGCCCTTCGGCGCTGCGCCGTCAAACCGTCGCGTCTCAACGTCCTGAGCGACCCCGAAAGCAAAATCTACCGGGAAGCGGCCAGGATTGCGGCGGTACTGTTCGTTCAGGCGTTTGGTCGGCACCCCGCAAACCGCGGCCAAATCGTGGTCGAGCGCGACCCTCTCGCCGCGGACGGAACGGGTCGGCTCGGTGTGACCGCACATTCTGCCGCGTTGGAGTGAGACGACATGGCTTACGCGCGCTTAACCGACTCCGTTCGAGGTCGAGGCGCAGTTCCAACTCGGAAACCATCGCTGCGGCGGTGCAGAATGGCAGGCGCAAAGCGAAAACGTGAAGAAATAGGCAATAGAGCCAATGGAGCCAATGGAGCGTTTGGTTTTTGGCGGCGGGTGTGAGAAAACTGGAGGGAATGGAATCAAGCTATATGAATACGTTCGACAATGCGCGGGAGTGTGAACCGCTAATCTGCGCTAATCAGCGCTCATGGGTTACACCAAATGAATGCACTCGACAATGCTGCGGGCGGTGGGGCGGGGCAATCGGGCGGGCTGCCGTGTCCGCCGGCCGCCTCGCTTGAGGGGATCAGCGGGCTGCTCGAGGCTTTGGCGCTCGGGCTGCTGGCTAATCGGAAGCCGCCGCCGGAGCTGCTGAGGGCGGTCAATCGGAGCCTGGTTGGCCCGTTCCGATGGGCGGGGCTGCAGCTCAAGCGGGAGAGGCTTGGCCTGCTTCGGGAAAAGTCGGAGACCGAGTCGTGCGGCCGGTTTAGCAAGTGGGTCCGGGACACAAAGGCGCGGGAGATTGCGGAAAGCTCGATGTCCAACGCGGAGAAGATCGCGCTGCTGCGGCAGGCGCTGTTCGCGGATGTGGATAAATTGGAAAGGTCCGGGGAAATTGTCCTGCCGGACTGATGGGGAAAGGATAAAGGATAAAGGAGGAAGGAGGGAGGATGAGTTCTGGAGGTTGGAGGTCCAAGCGGGCCTACGAGAGGGCGGTGCTGTTTGCGGTGCGCAAGGCCCGTACCCTCGTCCTGCTTTGGGCGCGGCAGTGCAGGAAGTCCACGGCGCTGGCCGTTATCGCGTTCGATGAGATGTCGCGCGGGCCGCACCGGAACGTGATAGCGGCGAGCGCGTCGCTGCTGGTCGGGTCTGAGTTGGTTGGCAAATCCGTGTCCACGGTGGAACACGCGGCGCTCGTTGTCCGCGAGGCGGCGGCCTTCCAGGAGGCGCTCGTGGCTTCGCTGGGCGCGTCCCAGACGGGGCTTCGGCTGGTAGCGGCCGACCGGCAAACCTCCGCGGAGTACCGCGGCCTGAGCGCCGAGGACTTCACGGACCTGTACCGGGCCGGGCGGCTCGAACTCCGGCTGTACCACGACCGCTCGGCCTATTCCGGGCTGCAGGTGATCGCGCCGAATCCGGCGACGGCGCGCGGCTGGACGGGGACGGTGCTGCGGGATGAGGCGGCTTTCACGCCGGCGGCGCTGGAGGCGCAACTCCAGGAAGCGGTTGGGCCGATCATCGACGCCGACCCGTCGTTCCGGCTGGTCTGGGCCAGCAACCTGCCTGCGGATGATGGGCATCCGTTCTTCCTGCTCACTCTTCCTCCGCCCGGCATGGACTTCATCCCCAGTCCAAGAGGGTCGTTTTACCGCGGACAAGACGGGGTCCTTATCCATCGGGTGGCCTTGGCGGACGCCTACCTTGCGGGCCATGTGCTGTACGACCATCGCACGGCGGCGCCCCTGACGCTCGAACAGTTCTACGCGCAGGCGGTCAACAAGGGGGCCTTGCGCCGCAATTACCAACTCATTCACGAGTTCGGGGGCGCTGCGGCCATCGACCTGCTTGCGTTGGGCGCGGCGCAGAGGCGGGGGCTCGAGGAATCGCTGCTGATCGTGATCGATTCCCAGGCCGGCCTGGACCGGGCAATTGAGTTCCTGGGCGACCACCTGAAGGACGGGCCCGTGGGCGTGGGGCTGGACGTGGCCACGACGACGCGAAGCTCGAGCCACCCCAGCAGCCTGACCGTTACTGAAAAGCGCGGGCATGAGCATGTCCAGGTGCTCGTGGCGCTGTGGAACGAGCGGCAACCGCAAATCGCCCGGCATCGTCTCCGGGGCCATCGTTGATGCGGGGGCAATCCGCATCGGGGGCGGGCGGCTGGCGCCGCCGCGGCAATTGCCATTCCCCGGGCGCTGTCGGCCATGAGCGCGTGGAGCGGGCGGCGGGGGGTCTCGGTTCTCACGCAGGTTGTGGCGTCGAGGTGCGGCCCTGCCGCCCCGCAGAACTGGCCGGTCCGAAATCGAGGGCGTCCACAACCCATCGTGTGCAGGTGTCCAGTTGGCTCACCAGTTCCCGGAGCCTTCCGATCAAGAACACGCAGTCATCTACGCTGAGCACGACGATGGAGGGAATCGGACCCTTCATCCGCGGCGGGCCAGGCGCTCCCATTCCTTGAACCATTCGGCTTCCCACCATTGAAATTGGCTATTCATTGTTCGAACTCCACGCAATTGATTATTGTATTCTTACCCTTGCACCTCTCGGCATAAATGTCTGTCGTGGCGCCGAAGGATTTTTTTGCCACTGCCGGACATGATTTTGCTGTACTGGCTGGCCGCTACAGAGGGTCGTACTTTTGGGACCGAAATCAAGGTTGCGGAAACTCAAGCTGCCTGCAAATGGCGCGAACCGTGCCCTCCTTGATCTCACGATGTCCCATTAACACCGCGGCCTCAGTGCGGTGTAAGTTGTGGCCCGGGGCGCTGCAACCCTTTCAACAGTTTAGCCGGGAGCACGGAAAGCCGTTGAAACGGCTGGGATGGCTCGCCGCCGATGCACACCGCGCTGAAGCGGCGGTGTTAATGAGAGTGGCTGGGAAGCTAACGCCGCCATTCATGCTAACGCCCCTGCCCGGCATTTTCCGATTCGAAGGCAGGATAGAGCAGGGGGACCAGGAACAGCGTGAGCAGTGTCGCGGTCACCAGGCCGCCGATAATGACGACGGCAAAGGGCCTCGCCGTCTCGGCGCCCACGCCGGTCGAGAGGGCGGCCGGGAGCAGGCCCAGGGCGGCCATCAGCGAGGTCATCACCACCGGCCGGGCCCGCGAGACGGAGCCTTCGATGAGCGCCTCGCGCAGCGGGTTGCCCAGGCGCCGCAATTGCCGCACACGTTCCACGAGCAGCACGCCGCTTTGGATGGACACCCCGAACAGGGCAATGAACCCCACCATGGCCGAGACGGACAGGTCCAGGCGGGCGACCAGCAGGGCCAGCAGGCCGCCCACGGCGGCAAACGGCACGTTGAGCAGTATCAGCGTGGCGTACCTGCCGGAGTCAAATGCGGTGAAGAGAAGGAAGAAAATGGCCACAATCGTAATCGGGACCACCAGCGCCAACCGGTGCGCCGCGCGTTGCTCGTTCTCGAATGCGCCAGTCCACACCATGCGATAGCCGGGCGGCAGCTTGACGGCCGCGTTGGCTCTCTGTTCGGCCTCGTGGACCAATGAGCCTAGATCGCGGCCGCGGACCGAGAGCTTGATGGCTATCCGGCGCTCATTGCCTTCGCGCATGATCTTGGCCAAACCCGACCGGACCTCCACCCGCGTCAACGCCCCCAGCGTCAGGCGCTCGCCGTTGGCCCCGAAAACCGGGATGCCCCGGATAGACTCCAAATCGGATACTGCCTTGGGCGCCAGCTTCACCACGAGGTCAAAAGAGCGTTCTCCCTCGAGCACCTGTGTGGCCGCTGAGCCGCCCAGGGCGGTCTCGATAACGGATTGAATATCCGATACACTGATGCCGAACCGGGCCAGGGCCGCGCGATCGACGGCGATTTGAATCTGCGGTTGCCCCGTGAAGCGGTCGGTGCCCACATCCTTAGCCCCGGGCACCCCGCTGACGGCGTCGGCGATCTTGTCCGCCAGTTCTTGGAGCTTCTCGGGGTCTTCCCCGTAGAGCTTGATCGCCAATTCGCTCTTAATGCCGGAAACGGCCTCGTTGACGTTGTCTTCGATATACTGGCTGAATTGCGAATCCACGCCTGGAATCTGCTCGAGGTTCTTTGACATCGCCTCGACCAGTCCCTCCCGGTTCGATGCCGTCTTCCACGCCGAGCGCGGTTTCAGGTTGACATTGAACTCGCAGACATCGAACCCGTTGATGTCGGTGCCGTCATCGGGCCGGCCAAGCTGGCTGAGCACGTTCTCAGCCTCGGGAAATGACGCCAGCCGATGCCGGACATTGCCCACAATCTTGGCCGCTTCCGAGGGCGAAATGGATTTGGGCATGAAAATCCTCACCCACAAGGCGCCCTCGTCGAGTTTGGGCAGGAACTCGGAGCCTATCGAGTAATAGGCCAGGACCCCGCTCGCCAGAAGCAACCCGGCGAAACCAAAGAAGAGCTTCCGATGGGCCAAGGCCAGTTCCAGCCGGGGGCGATAGAGCCGGATCATACGGCGCACGGCCCAGGACTCCTCCTCCCGGGCGCCGTGTTTCATGGCGAAGCTGAGGAGGGCGGGCACGACGAATACGGCAAACAGCGTCCCCGTAACCAACGCATACGTCAGTGTCAGGGCCATGGGACGAAAGATGCGGCCTTCAACCCGCTCCAGCGTATAGACCGGGATGAACGCAGTCAGGAGGATGGCCTTTGAAAAGAGGATGGGCCGTCCCATCTCGCTTACCGCCTGCACGATCAAGCTGCGCAACGGCTGCGTCTTGTCTTTGCGCTCGTGAAGCAGGCGGATCAGGTTCTCGGCAATCACCACGGCTGAATCCACGATAATGCCAAAATCGATAGCGCCCATCGAGATCAGGTTGGCCGGAATGCCCTGCAGATCCAGCAGCAGGTATGCGCCCAATAGCGAGACCGGGACGGCCAGCGCCACCACCAGCGCGGTGCGGTAATTGCCCACACCCAGAAAAACCACCAGGACCATCACCACCAGCCCAATGCCTTCGAGCATGTTCTTGCGCACCGTGTGCAGCGTGCGGTGGATCAACTCGGTCCGGTCGTAGTGCGGAACCAGCGTTATTCCGTCAGGCAGATAATGGGCGTTGATCTCTGCTATCTCCGCGTGAATCCCATCCAGCACCGTGCGCGGATTCTCCCCCCGCCGCATGATGACGATGCCCTGGACGGCGTCATCGTCCTCGCTGATGCCCAGCGGGGTCTTGAAGAGCATGCCGGCGCGGCCCAGGCGGACCGCGTTGCCGATAGTGACGCTGCCGATGTCGGAGATGTGAATGGGCGTCCCGTTGCGGCTGTCCACCGCAATGGACCCAATGTCCGAAGGGCTGCGGACAAAGCCCAGGCCGCGCACGACATACATCTCGGAGCCGTGCTCGATATAGGAGCCGCCCGCGTTGCGGTTGCCGTTGGACAGGGCGTCGAAAACCTGTTTGAGCGACAGGTTATAGGCCTTGAGCTTCACCGGATCGACCTGCACCTGATATTGCTTGGTCGGCCCGCCAAAACCCACGACGTCCACCACCCCGGGCACCGTGCGCAACTTCCGCTCCACTACCCAGTCCTCGAGCGCCTTCAATTCCACCGCCGGGTAACCCCGCGAAGCCTTCAAGGTATAGCGATAGATCTCCCCAATCGGCGTTGCATTGGGCGAAAGACTGGCCTGCGCCCCTGCCGGAAGCGTCACGTTCGAGAGGAACTGGAAGACCTGGTTGCGCACGTAGTCCGGCTGGGCGCCATCCTCGAAGACCAGCGTGACTTGTGACAGACCAAAGAGGCTGATCGAACGCAGAGACACCAGTTTCGGCACGCTGTTCATCTGGTTCTCGATCGGTATCGTCACCAGGCGCTCAACCTCCTCAGCCGCATGGCCCGGGAAGAGCGTGATCACCTGGACCGCCATGTTCGAGACATCCGGGAAGGCCTCGACCGGCAGCCGTTTGTAAGCGTTGATCCCGGCAAGAATGAACAGCGCCAGCACCGCAACGACAATCGGCCGGTGGCGCAGGGTGTAGGAGGTGATTCGGGCGATCATTGTTAGGGAGTTGAACCGCTAATCTAATCTACGCTCATGGGTGTATGAGGTGACTCGGGCGGTCATTCTACGCCTGTTTCCTCACGACCGGGGCGCATTGTCCATCAGCGATTGCAGCAGGAGGCACCCTTCGGTGACCAGACGCTGGCCCTCCTTCAAGCCATCCAGAATCGCAACCTTCCCTTCGCGTTCGGAGCCTAGCTTGACCGCCTGACGTTGGAAACGTCCGGTGCCCTGTTCGAGAAACACATAGTATTGATTGTCGCGGAGAAAGACTGCCTTCGAGGGCACCTGGAGACTGACCGGGACGGCGTCGGGGATTTCCACCGTGACGTAAAGCTCCGCCTTAAGGAGTTTTCCGGGGTTTTGAACGGTCCCGCGCGCCCGGACGGTGCGCGTGGTCGGGTCGAGCGAATCGCCGATCAAATCCAGCTTTCCCTTGAACGTCTGATTGGGAAAGGCCTTCGAGCGAATCGTCAGCTCCTGGCCCTGATGCACCAGCGCCAACTGTATCTCAGTCACATCCAACCACACCCATAGCCTCGTGGGGTCGCTTACCACGAAGAGCGGCGCGGTGAACTGCGGCAGGTTGGCCAGCATTTGGTCCGGGCGGACTTCCTGGCCCGAGGTGACATTCTTTTCAACCAGGATGCCATCCTGCGGGCTGGGCAGCGAAAACACCTGGTCGGGGCTGTCTGCTTTGCAGTTGTAGATGGCCAACCGGCTCGAGGCGCGGTCCTTCTCCACCTGCGTGCGATCATAATCGGCCTCGGCCGCATCCAGGTCCTTCTTCGGCGCGGCGCCATGCTCGAAGAGGTCGCGCAACCGGGTGAGGTTCCTCTCCGCCAGCCGGAAGTCGCTCTCCGCTTTGCGGGCGTCGGCTTGAGCCTGGCCGAAATCGGCCGATTGAATCTGCGCCAGGGGCGACCCTCTGGTTGTGCCCTCCCCGACATCCACCATGAGCTTGCGCACGATGCCGGCAAACGGAGTAAACACCCGCACCGTAACGTTTTCATCCCACACCAACCGCCCGGTCAGGGGCACGAAGACCGGTTGTTTGGCCCCCACTGTCTCGACCGTCAACTGGGCCAATTGTGGAGAATTAATCGCCATGGCAACGGTATCGGCAGCCACCTTGACCTCCGGCGCTTGCTCGGCATTATGATTGGAGTTGCACCCGCCCACCCCGGCCGCCAGGGCAACAAGAGCCGGCAGGGCCCAAGCCCGGGGCAATGCCGCCAGCGCCAGTGACAAGGTTCTCCGCGTCCTTTTTCTCATTTCTTGACCAGTGAAGGTTGAATTTCCATCGTGGCGGCCCTGAGCGCGGCGATGGCCAGGGCAGTGTCGCCGGCGGACTGGGTGGCTGCCAGGCGCACGTCGTTGTCGTCCCGCTCGGCCACGAGCAGGTCCAGCAGAGAGGTGCCGCCTCTTTGATAGGCGTAAGCCTTGGTCTCGCGCACGTGCTCCGACTTGGGCCGGATGCTCTGGCGGTACTGTGTCCACCGTCTCAGCGCGTCCTCGTATGCCAGAATGGCCGTCGCTATCTCCGCAACCGCCTGGGCCTGGGCCTTTTCAAAGGCCAGGCGGGCTTGGTCTCGGGCCGCCTGGGCCGCGAGAATGTTGCCCCGGTTTCGGTTCCAGAGCGGGAGGGGAAAGCTGACGCCGAAGCCGACGCTGTTCATCGCCTCGGGCGGCTCATGCTCGTATTGGCCGAGCACGGTTGGGTCCGGGATACGATAGGCTTTTTGGAGGCGCAGGTCCGCTTCGGTCTTCCGCCAGGCCGTCTCGGCGGCAATCACATCCGGACGCCAGGTGCCTGCCGAGTTGGTGTTGCCGAGTTCCGTCGAGCCCGCCAGGCCTTCCAGACGCTCGGCCAGGACGCAATCCGCCCTGGGTCGGGGCACACCCAGCAGCACTTCGAGGGCAACCCGCGCCTGGGCCGCGGCGGTTTCGGCCGCGCGCGCGTCCAATTCGAAACGCTCGGCGCTGATTTCGATCTGGCTCTTGTCCGAACTGGAGATCTCGCCCGCCTTGAAACGCACCTGGGCCAGCGCCGCCTCTTGCCTGAGGGTGCCGGCCGATTGCATCAGGACCCGCACGCTCTCCTCGGCCTGGGCCGCCCCGATGTAAGCCTTGGCTACCCCCAGGTCCAGCGTCCGCTTCGCGTCCAGAAACTGCGCTTTGGCGCTCTCAAACCCCGCCTGCGCCGACTCCTGGCGACGCCGCCGTTTGCCGCCAATCTCCAATAGTTGGTTGACGGCGAAAACGGTGTCATAGCTTCGATCCCATACACCGTTGCCGGCGGAGGTCGAGTTGGGAAGGCTGTCCACATTGATCAGGCTGCTGTAAAGCGACAGCGTCGGGTTTGGAAACTCGTGGGCGATGATTTTCTGGGCTGTGGCTCCATTGACCCCGGCGGCGGCGGCCAGCAGGTCCCAATTCCGCTCCAAGGCCATCCCCTGGGCATCGGCCAACGTGAGGTGCGCGAGGCAGTCGCGCTCGACGGCGGCGCCAGCCGGCAAATTGGCTGCCGGCTGAGCGCGCCCAAGCGCAAGCCCTGCTAACCACACTACACCCCAAACCCCAACTTGCTTCCGCATCCAACTCGGAAACCAAGCCGGCATCCGAATCTCGTGCAGCAGGGCCATCAGCATATTTGGACTGGCCCTATAAAGTAGCCATCCGCGCCTTATTTGTCCATAAGGCAAGACCTAGTTCTTGTGTAGGGTAATGTACTACACTCTTCGCTCCAGCCTTCGACCTTCAGCCTTTCTCTCTGCTTTCGTGCCAGCGGACGGCCTCGCGGATGAGTTCGGTTGCGCTGGCCAGGTTGAGCTTTTCCTTGATGCGGGCGCAGTAAGCCTGGACAGTTTTTACGCTTACGCGGAGCGTCTCGGCAATCTGCCGCGTGCCGCGGCCCTGGCCCAGAAGCTCAAAGACCTCGAGTTCACGGTCGCTCAGTTGCTCGGCCGGGGAGTGCGTGTCCAGGGTCTTGCCTTCTACGAACTGGGCGGCCATCGCCGCGGCGATCTCTTCGCTGATATAAAGCTTGCCTTGGAGCACTTGGCGGATGGCAGCGATGACTTTTCGCGTCGTTTCCCGCTTCATAATGTAGCCTCGTGCTCCTGCCCGCAGGGCGCGTTCCACGTAATGCCCTTCCTCGTGCATCGAGAGGACCAATACGGCCACTGCCGGGCTGGACCGCTTGAGGTCTTTGATGAGTTCGATGCCCGATGAATTTTTCAAGCCGATATCTACGATGGCAACATCGGGTTTCAAAGTCAGAATGGCCTGCATCGCCTGGGAGGCGTTGTCGGCTTCTCCGCACACCGCCAGGTCGCCCTGTTGGTGAATCAGGTTGGTCAGCCATTCGCGCACCAGCGGGTGGTCGTCCACCAGGAAAACCGTCTTCTTGCGCGCCCCGGCTTCAGGCAATTGTGTCTGCTGAGTCTGCATGCTTGTCTTCTTGTCTGGAGACCTTGGTTAATGAACAGGTGACAATCGTGCCTCCGGTGGGACCGGGTTCCACGGAGACATTGCCGCCAATCATGGAGGCCCGATGCGCCATTATCCGTATGCCCAAACCGCCGCCGGGAGACGGGGTTTCCGGCAACCCGACACCGTCATCCTCGACTGTCAGCTTCACCAGGCCGGCGCTTTCGGACAATGTGATGCCGATGTGTTTGCACTTCGAGTGCTGCATCGCGTTGCGCACCGCCTCCTGCGCGATCCGATACAGATGGGTCGCCGTAGCGTCGTCCTCGATGAGCACCGGGCTCTGGCACTGAAAAATGCAGCGAACCGGTCCGCTCCGAGTGATATTGGCCGCCAATTCCTGGAAAGCCCCCATAAGCCCCTCGGCCTCCATCTCCACCGGATAAAGTCCCCGAGCCAGGTTGCGGGCCAGATCAATGCCTTCCTCGACCAGGGCGACCACCTTGGCCGCGTCGGCCGCCTCGGGCAGTGCCTTGGCTGCCAACCGTTCGCCCAAGACCTGGCCCGCCAGGGCCGTGGCCGTCAGATGCTGGCAGAGATTGTCGTGCAAACCGTGTCCAATCCGCCGTTGTTCCTGCTCGCTCATCTTGAGGATTTCCTCCTCGAGCCTCTGCCGTTCTGCCATTTCCCGCCGCAGGGCCTGCGTCCTTTCAGCAACCCGGAGTTCCAAACTCCGGTGAAGCGACCGCAAACTCGTCAAGAGCCAGACCACGATGAAGTAGAACACCATCAGGATCAGGGCGTTCCAGATGGAAACCCACGAATAGCGGGCTCCTGCCGCCACGTCGCCGCCAATGCAAACAATGGCGCTCAGGACCGACATCAGCAAACCAACGCCTCGGCCCACAAACCATGCCGCCAGCCCGACATCCAGCAGATAGAACACCGAAAAGAGCATCTCATGGCCCGTCAGGTAATCGATGGTCCCGATGACCGCCAGCATGGCCAAGCCCGCCAGCACCAGCGTCGTGCGCCTGCACCGCTCCAGCGTTGTAAGGAGATGCATCATGCCGTTCAGTCCGCCCACTACCCTCCCGCTTTTGCGGAGGGGTTCGGGTCCAAAATCATTTCCGTCTTGACGACCTGCGAGGTTTTGCCCAGGGAAATCTGGCTACTGCCGAAGGCATGATAGACCCTGACCCGGTGTGACCGTGAGAGGGGCTGCTGATCGAGGCTGCGCAAAGTAAAGAGGGGCGGCGATTCGTATCGTGTGCCGGCCCAACTCGAGGCGTGAAAGGCGACAAAGGACGGCGATTCGACCAGGAAGCCGCCGGGCGGCAACTCGACCTGGCCGCCGAGGCTGGAACTGCAAGGATACGCCCCGGCGCCTGAGTTCACAATGACCTGGATCGCGCCCGTGCCCTCGCCAAAGACGGTGCGCTGCACTTTGCGGTCCGGTGTCAGAAACTGATGGCCGGTCATTGGCAGGCGGGCGGTCATTTCATTGAGGG
>Ga0181533_1003130_pt1 | contig 18325 bp, 18 predicted proteins | sample PEATcosm2014_Bin_45_FD_119772 | JGI IMG/M metagenome (GOLD analysis project Ga0181533, IMG submission 119772) | Peatland microbial communities from MTU Mesocosm Facility, Houghton, MI, USA - PEATcosm2014_Bin11_60_metaG | ecosystem: Environmental > Terrestrial > Soil > Wetlands > Peat | place... | reverse complement strand
GCGTTCGCCGGGATCTCGGCCCCGATCGCGCGGGCCAGCTCGCGGGTGGAGATCGAACGGGTCCCCTTCGCCCAGAGACGGCCCAGCAGCGGGCGCATCTTCCGCTCGATGATCGCGCCGTAGTTCTTCTCCGGGATGACGAGGTTGCCGAGCCGGTAGAGGTGCCGCCGATGGAGGTCGGCGTCGTCGAGGGTCCAGGCGCCGTGGTAGTACGGCCGGAACGCGCGGGCGAGGTCGTGGTCCAGGGTGCCGCACGTCGTGACGACCGCGTCGACGTATCCTTCGCGCACGAGCGTCGCGAGCACGCCGCGCGTGCCCGTGGCCACGATGTCGGCGGGGAACGAGAGGAAGACGGTCATCTCGCGGTCGGCGAGGATGCGGGCGAGCAGGTCGACGCCGTCCGCCACCTCCTTCGCGCTGAACCCGCCCGCCGCCTCCATGCGGCGCACGAGCGTGTCGAGGGACGGCCCGTCGTCGACGCGCAGGTCCTCGACCTTCCGGGGCATGTCGCCGGGGAGGCGCGCCGGGTTAAAGCCCCCCCGTGAGCCCGAGGGTCAGCGAGTGCAACAGGAGGAGGTAGGTCACGGCGTACCCCACGAGGGCGCCCCCGTTCAACAGCGGAAGGCCGGCCTGCGGGTTCCCGCGCAGGACGAACCGCATCAGGACCCCGTAGCCGACGAGCGAGCCGAGGAGGGCCCCGAGGGAGATCCACAGGTTCGCGGTGATCCCGAGCACCGCCGGGGTCGTCGGGAGCCAGACGAACGCCGAGACGACCAGCGTCCCGGGGATGACGATGTCCCCGAGGCCCATGAACATCGCCGCCCGCTCCTCGGTCGGTCGGCCCCGCTGCTCCTGGAGGGTCGGCGCCGCGGTGTAGTCGTACCCGGCAGAGTCCGGCATCACCATCAGGATCGGGAGCTTCATCTCCGTCACCACGTCGGCGAGGCTGACCATGTGCTTCGTGCGGTAGACGGCGATCGCGTCGTAGATCATCAGAGCGGCGAGCAGGATGAACGCCGGCAGGATGGAGAACGAGATCCCGAGGATGGCGACGAGCGCGCCGGCCGCGACGAAGCCGGCCAGGTCGACGACGTACCACTGCGGCTCCATGAGCAGGGCGAGGTAGATGATCGCGCTCGTCGCGCCCGCGAGGGTGAGCGCCGGGTCGTAGACGATCCCGGCGCCGTAGGGCGGGAGGAGGACGAGGCCGGGGGGGAACAGCGAGAACGTGGCGTAGAGCGTGATGTAGAGGGATCCGGCGATCCCGACCAGGATCGTCTGGCGGATCGCCGCGGGCCCGCCGCGGCGGCGGGCGAACAGGAGGATCACGAGCGGGGCGAGGACGATGATGAAGATGATCAGGAGCGGCGCGGTCGGGCTCTGGGGGTTGGCCGTCGAGGAGAGCCCCTCCGAGCGGAACGGGTTCGCGAGCGCGAGGCCGACGAACTGGGCTCCCACGTAGAGGGCGAGCAGTCCGAGCCAGCGGACGCTGCGCATGGCGCCGCTACGGTTGGACGATGGCGTAGGCGTTGTTGCCGAGGACCTTGGTGATCTTCGCGTTGATCGTGGATCCCCGCTGGTTGGCGCCGGTCACGAAGATGACGAACCCTTCCTTCTTCGCGACCCCGTCCCCACGGCGGCCGACGTCCTCGATCGTCAGGCGGTACACCTCGCCGACCACGACCGGGGCCCGGGGCTTCTCGGGCGCGACGACCCGGCGGACGGTGATCGGGCGTTGGGCCCCGCACGCCTCGCAGACGAGGAGCGTGAGCCGTCCGTCCTTCTGGAGGTGGGTGTCCGGTCGCTTGCATTCGGAACAGATCACGTACTTCGCCGTGTACTCCCGCACGCGCTGGCCGATCTGCTCCCTCGTGAGACGGGACTTGAGGACCCCGCGGGGCAGGTCGAGCACGCCGGGGCAGCCGAACTCCTTGGCGAGGAACCCGATCAGGTGGGCGGGCTCGCGGCGCGTCACACCGGCGATGTCCTGGAGGTTCCGGAGGATGGTGTTCTTCCCGTCGGACATCACGTCCGGCTCGGGGACCTGGAACCGTTCCCCGGCCGCACGGACCGGGGGGAGCTTCGAGCGCGCTCGCTCGAGCAATACCGAGTACGGCTCCATCGAGGAGTTCAAGAGCGAGCGGTCGGGGATAAGGCTTCCCGCCCTCAACCGGACGGGAACCGGTCGAGGACGTCGAGCACCTTCGCGAGGTCCCGCTCCTCGACGACGGCGTGGGCGCCCCGCCGGACCTCCTCGTCCTCCGGCAGGAAGGCGACGCCGAGGCGGCTCCGCCGGAAGAGGCCGACATCGATCTCGGAGTTGCCGACGGCCGCCGTCTCTTCGGGAGGGATCCCCAGCTGTGTCTGCAGGGCGGTGAGCACCTCCTCCTTCCCGTGGATCGGGACGCGGACGATCCCCTCCCCGGTGAGGCGCCCGTCGGCGCTCACCCGGAACCCGTTGGCGAGCGCGACGTCGATCCCCAGCTCGCGCGCGATCCGCCGTGCGAGCAGGTCGATCCCGCCGCTGACGATCGCGGTACGGATCCCCCGGCCGTGCAGCCCGTCGACGAGCGCCTTCGCCCCGGGCATCACCGGGACGGTCGCGAGGATCCGTTCGAGGTCGAAGACGGTGAGATCCGGCGCGTGCCGGCGCCAGATGACGATGTCGGTCCGGATGAACTCCTCGTCGTCGATCTCGTCGGCCCGGAACCGTCGCAACCCCTCCGCGTTGTGCTCGCCGAAATGGTCGTGGACGGCCGCCCAGGAGCTCGCGACGTCGACGAGCGTCCCGTCCATGTCGAGCGCGACGAGCCTAAGCACGTTCGCCTCGGCCGATCGCGTCCGCCCGGTCGAGGACGCGCTCGGGAGGCCGGATCGCCCACGCCGCGAGGTTCTGGTCGACCTGATCGGGGCGGCTCGCCCCGAAGACCGGGACGGCGCCCTGGCGGCGGAGCCAATGGAGCGCGATCGAGGCGAGCGGGACCTTCGCCTCCTCGGCGAGGTCGCGGAGCGCCCGGCCCTTCGCGACGATCTCGGCCCACCGACCGGGCTCGAGGACACGCTCCGTGAGCCGTCGCACGCCGGCCGGGACCCTCCGGTTGTCGAGGTACCGGCCGTGAAGGATCCCCTGCGCGAGGGGGGTGTACGCCTCGAGGAGGATCCCTTCCCGTCGGCAGTACTCCCGGACCGGCTCCGCGTCGTCCCGGTCGAGGAGGTTGAACCGGACCTGATTGACCACCACCCGGGTCTCCGAGAGGTGGCGGGCGGCCTCCTCGAGCTCCTCCACGGAGAAGTTCGATACGCCGATCGCCCCGACCTTCCCTTCCTTCCACAGCGCCTCCAGCGCCGGCATCGTCTCGGCGAGCGGAACGTGCGGGTCCGGGGCGTGCACCAGGTAGAGGTCGACCGACTGTCGGGCGAGCCGCTCGAGGCTGCTGACCAGGCTCGCCCGGACCTGGGCGTGCCGGAGATGCTCCCACGACACCTTGGTGACGACGAACGCGTCGTTCCCGCCGCCGGTGCTCCGGTGGAGGACCTCGCCGAGGATCCGCTCGGACCGGCCGCTGCCGTAGACCTCGGCGGTGTCGAACCAGCGGAGGCCCTTCTCGTAGGCCCGGCCGATCGTCGCCTTCGTGCGGGCCTCGTCCTCGGTGGTCCATCGGCCGAGCCCCCAGAGGCCGAGGCCGAGCGCCGGGTGGGGCTTCGTTCCCGCTCGCAGCGGGATCGACTCGATCCCTGCGGTCGCGGCCGGCGGGGGGCGGCGGGAGACGCGGCGGGCGGGCCGGGGACGTGCGGCGGGCGTCATCGGGACCCCGCCGAGGAGGCGCTCTCCTTCAAGTGGTCGTCGATGCGGGCGATCCGTTCCTCCAGCTCCGCCGCCTTCTCCTCGGCCTCCCGGACCACCTCGGGGGGGGCGCGGGCCCGGAACCCGGGGTCGGCCAGGCGGTCCCGCGTGCGCTGGAGGAGCTGCGAGAGCTTCGCCCGCTCGCGCTCGAGCGTCTCGGTGGTCCCGGGAGCGACGGGGGAGCGCTCGAGGAAGCATTCGCCGAGCGGCGCGACCCGGCCCGCGGCCGGCACCGGCGGCGGGGTCCCGGCGTCGAGGAGATCCGGCCCCGTGACCTGGGCGAGGCGGGCGATCGTGGCCCGCTCGGCGGCGACGATCCGCGCGACCTCCGGGCCGGCGGGCCGGATCCACGCGCGGGGCGTCGCCCCCGCAGCGACCTTCTCCTCCGCGCGCAGGTTGCGCAGGAGGTGGATCGCCTCGAGCACCGGCGCCATCTCGACCTCCGAGATCGGGTCCGGATCGACCTCGGACGGCCGTGGCCAGGCGGCGGCGTCGAGGAACCCTTCGGGGTGGGGCAGGGCGTGCCACAGCTCCTCGGTGACGTGGGGAACGAACGGGTGGAGCATGCGGAGCGAGCGCTCCACGACGAACAGGAGGACCGCCTGCGTCTCGCGGCGGAGGGGATCGCCGCGGGTTCCCGAGAGGGCCTCCTTCGAGATCTCGACGTACCGGTCCGCGAGATCGTGCCAGACGAACGAGTGGAGCGCGGTCGCCGCCCGGGTCGGCTCGAACGCGAGGAGAGCCCGCTCGACCTCCGCCACGGTCCGCTGGTAACGGGATAGGATCCACCGGTTCTCGAGCGCCCCGGTCCGGCCCACGGCGGGGGGTCGGTAGGGCGGCATCGTGCCCGGTGGCACATGGGGCAGGGTGAACCGGACGAGGTTCCACAGCTTCGTCAGGAAGTTCCTCGCCCCGTCGAGGGCGGCGGGGCCGAACGGCCCGTCCTCGTCCGTCGGGTTCGGGAAGACGAGGGAGAACCGGAGCGCATCGGCCCCCCGGCTCCGGATGATCTCGATCGGGTCCGGGGAGTTGCCGAGGTGCTTCGACATCCGGCGGCCCTGCTCGTCCCGGAGCATCCCGGTGAAGTAGACGTCCGAGAACGGCGGCCGGCCCGTGAAGCGGTACCCGGCCATCATCATCCGGGCGACCCAGAAGAACATGATGTCCCGCCCGGTGACGAGCACGCTCGTGGGGTAGTACCGGTCGAGCAGCGCGGTGGGCTCGGGCCATCCGAGCGCGGCGAACGGCCACAGCCAGGAGGTGAACCAGGTGTCGAGGACGTCGGGGTCGGCCCGCAGGTCGGTCCCGCGGCACGCCGGACACGCCGCCGGTCGGTCGGCGGCCGCGGTCGCCTCCCCGCACGCGGCGCAGTAGTAGACGGGGATCGGGTGGCCCCAGATCACCTGGCGGGAGATGCACCAGTCCTGGATCTCCTCCATCCACCGGAAGAAGGTGCGGCTCCACCGCTCGGGGTGGATCCGGATCTCCCCGCGTCGGACGGCGTCGACGACCGGGGCGGCGAGGGGGGCCATCCGGACGAACCACTGGGTGGAGAGCCTCGGCTCGATCGGGACCTCGGAGCGCTCCGACCGGGCGACGGTGTGGCGGTACGGCACCCGGCGCAGCAGCTGCCCGGCGCCCTCGAGCGCCTCGATCGCGCGCGTTCGGGCGGCGTCCCGGTCGAGGCCGCGGTACGCCTCCGGTACCCACGGCCCTGCGAGATGCCCCGATTCGTCGAAGATCTCTACCGGCACTACGAGCTCGGGATGGCGGGAGGCGATCTCGCGGTCGACGAGGTCGTGGCGCGGGGTGATCTTCAGGGCCCCCGCACCGAACGCCGGATCGACCGCGGGGTCGGCGATCACGGGGACGGTGCGGCCGGCGAGCGGCACGACGACCGCCCGTCCGACCTCCGCCCGGTGGCGATCGTCGTCCGGGTGGACCGCGACCGCGACGTCCCCGAAGAGCGTCTCCGGCCGGACGGTCGCGACCTCGATGCCGCCGGGCGTCCCGTCCGCCCAGGGGTAGCGCAGGTACAGGAGCTCGCCGTCCTCCTCCGAGTGGAGGACCTCGAGGTCGGAGAGCGCGGTCCGGAGGCGCGGGTCCCAGTTGACCATCCGCTCCCCGCGGTAGATCAGCCCGGCGCGGTGGAGCGTGACGAACGCCTCCCGGGTCGCGCGCGTGCTCAGCGGGTCCATCGTGTATCGGAACCGGGGCCAGTCGACCGAGAACCCCCCGGCGTGCATCTGTTCCCGGATCCTCGCCTCGTGCTCCTCCCGCCACCGGTCGATCTCGCGAAGCGCCTCCTCCCGGGGAAGCTCGTCGAACCGCACGCCCTGGCGCTGGGGCGCCGCCGGACCTCCACCTGGGTCGCGAGGCCGGCGTGGTCCAGGCCGGGAATCCAGGCGGTCGCGACCCCCTGCATCCGATGCGCCCGGGCGAGGATGTCCATCACCGTGTCGCCGAGCATGTGGCCGACCGTCAGGATCCCGGTGACGTTGGGCGGCGGCAGGACGAGGGAGAACGTCGCCCCGCGGGGCCGCTCGGGGGTGGCGAAGGCGCCCGACCGTTCCCACTCGGCCTGCCACTTCGCCTCGATCGTCGCCGGGTCGAAGCGGGGCGGCAGCGTCGGCGCGCTCACTCGGACCCTCCCAGGGCGAACGGCGCGAAGACGGCGAGCTCCGCGAGCGCCACGAGCGCCATGCCGGGCAGGCCGATGAAGTGGTAGACGAGCAGCGGAGCCCCGGCGACGAACAGCCCGGGGATCGCGATGAGGAAGGCGATCCATCCCCCGGAGTAGAGGTTGGCGACGGGGAGCCCGCTCGTCCGCGCCCGACGGAACAGCCACCCCATCTCGACGAAGGCCCCGGCGACGACCGCCGGAAGCTCCGCGGCGACGAAGGCGGCGAAGAGGAGCGGTTCGAACACCCGTATGCTCGCGAGGACCAGGACGATGACGCTGGCGACCAGGTAGATCAGGGCGATGAGGGCGGTCTTGCCGAGCACGACCGAACGGTCGCGCATCGGCAGGGTTCGACCGTACGAGTAGCCGAGCACTTCGATCGCGAAAAACGCGGGGCCAAAGAAGGTTGCGAGGAGGGCGGCCGCCGTCACCGTTCCCAGCGCGAGGCTCCGGGCCGCCGCCGCCTGGGGAGCGTCCACGACGGTCAGCAGGCCGAGCGCGACGGCGTCCAGGATCGGGAGCAGGAGGAGGAACGCGTAGCCCGGGGTCCGGCTCGCGATGCGAAGGTCCTTCGTCAGCACCGCCCGGGGGGCGGACTGCGGTCGGAGTCGGTGGCTCGTCAGCGGTCCGGGGGCCGTGGGAGCGACCGGAAGGTGGCCGAGCTCCCGGATCTCCCCGTACAGCCAGACGCCCGCCCATCCGGTGAGCGCCAGGTACCCCACGACCGCGGCCCCGACGGCGATCGCGGCCCCCGGGTCGAGGCCGGCGCCGGCGGTGCCGTGGGCTGCGACGCCGGAGAGGAGGGCGAACGGCACGGGGTAGGCGACGTACAGCAGGTCGCGGGCGACGGACGCGCCCCCGCCCGCGAGGTCGGTGAGGAGGAAGAGGAACCGCGTGCCGGCCGTCACGAACCCGAGGATCGCGAACGACGGGAGCAGCCAGAGGAGCAGCAGCGTCCATCGGACGACGCTTCCGCCGCCCCCGCCGCGGGCGCCCTGGATACGTCGAACGAAGAACCGTCCCGTGAGGAGCGACAGCGCGAGCGAGAAGACGACGGAGGCGACCACCCCCGGGAAGATTGCGACCCCGGCGGCGGGCCCGAGCGCGAGGCCGAGGGCCACCGGGGTCACGACGAGAACGGTGAGGATCGGGACGTCGAACAGCCGGAGGTAGAGGATCGTGGCGGCCCGACGGAACGTCACGGCGTCGATCGGGAGCGGCTCGAGCACGGGGAGGACGGCCGAAGAAAGGAGGGCGGGGATCACCTGGAGCCCGGTCCACCAGAGGAACGCCGCGTCCAGCGTGAGGACCCCGGTGAGCACCCCGGTGTCGAGGACGGTGGGCGGGATCGGCACGCCGAAGAGGGCGTTCGAGAACGCCGTGCCCCGGTGGAGGAACGCGGCCGCCCCGACGGCGAGGAGGCCGAGCACGATGCTGACGACCACCTTGCTCTGGGTGACGCGCCGCTCGGCCTTCGGAACAAGGGCCCGTGCCGACGTGGCGGGAACGACGTTCCCCATCCGGAACGCATAGACCGCCTGGAACGAGAGCTCCCCGAACGCGACGTCCCCGAGGTGCCACGCCTCGCGCCAGCCCATCCTACCGCTCCCCGAGCAGGGCGACCGCGTCGGGGAGTCCTTCGTCCTCCCGCGTCAGGCGCAGGAAGATCTCCTCGAGGGAGGCGTCGCCGCGCGCGATCCGGCTGCGGAGCTCGGGCACGGTGCCCTCGCCCTGGAGGACCCCCCCGTCGAGGATGCCCACCCGGTGGCACAGCTCCTGGGCGACCTCCATCGTGTGCGTCGAGAAGAGGACCCCCCGACCCCCCTCGACCACGTAGCGGCGCAGGAGGTCCTTGACGATGCGGACCGACCGGGGGTCGAGGCCGTTCAGCGGCTCGTCCAGGACGAGCAGCCGGGGCGCGTGGAGGAACGCGGCGATGAGGAGCACCTTCTGGCGCGTGCCGTTCGAGAGCGAGACGATCGGCTCCTCGAACTCGGAGTCGAGCCGGAACGCCGTCGCGTACGTCTGCGCCCGGGCGGTGGCGGTCGCGGGGTCGAGCCGGCGTACCCCGGCGACGAACTCGAGGAACTCCCGGGGCGTCAGGGCGTCGTACAGCATCGACGTCTCGGGCACGTAGCCGATCTCGGCCTTCGTCCGCAGGGAGTCCGTGACCGTGTCGCGGCCGAACACCCGTACGCGGCCCCCGACCGGCCGGACGAGGCCCACGACGGCCTTGATCGTGCTCGACTTCCCGGCGCCGTTCGAGCCGAGGAGCCCGTAGATCTCCCCCGGACGGACCGTCACCGAGAGGGCCGAGACCGCCCTGCGCTCGCCGTACTGGACCGTGAGGCCGTCGATCCGAAGCGGCGTGGCATCGTCGGGAAGGAGTTCGGCCGCCATCGCCGTTCCACCGGAGAGCGGGTCTATAAAGGGAGGGGCGCGGGGGGGTTCTGTCACATTTCGGCTGGCGAAACGGCCGGCCGATCGGGTGTCATGGCTCGGCCGTCTTCAAGCCGCGGGTGCGTTCGCCGGCGTGGGCCCGCACAGGTTCCCGAGATTCGGCAGCTCCGCTTGGAGGTACGGACCCTTTCATCGCCGTTCTCTCCCCGAGGCACGGAAATAGCGCCGGAACCGGAGCAACGGGACCAGGACCAAGAGGAAGCCATCCCGCCTCTTCCTGTCATCTCTCCCATTCGGGACTCCGAGGATAGATGCGGCCTCGGCTCGTTGCGCTCGTACCCGGGCCCCCGGAGGATCGCTGCGTAGCGGGGCCCGAAGATCGCGAAAACGAAGATCGGCCAAACGAAATAGTTGAGGTGACCCAGAAACGCGGCGCCGTAGGCTGGGCCGGGACCCGAGCCACAGCTCGCAGACTGGAGCAGGACCGCGTGGCACCACACGCCCGATGCGTCGAGAAGGGCGAACGGGATCAACACGGCTACGGTGACCCCCGTGGCGAAGAGGGCTTCCCACCACTGACGCCGAACGAGGTAGTAGGCGACCACCACGACGTTCGAGAACTGCTTCAACCCGAGCGCGAGAATCTCTGCAACCCGCGACGGCCAGCCGGTCAGGCTCACGAAGGTGAGCGTGAGGACGAGGAGCGGCACGAAGTCGTTGAATCCGCTCGCCGCGAGAAATCCGACCCACGGGCTGGCGAGGAGTGTGAGCCCGGAGCCGTTCCTCCGGATCAGAAGGAGGATGAGGAGCCAAGAGCCGAACGCGACCCATCGGTAGTCCAGCCCCGGGATCTGGAGCCATGGTAGGAAGGGGAGATAGGGGTAGTAGACCGATTCGACGTGCGGTCCACTCCCGTACTGATAGTACGAGAGGTGAAGCGGGGTTGCATAGAGATTCGGCCAGAGCTGAAGGAATTGGGGCGTCGCGTACGGTTCGTCCGTGAGGCCGTTGTGGTACCCCGTCACGATAGAAACGGCCGCTGTCAGGGTCGACGCCGCGACCCAGAGTCATAGGAAGGCGCGATCCCTTGTGAGACCCCAGCGATAGGCGAGTGCGAAGCTCCCCAGTCCGCCAAGGAACAGCAGGGCGCCCGCGAAGAGCGACTCGAGTAACCATGTGTCGAGGACGAGGTAGACGGACGCCATTCCGGCGAGGAGGACGACAACGATACACGCCGCACGCTCGGCGCCGGTCCAGTCACCCACCGGACCTCGTGAAGGAGTGAGCGGGGCTTGGACGTTCGCCGCTGATGTGTCCTCCGAACTAGCACGCCCCATGAATTGACCCGCTCGCCAGACGAGTACGCGACGGATCCGCGCGGGGCTCTACTTCGAGCGGACGAGGGGGAAGAGGATGGCGTCCTTGATCGACGGGAGGCCCAGGAGGGCCATCACGAGCCGGTCGACGCCGATACCGATCCCGGTCGTTGGGGGAAGCCCGTAACGGAGCGCCTCGACGTAGTCGAGGTCGAAGGCGTACCGGTCGTCCCCTCGCTCCCCCAACTGCTCCCGGAACCGCCGCTCCTGCTCGTCGGGATCGGTCAGCTCGGTGTAGGCGTTCGCGAGCTCGAAGCCCGGCGCGAAGACCTCGAACCGCTCCACCCGGCCGGGCTTCGAGCGATGGCGCTTCGCGAGGGGTGTGGTGACGGCCGGGTGGTCGACCACGAAGGTCACGCGGTCGAACTTCGGCTCGACGTAGTGCTCGAACAGCTTGTCGAGGAAGGTGCCGGAGGAGGAGTTGTCGGGAACCGTCGATCCGGCACGCCGCGCGAGGCCTCGGAGCTCCTCCCGGCTCTTTCCGAGGAGGTCAGCGATGCCGCTCTCGCGCTCGAGCGCGTCCACGAAATCGACCGTCGGGAACGGCGGGCGGAACCGCCCGGCCGCCGTGGCGACCTCGGGCGAATCGGGCCGAAGCTCGACCGCCCGTCGGGCGAGCCGTTCGAACAGCCGTTCGGTGAACGCCCGCATGTCGTGGTAATCCGCGTAGGCCCAGTACGCCTCGAGCTCGGTGAACTCGGGGGAGTGGGTGGTGTCCAGGTCCTCGTTCCGGAACGACCGGCCGAGCTCGTAGACCCGCTCGAGGCCTCCGACCAGGAGGCGCTTCAGCGGGAGCTCGATCGAGATCCGCAGCTGGAGATCCGCGTCGAGGTAGTTCGAGCGCGTGACGAACGGCGCCGCCGTCGCTCCGCTCGCGACCCGGAGGAGCGTCGGCGTTTCGACCTCGAGGAACCCGGCGTCGTCGAAGACCTTCCGGATCTCCCGGACGAGGAGGCTGCGGACCCGGAACCGCTCGCGGACCTCGGCCGAGGAGAGGAGGTCGACGTACCGGCGGCGCAACCGCTCCTCAACGTCCGTGAGCCCGTGGAACTTCTCGGGCGGTGGGGAGATCGCCTTGGCCAGGAGCGTGAGGGAGCGGACCATCAGGGACGGTTCGCCCTTCCGGGTGACCGTCGGGCTTCCCTCGGCGCCGACGATGTCCCCCGGATCGAGATCCGAGAGCCACTCTCGGTAGGCCGCCTCGCCGAGCTCGTCGACCCGGATCAGGAGCTGAATCGCGCCCGCGAGGTCCTCGAGGTCGGCGAACGCGGTCCGTCCGTGCTGGCGGATCGCCCGAAGCCGTCCGGCGACGCGCACCGGCGCCGGGGGAACCGCAGCTCCCGGCGAAAGGGTCGCGCACGCCGCGCGGACGGCGTCCGTCCCGACACGGCCCGGGAACGCCCACGGGTACGGCTCCCGGCCGCCAGCGCGCCAGCGGTCGATCTTCGCCCGTCGTTCCTGTTCCAGCGGAGAGTCGTCCCCCATCGCTCGCCCCCGGCGAGGGACGGTGGGGTAGAAAATGGCTCGCGCGGACGCCCGTCAGTTCGGCGGGTTCTCGAGCGCGAGGCGCTCAACGTTGCCGGGTCGGAACAGGGCGAGGTGCTCGGGGACCGCGGGCTCCTTGCCCGCGGGCCGCGCCGGTTCGTGGAGGAGGAGGAACGTACCGAGGAAGAACTCGGCCGCGGCGTCGCCTCCCCCGATCCCGTAGCTCACGTAGTCGGAGAAGTAGACGTGGACCTGGGCGGACCGGCGCCGGCGGATCGCCTCGAGGAACTTCCTCGTTTCCTCGGAGCCCTTGCGCTCGATCTCGTCCATCAGGTCGCGCAGGATCGGTCGCTGGCTGATGCCCGCCAGCCCGTCGTACGAGAGGTAGATCGCCGGCCTCGGATCGAGGGCTACGATGTCGAGGCGCAGGACCGCTTCGACCGGCTTGGTGCGCATGGCAGGTCGCCTACCCGGCTCGCGTTAAGAAAGCTTCGGGCCGACGCCCGACCGGCGTCGGCCCTCGGAAAGGGTGGGTCGGAGGGGGATCGGGTCTAGTGGTCGTGGCCGCCCCCGCCGCCGGGCGGGCCGGGAGACGACCGCTTCGAGGCGATGATGTCGTCGATCCGGAGGATCATGTTCGCCACCTCGACCGCTGAGCTGAGCGCCTGGCGCTTCACGCGGAGGGGCTCGATGACGTGCAGCTTCCACATGTCCGCCGCCTTGCCGTCCGCGAGGTTGACACCGATGTTCTTGTTCCCCGAGGGTCCGTCGTGGGCGCTCCGCAGCTCGATCAGGGTGTTGATCGAGTCGTAGCCCCCGTTCTCGGCCAGGGCCCAAGGGACCGCTTCGAGCGACTGGGCGAACGCCTCGGCGGCGAGCTGTTCGCGGCCACCGACCGTCGACGCCCACTTGCGCAGCTTGACGGCGAGTTCGATCTCGGTCGCGCCGCCGCCGGGGCAGACGACCCCGTCCTCGAGAACGCTCGCGACGACCTTGAGCGCGTCGTGGAGGGACCGTTCGACCTCCTGGGTGACATGCTCCGTGCCGCCGCGGATCAGGATCGACACCGACCGGGGGTTCGAGCAGCCGGTGACGAACGTCATGTCGTCGTCCCCGACCTTGCGCTCTTCGACCTTGGCCGCCTTGCCGAGGTCGGCCGCGCCGAGCTCCTTGATGCCGGTGACGATCTTCCCGCCCGTGGCGCGGGCGAGCTTCTGGAGGTCGGACTCCTTGACCTGCTTCACGGCGTAGATCCCGTCCCGGGCAAGGTAGTGGAGGACGACGTCGTCGATCCCCTTCTGGCAGACGACGACGTTCGCGCCGGCCGCCTTGATCGCCTCGACCATCCTGCGGAACGTCTTGTCCTCCTCGTCGAGGAAGCTCTGGATCTGCGACGGATTCTTGATGTTGATCTTGCTCTCGATCTCCGTCTTCTTTACCTCGAGGGCGGAGTTGAGCAGGGCGATCTTCGCCGACACGACCTCGGTGGGCATTCGCGGGTGACCCCGCTCCTTGTCGAGGACGATTCCCTCGATCAGCTCGGTGTCGCGGATCGTGCCGCCGTGGCGCTTCTCGACCTTGATCTGGTCGACGTCGCAGACGGTCTTGCCGCCGCGCTGTTCGGCGACCTTCTGGACCGCCTTGACCGCGATCAGGGCGAGCTCATCGCGCGAGCCGGCGACGCCCTTCGACCCCATCGCGGTCCGGGCGCAGTCGAGGAGGATCCCCTGGTCGTCGGCCTTCACCGTCGTGCCGATCTCCACTTCGAGAAGGCGCCGGGCCTCCTGAACGGCGAGCTGGAAGCCGCGGGTGATGACCGTCGGATGGACGTTCTGCTCGAGCAGGCGCTCGGAGCGCTTCAAGAGCTCCCCGGCCAGGACCACGGCCGTCGTCGTGCCGTCGCCGCACTGCTGGTCCTGGGTCTTGGCGACCTCGACCAGCATCTTCGCGGCGGGGTGCTCGACGTCGATCTCCTTGAGGATCGTGACGCCGTCGTTCGTGATCGTGATGTCGCCCATCGAATCGACGAGCATCTTGTCCATTCCCCGGGGGCCCAGCGTCGTGCGGACGGTGTCGGCAACGGCCCGAGCCGCGGCGATGTTGTTCGACGCCGCTCCCTTTCCGCGCTCTCGTTCCGTACCTTCTCTCAAGACGAGGATCGGCGTGCCCTGAAGCATCGTTTCACCAGCAGCGGAAGAATTGCGCTTCTATATAAAGGCTCCCGGCTCGGGATCTCGACATCCAACCCAAAGATTCCGCCCCCCCGTTTGCCGGGCCGCCGCATCGATGGCATCCGGGCGCCCACCGCGCCACTCTGCCGGCCGACGGACCACCGTGGCCGGCTCGTTCGACCGAAGCCTCGTGGCGCATCGACACCGGAGTCGGGCGCCGTAGGTCCCGGGTCCGGCGGGGTCGTTCCCGAACTCAGCCGGGGTTAGGGCCTCTCGAGGCGCTCGGGGTCGCGGCGACGAGCAGGCGAGCGAGGGGCCGGACTTTGCCCAGTCGCACGCGGCGCCCCCGCATGGACGGACCCATGGCCCTGGCCCTCTCGAACTCGAGCGTGGCCTCGGTCCAGTTATCCGGCCCCGAGCCGACGACGCGCAGCACGAAGTCGAACGCGAATCGAATGTCGGGCGGCCTGTCCGCGAACGCGAGGAAGGTCGACGCCCCGAGCGAGGTGAGCTCCCGGACCGCCTCGGGCATGGTCGACGCACCGTAGAGAGCGGTGAGCCGGTGCGCGTTGGAGACGACCATGATCGCCGGGCGCGGGCCCGGCACCGCTCTCGCCAGCGCCAGCTGGATAGGGCGGGGGAGGCGGGCGAACGCCGAAAGCCGCTCCATCGAGTCGGGAGGTTCGTCGGTCCGGATCAACGACCGGACGGCGTCCCGACCGAGGCGGCTGGGGGTCATCTCGTCGATCTCGTCCACGACGACCAGGCGATCTCGGGGGATGAACCCGAGGCGCGGGGGGCTCGTTCCGGAGGGCGACAGTTCGCCGGCCCGGAGGTCGATCCACGAGAATTCTGAACCGACCCAGGCGACCAGCCCGTACGTCACCAGATCCACGAGGTCCCGGGACGACCCGTAGACGAACACGGTGACCGGTCGACGGGACAGGAATGCCGGCAGGTCGAGGACCGAGACCGACTCCTCCGGTGGGATCGGGGGCCCGGCACGTGGCCAGACGACCGTGGGCAGGCGCTTGGGGTCCGGGGGTGCTCCGACAGAGGGCCGTGCGGCGGTGTTGGGGGAACCGAGCCCCTGCGGCATCGCCGACAGTCGCGGGCGGGCGCCGGCCCGTCCTCCCGGATCGGGCTGCCGCCCCCCTTGGCCCAACATGGGCCGGGGTTCCGGGGAAGCGGCCCGTGTCGGGGCTACCGGACCGCTCGGCGTCGGAAGGCCTCGCGCCAAGCGCCGTCGGTCCGGAGGCAATTCGATCGGTTGCGGGTCCATGGTACTCCTCCCCGGCCAGGGCAGGAGAACTAACGGGGGATTGGGGATGAGCCCGGGCCGAACTCCTTCGGGCAACCGAACGGGTTCGGGCGCGCGCGGGGGCGTCGGCGCGCCGCGCGGGTAGGGTCTACGCCACCCCCTGTGCGGAGCGCATGGCCGTCTCGAGAAGCTTCCGTTCGATGATCGCTATCGCCTCGGAGATCGACGACTTGCTCCGCCCGAGTCGCTTGGCCAGATCGGTCAGCGTGATCCCCCGAGGCACCGCGAAGTATCCCGCGGCCATCGCGTTCGACAGCAGCGCCTGTTGTATCTCCGTCAGGATCGGAAGGTGGCTGCGCAGCGGCCGGCGCCGAATCGAGACGATCTTCACCTCTTCGCCCATCCGTCGGGTGTATTGGATGAGCTCGTCGAACTCCGCGCGGCGCGCGACCACCTCCCAGTGCATGAATCCTCCTTGGACCCACAGGGGGAACTGCACCGGCAGGTGGAGTCGGCGGTAGAGGTCGATGATCGGAGGGTTTCGGTACGTGATGCGGTAAAGGCACCCATCCCCCACCTCGGCCAGGCTCTCGACCTTGAGAACGTCCTTGAACGCCTCGATCTCCCGGGCCCAACCCCCGGCCGGTGTCCCGCTGATCCAGTAGTCCGATACGGAGATGTCGGGGCCGACCTCGGTGCGGTTGAGGGCCTCGCTCCGGACCGAGGGGTGCTCGGTGGAGAACGGTCCGTTCCACACACTCATCGGGATCCGAATGCGGAGCGCGGCGATGAACAGCCGTTCGGGAGAGGGTTCCACGGACGACCGGAGCGCCTCGAGCCGGTTACGGTTGCGTCGGTCGTCCCGCCCCCGGGGCTGCATCGCGGGAATCCCCTCGCGGATCGGTGCTGTCGGCGCGGCGCCGGGACCCGGCGCACGGCCGGATACGGACCCGAATGCCAAGAATCGGCGTCCGGCATATAAAGCTGGAAGACCGGGCCGGGGGCCTCCCGGGGCGCGTCTCGGTTCGTCCGTCCGGCGAGGTCGGTTTCGGGGCGGGAGATTAAGTAGAGCGACCCCGCATCGTCGCCCACGGCGATGTTCGGGCCATCGGAAGCCGCTCCCTACGGCGTCCCGCGGCCCGTTCGCCCCGAGGGGCCTCGAGCCCACCGCTGGCTGCTCTTCGCCGGTATCGGCGTGGTCGCCATCGTCGTCGTCGGAGTTGTGCTGTGGTTCTCCCTACCCCGCCCGGGGAGGTCCTACGGGTTCTGGTTCCCGCTGGGGGGCCTTCTCGTGGTGTTCCTCGTGCTGTGGCTCTCGTTCACGGTGATCCGGATCGCGTGGTGGAGCTCCCGACGCGAGCGATACCGGGCCGCCCGCGCCTCCGGGCGGTTCGGAGGACCCGGGTTCGACCCGGCGATCCGGGTGGCCCGCATGCGCTACGCGCGCGGCGAGATCACCCGGGAGCAGTACGACCAGATCGTCCGGGGCTTGCGGCCGGGCCCGCCCGCCCCGTAGGAACGCCCTCGCCCCCCCGGGTTCGGGCGGAGCGCCTCACCTGCGCGAGCTCAACGCCCGGGCGAGGGCGAAGTACGCCTCGGGGGCGAGTTCCTCGGGCCGGCGCACGGCCCAGTCCCCCGGCCAACCGGCCGCCCGCGCGAGGCGCTCGGCGTCCTCCCGGGAGGAGGAGAGCCGGGGGAGCAGGTTCCCGAGCTGCTTGCGCCGCGCCCCGAACAGGACACGGACCGCGCGCTCGAGCTCGGGCACGGACGGGACCGGCAGCGGGCCGGACCGGGCGCGGTGGACGGCGAGCCGACCGGCCACCTCCGGCCGTGGCGTGAACGATCCGGGGGGGACGATCTGGAACAGCTCCATCGAGCCGTAGAGCTGCGCCGAGATCGAGAGGCGTCCGTACGCCTTCGATCCGGGGCCGGCCGCGATGCGTTCGACGACCTCGCGCTGGAGCAGGAACACGACCCGCGGGACCCGGGCCGCGAAGAGCCGCAGGAGGATCGGCGTGCCCACGGAGTACGGGAGGTTGCCGACCAGGCACTCGGCCGGCGGCAGGTCGACCTCCCGGGCGTCCGCTTCCAGGACGCGGATCCGAGCGCCGAACGTCGAGCGGAGGAACTCGGCGAGACGCGGGTCCCGCTCGACGACGGTGAGCGGTCCGACGCCCCGGCGGAGGAGCGCCGCGGTGAGGATGCCGAGGCCCCCGCCGATCTCGACCACGGGCCGACCCGACGGGACCTCGACCAGCGCCGCCTCCGCGTCCGCGACGAACGGGTCCGACAGGAACGACTGGCCCCACGCGCGGGTCGGTCGGACCCCGAGCCGGTCGAGGGTGGCGTCGATCTGCTCCGGCCGCTCCGGCACGTCGAACGCGGCGGGGGGGTGCCCCCGGTCAGGGCGCGACGAAGAGCCGGTACTTGTCGTCGGCACCGCTCAGCTCCTGCTCGATCCGCCCGACGATCAGCTTCTCGGGGCTCTTCAGGTGCAGCCGCTGCTCGATGTCGGCGAAGCTCTGGAACGGGGCGCGGCGGCGCTCGTCGACGATCTGCTGCATCGTCTTCTTCCCGATCCCGGGGAGGAGCTCGAGCAGGTGGAACCGACGCGACACCGCGGGCGCGTCGTTGAACACCCGCAGGTACCGGGGGGCGTTCTCCCGGACGATCGCCTCGAGGGCGTTGGTGAGTTCGGTGCGTGCGGAGACGGTCAGCTCGTCGTATCCCAATCGTCGGCGCACGTGGTCGATCGGGGGCGGGGCGCCCTCGATGGCCACGAGCGGGATCCGCTGGCCGGCGGCCAGGGTCGTACCGGGACGCGGCACGAGCTCGAGGAGCTTGAGCTCGTCCTCACCCAAGGCGAGGGCGAGCGGCTCGCGGTGGAACCCCCGCTCCGTCTGACGGCCGTTCGGCAGGTAGTCGAGGATCCGCGCGTAGTTCTCCACGGAGCCTCCCGCTCATCGGTAGTGGGCAACGATCTCGAGGAGACGGGCGACCTGGGGTTCGTCGAGGGTGACCCGCTCCTTCGAGAAGAGGAGGCGGATCTCTTCGGGGTACTGCGGCAGGATGTCCGCGATCTTGATCGCGAGCGGGGCGTCGACG
>Ga0181533_1003125_pt1 | contig 18332 bp, 18 predicted proteins | sample PEATcosm2014_Bin_45_FD_119772 | JGI IMG/M metagenome (GOLD analysis project Ga0181533, IMG submission 119772) | Peatland microbial communities from MTU Mesocosm Facility, Houghton, MI, USA - PEATcosm2014_Bin11_60_metaG | ecosystem: Environmental > Terrestrial > Soil > Wetlands > Peat | place... | reverse complement strand
GGCTGTTTTTCCGGAAGAGGGAAAAATGTATCAAGATCTGAGATAAACAAAGTTCCGGTTTCTTCCGACAAGGCTAAACAGGCGGACAATCATATTTCGAATGAAAAGCCCTTTGAGGAAATGAAAAAAAACGAAACATGCCCACCGACGGAAGAAAAACTCCTCTCTCAGATAGTTTCACCGCAAAACCCCGAATCCCTCATGCCCATAACATCATCAATGTCACGTTCACAAATGCATTCGGAACCATCCCGTGGTATTGCGACGGCAAGGGCGCGACGCGAGAAAGCCATAAAAGCCCCTGATTTTTTTTATCACGACGAAATCCTGACCGAGGATACTGTCTGGCAGGGTGAAGTGCTGATCGAGGGAGGAGTAACCATTGCGTCGCAAACAACCCTGACCGTGAAAAACGGCACGGTCATAAGGTTTCGCGGAAACACGGGGGCTAAGACGAACGGCGTACTGGTAGTCCAGGGAAGAATCGTGGTGAGCGGTTCAGCCGACAAACCGGTTCTCTTCACCACTCTGTACGAAAATTTGCATGCAGGAGACTGGCAGGGGATTGTGCTCTTGGGGAGCGGTAAAAAGAACCTGATCGAGAATTGCCGGATAGAAGGGGCGGAAATCGGATTCGACTCGTCGTTCTCCTCTATTGACCTCAAAAATATCTTTTTCAGCAAATGCCGCACCGGTGTTAGGTTACAGGATTGCTTAGCGGCCATTACCGGAGGGGGAGTCGGCGAATGCGGGGCGGGCATGATAATTTATGACTCGGAAGCAGATATCCGTGCTGCCGATTTCTTTGGTAACCGTCTTGGAATATTTGCAGTGAGGACCTCGCTCTCTCTTGCAGGATCAAAGCTTACCGGCAATAATCTCCTTGCCCTGAAAACCGACAAATGCAGGCTGATCATCAACGGTAACAGCTTTACAGCCAACGGTAACGGTCTCGGTTTGGTTGAAAGCGAGGGGGACGTATCCGGCAACCGGATTACGCAAAATGCCACATATGGCCTGGTGCTTGCGCGATCCAGAGTAAAGGTGCACGGAAACGAGATCATTCGGAACGGCAAGGTCGGCCTGCGTATCGAGGACGGCAAGGCTATTGCCTGGGGGAACTCACTATTTGCCAACGGCGATTACGACCTGTACAATGACGGGATCGAGGAGTTCCGGGCAATCGAGAACTGGTGGGGAGACGCGATTTCCGATATCGAAAGGCGAATATTTGACCGGCAGATGGACGATTGCCGTGGGCGGGTCTTGTACATCCCCGTGTTGCAGACAAAGCCAGTGCTCAACACTCCGTAACCCATAGTTTATCCTCAAAAAAAGCATGTTAAAGCGGTTGCCAACTATTACTTAAAATGTTAGTTTTTTTGATATGTCCGTTTACCTTGACAACGCTGCAACCACATTTCCGAAACCGGAACAGGTATACCGGGCGATGGACCACGCATTGCGCGAGATAGGGGTTGGTCCCGGCAGAGGAAGCCACCGAAGGGGCATGGATGCCAACCGTCTGGTTTTCGAGACGAGGGAGGAAGTAGCCGGATTGTTCTGCATCAGGGATTCGGCCCGGGTGATATTTACCCATAGTGCCACCGAAGCCCTCAACCTGGCAATCAATGGGCTGCTCAAGCCAGGCGACCATGTGGTCTCGACGACCATGGAACATAACTCAATGGTCCGTCCCCTACGGATGGCTGAAAAGAATGGGGTTGAAGTCACCTGGGTTGCAGGTGACCAAAGCGGTCAAGTGGATAGTCGGCAGTTATTTACGGCCATCCGCAACAACACAAGGCTGGTTGCGGTCAACCATTGTTCAAACGTTACCGGTGCCATACAACCGATCGGAGAGATCGGCGACATGACGAGGAAAAAGGGTATATGGTTTCTGGTTGATGCGGCCCAAAGCGCAGGAATTATCCCAATTGACGTTAATGCCCAGAACATCGACCTTCTCGCGGTTCCGGGGCACAAGGGGCTCTTCGGGCCGCTGGGGACGGGTTTTCTCTTTATTGCCGATGGGGTGGAACCCAGACCTCTCATGGTAGGGGGGACCGGCGGTTTTTCCAATGCCGACGAGCAGCCCGAATCCCTTCCGGAAAGGTTTGAGAGCGGCACCATGAACACCCCCGGCATCGCCGGACTGAAGGCGGGGGTGGAGTTTGTCAGGACAACAGGAGTAAATGCGATTCGCATGAAAGAGGTGAAGCTTGTTACTCATCTCCATAAAGGGCTGCGGGACATCCCCGGAGTCGTTGTTCACTCGCCCCGATCAGAGGAGATGCGCGGAGGGATAGTCTCTTTGACAGTGAAAGACCTTGATGCAGCGGAGATCGGGTACCGTCTCGACAGTGAATACGAAATAGCTGTCAGGGTCGGCCTCCACTGCGCTCCGGGAGCTCACCGGACAATAGGAACTTTCCCCGGCGGCACCATCAGGGTAAGTCCTGGGTATTTCAATACTGATCAGGAGATAGATATGTTTCTGCTTGCGCTCAGTACCATCGTTTCCAGCTAATTTTTTGAATCCAATAATCAGCAGTTTGAGAAAGGCACACATGAAAAGTTTCATTCTGGATACCAACGTTTTGCTTTATGATCCTCAGGCCATTTTCAAATTCCAGGAAAACAACATTATCATTCCTATTACCGTCATTGAAGAGATTGACCGTTTCAAGAAGGACATGAATGAGACCGGCCGCAACGCGCGCCAGATATCCCGGTTTCTTGATAATCTGAGAAAAAAGGGATCGCTTTCCGTGGGCATCGGACTTGAAACCGGCGGCACCCTGAGGGTGGAGATCTATGAAGAAAAGATCATGAAACGCCTTCCTCCCGAGCTTCGCGAAGAGCGCGGTGACAACCGGATACTGGCGGTGGCATTTGATGTCAAGGAAAAGTCCGGCCAGATCCCGGTAATTTTCGTTACCAAGGACACCAACCTGCGTATCAAGGCGGATGCCATCGGTCTGGTGGCGGAAGACTACGAATCGGACAAGGTCGACATAGAGGAGCTCTATTCCGGCTTTGCCGAGCAGGATGCAGAGCCGGAGCTGATCGACCGTTTTCATGGTCAGGGGTGGGTTGAGTCGATGCGGGAATTTTATCCTAACCAGTTTATCACCATGAGGGATATGGCCAATTCTTCCCATACCGCAATTGGCCGCTTCGACTCCGTTAAAAGGCAAATAGTTCCGATCAAGCGGCTCGGCAGAGAGGGAGTCTGGAGCATTCATCCCAGGAATCGTGAACAGTTATTTGCACTGGATGCGCTTTTGGATGACAATGTCAAGCTGGTGACTCTGGTGGGGAAGGCTGGCACCGGAAAGACCCTCCTGGCCATCGCCGCCGGTCTGCATAAAACCGCGGAGGAAAATGTCTATAATCGTCTGCTGGTGTCTCGACCGGTGTTCCCCATGGGGAAAGATCTGGGATTTCTGCCCGGTGACATCGAAGAGAAGCTGACTCCATGGATGCAGCCGATTTTCGACAATGTTGAACTACTCCTTTCCGGGCATGAGGCCGAAAAACGCCACAGTAAAGGCTATAAGGAGCTGATGGCGATGGGAATCATGGAGATAGAACCTCTTACATATATTCGTGGACGATCCATTCCCAACCAGTATCTTATCGTTGACGAAGCGCAAAATCTCACCCCGCACGAGATCAAAACCATCGTCACACGGGCCGGGGAGGGGACCAAGGTTGTCCTGACAGGTGACCCCTATCAAATCGACAACCCGTACGTAGATTCTTCAAGCAACGGTTTAACTTATGTGGTGGAACGTTTTAAAGAACAGGCAATTTCCGGACATGTGACTATGATGAAGGGGGAGCGGTCGGAATTGGCTGAACTCGCCGCTAATCTTCTCTGAGGGAGTGCCTTTGTCCCGATCTCTGCGTTGCCCTTCAGGATTTTCTTGTGCGACGTGGCGCTGCCACGCCTCCGGGTAATTCCTTGGACGCCTTGACCTCGGGAAAAAATCGCCCCTGTATGAGAGGGTGCGAATCATAAACTCCGGGAGGAATTGGGGCGTGGCTCTCTCAAGCCCCCCTTTTTTCACCTCGGAACCTCTAACCTTGAACGGACCCTATGCTTGTCTTAGCCGTTGAATCTTCCTGCGATGAAACCGCCGCCGCTGTTGTGAAGGACGGCAAGGCAGTTTTTTCCGATATAGTCGCTTCCCAGATCGATGTTCATGCCGAATATGGCGGGGTTGTTCCTGAGATCGCTTCGCGAAAGCATATGGAAGCCATAGTGCCGGTGATCGAGGAGGCGCTGAACCGTGCCGGTGTAAATCTCGGGGATATCGAAGGGATTGCTGTTACCCAGGGGCCGGGACTGGCGGGCGCACTGCTGGTCGGTTTAGCCACGGCCAAGGCCCTGGCTTATGTGAGAGGGCAGCCGATTGTCGGGGTGAACCATATCGAGGGACACCTGCTGGCCGTATTTCTGGAGCATAGCGTGGAGTTTCCTTTTATTGCGCTGGTTGTTTCAGGCGGTCATACCCATCTCTATCTGGTGGATGGAGTCGGCCGTTACCGTACCCTCGGCCAGACCCTTGACGATGCGGCAGGTGAGGCTTTCGACAAGGTTGCCAAACTGCTCGGGCTGCCTTATCCCGGAGGCGCCATCATTGACCGGCTTGCCGAATCGGGTGACCCTTCGGCGATTAAGTTTCCCAGGCCACTTCTCCACGACAGCAGTTGCAATTTCAGTTTCAGCGGGCTCAAGACGGCGGTTCTGACTTATCTTCGAAAATCACCGCTATCTCTCGAACAGGGACGGCTTAACGATATTTGTGCCTCATTTCAGGCATCAATATGCGATGTCCTTGTAAAAAAGACCGCGGCGGCCGTTGCCGCCACCGGCGTGAAAAGGGTGGTGGTTTCCGGTGGGGTTGCCTGTAACAACGGATTGCGTCGAGAGATGACGAGGCTTGCCGATGCGCTGGGGTTGGATCTGCACATACCGAAACCGGCGTTATGCACCGACAATGCCGCCATGATAGCGGTGCCGGGTGATTTTTACCTGTCACGGGGGATAACTGGCGGCGCCGACCTGGATGCCTTAACGGTTTGGCCTCTGGACGGCCTTGCGAAGAGACTTGTCTGAATGGAAAATGTGAGGCCGAAAAAGTCGTTGGGACAGAATTTCCTTAGGGACAGAAACGTCCTTGCCCGTATTGTAGAGTCTGCGGGAGTTTCCACAGGTGACCGGGTTATGGAGGTTGGTCCGGGTCGAGGGGGCTTGACCTCCCTGTTAGCGGAAAAAGGGGCGCAACTTCTGGCTGTGGAGCTTGACCGTCAGCTTGTCCCGCTCCTTGAAACGGAGTTCAGAAATGAAGCTAACGTCGAGATCATCCATGCGGACATCCTGGAGACCGATCTCAGGGATATCCTGCTCTCCCGCGGGCATGGAAAGTGGAAGGTCGTTGCGAACCTCCCCTATAATATCTCCTCCCAGGTATTGATCAAGTTCCTCGATAACAGGGAGTTGTTTTCCCGTCTGGTGCTCATGCTGCAAAGGGAGGTTGGGGAGAGGCTGATCGCGCCCCCATCCTGCAAGGAATACGGTATTCTTTCCGTTTTCTTCCGTCTCCATTTCGACGTATACCGCGAATTCCTCGTAAAGCCCGGTTCTTTTTACCCGGTACCCAAGGTTGATTCGGTTGTGCTACGGTTTGAGCCCCTTCCGGCTCCGCGGGCTGATGTGGGGGATGAGATGTTTTTCAGACAGGTGGTCAGGGCCGCATTTGGCCAGCGCCGCAAGACTCTGTGGAACTGTCTGAAATCGTCCGGAGTTTCTTCCGATGAGACGCGGTTGAGAAAGGCGCTTTCCGAAAACGGGATCGACGCAGGTAGACGAGGAGAGACCCTTTCTCTGGAAGAGTTCGCCTCACTCAGCAGGTCACTGCTGAGATTATTATAGGTATTTAGGCTGAAGGCTGAAGGTTGAAGTTTACTATGTAAATGAGCACGACTTTCCTAACAGTCTTCAGCCTGAGTAAATACATGTGAAAACTCTGGAATTATGTAACCCTGTTATGGTATGTAATAAAGTTACTTAGTTTCCATCCGGAAACTACTTTGATTTGCGGGAGGTGGGGTTATGAAAGTATGCGTTATTGGTGCCGGTTACGTTGGGCTTGTGGCCGGGACCTGCTTTGCTGAAAGCGGTAATGACGTCATCTGTGTTGACATGAACGCAGCGAAGATAGAAGGGCTGAAAAACGGTATTATCCCGATCTACGAACCGGGACTCAAGGAACTGGTGCTCAGGAACAGCGGAGAGGGGAGGCTATCCTTCACTACCGATCTTCCATTTGCGATAAAGGAATCACTGATCAACTTCATCGCAGTGGGCACCCCTCCCGGCGAAGACGGTTCGGCGGATTTGCAGCATGTCCTCGATGTTGCCAGAACAATCGGCCGGGAGATGGAGAGTTTCAAAATCATTGTAAATAAATCTACGGTCCCGGTCGGGACTGCGGACAAGGTGCGCGGAGTTGTCAAAGAGGAACTCGATAAAAGGAGGTTGCCAATGGAATTCGATGTGGTCTCCAATCCTGAATTCCTGAAAGAGGGGGCGGCCATCGACGACTTCATGAAGCCCGACCGGGTGGTGATCGGCACCGACAACGTTCGCACCGCCGAGATCATGAAGGAGCTTTACTCTCCGTTCATGCGCAAGAGCAACCGGCTAATTACCATGGATATCCGGAGCGCGGAAATGACCAAGTACGCTGCCAACGCTATGCTTGCCACCAAAATATCGTTCATGAACCAGATTGCCAATCTCTGCGAGCTGATGGGAGCCGATGTAGCCGCTGTACGCGAAGGGATCGGCTCGGATTCCCGAATCGGCCACGATTTCCTTTTTCCAGGCGTTGGCTATGGAGGCTCCTGTTTCCCCAAGGATGTCAAGGCGCTGGTGAAATCCGCTGAAGAGTGTAATTATGACTTTATCCTGTTGAAGGCGGTGGAGACGGTCAATGAGCGACAGAAGATGGTACTCACAGAGAAGATTATCGCCCGCCTGGCTGATCATTCCCTGGAAAAACCATTGGCTGGGAAGACCATAGGGATATGGGGGCTCTCCTTCAAACCCCGCACTGATGACATGCGCGAGGCCCCTTCGGTGACAATCATTAACCGCCTTCTGGAGATGGGAGCTGAAGTCCGCGCCCATGATCCGGAGGCGATCAGGGAGGCTACAAAGATCTTCGGTGAACGCATCAGTTACAGCAATAACCAGTATGAAATCCTCAAGAATGCGGATGCCTTGGCAATCGTCACGGAATGGAGCGAGTACCGCAATCCCGATTTCGACAAGATCAAGGTCCTTCTCAACAGCCCGTTGATCTTTGACGGCAGAAATCTCTATGAACCGCGCCGTATGAATTTCGCCGGGTTTGAATATTTTCCAATCGGCAGGAACGGAAAGGAATAAATACAGGTTCAAAGTTCCAGGTTCAGGGTTAACAGCCCGGAACCGTGAACCTATATCGAGGTCAAAGAATGCGCATACTGGTTACCGGCGGAGCAGGTTTTATAGGTTCACATCTGTGTGAAAGGCTGCTCAGGGATGGGAATGAGGTTCTTTGCCTGGATAATTTTTTTACCGGCAGTAAACGGAATATTCTCCATCTAATGGATATCGCCGGATTTGAACTGGTACGCCATGACATCACCCAGCCGATCCTTCTGGAGGTGGACCGGATTTACAACCTGGCCTGCCCGGCTTCTCCGATCCATTACCAGTACAATCCGGTAAAAACCATAAAGACAAGCGTTCTCGGGGCAATTCATATGCTGGGGCTGGCCAAGAGGGTCAAGGCCAGGGTGCTTCAGGCTTCCACATCGGAAGTATACGGAGATCCCCTGGTGCATCCGCAAAATGAGGATTACTGGGGGAATGTAAACTCCATCGGGATAAGAAGCTGTTACGATGAGGGGAAGCGGGTGGCCGAGACCCTTATGATGGACTATCATCGGCAAAATAAAGTTGATATACGCATCTTGCGCATATTCAACACTTACGGCCCCAGAATGGCCGAAAACGATGGCCGGGTGGTATCCAATTTTATCATTCAGGCTTTGCGTGGTGAGAACATCACGGTCTACGGAGATGGCAAACAGACCCGGTCCTTCTGTTATGTGGACGATCTTGTGGAAGGGATGATCAGGATGATGGAGCGCGATGGTTTCATCGGTCCGGTTAACATGGGAAATCCAGCCGAGACTACGATTCTGGAATTCGCCCGGCGCATCATTGCCTTGACTGGATCACCTTCAGAGGTGGTTTTCAAACCGCTGCCGGCGGATGACCCGAGACAGCGGCAGCCTGATATTACCTTGGCCAGAAAAGAACTGGGATGGGAACCGCACGTGGATATTGAGACCGGACTGGAAAAAACCATTGAGTATTTTGCCGCCCTCCGGACGGCAGGCCGCTCCTGATATGGGAGGTCAAATGCGCAAGCGGATGTATCTCATCCCTGCCGGAGGCATTCTCTTCATTCTGTTTTTTACGGTATTCGGTGATCGGGGGCTTCTGAGAATCTATCACCTTAATCAGGAAAAGCAGGATATTCAGAAGCATCTGGAAGAGTTGAAGAATGAGAATGAAAAGTTGAAGAGGGAAATAGAGGCTCTCAAGACCGACCGGAGGTATCTGGAGAGCATTGCCCGCAAGGATTTCGGACTGGTGAGAAGAAACGAGACCATCTACCAGTTCCCCTCTGCTGAGAAACCGGAGAACAAAGGGGAACAGCCTGCCACCAAACTGCCACAGGGGTCAACGGCCAAATAACAGACAATGAATCAAGGAATTAACATTAACCCGGGATTATATTCTTAACTCCGATGAAATAGCTGATGGAGAAGAGGAGCAGTATAAGCAATGAAGGCCCTTGTTGAGGAATCGGTAAAGAAAGCGCTTGAGCGTTGTTTTGAAGATGGTTCGCTGACCTCCGGCCGAGTCCCTTCAATAGTCGTGGAAAAACCGGCCCAGGAGGAGCACGGGGATTTTGCCACCAATGCCGCCATGCTCCTTGCGAAAGCAGAAAAGAAGCCCCCTCGTGCTGTCGCGGAAGCCATTGTCGCCCATTTGCAGGGGTCAGCAGATATTTTTTCCTCTGTCGAGATAGCTGGCCCGGGATTCATAAATTTCCGCATCAGTAACGATGCATGGCGCAAGATGCTGCTTTCAGTGGATCAGGCCGGAGAATCATACGGAAAGAGCAGCACAGGCAAAGGAAAGAAGATCCAGGTGGAGTTCGTCAGCGCAAACCCGACCGGGCCTCTGCATATCGGCCATGGCCGGGGCGCCGCCATCGGTGACGTCATTTGCCGATTGCTCGCAGCCACCGGCTGGGATACAACCCGTGAATTCTATTACAACGATGCCGGTCAGCAGATAAACAACCTGGTGCTCTCGGTGCAGTCGCGCTGCCTTGGTATTGAGCCTGGAGACCCGCGCTGGCCCGCCGACGGCTATCAGGGTGAATATATCCGGGAGCTGGCCGACTCTTACCTGAATCACGAGTCGGTGGAAGCCGACGACCGGCATGTAACCGCCGCCGGCGATCCGAACGACCTGGAAGAGATCCGCAATTTCGCAGTTGCCTATCTGCGCCGGGAACAGGACCGTGACCTTGCCGCGTTCGATGTCCGTTTTGACGTCTATTCCCTCGAATCGGATCTGTATACGACCGGCCGTGTCGAAGCCGTGGTCAAGCGACTTGTCAAGAGCGGCCACACCTATGAAAAGGATGGTGCGCTCTGGCTTAGCACAACCCTTTACGGCGACGACAAGGACCGGGTGATACGCAAGTCCGATGGCAGCTACACCTACTTTGTCCCCGACGTCGCCTATCACCTTGGCAAATGGGGGCGGGGCTTCAGCCGTGTCGTAAACGAGCAGGGTGCCGACCATCACAGCACAATTACGCGGGTGCGAGCCGGTCTGCAGGCGCTAGACCTTGGCATCCCGCAGGGATGGCCTGAGTATGTGCTGCACCAGATGGTGACAGTCATGCGCGGCGGTGAAGAGGTCAAGATATCCAAGCGCGCCGGCAGCTATGTCACCTTGCGCGATCTTATTGACGAAGTGGGGCGCGACGCCACACGATTCTTTTTCGTGATGCGCAAGCCCGATTCCCAGCTCGTCTTTGACATTGACCTGGCTAAGCAACGATCTCTCGAAAATCCTGTATACTATGTTCAGTACGCCCATGCGCGAATCTGCAGCATTTTCGAAAATGCCGCGGAAAGGGGAATTTCTCTCACAGATGCGGGAAATGTCAAACTGGAGCGCCTGGAATCCCCTGAAGAAATGCTGATTATAAAGACCCTGACACAATTTCCAGAGGTTGTGGAAGGGAGCGCCATAAACTTCGAGCCGCACCGGATAACCTATTATCTGCAGGATCTGGCCGGTCAATTCCACAGCTTCTATAACAAAAACCGGGTTATTACCGAAGATTTGGAACTGACGGTTTCCAGACTTTTCCTCTTGAAATGTGTTGCAATTACGCTTAAAAATGCGCTGACTATGCTCGGAATTACAGCCCCGGAAAAGATGTGATCCCAATGCAACAGGTGATATAAAATGGTTATGGATTATCGTGAACACAAGCCGGTCAGCAAAAACCGCCCTCGCAAGCAGCCTGCGGTCTTTTTCTTCTTCTCTCTTTTTGTGGCCGTGAGCATATCTTTCTTCCTTGGTTTGGGGACCGGATGGCTGGTATTTAGCCCCTCGTCCAAGAATGCCGCCAACACGGCCGGCGTAACTGCCGACAGCAATAAAAAAGGGGCGGGGGCTTCTGCGTTGAGCCGGATTCAATTCAACCCCGAGCCAGCAGGTAAAGCGCAGGAACCTTTACTGACCTTTTACAATACACTCCCCAAAGGGAGCAATGCGGTAATCGGAAGTGGACTGAATCAAACGATACCTGTGGAGCATACTCCCGTAAAGACTTTGCCGCCTTCAAAAATCATATCCGTCGCCAAACAGGCAGCCACCGCGGAAACAGCCACTAAACCCAAAGAGCCTCTCAAAGTCCCTACGAAGACGCCGGAACCTTCAGGCCAAAGGGATATTGCTGCCAAGGAATCGGTCGTCAAGGAGTCTGAAAGTAAAGGCAAATTCGTAGTCCAGGTGGCTTCATACCATGTAAAAAAGGAAGCCGAGGAGATGCGAGATCGATTGAAGGCCGATGGTATTTCCGCATATATCGTCGAATCAAACCTTCCCGAGAAGGGGACCTTGTATCGGGTCAGGGCAGGCAGACATCTGGACCAGCAGACAGCCCATGAACTTGCTGAAAAAGCGGGGAAGGGGTCGATATTAATTTCCGAATAGTCACTCTTGTTTCCTGGGTATTAGTCCTGTCTGCTTTCATTCCATAAATGGATAAATTGTTATTGACAAAACCTTTGATGACATGATAGAAATACAGCTTCAGATATCGCGGGGTGGAGCAGTCTGGTAGCTCGTCGGGCTCATAACCCGAAGGTCGTGGGTTCAAATCCCTCCCCCGCAACCAAAAAATCAAGGGGTTACGGTGTTACCGTGGCCCCTTTTTCGTTGTGCTGTGATAAAATTGTGATAAAACCACTCATCGTCTTATCCATAACATTAATTCCGGAACGCAGGCTTTCGGGATAATGATGTGCGTATCTCATCACGCATGATATCGTTTTCCATCTTCCCAACTTTTGCACCGTATAGAGATCGACCCCATTTTGAACCAGCCGGGTTGCAAAAGTATGGCGCAGGTCATGAAATCTGAAGTTCTTGATACCGGCCTTAACCAGTACAGAATGGAAGGCCCTTATTAAATTGCGTGCGTTTATCCTGGTAGCGCATCCATTGATAAACACGAATTGAACTCCAGTCGGGCATATCTCGAACTTTGTCTGCAAGATTGACAGGGCGGTATCATTCAAGGGGAGGGTGTCAACGCAGCGGTTCTTCTGCTCCGAGATGAGAAGCGTTTTTCGCGAGAAATCGATCTGGTGCCATTTCAGGTCAAGGATCTCGCCTTCTCGAAGGCCGGTGCATATGGCGAAGCTGATGATCTCCTGTAACCATTTCGGGGAAACCTTCAGCAGTGCCTTCTCTTCATCAATAGTCAACCAGCGCTCGATGATATTGTTCACCTTCTCCTTGGCCACCTTCTTGACTGGATTATTTTCGGCTAACTCCCATTCCCTGATGGCCATATTATATGCGTGACCCATCAACACCAGTTCATTATTTACGGTTTTGGGAGAAGCCTTTTCCATCCTTCTCATGACCTTGTACTCCGCAATAGCTTTTGGGGCGATTTCAGTCAGGTACATGTCACCGAAATTCCCTACCAGATGATCTGCAAGGCTCTTATCCCGAATATAAGATTTCGGGGCCTTGTTGATCTTGGAATGCTCGGACATGTATTTCTCCATCATCTCCCGAAAGGTCATGCTTTCGCCCGGGAGTTTTTCAAACCACTTACCCTCGGCTATCTCGCCTTTAATCTTGTCATAAATCCGCTGTGCAAGCTTCTTATCGGTTGTCTCTGTAGGTTTTCTGACCTGCTTACCAGCGTAGGTGAAACTCATCCACCAGATCGATCCTCTTTTGTAAAGGGCCATTATATAACCTCCTTTCCGAGGCCCTTGACATCATGATCTGGTTTCCCATGACTTGAAATATATGCCGATCGCCGGACTTCGTCAATCGACTTCCTGACGATCCGGTCGATATGCACGCTTTTCATTTTCACTGGTCGAAATATATCTGTCGCTTTCCTTGCATAATCAACAGGAATTACTTTTTGAGATTCCATCCAGTCGTCAATATCGGATTTTCTGAACCTCACCAGGTGGCCAATTTTAAAGTGTGGAATTAAGCCGGCCGCTACCTTGGCATAAAGGGTTTTTTCCTTGATCGCCAAGTAATGTGATAAATCGCAGATAGTAAGATATGTATTGATATCGTTCTTACAGGTATTGGGAATCATCTATCTTCCGTCCATAACAATCTGTTAAATATGCTATTATTCACGATCACCGATACCCGCGAGGGGGGGTGTATGGTTCATCCAATATTTGGGCCATGTCTGCGTTAAGCCTGTTAAGGTCTTCCATGATTATTTGATTTCTTTTGAAAAACTCATCTACTTTTTCGTAAGTGAGGTTTCTATTGTTTCCGATATTTCTGCGGATCTTATCTATAAAGAAATCGCGGCAAGTTAACAATTTGAGCATCGCAGCTTCTTCTGGGTGATAGCGTCGAGAAACTATATTGCATGTATCATCAGTCCTTTTCATTTTCATACGTTCTCCTTGTTAGTTTTGTCGTACTGCCAAGCAGGGCAACCACATAAATATGATTGCCCTGCTTCTATCCAGGGTAGTTGGGCATCAATTCCCTGAAGACCTTTAAATTATTTGTTATTTTCCGGAGTATGCTGCAGGAGATCGATCTTCTCCGTGTCCGAGTTCTTTCATGATTTCTGATTTTATTGCTCCTGCTGCCTTCCGTTCTCGCGCGTAAACGTGGCGTTCGCCATGCATATTTGACCCCGATGCGCGGGTACCGCCACATTCTCGCCAAAGATTGCGTTGCGCATTGTAGGCCTGCTTCAGGCTCAAATGGGGTGGGATGATCTTGCCTGTCCCGGATCCCAGGACCTTTGCCGTTTCCGCGACAAGCTGCACTGCCTTGAGTTGAGCTTCATTTCGCGCTTCTAGCTCTCGAGGCCTCCCCCCCTTGGCTCCTGATACGGTAAGGAACAGCTTTCCGTTTATTTCTTCCACCTTACAGCTCAGCAAAGATTCTTTGGCTCGCAGGCCGAATGAAAGACGGAGACTGTCTGCAGCCCGGACCATTAAGGCCACTTTGTCACCCTGGTCAGCCCTGGATGATATAGCCTCTCGTACTTCGATCAGGCGGGCATGATTTACCATCTGAGGATTGATTCTGACCCGCTCGATGCCGTAGTCTGCATTCGTCCTTTGCACAATGTTTTGCTTGCCGATGGCGGCGGCTATCACCCGCACGGCAGTCATCTTATCCGCCATGGTGGATGGAGCCAGCCCCCGATCATGCAGGTTGTCTACGTAGGACTGCACATGTCCAGGTTTCAAATTATCGATCCGCTCCAGGCCGTAAGTTTTTGTAACGTGCCGAGCGAACTCCCGGGTGTTGGACAATAATTTTTCTCTTGTCAGGCTCGATGTCGACCAATTCTTCCCGATTCTTGCCAGCGCTTGGCTGGCGAGAGTACCATGCTTTCCCATAAGTGCCTCCTTTTCTGGCGCATACGTTGACGCCGATTTTTGTGTTGAGTGTAGGCTGTGGCTTGTCCAGGGCGGACAAGGCAGAACGGTTGCATAGCCCGCAAGCTTATTATGCGCCGTTCGGCACCGGATTTTTGATCGTCCATGGGGGACGATTTCGCACAAGAGTGCGAGAGCCGGTCCTCATACGATCCGCCGCAACGGATCGACGTACTGGAGGGTGGGATTGAAGGGGAATTAATGGCCGGTTGTAACGAGTTAGCTGATTCTGTCGCTTACCTGTCGCTTGCTAGAAATGAATTAATGCAATGCAAAACGAGGGGTTAGGTGTGCGTCTCTTTTTTGCTATCGAATAGTGCGGCTTTAAACGTAAGAAAGACTCCGGCAAAGAATGTTAAAATGTGATTCGTAGAAAATCTTTGAGCATGTGAATTAGAGAGATGAAACCGACTACTGCGAAGGTCTGAGAGGGTTTTGAGGTATAAAAAAAGGCGCTTTCCTGAAAAGGACGCACCTATCCTGTGATATTACCGTCGTCTTTGCCCAAGACGACCATCCGTAAAGGGTTGCCTGCAAAATGGTAAAAGCGGCCATCTACTTGCAGGTAAGTGTGTCTCCCATGCCTGGGGCTTTTCTGTCCGGGGCTTTCCCGGGCAGTTTCACCTGTCCAAATTGGACGAGGAGTTCTCTTCCTAAAGAAAGAGATCTAAATAATATGTAAAAATATTTAGCACGAATTATATATTTGTCAAGGAATTTTTAACAGGAATTTTTGGTGGGTCGGCTAAAGTCATATTTGGGCCGGGAGAAGATTGAGATACTAACACTCGTTCGAATCCCGTTTCCCGCTCCAGAAATACATAAATGGTTCAGGTGGTTACAACGAACCTTTCAAGACTGTCCCCGGTACTGTACCCATACGGAACCGGGGATTTGCTTTTCTGGGTACACGCCAATACCGGGCTCACGTAAGATGAATCTTTCGCGTACCCTCGACGGCGTATTCCAGTTAATCTTGAACAACAAAAGCCCTGAGTGCCGGATACGATCTTCAGATTCCGCTACCAGGCACCCAGCATGTAATATTGAAAAAGGCTTTGCCGATCCACAGGGCCTTTCAATTTCAATTTTTATCCAAAAGTGTGCGAGGCGTTGGGATGCCTTTTCAAACAGTGTAGTTGAAGTGCTGCGACTTGCCGTAGTCGTAAACAGTCACTGCGTTGCCGTTGACCGAGCCATTAAAATTACACTGCGCATCGTAGTCATATCCTTGGAACTGATTACCGTTGAGTTGCAGCGACAGATGAGCCTGGTTTCCGTAGTCGTATAAATTGAAAGACCCGTTGCTGCCGGTGCCAGAAAAGTAGCATTGTCTATCATAATCATACAACTGCACATTGTTCACCGACACATTGCCGCCGATACTAATGTGTCTGGACTGAGAATAGTCGTACACTGACGATCCATTGCTTCCTGAGATGAACCGCCCTGCAGCAGCAGCGATACATGCACGCGTGTTTGGTTGCATAATCTTGTCTCCTTTTTCATCACAACTGTTCATGGCACAGTGGTCTTGTCTGCTGCTACCTAGCCAGCTTTAGGCAGAACTATTTCATGATACTCGCAATGATTTCTTAGCAAGAAAAGAAGTAATCTTACTTGACTCGGTCTCTTCCCGGATGCCAAAATTTTCGAGAATCGCAGGTTTCACATGCAGCAGCTTAGCAATGTCTCGGACAAAAATACCTTTTTTCTCCCGAAGAAGATCGACGCTTCGGTGTAACACCTCCGGGTGTTCTTCTGGTGGCGCTACGGCAAGAAAATCATCTATCTTAAGGTGCTTATTCATGTAAACATGGGCGTAACGGTACTGTACTGCATCAATTAGTCGGAGATCGTACGCCCTGCGGACTAAAGCATGCAGCGAGACCCCCCAGCGCCTTGCCATCTGGAGCATCTTTACCCAGTTCAGCCTGTAAGATGGTGGAAACTCTCTTAGGAAAGCGCCGCGTGGTAACAAGAAGGCACTTGCGAATTGATTTGCTTGCTCATCTAAGACAGGGTCACCGGCCTCTACACCACGATGTAAAACGATATGACCACCTTCATGAGCTCGATCGAATCGCATTCTACCAGTATTCCCTTTATCTGTGTTGCTTACGATCACAGCTCTCGACCGTATAAACGAAAAAGCGTCCACCTTTTCAGAGACACCCTCGAAAGTGGCAACAATGCACCCCGCATTTTCTAGTGTGCGGGTGACGTTGTCAATCGGTGCATCAAGAAAAACGCCCCAAACAATTCTGCTCTTCTCTGCAATCCTTTCAATGTCTTCGCGATGCAAATGTTCAGGAGCTGGCGGGTTTTCGATAACCGTATTCAGCTTCGGAAACGCAATGTGCTTGTTGAGCAACTGCAATACATTTGCGAACATAGTACCGTAAGATCTAGCCCTGGTTTTTATGTTCACCGGTGTAGTTTTCGCCTTCCGAAAATGGCATTCCTCCTCTTGAACCTCTTCGTGTAGAGGCTCAAAGAAAAAGGACGACTCAACGTTAAGAATATGTGCAAAAGCATCAATTGTCAGGTCTGTCGGTGCTGAAGAATACGGATCTACCTCTAGTTTCTGAATATACTGACGCGTTGTCCCGACAGCGTCACCTAATTCGGCGAGACTCAGCCCATGGAACTGGCGCAGTATACGAAGCCGATTACCATAGAACTGTTTATTTTTCGTCTCCATTTATGGAATACCTTTCATCAACGTCAGAATCAGGAAGAATGGCTAGTGGCGCAGGTGCAAGCACGTTAGCTTCTCTTATGGAGCTGTCAACAAGATGAATCGTGGAAATCCTATCCTGATCAAAGTGCCATAAATTTCTGTAAGTTTCGGTCTGATCGTGGTATTGGGCTATTGCTATGTCAGATGTCATTCTGTCTTCATCAGCAATCACGACAATTCTCCAATACCAGCGAGCATTCTCGGGGTCAAACAAGCAAAACTGCTCGTGAGGAAGCAACTCCTCAGTACGGATGTTTAGCGAATTTTTTTTCGGTTTTTCGATTTCTCCCCTAAAGTATTTAATCGGGATGCCATCGATAAACATCACGAAATAAAGCCCTACATTTCTAATCTTAAGCCAGGGCAAGATGTTGCTATACTTGATTAAGGTGTTCAGTGTCCGCTGGTAAATAGTACACTCACTACACCAGCGGCCATCACCTTCCTCCGGATCATAGATCATCAGCGCTTTTCGGCGGACGTCCTTGAGAACCGCACCAATAGTATGAAGTCGTTCCGATTTAAGTTGCTCATGGATTTCCCAAGGTTTCTTTGCTGTCATCAGGCAGATCTCCCATACAAGTATTTTCGTCAGAGACTAGGGTAAAATATCATATTTGTCAACCATTATATTAACAGTCAACCAAAAGCCTCGATGTCTACCTTATTTTTCAGGAGAGGCTACAACTAAGGAAGGGGTATTCTCTACCCCCAAGAATACGATATATGGCTCGACTGTGATATGATGCCGACCCCGAGAAGCTAAAGCCCCTCTATAAACCATATCCCGCTGACTTGATGGAAATAGATGGGGTATCACCGCAGGTTAACAGTCCTCGAAACGACTCTGCCGATTGTATAAAGCAAGTAGTCTTTCCTTAGCCAGAACCGCTGTTTGGGGATCAAATAACCCGATCTCTCATCTTCACTGGACATTTCCTGACAAGCGAAGTTCTGCCTTTTTCACCTTAATTTGAATGCTATTGGTCTTCATCCGTTCGTTTCCATTTCCGATGCCAGATATTACACGGGTAATCATGATACGCCGGATTATTTATTAAAACATCTTCCCATTTAGCCCGAATTTTCGTCATATACTCTGCAGATGAATCATCAGGGTCTTCAAAGTGATCATAAGTGCCACCTTCATGTCTTCCCGCCCTGGCAAACATCGCGATAACTTGATAAAGCGTAATAAAACCTGCACCAAAGATAACACAGAAGCTGAGGTAGCTATCCATGTTTT
>Ga0181533_1003119_pt1 | contig 18355 bp, 13 predicted proteins | sample PEATcosm2014_Bin_45_FD_119772 | JGI IMG/M metagenome (GOLD analysis project Ga0181533, IMG submission 119772) | Peatland microbial communities from MTU Mesocosm Facility, Houghton, MI, USA - PEATcosm2014_Bin11_60_metaG | ecosystem: Environmental > Terrestrial > Soil > Wetlands > Peat | place... | reverse complement strand
TCTCTCGGTGCTCAAGAGACTCGATTTGTCTCAATCAGTAAGCAAAAACAAATTCGAAAATGAACTTGAAAAATATCAGGCAAAGCTCAATTTGTTGACTAGACATGCTAATTTCAGAAAACTTTCGGTAGTAAGCCTCTTCGAGGGGAACGACGCGGCCGGCAAGGGGGGAAGCATCCGCCGTATAACAGGGGCACTGGATGCCAGAATGTATCACATCATACCGGTCGCCGCGCCGACCGAAGAGGAGCGTGCTCAGCCTTATTTGTGGCGCTTCTGGCGGCATCTGCCGCGCCGAGGACGGATCGCTATTTTCGACCGCTCCTGGTACGGCCGGGTACTGGTGGAACGGATCGAGGGATACTGCGCCCGAGCGGACTGGATGAGGGCCTACAGCGAGATCAACGATTTTGAAGAGCAGCTCATAAGGCACAAAACCGTGATCGTAAAGTACTGGCTCGCCATCAGCAGTGAAGAACAGCTGCGTCGTTTCAAGGATCGGGAAAAGACGGGCTTCAAGCGCTTCAAGATCACCGAAGAGGACTGGCGAAACCGGGAAAAGTGGGGGGATTACGAAATCGCCGTCTGTGACATGATTGACAGGACGAGCACGGAGATAGCGCCCTGGACCCTGGTGGAAGCCAATGATAAGAACTACGCGCGGATCAAGGTGCTGAAGACCTTGTGTGATGCCATAGAAAAAGCGCTTTAACCTCTTTCACGCCAGCCCGAAGCGCTGCATGACCTCCTGCGGGGCCGGCTCGAAACGTGCGAATTCCATGGTATAGGTGCCGCGACCTTTGGTGGCGCTGCGCAGTTCAGTCATGTAGCCGAACATCTCGGCCAGGGGAACGAGCGCCTTTACCGTTTCCATTTCTCCATGGGACTGGACCCCTTCCACTTTTCCCCGCTTCTGCAGGAGCGAGCCGAGCACCCTGCCGGCCGATTCCGCCGGCGCGACAATCTCCAGCGACATAATCGGCTCCAGGAGGATAACGCCCGCCTCCCGCGCGGTCAGAACCAGTCCCCTCTGCGCCGCCGCGCGAAGCCCTAGGGGAGTGGTTATTCCGGGCGAGAAAGGGACTTCCGCCACCCGCACTTCCAGATCAAAAAGGGGATAGCCGGTCCTGCATCCGGCCGCGCAGGCCTGCTCCAGGCTCTCTTCCAGAACGGCGCGCAATTCCCGCGGCAGGAGAGTTTCGGTTTCCGGTGGAAGGAAAATAGATACACCCGATCCGCGCGGCAGGGGAGAAAGGCGCAGGAGGACCTCTCCCGACTCGACTTTCCCTTCCGCCGCCCGCTGAAAGGTTTCCCTTCGCTCCACGGTCCGGGTGATGCTTTCCCGATAAACCACCTGAGGCCGGCCGGTCTTGACGCTGACACCGAACTCCCTGTCCAGACGGTCAACGACGATATCCAGATGGAGTTCCCCCATCCCTGTCAGGATAGTCTGGCCAGTATCCGCATCCTCATGCACCTTGAAGGTCGGGTCTTCCCACTGGAGTTTATCCAGCGCCGGCAGGAACCTGTCACGGTCTTCCGTACCCCTGGGCTCAACCGCCAGGGAGACTACCGGCTCGGGAATGCTGAGCCCCTCTAATATCAACGGCCGGTCCGGGTCGCATAGGGTATCGCCGGTCAATGCATCCTTGAGGCCGGCCGCGGCGACAATGTCTCCGGCCATCGCCTCGTCGATCCGCTCCCGCTTGTGGGCATGCATGCGGAAAAGACGGGCTACCCTTTCATGGGAAGTTCGGCTGCTGTTTAAAACCGTTCCCCCGGCATGGAGCGTTCCCGAATAGATACGGATAAATGTGAGCTTGCGACCTTCGTCCGACTGTACCTTGAAGGCGAGTGCGCAGAGAGGCCCCTTCGGGTCGCACGGTATCTCCAAGCTTTCCTTGTCGCCGGGGCGAACGGCCGCGGCGGGAGGTATATCCAGTGGGGAGGGCAGATAGGCTGCCACCGCGTCCATTAGGGGCTGTATACCCTTGTTGCGCAGGGCCGCGCCGAGAAAGACCGGAAAAAGGCGGCAGGACATGGTCCCTGTGCGGATGGCGCGGCGCAGGCGCTCCTCATTGACCTTTTCACCGGCAAGAAAATCAGCGAGAATGGTGTCGTCAAAATCGGCTGCCACCTCCACAAGCCGTTCCCGGGCCTCACCTGCTTGTTCCCGGAGTTCCTGTGGAATGGGACAGCGCTCCTCGGTTTTCCCCTGGTCCGCATCGGCAAAGGTAAGCGCCTCCTCACTGATGAGGTCGATCACTCCGTAAAAGCCACCCTCGCAACCCAGAGGAAGCTGCAACAAGACCGGCTGCGCCCGGAGTTTCCGGGACATCTGGCCCAGGACCTCTTCATAATCCGCGCCCACCCTGTCCATCTTGTTTATGAAGCAGATGCGCGGGACCGCATAACGGTCAGACTGTCGCCACACGGATTCGCTCTGCGGCTGCACTCCCTCGACGGCGCTGAATATGGCCACCCCCCCATCCAGGACCCGCATGCTCCTCTCCACCTCGATGGTGAAGTCAATGTGACCGGGAGTGTCTATCAGATTTATCCAGATATCTTTCCAGCGGCAGCAGGTGGCCGTCGCGGTGATGGTGATTCCCCTTTCCTGCTCCTGGGGCATCCAGTCCATTACCGCCTCACCCTCATGAACTTCTCCCATTTTATGGGTTTCCCCGCTGTAATAGAGGATTCGCTCCGAAACAGTGGTCTTGCCGGCATCGATGTGGGAAATGATGCCGATATTGCGAATAGATTCAATGGAGGGATGGGCCATGAAAACCTCTTGCAACTAGCAATGATGATCATCGCCAGGTATATTAAATACAAAGGCCGGATACAAAGGGGATTACGCATGATTATAAGCAATAAATCAGATTCTTCAAGAGTTTTTAGGTTGTCGTTGCTATAAAGATGCTATATTATTGAAACCAGCCATGAAGAACATGTCTATCCCATGAGCAGTAACCGTTCACATAACGCCACAATTCGCAACATTTGAAATTCGGGGTTGTCAACCTGATTAAGGTATTAATCGTTTGAAATATCAATTAACAAAAAATTTGCCGGGAGGGATTATGCAAATTCTCCGTATGATGATTTTGTTTCTGGTGCTTTTGCCGACCGCTTGCTTTGCCGCGGAGTTCGGCACAGCGAGAATCAGCCTGATAAAAGGCGATGTCCAGATCTACACCGACGACACTCAGGAGTGGGTGGCCGCTTCGATCAACATGCCCCTTCGGGAGGGGGACAGGATATGGGTGCCTGAAGGCGCTCGGACCGAGTTGCAAATCCAGGGCGGGGTCTACATAAGGCTGGATTCTGCCACGTCGTTCGACATCCTGGCGCTTCAGGAGGACTCATTCCAGTTCTACATGGATGGAGGAGGTGGATATGTCAACAACAGGAAAGGTGGAATCGACCATATCCAGATCGATACCCCACAATCTTCCATCGGTTGCTATGACAACTCTCTCGTTATGATTGACGTGGCACAGAGTGGGGCCACTGATGTATCCATTGTCAAGGGGTACGCCTTGGCCGAAACCAGAGAAGGGAAAAGCAGGGTCGAGGCCGGCGATTCGCTCCACATCGGGGCCGACATGAACGCGGAGATATCACCTCTCCCACCCCCCGATGAGTGGGAAAACTGGAATCAGCAGCGGGATAAAAAGCTCGCCAACGGGAACAGGAGCCTCCGTTACATCCCGGAGGAGTTGGACGACTATGCCGGTGATTTGGACGATAACGGGAAATGGGTCTATGTTACCGATTACGGTTATTGCTGGAAACCTCTGTCCGTTTCAGCCGGTTGGTCTCCATATAAAAACGGCCGTTGGACCTGGGTCGGAAACGATTATGTGTGGGTCTCTTACGAGCAGTGGGGCTGGTGCCCGCACCATTTCGGGAGATGGGCCTTTGTCGCCGATTTCGGCTGGTGCTGGGTCCCGCCGCGCGCCGGATCGGTTTACTGGTCGCCGGGATATGTCGGTTGGGTGCATACCCCCGATTACGTGGCCTGGGTTCCGCTGGCGCCGGGTGAAATATACTACGGACGTGGCTACTACGGGCCGCAAAGCGTAAACATAACGAACATCACCATCAACCGGAACGTCGTGATAAATTTCAGGAATGTCAATGTAATAAACGCAGTGACGACGGTCAACCGCGCAACTTTTATTTCCGGCAGGAAAGAGCCGGTAAAATTCAGGGGTAACCCATTCAGGGAGAGGGATCACGAAATAGGGCCTCCCGCCATAAAGCCGACCAGGGTCACCGCAATGCCGGTCTTAAAAAACATTCCCCCGAACAGACGACCGCCGGAACGGGTGAAACGCATCTCCGTGAATGAAATCAAACGGGAGAGGCAAATTGTAAAGGAAGAAAAGGGATCGGCCTTCAATCATGCTCGTCCCGGCGCGGAAATGCCTGTCCGGAAGGTGAACGAACCGCAAAAAATGATCCGGGAAAAGAAACCGGCATTCCCGCCAAAGGATCAGTCAACGAGAGAACAAAATGAACGCCGGGGTGAACGTCAACCGGCATTCGGAAAGCCCGAAGTAATCAAGGAGCGTTCAACGCCGCCGGTCGGCCCGGTGTCATTCCCGGCAGTCAGGCCGACTCAACCCTCCGTTCAATCCGCGCCATCAACACGGAAGCCCGAAACGCAAGCTCCAGTCGAGACAATACCCAACAATCCGGGGATGCAACAGGGACGAGAGCGTGCAAAATTGCGCGAGCCGAGATGGCAGGAGCAGATTCCCGACAGAAGGTCAAGCACACCACGTCAAAATATCCCACAGATCGGGCCGGTCGCAACACCCGGTGCGCGACAGAGTCCTGTTACAGCCTCGCCGGCAGCCAAACCGGATGCCCGGCAGTTGAAGGCGCCGTCAATTGTTCCCGGAGGCGGACCCGGCGCCCGTCAACAGAGTCCTGTTCAAACCTCGCCGGCAGCGAAACCGGATGCCCGGCAGCAGAGGGCACCGTCAGCAGTGCCCGACAAGCAAGGAACTCCCATGAACCAGCAACGGGGGCGTCCTGATGCGGAACCGAAGAAAATAATGGAACATCGCCCTGCTCATCCGGAATCCCCCAAGCCGACGGAAGGGGAAACAGAGAAGAAAAAGCCGGAAAGGGCTAACCCGGATATGTCTCGTTAAGCGGTGTTTTGTCCTTTATCGCGAAAACTTCGATCCCCGACTTCCCTTCCAGCGGGCAGACATTTTCGCAGATGCCGCAGCCGTTGCACAGTTCGTCCACCACATAGGGGAGGCGCACCTTGACCTGTTGCCCGGTGGATGTGGTCATTGCCACCTTCTCAACACGGATTGCCTTTTGCGGGATCGGGCAGTGCTCTTCGCAGACAATGCAATCCATGCGCTTTGCAAAGGGTATGCAATTGTTTTTGTCGAAAACCGCCTTGCCGATCACTTCCAGTTTCTTTTGCTCCGGAGGCAGGTCGGGGATGGCGCCGCTCGGGCAGACCTGGCCGCACAGGGTGCAGTTGTATTCGCAATAACCGAGACGCGGCATCAGAAGCGGCGTGTACAGACCCTCTATGCCGGCTTGACTGAATGCCGGATAGAGAGCGCTGCGCAGGCAGACCTTCATGCATTCGCCGCAGCGTACGCACTTTTCGAGAAACTCCGTTTCTATCCTGACTCCCGGTGGCCTGAGAAGTCGAGTCTGAAGAGAGGGATCGCGGAATCTGAACAGCCTGGCGATCAGAAAACCCCCAACCAGTCCGCCGATAAAAACGCGCCGCTCCATTACCGGCCGGCCATTCGCAATGCTAAAGCCGGACGGACGGAAACTTACCCGCATGTTTGGACAGTGTAACTGACATTCCATGCAGAGAATGCATTCTTCTTTCTGGAGAATATCTCGGTCGAATGATGTTGGGCATAGATCGACACAGAAACGGCAATCAGGGCAGAGGCTTACCGGTTTCCGGCTGAAGGGAGAAAAACGTGCTACTAGACCCAGGAGAGTTCCCAGGGGGCAGAGATTGCGGCACCAGTTGCGTGTCTCGTAGCGCTCCAGCCAGATGACGGCGATGAAGATGATCGCTGAGAGAAAGGCAAGGGGATAGAGCGTCTCGCGGAACGGCAGCAGGTACTCTTTTAAGAGCCGGTAGCCGGGATCAAGGAAGTCACGGCGATCTCCAACAATATGGTAGAGCCCGACCCAACCGGAGCGGGCAGTTTCGCCAATGAGGGGATGCACAAAAAATGTTAGCGCCCTTACTAGGATGGCGATAGGGTCAAGCAGCCCCGCCAGGTTCAGGTTAAAAAGTGATGCGACAAGCAGCGGCAGCAGCAGCCAGTATTTCAGGTTTCCTTTCAGCCAATGGAGAGGCGCGGTTTTCCTGATTTTTCCGGTGACCAGATCAAGAATCGTTCCCAGCGGGCAGATCCAGCCGCAGAAAAAGCGGCCCAGGAGGGCCGTGAAGGCGATGAGCAATAGACCGGGGAGAAGGAGCGGAACCCACCCCTTTACAGCGAGAAGTGTGCTCACCGCCGTCAGCGGATCGGCGCGGAAAAAGGAGTTGACCGCAACGCCGATCCGGTCGCTCCCACGGTATTCGGTCATGAGAAACAAAATCAGGAAGAGGATGAGGAAGAGGAGTTGGGAAATACGGGCTGAGGTAACCTTTTTCATTTATTCAATATACTAAGGAATGCAGGTGTATTTCAACAAACAAATTATCGTGTCAGCCTTTCAACAACCTGATCTTCTTTAAATCCATCTCCCCCAGCCCCCGCTTATATGCGGCTACCGTAACGGCGATCTCATCCGGCTTCATTCCGAACAGGGTGGTGGCGTAGGCATCGGCAGCTACGATATCGGTTGAAGCTATAACTTTGTTGAGTACCCTTACGTCCCTCGGATCTCCTCCCTGCGGACCGTGGGCCATTAGTATCCGGGTCGCGTCAATGATCGTCAGATGCGGCCTGAATACCGCATTGATGTCAGCAAGGGCCGTGTCAATGTTCTTGTGGATGATGCCCCGGTTGCCTCCCATGATCCCCATGACATTTTTCATCCCCAGAGTGAGCTTGGTCAGGCCGTGATTCTTGGCCACCGGAACGTTTATGTAAACATCGGCGGTCCAAGCCTCGTCGTAAAGTTCCCACTCTTTGAGGGCCTTGCCGTTCAGAGTCACTTTTTTGTATCGCTCCTCCTCAATATGTTTCAATTCAACATTCTTCATCCCCCTGAGGGCCGGTTCAATGCCGCTGTTGACATAACAGCGGCGCTCGTCATTGCAGGTCCGGTCAAATACCTTCACCTTCCTTGCTCCGGCCCTGAGACATTCCTCCACAACTCCACGTACAACCAGAGGATGGGTGTTGGCCCCCTGTGCCGCGCTCCGGTCCCATCCCATGTTCGGTTTAACCACGACCGTGGCGCCGGGTCTGACGAAACGTCCGATTCCGCCAAGCAGGGATATTGCTTTTCCGGTTAAACGGGCAAAGTCCGTTCCAGTTGCCACGGCCACCGCCGGCATTTCCGCGGCCGACAGGTCACGCAACAGCCAGTGATAGGAGATGGTCGACATTCCTAGAATTTTGAGAAATACCCTTCTGTTCATAATGACTCTCCGTCTAATCCTTGCTTTTCTCCTTATCCTTCAGAAACACGACAAAAGCGCCGTTGCCCCCCAATTGCCGGGGAGCCGGTGCAAACTCGGCGACTGAACCCTTCCCCTGTTCACGAAGCCAACCTGCCACGGCCCCCTGTAAAACCGGCTCCTCCGGTGAATTGTTCCCCTTGCCGGTAATGACCAGGACCACCTTCTGACTCCGGTTGTAAGCCCCGGCAATAAACCTCTCCAGGCTTAAAATTGCTTCGTCCCTGGTAAGACCGTGGAGATCCAGTTCGAGGCTTATGCGTATCGCGCCCCGTTTCAATTCGCGCAGACGGTTTAAACCCGAAGGGCGAAGCGGAGTAACATCCTCGGGGAGCTCGTCCTGAAATTTCACATCCAGTTGAAGCTTCTCGACCTCCCGGAGAAAAACACGCCGATCCTCATCTTCAAAGATTCCCGTCACCGGTGCGGTTTTTTTCCTCTCTTTTTCGGAAGCCTTGGGTGTGTGTAATCTTTTCACATCCCCCACAGCCTGCATAAAAACCGCCGTGTCGTCCGTTTCAGAGCTTGAGGGAATGGGCGCCACCGGTGTCTCGGTTTTCCCTTTTGGCTCTTTGATCTCGGTCTGGTATCCTTTGAGGGACTTGAATGGTGTCGCGACAAATTTTTCCGGAATATTTACGGTTTTTTTCTGTTTTTTCATGGATAATTAATTTAAGGCGCTTCCTTTGGCGCAAGTATGATCTCGATGCGCCGATTTTTCGCTTTCCTTTCCGGCGTGTCATTGCCGGACACCGGGTGATACTCTCCGTAAGCTACCGCGGACAAGACGGTCGGATCTATACCCTGCTGTTGAAGATAACGGGTGACATTGATGGCCCGGGCAGCTGACAACTCCCAGTTTGTCGGAAACGTTCTTGCAACGGACCCGCTGATCTGAACATTGTCGGTATTCCCCTCAATGCGAATCGCCTTGTCCTTAACAGTTTTTAGAATATCTATGAGCTTCTGAAGCACCGCCAGACCCTCCGGCTTGACCTCGGCCTTTCTGGAGTCGAAAAGAACGGCATCCACCATATTGACCGTCAATTTCCCCTTCAGTTCCGAGATGGTCACCTGTCCCTGTGATATTTCGTTCTTCATTTTCTCCAGCATTTCCTCATATGTCTTACTTGTCTTTTGCGCCTCTTCCGCCCTGGCCTTTTGCAGGTTAGTGACATTTCCCTTCAAACCGGCATTTTCGTTTTCCAGATCGGCGGATTTCTGCCGCAGTTCCGCGATATTTTTTGTCAGTTCGTCCGATTTGGATTTTAGTATCGCATTCAAATTTGCGTTATCTGCTAACAGTGCCTCCTTTTCTTTGGTCAAGACAGCAACATCGTCGTCAAGCTTTACCGCTCGCGTTTTCAGGTCGGCATTCTCCTTGGCTAAGTCTGCGTTCTTCTTCTGCTGGTCTTGCAGGTTTCTTGATATTTCGCTTGTTTCTTTTTCCTTTAGATCGTACTTGCCCATGGAGACACATGCGCCGATTGCCAAGGACAACACAAGCACTACGGCCATCAGCTGTATTTTTTTCAACAAATTCATCCACCTCCAGTTGGAATTTCATCTCATTTGTCAAGTCGTGAGGATTGGAATTCTGTTTTGGTTTCTCAGGGTCTACAAGGTCAGAAAACAAAAAAAGGAGACCCGAAGATCCCCTTTTCCCATATGGCTAATCATCCTCTTTTTCTGACGATCCGTCTTTTCATGCCGCCCATGGCGGCAACCTGCTGTTTCATAATCACGTTGGGACGCTCCAGATGAAATTGCAGCCACATATCGCCAAAGCTTTTCATCTTCATCTTTTTACCTTCCTGCAACGCCTCAAGGTTAAGTTTAATACGCTCTTCACCGGGAAGTTTCTTCAACCCCTTCTCCAGGACTTCTTTCGCCTTTGCCGTATCGCCGATTTCCACCAGGCAGTAGGCATAGATGTTCCAAAGTAGCGATTCCTTAGGAGAAACCTGGACCGCTTTTTCAAAGGTCTCCCTCATCTTTTCGCTCTTATTTCGCTTCATATAGCTGATGGCAAGCATCCCCATGGCTGCCCAGTTCCTGATAAACGCCTTTTCCAGATAAGGGAAGGCAGCGGTAAAATCCTTCTTCATGTAGTAAATCATACCGATCTGCGCATTGATCTGCCCGGCAACGGTTACCTGCCATTTGCCGTACTTGAATGCGCCCTGCATTTCACGGATTGCCTTCTCCAGACGCTGTGCCTGGATGTCTTTGGCAGCGGTCTCCATAATCACCGTCACCTTTTTCATTATAACTCGGGCGATCAGATAGAAAAGCCCCATGAACACAAACATGGCGACAAGGAGTGATCCCCACCAAGGGAGACCGAAGTAATAAAGTAGCAGAAAGTCGGCGATTGCCGCTCCCGTGGAGATTAAAATGTTATACATGGAGCCCGTGTCCTTTCAAAAACAGTTTTCAGAATTAGACTTGCTTTACCCGTCTTCACCATTCACCGGGGTCATTTCCCCTTTTTTCTCTACGTATTTGGCGACAATAATCCGCTTGCCTGGACGTAGCGCAATTTTCTCCCTCAGGTTGTTCCACGCTGCCAAAAGCCTTGCAGGCACATTGAAACGCTTGGCCAGGGCAATCAGGGTGTCCCCTTTTTTCACGATATAGTATTTCTTGAACTCCCTGCTCTCCGCTTTTCGGGTTTCGGAACGTTCCGGCTTTGCTTCCGGCTGAGGCTGTCGCGACGCCGTCATCACTGGGACTATCAGAGTCTTGCCTCTAAGCCTCGCCCCCCTTTTCAAATGGTTCAACTCGGCAAGCGCCTGCGGGTTGGCGCCGAAACGTCCGGCCACGGCCGCCAGGGTGTCCCGTCTCCCGGCTTTATAACGGGTATAAAGGACTTTTTCCGCGAATCTGTTGGCTTCCGGAACCTTTTGATACTCGGTTTCAAATAAAGCCTTTTTCCCCAAAGGGATCTTCAATTCATAATTGGGGTAATCGGGGGGAGTGCACCATCTGCGCAGTTCCGGATTGAGATCACGGATCGTCTGATAGGGGATATCGCAGGTTTTCGCGATCAGCTCGAGGTCGGTGCGTGTCGGGATCACCACGGTGTCGAACTCAATGGGCGGAAGATAAGCCACATCGGCAAAGCCGTATTTGACCGGGTCCTTGGCTATGATTGCAGCGGCCAGAAGCCGAGGCACATAATCCTTGGTTTCCCGTTTCAGGTAAGAACCCTTGGAAAGTTGCCAGTAATCCCTGCTTTCATACATATTAATGGCCCGCAAAATCTTGTTTTCACCTGCATTGTAGCCTGCAGCGGCAAGGTACCAGTCTTTGTTGAAAATGCCGTACAATTCCTTAAGGTACATGGCTGCCGCAATGGTGGACTTTAGAGGATCACGACGCTCGTCTATCCACTGATCTATGCGCAGGGAATAACGCTTGCCGGTGGAGGACATGAACTGCCACGGTCCGACGGCGCTGGCAACCGAATAAGCATGGGGAGAAAAACCGCTCTCGATCATAGCCAGATAGACAAGGTCTTCGGGGAGCCCTTCCTTTTTCAGTACCTGTTTCATCATAGGAATATAGCGCTCCGAGCGGGAAAGCCACCGGGCGAATACGCTTCTCTCCCTGGTCTGGAAATAATTGACGAAATATTCCACCTTGTTATTTAAAGTGAGAGGGATGTCCGATTCGGGCAGTTCTGCTTCCGGAAGCTTCAGTTCCATGTCATCCGCGGCGTTATTCGTCTCATCCGGGGTAAAAAGGTCCGAAGGTTGCAGTTCAAGTGCTTTTCCAAGCTGGACTTCCTGGGAACGCGACGCGACTTTTGTGTATGACCGGACAGCTTTTCCATCGGCGGGTGAGAGTCCGTCCGGCATGGATGAACCAAAAGCCGCCGGCCCCTGTGACACCGACGGGAGTTCTTCAGCCATGACAGGAGATGTCAGCAGCATGGTCAATAAGAAAATGGAAAATATATTCATGTTTTTCGTTCTCCTGCGACTGCTCTACAGGGAATTGGATGCAGCAGGTCTACAAATAGAGTGGGCAGTATAAACGAAACTTTTCAATATGTCAAACTCGATAAGACAATTTATTAATTTGCATTAATGCTTGAATGGTTTTGTTAGTCAGGACGACCAGAAACGCCTCTCCATCTCTACAAGGAGCGGAGCCAGGCTCTTTTCATCAAGGGCGGAAACTAAAATCGCACCGAAGCGCCGTGAGAGCTGTAGTACCTTCATGAAAGCCAATGGTTTTCTTCCCTTTAACTCCGGCAACCGGTCCGACTTGTTGAAAACCAGGAGCCGCGGCTTTCCGGCCAGATCCAGTTCGGCAAGGATCTGCTCCACCTGGGTGATCTGTTCCTCGAAGCGAGGGCCGGCGCAATCGACCAGATGGAGGAGGAGATCGGCGTCCTGAAGCTCTTCCAGTGTTGCCTTGAACGCCCCCATAAGGGACTTGGGGAGGGAACGGATGAATCCGACCGTATCGGTGATGATCACCTCACGCTCACGGGGGAAGCGGAGCCTTCTGGTGGAGGTGTCGAGGGTGGCGAACAGGAGATTTTCAGTAAAAACAGAGCTTCTTGTCAAGGTATTAAGGAGGGTTGACTTACCCGCATTGGTGTAACCAACAATGGAAACGATGGGGAGGCCGGCTTTCACCCGTTTCTGACGACGCTGGAAACGGCCGCCGGAAAGCTCATCCAGTTCCTTCTCCAGCTTGGCGATCCGGTCGCGTATCCTTCGCCGGTCGATTTCCAGCTTGGTTTCACCCGGACCGCGTCCGCCGATCCCCCCCATGAGACGGGACATCTGTATCCCCCGGCCGGTAAGCCGCGGCAGCAGATATTTCAACTGTGCCAGCTCCACCTGCACCTTGCCGTCCTGGCTCCTGGCCCGACGGGCAAAGATGTCGAGAATCAATTGGCTTCGGTCGATAACCTTCAGTTCCGTAATCGCGGAAATAGAGCGGACCTGGGTGGGGGTAAGCTCCTGATCGAAGATTAGAAGGGTAGCGCCCAGTTGGAGCGCGCGGATGACAACCTCCCGCATTTTCCCCTCTCCCATCAGAAAGCGGGCATTGAACTGGCGGGGGCGCTGGATCACAGTATCGAGCACCTCGACCCCGGCCGTCCTGGCCAGTTCTTTCAGCTCTTCGAGGGAATCTTCCGCCTCTTCCCGCGCTTGCTTGGTTACGGAGATGAGAATTCCCCGCTCCTCGCCGGCTCTAACTTCCTTGCCCCCCTTAAGCGTCTTCTCCAGGGAGTATTCGAGTTCGCTCACAAAAGATGCGAAATCCATCCGCAGGCGGCTTAAAGGTAGGGGCGTCTCCGCCTTGTAGGGGGTTTTTGCTTCGGTTGAAGGGATAAGCGAGGCGATCTGGATGGACGGGTACGGATCGTCGGGGCGAGTGAGGATAGCGGCGATAAGATCGAATCGGAGCATCGCCAGGTCGGTCAGGTCGTCGTCGGTGAGGAGCTCTCCATGCAGATGTGTGTGGATGAGACGCAGGCCGCGCAGACGCTTCTTCCCCAGGGGATAGTCCGTCATATCCGGGATGAAGATGCTTCGCTCATCGCCGACGATCACATACTCAACTTCGCCGAAGCGGTTGGCGAGGATACCTACCTGACGCCGAAGATCAGCGGAGAGATCAACAAGTTCCCTGGCCAGATCGAGTGTCACCAGCTCGCCGGCGGGGATCCTGCGGCGGTAAAGCCTCTCCAGCCCCTTTATCTGGCTTGGCTTAAGACCCGTGAGATTACCGTGCGGCTGCTTTATTTCCGGCTCCTTTTCGGCTGGTACTTCAGGTCCTGCCTTACCAGTTCTTCCAGCGTCTCGTCCAGGTATCCCTTGCGGCAATCCACGTTGTCGATTCTGCCATTACGCAGAAGTGTAAGATAGCGGCAGCCGCCGAAGCAGAGGGGAAGATAGGCGCAGTCGAGGCACTCATCCTTTTTCCAAACGTCCATGTTGTGGGATTGCGTGTAATCGGATTTGCCTTTCTCCAGATCGCCGACCGCCATCTCGTGCCAGCCGAGCATTGCAGGGCATTTGAAAAGGGAGCCGTCCCAGTTTATCACCAGATCATTGCACGACTCGATCATGCAGCGGGCAGGCCCCACCCTGGGGGTATGGAAGCCCCGCCTCAGTATCTCTTCGCGCAGGAAAAGGCTCGCCTCGATAAGCCACGGCTCGTCGGTTGATGCGCACCCCTCGTTGAACTCGGGAAGGGGAAACGCCCCGCCGCTCCTGGTTACCGGCACGAACATTACCAGGGATATCCGCTCCGGAGTGACCCCCTCTTCCAGCAGATAATCGAGGAGAAGGGGGAAGTCCCGGTAATTTTCCCTCGTGTAATTCCCGCCCACCTGGATTTTGACTCTGTCGCAGACCTCTTTTACATTTTTTACGATGGTGTCAAAGGAGCCTTTGCCTGAAATGAACGGCCTAAAGCGGTCGTGGTTCTCCTTCGGCCCGTCCAGGGTCACCTTTGCGCCTTTCAGCCCCAGCGGCAGGAGCTTTTCCACAGCTTGGGAGGTAAGAAGGGTGCCGTTGGTAACCAGGTTAAAGGAATACTCCGTCCCCCTGGCCGCGGTTGCCAGTTTCAGGCGCTCCGACAGGGAAGATACGAGCTCCACGCTCATGAGCGGCTCGCCGCCGGTGAAACAGATATCGACCCTCTTGCCGTGGGAGATATGATCGCGCTCCACAACGTCGGCCAATAGTCCGGCCGTCTCGCGGGTCATGTAGCGCTTTCCCTTCATCCCCCCTTCATAGCAGTAGGTGCAGGCGAGGTTGCAGTCAACATTCATGACCGCCATGACGCTGAAGCGGGTAGAGAAGCGATTGACCTCGACGAACGCCTCCCGCAGCTCTCTCTTTTCCGTTTCAGTGTCGGGGACGAGAAAGCCGAGGCGGGCGAGGGAATCCCGGTCGGCCGGGGCTATTGCGCCGGCCTCGATGGAGGCGAGCAACGATTTGGGGACGAGGATAGACGCCCCTCTTTTGGTGGAGTAGAGAAGGAGCCGGTCCGGGGCGTCGGCGCAGGGGAAGATTTTCAGGTAACGGGAGAGTCGCATAAGGGAATAAAAAAGGGGGGAAAATTCCCCCCGCCGAATCAGAAAAAGCTCGGATTTACTTGTAAAATGAAAACGCCAAGACGCAACAAAATGCGGTTTCCGGACTAATGGCCGGCCCTTCGTTACCAGCATCCAGGACTTCGATGATTTCGTTTCGTTCCATAAAAACCTCCTGTTTTTTTGGATTTATCCCATTGCGGGATTATTATTCGTTGCGCTTACACTGGAATATTGTGACCGAGATCACAATATTTCCTCTTTTTTATTATCAAGCTTATAATTGCCGGGAATTTCTTCCCAGTATGAATGTAAACTTTATATCAGAATTACAATATTAATGGAAGTAAATTTTCAGTTACGTTATTATTACGTTCTTATTTAAATTGCCTGGAGCGCCATCTCCCTAAAATTTGAACCTGAGTCCCCCTTCGAACCAGCGTCCGGGGTTTGGGAAGACCCCAAGAAGGTACTGGCTGCCGTTGAAGAGGTTGTGGGCGGAAAAGAACGCCTCAACAGTCATGCCGTCACGGTCGACAAACTTTCTGGAGAGGTTCAGGTCCCAGATCATCGCCGAGTAGCGGGCGCTGTTGCTTGCGTCGGCGTTCCACCATATGTAGTGGCCGCGCAGCGCCCCGCGGAGGATCTCCGGGTTGTCATAATCGATCCCCATATCCCAAGTGTAGCGGGGGAGACCCGTGATCACCTGGCCGGTCGTCAGGTCCTTGATGTCGATGAAGGTGTATCCGGTCATGAGTGACGTGTGAAACAAGGGGACCGTTTTCAACTCCGCTTCCACCCCCTGGCGGCGCTGGCTGCCGCTGTTGACGTAGTATTCCGCTGTTTGGCCCAATGTTATGACATCATGAATGTCGTGGAGAAAAGCGGTGGCCTTGATCCAGAGATATCTGGCGGCGCCTGTCTCCACCCCCGCCGAGTAAGACCAGACCTCTTCGGGCTTGAGGTTTGGGTTGGCAAGCAAAAATATCCCGTCACCGAAGGTATCCGCAAGCGGGGGGGTGTTGAACCCCCGCGCCACGTAACCACGAAGGATGGTCTTTTCGAAGAGGGTGTAGGTGAGGCCGACGCTCGGGCTGACAAAGTCGCCGTTGGTGCTGGTGTGGTCGTATCTCACCCCCGGGGTGAGGGAAAAATCCCAGAGCGAGAGCGTATCATTGACGAAGAACGCCCATTTCTCCTGCTTCTGTTTGCCGTTCAGGATGTCGTTCGATTCAAGGGTCCCGTTGTCGTAATCGAAACCGGCCAGAAGGTTGCTGGGGCCCTTACGCCAGTTTAATTTAATGCTCCCCCCGAGGTTCAAGTCGTCGGTGCTCGTCCTGTCGAGTTCCACACTGCTGCTCACCTGGTCGAGAAACTGTGAGGTGCGCTTCTTCACGACCCGGCCGGAGATGTCCAGATTCAGCTCGTCCGTCAGATCATAGCTTAGTGAAGGGGTCACAAATAAACGCTCGTTGGTTTCCCCAAAGGCCAGGTCCGGCGCCTGACTGTCTCCCCGCGCCCCCTTGTCGTAATAGACGGACAACTGGAGGCGCGCTTGTTTGGCGGCCTGCCACTGGAGCTTCGCATAGAGGTTGCCGCCGTCGAAGGGGGTGTTGGGGGTAAGGCCGTCGCTGGTTATGCCGCCGCCGTAAATATAGTAGCCGAGGCTGCCCACTGTCCCGGAGAAATCGGTGCGGAGATCGGCGGTTGTCCTTTCGCCGATGGCTGCGGAGGCAGTCCCGCCGAATTGCCTGTCCGGGTCGGGGGACTTGGTGATGATGTTGATTATCCCCCCCAGGGAGGATCCCCAGGCGGAGGAGGCGGGCCCCTTGATGATCTCGATCCGCTCGATCAGTTGGACCGGGAAAGAGCCGATCTCGGCGAAGTTGCTGGCGAGGTTGTTGAGGGAGACCCCGTCGATCGTCACCTGCACATTGGTCGGGTCGGATCCCTGGATCAGCACATTAGTGGCGCTGCCGGGTCCGCCGCGGTTGTCCACCTGCACGCCGGTGACGTGCAGGAGGACGTCGGTCAGGGTGTGGGCGTTGATCGCCTCGATCTCATCGGCGCCGATGATGGTGACATTCTCGGCGACCTGGGAGATCGGCTTTGGTGAGCGGGTGGGGGTGACCAGGTCCTGGTCCTTGTAGATCATCCGGAGGATGTCCATCTCCTCAACGGACTGGGCGAAGGCGGAGGCCGCCAGAAAAAGGAGAGCAGCAAGCGAGCAGGCGCGGATTGCCGCTTTTACGAAATTTCCTCTGATGATTGCTACATTTCCAATAACCTAAGCCAGACTCCTTCCGACGGATAAGACTTTAAATTATTGACAATGTACCGATTTCAGGAGAGAATAAAAACAATTTTCCTTAACCTTCTTTGTTAAAGAGCGCGCGCCAACACCTTCTTCCCATGGATAAATTCTAAATGTGTCAATTATAAGCGCTTTATTTTTTTTGTCCATATCACTAATACATTATAAATATTTAATGTGAATGTGTAATTATAAACACATGATTTTTTCTTGTCCACAAATAAGATAAATATCAAATGAAAAAAATTCTTTTTTTCATAATCCTTCCACTTTTATTCCTCGCCCCGACCGGCGCGTCCGGGGATATCCTCGTCATCCAGAGCCTGCCGATAAAGCCTTATGACGTGGCGCTGCAAGGGTGCAGGTCGGTCTGCAAGGCAGAGTCTAAAAAAATTTCCAGTTCGGAATTGGGTGAAGGAGAAATTGTGGGAAGGGTGCGGAAGATGAAGCCCGACCTGATTCTCGCCATAGGCCAGGACGCGCTTGCCAAGGTTAAGGGAATCAGGGACGTGCCGATCGTCTATCTCATGGTGCTGAATCCCAGAACAATGATAAATGATAGCGACAACATTACAGGGGTCAGCATGAACGTGGCTCCGGAGAAGCAGCTATCCATGTTGCGGCAGTTGCTTCCCCATCTCAGGAAAATCAGTCTCCTCTACGACCCCGGAAAAAACAGCTCATATGTCGGAAGGGTATATGACGCCGCCGCATTGCTGGGTATCGAACTGCTGGCGAAGGGGGTGCACAGTTCCAGGGAAGCCGTTGCCGCCATCGACGGGATGAGAGGAAATGTCGATGCGCTGTGGCTCATTCCCGACACAACAATAGTCAACCCGACCACCATAGATATCCTCCTTCTTACCACCCTCGAAAACAAGATACCGGTGCTCACTTTTTCGGATAAATATGTTGAAAAGGGCGCGCTCTTGTCGCTGGAGGTCAATGCCCTGGAAGCCGGCAGGCAGGCCGGTGAGATGGCTAACAGGATCCTGGCGGGGGAGCAGGTGAAAAACGTCGAGAAGGAAGACGCACGCGGAAGCATTCTGACCGTCAATCTGATCGCCGCGAAAAAGCTGGGGATAAGCCTAAACGGAAATATTCTTAAACAGGCCAGGCTAATCAGATGAAACTACCAAATTTGGTAACCTATAGCAGGGAACATTTCAGCGTAAGAATTTTTCTGACCTTTTCGCTCCTGATAGTCACAGTGACAGTTGCTTTTACGGTTTTCTTTTTCCGTTATCAAAGCAGGTTATTGACGGAAAAGGCCGAGAGCAAGGGTGAACTGCTGGCCTCTCTTCTCGCCATTAATGCAAGGCTCGGC
>Ga0181533_1003118_pt1 | contig 18355 bp, 19 predicted proteins | sample PEATcosm2014_Bin_45_FD_119772 | JGI IMG/M metagenome (GOLD analysis project Ga0181533, IMG submission 119772) | Peatland microbial communities from MTU Mesocosm Facility, Houghton, MI, USA - PEATcosm2014_Bin11_60_metaG | ecosystem: Environmental > Terrestrial > Soil > Wetlands > Peat | place... | reverse complement strand
TGGTCGGTTTGCGCATAGGAGCGATCACCCAGCAATTGCCCACCCAACGGGTGAAAAATCTCGGCGAGGTCGCTTCTGCCGTCCGGGGCACCGCAGCTCGCGTTTGCAGGCCTCCGTAAGGCTGCCTTGCCGTCAAGCCAAGAATTGCGCTCAGTTATCAACGGATCAGGGAGCAACAACGAGTATTGCAATGGGGGATGTGAATTCGCCCTATTGGATTTAACTCCGGAACTCGCTCGGCTGGCCCTGAGCCGGATCGCCACACTTCGAGAACTGAAGAATCTCGGCCCGGACATTGATGAAGTCTATTACTGGGCTTACTTTGCGGAGTATTTTTCTCCCTGGCAAGATATGGCCACCCCTGGAGAGGAAGTGGAAGGTAAGGGTGTAGTGTTGGAAGGAATGCTAGATGAGCTTTCAATTGAAGAGAAGGAAATCGTCTGCGTCCCGGAGACCTCCCAGATGTTACCCCACCAGATCGCCGCGGTGGAGTGCGAGCAAATGATCGTTCGCGAAGATTCCATCGTGTTCATGGCCATTCCGAAACATGCCAGCTATTACGTCCAGACTGTTCAGATAACATTCGCCGTGCTCGAAACCGCAGCTAACAGCGCTTCAACCACCCACGTCTGACCCATTAAGAATCACCCGCCTGTTTGTACCGCACCGAGCCCGCAAGAACTGCCTTTAACATGGATTAGCCAGGAAAACGGATACACTTAGAGGGAGCGTTTCCTTCGTTCATAGCCCTAAACTGGGAAGAAACGTGTGGAGGCGATAGCGGAAGCAGCGGCAAATGGCGCTTGTGCGGTGGTTGGGTAGCCTGAAGCGCTCACAACCCTGCCATCGATGATCGCTCGGCTTGGGGGGCGTATTTGTGCAGCAGGGCTTCGAGGTCGCGATCGCGCGCGACGTGGGTGCAGATCGGCCGTTGCGGCCGCAGTTGGTAGAACAAACGCCATCGGGAGCTGGTCCAGACGCATAGACCCCGGCGGCCCCGGCCCTGGATGTTGAGCGATACCATTTCCCCTGGCGCGGGTCCCCAGGACCACCCCGCAACCTCGCGCCAGGAAAAGCAGAGCAGACCGATGCAGATGCCGCCTTCGTGCACGGAAAAGGTGGGACCGAAAACGATGATGACAGGTAAGAGGAGAAAGCCACCGACCAACAGGATGTTAAGGCCCATGTGGCGGGTCGCCGAACCCGTCGCGACATCCGCGATCTTTAATCCCGCCATCACCAGCCATATTAACGCGAGCCAACGCCGGGCCGGCAGCAGCGCCGCCCAGAGAACCTTCCCCAACACGCGGCGTCTTACGGCCTGCGCACCGAGCAGCCACAGGCCGATGAGCACGAACCCGCCAAGACAAATCCAAAAACTCAAAGTGCTCTCAAACATACTCGCTTAAACTAGGATTTCCGTTTTGGCTTCCTCGACACCCTAGATTATACAGCCACTCGGCTACTCTGAGGATCTTGTTATCTCTTTTTCTATCCCGAGCGACGCTGGCGGCCCAGGAAGAGGGCCAACTCTGCCTTTTCCAAGTACGGAAGAGCACGGAAGTCCTCATTCCAAGCAATCTCTTATACACCTCTCCGTCCTCCCTTCCTTCAACTCGTTCGCTTGCCCGTCGCCGGACCCTATCAGGCTGGCACCGGCATCGCCATCTACAACATGCGGCAGGGCGAAGGCATTCACTACGAAACTCTGTTCAGGGACGAAACGGTGGGAGCTCTGGATGCTGTTAATGGCAAGGAGTACGTGCGTATGCTTCGACGGGCCATGGACCTTGGCGGATTCCACCAAGTCATCTTTATCTGCCATGCACCACACGTTTCGGAGTTGGCGGATAGCATCCTTTCTGTCGGTGGCGGCTGTGTGGCGATGGGCGATCAGCAAGCAGCTTCCACTGAATGAGGCTGAGACACTCCTGACCCGAGATCAGCGGACCATGACCGGGAGCCCCAGCCAATACCGGGACTATGGTGATCGGTGTGTGCCAGCCAGATTATCGAATGAATGAATTCCGGTCGACAGTTTCCGACATGCCGAGCTTTTGCACCTGAATCCATCCGGTCTCAGCCCACAGGCCAGTTGACGGCTAGGCGACTTCAACGAAGCCGCCCGTGCGGCGGACGCTACCGGGTGCCCTGTCCCTCGGCCTCAGCGCGGGTGTAGCGTATGGGTCACAAGGAGGTTCCCGTGATGCTGTTCAGCATCCAGCGCGGCGAGCAACTCCGCCTGGCGCGCGATGGCTACCGGTCCCGTGTCCTGACCACTTACGGGTCGTACTGGTTTCCCTCGTTTATGCGCCGGCATCCCGAGCGCCCGGCGAATCTCTGGTTCGTCGCTCGCAATCTCTTCTCTCACTGGGACTGCGGAATTGATTGACGTCACCTCCGTCCCCTCTTCCCAAGACGACAAGGGCGAAACAAGTTGAATTCATGCCCTCGCCCCTTGAGGGAGAGGGCGGCGCGGAGTGCCGGGTAGGGTTGCCACGCCCCATGCACAGGGCCTGTATAGAAGGATTCTCTTGGCACGTAAGTATCTACATTGTCCTCGAGGGCAATCCCTCGTTTGCCGCCAAGCCTGAAGATGATGCGATGACTTTTGGTATTGCTGAAAAATCGATGCATGCCTGGGCTTCCTCGACCGGGTCACGAACGGTGAGGAAGGAATTGTGGGGGAGCGACTCGATGAGGCGGCGCGTGTAGGCATGTCCGGGTGAGCGAAAAATCTGCTCGGTCTTTCCGCATTCCAGGATTTCGCCGTCTCTAAGGATAGCCACGCGGTGGCATAGCGACGCGACCGACAGCAGATCGTGGGAGATATAGAGGATCGCCATATTGAGTTCTCGATTGAGGCGAGCGAATAATCGGAGGATCTCTGACTGCGTGACCATGTCGAGGGCGCTTGTGGGCTCATCCGCGATGAGGACTGATGGCCGATGGAGGATGGCCATGCAGATCAATACTCGTTGTGCTTGGCCCACACTGATCTGGGCGGGGTAGCGGCGCAAGAAGGCTTCATCTGCCGGCAGGTCCACGCTCTCCATTACCTCACGGATCGCCGCCTGGCAATGATTGCGTGAATGCGAGGCATGAGTTGTCCATGCCTCGGACAACTGTGTGCCAATCCTAAGCACAGGGTTTAGGGAGGAGGTGGGGCTCTGCAACACGAGGCTAATCTCTCGGCCGCGGACCCGTTGCATTTCCCGCTCGGTCAGGTGCATCAGGTCACGGCCGCTGAACATGATCTGACCGCATTCACGACCTCCGCGGAGTTGCAGAAGTCTTAGTGTGGCCAGCGCCAGCGTGCTTTTCCCCGACCCACTCTCACCCACCAGCCCTAGGATTTCACCCCGCTCCATTTCCAGCGCCACATGGCGAAGCACGCCGGGCTTGCCGGGGTAATCGACCGAGAGCCTGATCGAGAGCAGAGAACCAGATGAGTTCATTTCTCACCCCCGGCCCCATCTGAAGTGAGACGCAGCCTCTCCGCGTTCCAAAAAGCCTGCGGCCAAAGTACGCCCGGGTCGGCGTTTTGCACCGACGGAGATATCGCCGTCAGAGCGTTTCTCGTAACGAGATAGAGAAAGGGGGCCTGTTGCCAGACGATTTCTTGCACCTTATCGAAGTAGGCTTTCCGTACGTTTGGATCGATTGTCGTGGCCTGGCCTTGCATCAAGCGATCCATTTCAGCTTCCCAGGCTGTTTCCGGCGACTTTTGATGGGGATTCCAAATATGCTGGTCCGCAGAGCTGAGCCAGACATTCATCTGGGCGTCGGGATCCAAATCAACATTCACCAAGCCGAGCAAGCACGCTTCGTAGTCGAAGGTCTGGCTTATGCGCTCGATCAACGATGCAAAATCTAATGTCACCACGTTGAGGCGGATACCCAACTGCGACAAATCCTGTTGAACCATCGCGGCGATCCGCTCGCGCGTTTTGTTCCCGGCATTCGTGATCAGAGAAAACTCGACAGGATGGCCGTCACGATCCTTCAAGGAACCCCCCTCCTTCCGAAAGCCGTCCTGATTTAACCTTCGAAGAGCTGCCTGAGGATCGAACGGGGGGGGCTTCAGCGACTGATTGAACCAGAAACGGTTCGCCGGTGAAAAGGGACCCACAGCGGGGCTCCCGTGCCCGTGGTACACCACGCGAACGATGTCGTTACGGTTGATCGCCTCAGAAATGGCCAGCCGAAAATTCTGGGAGCGGAACCAAATCTTCTTGTAGCCGGCGAGGGGCGACGTCGGCACTTGGTTGAACCACATCATCTCCGACTCCAGTGACGGCCCTGCGTCCCGAGCCGACGCAGGTGAAACGGCAGCCAAACGGTCGAACATCCCCGGGTCAAGATTGTTGATGAGGTGGATCTCTCCGCGCCGGAAGCGAAGCATTTCAGTCTCACGGCTTTGTTGGGTGTCCAACCGCATATATTCCAGGTAGGGCAACTGGCGTCCGCTATCGTCTCGCTTCCAGTAATAGGGGTTGCGGCGCAAAAGTACATAGGACCCCGGCTTATAGTCAGCCACGCAGAAGGGCCCCAAGACAGCCTTCTCTTTCTGGGGCGACTTCGAAGATTCGATGATCAGTTGATCGAAGAGCCTCTCCAGGCCGGCGACCGGGGCCGGGAAGGAGATCGTAATGCGGTGAGTCCCGGAGACCGTTGTGCTGACTGAGCCGCTTGCAGGCCGAAACGAGTCGCCAACGGGCGAATGCAGACCCGGATCCGTTAGTGCCCGCATAGTGAATGCCACGTCTTCGGCCGAGAACGGCGTCCCATCGGAAAACGAGACGCCTTGCCGCAGTTCGAAGGAGATTTTTCGACCGGCGTCCAAAACTCTCCAGGAGACAGCGAGGCCGGGCTCAAACGCCTGCGTTTTGCGATTCACTCGAATAAGCACTCCGCCGGTCAGATAGCGGACTGTCTCTGAAGCTTCGTCCGCAGCTTGAAGAGGATTGAACGTCTTGGGTTCGGCGTGCAGAGAAAAGCAGAGTTCCCCACTCGACTGGGCAAACGTGTTGCATAGTACGGCCCAGGTCAAGAAGAGGTAAAAAAGCAGACGTCGCCTCATACAGAATTCTCCTTCCGGGAAAGAGCAATCTGAAAACAGCTCATGACTAGGAGCAAAAGACCGGCGGGCGCCAACGACCAGGGATTGGACATAATCACAGTATAGTCTCCAAGCTCCCGAAGGAGGTTGCCCCAGGAAGGTAGAGGCTCCGCAACGCCAAGTCCCAGAATTCCGAGGTTTGCTTCACCAATAATGAAAACGGGGATCAGAATCCAGAACTGAGCGAAGAGAGTCGGCGCCAGGTTCGGCACTACATGGACCATGACGAGACGAAGGCCGTGGCAACCGGACGCCCTTGCCTGGAGAATGACGTCGGACTCGCGCAGGGACTTGGCGCCAGCGCAAGCTATTCGTGCCGTCGGGGGCCAGCCCAGCAGGCCCAGAAGCGCGAAAGTGATGATCACCGAGGACCACGTACCCGCATTTAGGGGCAACATGGCCCGCGCCATCAAGAGTAGAAAGAACCAAGGGAGGGAAAGAAACAGGTCTGTCGCACTCATAGCAAGCTGTTCTGTGCTTCCGCCGATATAACCTGCCGCTCCGCCAATCATGGCAGCTATCAGGGTGGAAAGCAACGCCGCCGCAGGTCCCAAGAGAAGTGAGACGCGCGTGCCGTAGATAAGCCGGGAGAAACGATCCCGGCCCAACTCGTCGGTGCCCAAGGGAAACTTCCAGGATGAGCCGACGTTCGGAGAATCGCGAAACTGTGTCGCGTATGAAGCTGGCGTGATGAAATCAGCCAACAGGGAAGTCACGAACACCGCGAGTAGCACACCGAGAGCGAGTTGGCGCAGTCGTTTCATTGTTGATTTCTGACCAGTGTCACAGCCGTAAAGTCCGAGGCGAAGTTCGCTAACAGGGTCACTACTGTCACCAAAACCGTCAGATTAACCAACAGAGGCAAATCGCGACTCAGCGCCGACAGCCACGCAAGCTGACCTATTCCGGGAGAACCGCAAATCACTTCCACCGGGATGGAAGCTCCAAAACCGAGGGTTACTGAGACCCCAGCCAACGCCAAGATCTCCGGACCAGCGACCGGGAGTACATGCCAGAACAGGATCCGAGTCCGCCCCAAACCCTTGGCGCGGGCTGTCACAATATGCGGGAGCGAGGACGTCTTTACGACCAGGTTTCGAATGTAACGAAACACCTTGGGAAAGACAACGAGCCCGATCACCAGGGGGGCCGATCCCCTCAGAAAGAAAAGCAGCATGGCCAGCACGGTAGAAGGCAGACAAAGGAAGACCCCACTGGCGACCGTGGAAAGCAGATCGTACGCGCTACTCCGGTACATTGCTGCCGGAAGAGCTAGCGCCAGGCCGAAAAGCCAGCCCACTGCCAGCCCTAACGCAACTGACCGGAAAGTCACAGGTAAGCGTTGTGCAAGAAGCTCACTCACAGGCCGCCCCAGGGATCGCGAAACGCCTAGGTCGCCCTTGAGGATCCTGGCCCAATAATGCCCATAGAAGCGGAAGATGTCCCCGTCTTGGACGCGGGCTTGCCGAAGAACTTGGACGCTCTCTTTGGCCAACCGAGGATCTAGTTCGCCCTCATCTACTGTGAACCCCGGAGCAAGGCGCACCAAGGTCGCTCCTAAAAAACCTCCCAGGACCACAGTGACCATAATCATGAGCAGTTGTCGTGTTACGCGCCTTATCCACATTCGTCAGCGCCTTCCCTAACCGCACACTAGTTGATTTCCGCTGGCCGCAAATTGACCTGAAGTGGCCCGAAGGATGCGACCATTTGCGCGTGATGACATTGCTTGTTGACGTACATCCGGTGATCTGCTTCGGCAAGCAATTGCTCTGCATCGAGACCGTCGTTCGGGTACACTGCTACGCCAGCACTCAAGGACAGCAGGGGTTCTTTGCACACTTGAATTCCGGCCTCCATGGCAATGCTCTGAAATAACAGCGACTTGTCCTTTATCGCTGGGGGATCGAAACCGGGCATGATTACGACGAATTCGTCACCGCCCATTCGCGCCACGTAGTCATACTCGCGGCACGTCTGCTTCAATCCAGAGGCCACAGAACGGAGGACCATATTCCCTACGAGGTGTCCGAAGCGGTCGTTGACCTGCTTGAAACCGTCCAGGTCACAAACCACAACCGCGAGAGGAGTCTTCAGCCGTTTGGAGCGAGCCAGTTCGCTGTCAAGATGCAGGAATAGCGAGCGTGCATTCGGCAGCCCCGTCAAGTAGTCGGTGGTAGCTGAGTTCTCTATGATTTGGTACTTCAAGGCGTTCTCTATTGAAAACCCCAGCTTCGCGCTGATCGCCAGGAGAATGCGGAGGTGATCTCCGGTGAACGCATCTCTCTCCCGTCGGTAAAGCCCCAGCACGCCGACGGTCCGGTCAACCCCTTCGAGAGGCACGGCAAGCGCGGAAAGCAGGAGAGGTGATCGATCCACACCTTTCAGGAAGCCTGGCTCAACCAACGGGTTTCCGTTTACAATAGGCTTGCGGTTTTCCGCCACCCAACCACACAGGCCCTCTCCCATATGAATTCGCAAGGATGCGAACTCGTGGAAGTTCTCCCCAAACACGTATTCGGGGACCAGGTAGTCATCTTTGCAAATGAAGACCGCAATGGAATCGTGGGGGATGAGTCGCTTGAGACGGACAGCTAGAACGGACAGGGTTTCGTCCAGGCTGAGAGAGTTCCCTAATGCCTGGCTCAGCTCGAAGAGCATCTGACCTTCTCCGCGGGCGGAGGCGATGGCATGTAGGAAGTCTGCCGGCTCGCCGGTCGAAATCTCTACCTTGGTTTTCTGGAAACCTGCACCCGGGGCTTCCCCTCGATCAACCTTTGCTTTTTTCGAAAGCTTTTTTTCTGTCTGTTCTGCGGGTGCGTTCACCTCTTGACCGGTATTCAGGTGAAGCCTGCATACGACTTCAATTACACGCGGATCAAACGCCTTGCCGTCCTCTCCCTGGAGCACGGCCATAGCTTCTGGAAAGGGTAGGGCCTGTCGGTACTGTCGGTCAGAAGTCAGTGCGTCCAGGCAATCCACGGCCGCCAGGATCCGCGCACCGATGGGGATCTCTTCTTCCTTCAGCCCATCCGGATAACCGCTTCCATCCCATTTCTCGTGGTGCGAACGGACAATAGGCACGACCTCATAAGGAAACTGCACGCGCTCCAGGATTTCCGCACCGACTAGTGGATGGACCTTCATCCTTTCAAACTCCTCTGGCGTCAACCTGCCGGGCTTATTGAGGATGTGCTCTGGCACGGCCAGCTTGCCGATATCGTGAAGCAAGGCAGCGGCGCGGAGAGCATCCATTTCCCGTTCGCTCAGCCCCAATTGCTTTGCCACTGCCAGGGCGAAAAGCGGCACCCGCTGGAGGTGCTCGTGTGTTGTCTCATCCTTGGCTTCGATGGCCAGGGCCAATGCCTCGATGGTGCGAAGATGCAGAGCGGCTACCTCCTCGGCGTGATTCTTCTCATCCTCCAGGCGGGCCAGGTAAATGGAGTATGATCGGTAGATCCAGTACGCCACGGGAAAAACCAGGAACGTCGTATACCACTGGGTAGAACGATTCATCATACTGAACAGTCCGGCGAAGGCTCCTCCCACCAAGTAGCACGGGAAGCACCAGAAATAGCAATCATGCCAGGTTTTCCATATCGCCTTTTTTTCGATCAGAGAAACGATGGTTACGACCTGCAATGTGTTCAAGACAAAAAAGATGGAAGCCGACGCCACTAGAATTAAAGGCAGTCTGTAAGTGTGCACCAGCTTATGGCCCCACTGGTAAACGAGAAAGGCGGCAAAAATGGCGTTTGTCATACCTGCTATGTTGAACAGGACCTGAACCAGATTGGGGCGCTTCGCCGTCTTCCAGACACTTTGTATCAAGGCGCCACTGGAGCTAATCACGAGGGCTTCGGCAAGACTCAAATCCGCAATGGCGAGCAGGTAGAAGAAGAAGGCCACCGAGATAGTCCCAGTGATGCCAGGCAGGCGTACCTTCATTCGCGAGGCCGCTAAAGCGAGTAGCCAACAACTGAAAAAAAGCGGCAGGTCCTTCCATGCCCCTTCTCCCAGGGAGATGGTCAAGATGCTCAGCCCCACCAATAGGGTAAGAGTGAGGAAGGCCTTTGCCTTGATCGGCATTGTTTTCATGTAAGTGGCTCCTTAGCACTCTGGGCTAAGAGATTGATCCCTTTCCTAAGACATGGACGAGCAGAGAACCGCCTTCGTGATGTGGAGTCGGTAGGAAACATAGACCAGGGCCATTAGAGGCAAAACCAGGAATGAAGTCTGCCACCCTGCTAGCCGACTCGTTGTAATCATCAGACCCGCGAATGCCGCTCCAACAAGATAATAGGGAAACGACCAGAAGCAGCAGTTTTGCCATATCCTATACAGCGGTTTTCCCTCAACCAAGCACAACACTGCCGCCACCATTACGACATTGCTGACGTACAGGATCCCGGTGGCCAGCACCAGTAGTGGGGACAAGGAGTCTCCCAACGCCGGAGCCAATGCCAGCCGACAGACTACGAAAGAGAGCGTGGCGCTGACGATTAAGGTGGCAAGACTGAAGAAAGCCTGGACCGGCGCGGGGGGCCGCTGCGGCTTCCACAGGCATTGCATCACCGCCGCTGCCCCGCTGATAACAATTACTTCCGAGAGATGCAATTGGGCAATGGCCGCCAGAATCAGAACGAAGTTTAGCGAAATGGTGCTGGTCATTCGGGGCAAGCGCACCTTGCACATCGAGGCCAGCAGAGTCACTAGTAAGTAGCCGATAAATCGAGCCGTCACCTGCGCACCCCAATGTGTTGCTGCCCAGGCAACCAACATTAGACCTACTGTGATCACCGCGGAAATGTAGAGTTTCGCTGGGAGAGGCAGCGTGGGTGGCTGGCCCTCCGTCCCGTCGGGACGGCCCTCGGGGTGTGGCTGGACCAACAATCCATAGTAGAAATGAATCAAGTAGAGGGGCGGCAGGAGGATCAGCCAGGAGGCAGGCTCCGTAGGACGGTCCGATAGCGGTAGCAGGCCCACGACGGCAGCCCCCATGAGATAATAGGGGAACGACCACAGATACCAGTGCTGACATACTTCCTTCAGGGGCCTGCCCTGTAAGAGGGAAAGAACGCCGGACACAAGGACCGTGTTGGTAACGAAAAACACGCAGGCTACGAGGGCCAGAACGGCGGGTTGATGCTCAGCCAATCCCCGCCCAGACAATCCGTGGACAACCAGGAAGCAGAGGCCAATGCTGAGAATCAGATTGGCCATATTGAACAGGACCTGGACAATTGTAGGTCGCTGCTTGGCATTCAATGTCGTTTGCACCAAGGCGGCGGCACAGCCGATGACGAGAGTCTCGGGAAGCGTGAAGTGGACAATGCCAATCAAAATGAATATGAAGCTGACCGAGTAGGTACCGGCAATTCCGGGCAACCTGATTTTGAGCATCGAGGCCAGCATGGCCAACGCAAGGTACAGGAGAAAGCGCCGTGGATGGGGCGAGGTCCAGTGTAGCAAGGCGGGCACCAAAACGATGGCTCCGGCCCCAATCACCCCACTTACATATGCCTTGAGTTTTGTAGACATCTTGATCCTCTGGACTCTTGCTTCGGCGAGGGCCGGGCCTCTCGAGGCTGTGGTTTCATCGCCGGTTTTCAGCGTTCATCAATCTACAGAGATTCCAGGACAAGACCCGCCCTGCGGGGCGAGAGGTCCTCAAGTGTAGATTTGGTGGCAGACCCGACAGCGCCAGATGGTCAAGAAGTAACCGTCTCCCCACCGGCTCTTCATTTCCACCATCCGCGGTAGCATCGCATTCCCGCAGCAGACTTGAACCTGGCCCAAGCCCGTACTTTCCTCTTTGGAAAGAATTGTCTTCGACGCTGAGTGGCTAACACTTGGCTCCGCGATTCCTTTTGCATCTGAAGCGACCATGTTTCCTCCAACACTTTGTTCCGAGTGTCCTACTTCTCTCCAAGAGCGGCCACCAAGCTGTCCGCGCTCATGGTGCTGGTTCCCCAGACGACGCTAGTGCCCCAGACCACGCTCGTGCCCCAGACGACGCTAGTGCCCCAGACAACGCTCGTGCCCCCGACAACGCTCGTGCCCCAAACCACACTGGTTCCGGACAATACTGAGGTACTCCCGACAGCGCTCGTGCCCCAGACCACGCTCGTGCCCCAGACCACGCTCGTGCCCCAGACCACGCTCGTGCCCCACACGGCGGAGGGATCCGTCACTAAAGACACGTTATTCGTCGCCGAGTTGTAAGCGACGGTTGGCGATAGGGCCGTTCCCGTGGGCACCTCCGTACTGGCCAGCGCTGCGCCGATATCCAGGTAGCCGGCGCCGACCGTGAAGATATCGTAATAGCTTGTGAAGGTCTGGCCCGTCATCGGGTCGGTGGCTTTACTGCTCGTGGGGAAAGTCTTAGAAGCAGTCAACATCAGAGTGGCTTTGACCTGATCGGGCGTCAAGGCGGGGTTTTGTTGAAGCAGCAAGGCCGCCGCACCGCTCACGACGGGCGTAGCCATGCTGGTCCCGCTCAGCGTGTAGTACACGCTAGAAGGTGAGCCGTCACCCGCCGAGTTGTAATAGGTATTCGGCGTCAGCGTCGTGGGTTCAGTCGTGGGGAGTGTGTCAGTGCTGTTGGCCAACAGAGAAACCGTCAGGTTGCCAGGCGCCACGATGTCCGGCTTGACGACAAGATCGAGCATGCTTGGACCCTTCGAGCTATAGCTTGCGATCATGTCATCTTTCCGGTCGGGCGTTCCCTCATTTTTCATGGCGCCCACCGTGATCACATAGGGATCATTGCCGGGCGCAGTGATGGTCCCGTAGCCGTTTTCGCCGAAGGAGTTATCCCGACCGTCGTTGCCGGCGGCAACCACCACCACAATGCCTGCCTGCCATGCAGCTTCCACGGCCTGGCACATCGGGTCCTGGGTATAACTTTCCATCACCGGGCGCCCCACCGAAAGATTGATCACCCGAATGTTGTACTTACTGGCCAGGGCAATGGCTTGATCGATAGCGGCGATCACGGTGCTGTCGCTTGCTGAACCATTTTCGTCAAGCACCCGCAGATTAATCAGGTTGGCGTTCGGGGCGATGCCCTGCAACGTGCGCGTGCAGGTGGTGCAGATGGAATCGGCGCCGTTCCCAGCTACAATGCCCGCGACGTGCGTACCGTGTCCATAAAAGTCATCCGTGCCTGTGCCCACAAAATCCTGGCTGTAGACGACGCGGCTGACCCCTTTGATCGCCAGATCGTTGACCTCGGTGATCCCACTATCAATAATCGCTACGCCGATCCCCGTACCATCGAGGCCTAGTTGCCAAGCTACAGGGGCGTTCACCGTGGCGGCAGTCACATCCAGCTTGCCGTGCACTTTACGGTCTGGGGTGATGAAGGTAACTTCCGGGTCTTTGGCGAGTTGTGCTAATGATCTGGCCGGCACCGTGTAGAACCCGCTCCTGACCCTTCCATACCGCCTTCTCAGCACCCCACCCTGGTCGCGCACTTTTTGGTGATGGACCTCAGTCGGGACATGCTTGTACTGGATAATGACATCCACGTACGAATTGGGGTCAATCCCATCGAGATCACGCCCGAGCTTCCTCTGGTTCCCATACGCCCAGCCTGTGGCTGTGAGCAGAACGACCAATCCGATGGTCAGTTTTGTTTTCATTGTCATATCTCCGTCTTATTTCCTGCCAGTTACTTCTAATTCTCGCCGTAAATGGTCACATCGACGCTGTCTGTTAATGAAGTCGTGCTCGTGCCCCACACTGCGGCTGTTCCCCAGACAGCGGCGAAGCCTTCCGTAGTGCTCGTCCCCCAGACGGCTGCCGTGCCCCACACTGCCGCGGTCCCGTTCAATAATGCGGAGGTGCCCCAAACCGCGGCATTGCTCCAAACCTCACTCGTTCCCCATACTGCCGCTGCACCATCCACAATGAAGACTTGACCCGTGGTGGGGTCATAAACCGCGGTAGGCGACAGCGCGGTCCCCGTGGCCAGATCTGAATTTGCCAGCGCCGCCTGGATATCCAAGTAGCCGGCGCCGACCGTAAAGATGTCATAGTAACTCGTATAGACAATTCCCGTCGTCGGGTCCGTGGCTTGGCTGGAGGGAGGAAATGTTTTGTAAGCCGTGCGCATCAAACGGGCTTTCAATTGGTCAGGCGTCAGGCTCGGTTGTGCCTGGAGGAGCAGAGCCGCGGCTCCACTGACCACTGCCGCCGCCATGCTGGTCCCGCTCAACCTGTAATAGTCGGTGGAATGGTTAGGGTCTGCCGACTTGTAGTAGGACTTGGGGATCAGGGTCTGGGGATAGGTCGCGGGGAGCGTGTCGCTTATGCTGGCCAGCAGAGAAACCACCAGGTTGCCGGGCGCCACGAGGTCAGGTTTGACCACGTGGTCGATCGCCGTGGGCCCTTTGGAGCTGTAACTGGCGATGCGGTCGTCATAACGGGCAGGCGTGCCCATGGTCTTCATAGCGCCCACCGTGATCACAAGAGGATCGTTGCCGGGCGCCTCGATGGTCCCGTACCCGTCGTTGCCTAGGGAGTTAACGCGGCCATCGTTGCCGGCGGCCACCACCACGACAATGCCTGCCTTCCAGGCAGCTTCCACGGCCTGGCACAGCGGGTCCAGGGTATAGCTCTCATACACGGGCCGTCCCAACGAGAGATTAATGATGCGGATGTTGTAGAACCTCTTAAGTAGGATGGCTAGGTCAATGGCAGAGATTACGGCGCTGTCAGTACCGTTGCCGTTCTGGTCCAGCACGCGCAGATTAATCAGGTTGGCGTCCGGGGCCATGCCCTTAAGAGTGCGAGTGCATGCCCCGCAGGTCGACATCTTACCGTTCCCCGCCACAATGCCCGCGACATGCGTACCGTGCCCATAGAGGTCACCTGTCCCGCCGCCAACCAAATCCAGGCTGAAGACGACACGACTGGCCCCGCCATTCTTCAGGTCTTGGGGGGTCGAGATCCCGCTATCGATAATGGCGACGCCGATGCCCGCGCCATCCAAGTTTGCGACCCAGGCTGCCGAGGCATTCACGGCGTCCGCCGTGAGATCCAACTTACCGCGTAAGTAGCGGTCTGGCGAGATGTAGACCACGTCGGGATCGTCCGCAAGCTCTTTCACTGCCCCGGGCGGTAATGAGAATAGCGCACCGTTTATAAGGTGGAGCTCTGCTTTCAGGTTCCCGCCCCTCGCGCGCACCTTTTCGTACTGCGTGTCGGTTGGGACCTGGTTAAACTGGACAATCACATCGATAGGACTCTCGGAACGGGGACCCTGCAATTCAGGCGAAACCTTGTGCGTGGGTCCCCGCGGTTGGGCGGAGCCACTGACCACTGCATAAAACAGAAACACACATGTGAAAAGGGTGCGTAACCAACCACCCCGTCTGGGGCCCAGGGACAATAAGGTAGGCATCTTTGTTCCCTCGCTAACCCAAGTAAGGCTCGAAACACTGGAACAGAAGCAGTCAAGGTGCCAAGTGGTTGTCATTCGTAAATCATGTGGTTTCAAGTCGTTAGGGCGAATGGCCAAGCTCAGGCTGGGAGCCAAGTTGTCTCCTCCATGGGACAGCAGGGGTCAGTTTATGAGGATATCCTCATGAAAACTTGTGGGTTGCACAAAGTGGACGCTAGCGTGCCAACTTGTCTTCCGATCAGAAGCTTGGTGTGAGTGGGGAAAAGAAGGGGTCTGGTTGACCTGTTGACGGAAAAACAAACAAGGGAGGAATTGGTTCTGATAACGGGAGGTATCCGCCGCCCGCCTAAAACCCTTTTCATTCAGGCAGCCTTGCAAGGCGCGTCTTCAATTTCGTAACGCTTTAGTTTCCTGCTGAGCGTTCTTTTGGAGATGCCGAGCATCGCGGCTGCAAGCTGAGAACTTCCACCGGTCTTCGCCAGAGCCTGGATGATCATCTCCTGCTCCATTTCCTTCAACCGTGTTGGCGTCGCACAACTGGGAGCACCTACCTGAGCATTGACCTCTGATGGCAGATCGGCCAATGTTATTTCCGGACCCCCGGCGAGGACACCTGCCGCCACCACTACGTTTCTCAACTCGCGGACATTTCCAGGCCACGAGTACCGCTGCAAGGCCTCTAAGGCCTGGGTCGAAAACGTGGAGGCAGGAGCAGCCTCTCGCAGGAAAAGCTCGGCGAGGGGTCGAATGTCCTCAGGCCGCTCGCGTAGGGGAGGAACCTTGAGATGGATCTGGCTCAGGCGATAGTAGAGTTCGCGCCGAAAGGCGCCTTGTCGCATCACCTCTCCCAAATCCCGACATGTGGCGGCGATAACGCGGACGTCCACCCACACTTTGCGCACTCCGCCCAGCCGATAGTGGGGTGTCCCGTCCAATACCCGGAGAAGCTTGACCTGCGTCCTGGGTTCCAACTCCGCGATCTCGTCCAGAAACAACGTGCCGGTGTGGGCAAGTTCGAACAGGCCCTGCTTGGTGGACTCGGCCCCGCTAAAAGCGCCCTTCTCGTATCCGAACAACTCGCTTTCCACCAAGTGCTCCGGCAGGGCGCCCGAGTTGATATCGATCCAGGGATTGTTGCAGCGTAACGAATACTGATGAAGGGCGCGGGCGACCAACTCTTTGCCGCTACCACTTTCCCCGGTGATCAGAACCGCAGCATTGCTGCGCGCGACCTGCTGCACCGTCCGCACTAACTCCCGCATGGACGCGCTGGCAAATACAAAGGGTTTGCCAGGGACTGATTCGGCGTGCGATAGAAGAGCTAGACTTGTCATATTATCTATGGACGGAGAGTACGCCATCAGCTCGCGTTCGATCAAGATCACCGTCGTCCTAGTACTTAGGTAACAAACCGGGTAACATTATGTCTTCAGGAGATTTGCGGCTTCCAGAACCATTCAGCCAACGTAGCCTCGCCCCGCGGAGGTCAGTCTGTCGCACCGCGGCGCACTTCTTCTGGATGAGTTGCCGGAGTTCCAACGCCATGTTTGGCCCCGCACTCCTTCATTTCTTCCTAAGCATGCTTGCCACCCTGCGCTGCAACCAATGACGACTGCCCTGATCTTCGCAAATGAGCAGACCCAAAAACTCATTATTAACTTCCTGCGACCGGGCGCCGAGCAGGCCGGATCGGGTCGGGGTGATGTGGTGATTGGTGTCAGTTGTAAGCACCTGTAACATGGCACGGGGCTGGCCCCAGGTGTGGAGAATGCTGAGGATGCCGATCTGGGCACCCAGGGTGGACCTGAAGTGGATGCGTATTCGCTACGAGAGAGATCTTAACAACTGGTAGGGTCTCATTTAGCCCCTTGCGTTCATTCCCGGCAGCGTCTCAACCGGGTGGAACTATGGCTTCCACGGGGGGCAATTCCAGCCGCTGATGGATTGCGTAAAGGACAAGTTCCAACCGGTCGGACACCCCGACCTTATCGAAGATGGCGCGAAGATGGTTCTTTACGGTCTGCTCGGAGATGGAGAGGTGCGTGCTGATTTCCCGGTTACGCCAACCCAGCATTAAGTAGCTGATGACAGTCTTCTCCCGACGGGTCAACATATCAACAGGGCGGATGGGGGTTTCGGGGCACGCCTCGAGAAGTTTAGCCATGGTGGAAACGTGCCGCTTGGGGATCCACGTTTCCCCTTCGGTAACGCGCCGGGCGCACTTGACGAAGAGTTGCGGGTCAACCGTCTTGAGAATCACTCCGGCTGCGCCATTGCGTACATGGCGCATCGATGATTCGTCGGATGAAGAGGAAGCGGTGACGACGACCTTACATTCAGGAGCCACCGCGCGCACTGCGGAGATCAGGTTGCTACCGCCCTCCGCGAGGATTTCTTCCTGGATGAAAATCAAATGAGGCCGAAAGGTTTCCGCCCCCCTCAAAACCTCGGCTGGATTCTCAGCTTCAGCCATGACACGGAGATCATCCTCCACGGCGAAAAGCTTCTTGAGGCCAAGCCTGAAAATGCCCTCCCGGTCAGCCACGAGAACGCGTATTTTCCCCTTTGAAACCCGCGCTGTTCCCATTCGTTGATCCCGCATCAATCGCTCTGGGTGAGTTCCTGCCAGAGCCCTCTCCCGTGAATGATAACTGCGATCACAACCTACAGGGAATGTCTTTTGTGAGATACCTCGGGGCGGTCGGGGAGGCTAATCAGTTGCTCTCGAGGGGGCGCTTGCCCCAGACCCAGGCCGAGGCATGGGACGTAATTCATACTCATCAATGACTGCACCCAGTCCCTGAACCTGCCCGCGCTGGTTCCATCTCACGACTCGTCCCTGACACAAAAGCTCCATTGGAACTTGGGTTACCTCACGAGGAAGCGTCACCCTGATGGCAACGGAAGTCGCCCGGTGCAGGCGGAGAGGAATTTCGATGAATATTCCACTGCCGCTGATGTTGCCGGTTTTCCCCATCGCTTGCTTCAGGCTCCCGGCGCGACTCTTCCACCGGATTTCAACCGGAAGTTCCAGCGGAATCCGTTGGCCTGTGCGAGGTTGCTTCATGCTTATCACGATTCCAAGGACGGGTCTACGTAAGAAGCTTAGCGCGTTTCCATCCGCCTCGCAAGTGCTGGCGAGGGTAACTCATGGACTTTCTACCTCCGCGGGCGGGAAACCTCCATGACCCGAGGAGAAGGCCCGTTGAAGTATCGTCGGGATAACCGCAACGTGGGCCTGGGTCACGAACATGCAGCGCTCATGAAGAAACCGACGCCGCGACCTGGACAAGCGGTCAATCTACACGCGACGCCACGCGGAGGCAATAGTGAACGGAGCGGGAGAGCGCTGGCGGGCATGAATTGCTGTGGACCACAGACCGTGGAGGTCCGCGCTTGCTGCGCCACTCGGGACAAGGGGCTGGGATTCTTGGGCCAAATCGAGAACGGGGAACCGCTTCCGGCTCCCCGTCTCAGGTGTTCGTCGTGAATGCCGTGGCAGCGTCCGCGGGACGTTGCCAACGGTGCGCACCGCAAGAGCGGTGTGGTCATTCGACCTTCGTATGCATTCCAGGTGGAGTCAGTCATACCTCCTTTCCCGTAAGCACACTTCCTTCATACTCCTGTGCGCGACCAATTGCAACACTCTAAAGTACTGGTCCCCTGGGGGGCGATTGCGCGAAGGCCGTTTGCCATCTTGACACATGTGTTGCGGCCGGAAGACCGGGCTTCATTGACTTGCGTTCCTTGGGGAAAGTGGGCCTCAATGCAGGCTATTTCTTCTTGGGAGGTACCACCGCTTCTTTGAACGCCTTCGCCAGGCG
>Ga0181533_1003117_pt1 | contig 18362 bp, 18 predicted proteins | sample PEATcosm2014_Bin_45_FD_119772 | JGI IMG/M metagenome (GOLD analysis project Ga0181533, IMG submission 119772) | Peatland microbial communities from MTU Mesocosm Facility, Houghton, MI, USA - PEATcosm2014_Bin11_60_metaG | ecosystem: Environmental > Terrestrial > Soil > Wetlands > Peat | place... | reverse complement strand
TTTAATCTCTGTGCACTCTCTAGCTAACGTTCAGTTTTGTCTCTTTTCCTGAAGGCCTTGAGAGCACAGAGAAAAACTCTGTGTTCTCTGTGGTTCGGTGTTTTAGGTGGTGGATTCTGGTCGCCCCTGATTCACATCAAACCAGGACACAGATAACTCATGGATTTAAAAAGATATAATATTAGATATTACTTTCATCTCTTCGAAAGGAGTTTGCAATGCAAAGTTAAAGTCGGCAGAATTAAAAAGACAGGTTAGCAGGCTTCACCATAAGCTTAATGATGCAACACGATTAAGCTGATAATCCGGGGAGTAACGCTGATATCATAATGCTGCTTGTTGCTTCCGCTCCAGCTTTAATTTGAACGGCAATAACACCGCCTCCCGCACGATATGGCCGCTCATCTTCGACCCTCCGCCTCCGCGCTCATAGAATATTATGGGTATCTCAGCTACATTGAGCCCCGTTTTATAGCCGCGATACACCATCTCAATCTGAAAGGCGTAGCCGTTTGATTTTATCCTTTCAAGGCGAATAGCTGCCAGGGCTTTGCTTGTATAACACCTATACCCGCTTGTCAAATCGGTAAATTGTTTTATACCCAGCAGAGTGGAAGCATACCAGTTGCCGAATTTTGACATCAGCAGCCTGTGGAAGTCCCAGCCTACAACACTGATAGTATGATTGAGATACCGGGAGCCGACTACAATGTCATATCCTTCCCTTATCTTTTCGACAAAGGAAGGAAGGGAGGCTGGATTGTGAGAATTGTCGGCATCCATCTCAAAAAACAATTCATATCTTCTTTGGAGCCCCCACTGAAATCCGCTGATATAAGCGGTGCCAAGTCCCAGTTTTGAGGGGCGTTCGAGCATAAAAACTCTTTTCGTGTCAAAATAACCTTTAACTATGTCCCGTGTCGGGTCAGCTGAATTGTCATCAACAACGAGAATATCGCCATCAATATCTTCCAGGGTTTTTTTCAGGATTTTCCCTACGTTGACGGCTTCATTATATGTTGGAATTACTACCAGTGTTTTCATTTTGTAAGAATCATGCTGAAATTAGAATTTCTGTATTCAATATCTTTTACCTTTATCGCCTTCACTACCAGCTCGCTTCCGAGGCGGGGGAAAAAGTTGCATAAGCCGGACATGAAATATCCCAACCAGGGAATAAATAAAGCAGTACCGTAATAATTCCTGATTTCAAACCCGTTGTTCTCCAATGCCAGCCTTAAGGTCCTTTTCGTAAAATCCCTTACATGCGGGGCCCTGTATCTGGCGGAACGGTAAGGCGGCATATCGAGAAAGAGCATCATCATATAAGATAACGGAGTATTGATATTGGGAGTTGTCAAAACAAGAACCCCTCCCGGCTTGAGTATTCTGTTGACCTCGTATAAGAAGAAATCGGTGTCTACGATATGCTCTATGACCTCAGAGGCTATAACAACATCCATATCGCCATCCTTTACAGGAATGCCGCTGTCCAGATCAGCCTGAAGCGGTATATGGTAATATTCCTTTGCCTCTTCAAGAGCGCTTAATGAAACATCTACTCCTGTCACGGTGTTTTTTATTAAGAATTCTTTGTTTAGAAATTTACCGTTTCCGCAGCCGACATTGAGGACCTTTTTGCCTGCGATGTTCTCTAAAAGTTTATTCAGCTTTTCGAGCCTGATTTTTGCGCTCTCTTTAAATGACTCGATTTTTGCAATTTCATCAGGGTTTATGTTGCCTTCGTACAAGCTTTTTTGAAGATCCGAGTTTTTCATTTTTCGGTTTTACCTGTTTCAGATAACAACTCCTCTACGGCATCCTGAACTTTTGATACAGGCAAATCCCTGAGACATCCAAACTCGTTTTCTGATGTACAGGTTAGAGGCCTGGGAGAATAATAAAAGCATGGAGAGCAATCTAAATCCATCCTCACCACTTTATAGCTAACTCCCCACGGCCTGACATAATAAGGATTTGTCGGACCGAACAGGGCCACAACAGGCGTGAGGGTTGCTGCAGCAAGGTGCATAAGACCTGAATCATTCGCTATGAACAAATCGAGATTTTTGATTGCTGCTGCCACCTCCCGTATCGGTGCTCCGCTTATCATTATAACCCTTTCCCTGTCTGCAACGCTATCCGAGATAAAAGCGTTTGCCTCTTCTTCATCTTTATCTCCAAACAGATAAAAGCTGTATTGGGGCAGGCGGTCAATGAGCTCGACGAAATTCTCCTTGGGCCACCTTTTATTTGAATGGCCTTTAAACGTACTGGTCCCGGCATGGACCCCTATTTTTATCTCACTGCCGGAACCCCCGACCAGTTCCAGTCCCCTGCTGTTTTCCTCAGGTGAGAGGAATATTTCCATCTGCGGAATAACATCCGGCTTAATGCCCAAAAATTCGAGAAGTCTCATGTTTTCTTCAACATTATGAAGTTTCGGATCTTCAATGAACGTTTTGTTTTTTAGAAAATTGAGCTCTCGTTTGTCGACATGCAGGTAGCGGTGGCCGATCCTGGTTTTAGCGCCTATTAAGTAAGCCAGCATATTATATTGTCTTCTATTGGAAGGGTAGAAGTTGATCGAGCAATCGAACTTGCCCCTTAGAGGGAGGGCGAAGCGCAGGGTTTCCAGTGCGCTTTTTTCAAGGAATGGGAAATGGATGAGGGAATCAATATTTGGATTGTTTCTTAAAACTTCATAGGTGCTGCGGAACATGTTCAGATAAGTTATCCGGCAGTCCTTGCATTGCGACTTCAGGACCTTCAGGGCAGGGGTCGTCATCAGCACATCTCCGATACCGTAAAGAGGAAGGACAATGATGTTCATGTTATCTGACAAGGTCACATTCTGTCTTTCCATGTCTGGACCCCCGGGAAATTTAGCACATAGATATGTATATCAGATAGTTATGTGATAAATCAAACTACGCCATATATAAACCGGTCAGCCATGCAATAAAGGCAAGACAGAATACGCAAGCGTAAATTGCCCTTCTCTTGAAGATCCAAAGAACAATAAATCCAATGTATGCCCAAAAAGCCGCAACTGCAACCAGTGACCAGAAAACGGATGGAGAATAATCCTTGTCCATTATCCCCATCTGCTGGTCATACCCCTCCTTGAAATCCTTGACCATGCCATCCTTCACAAGAAGTTGCGCCTTGATAGATGCAATCCTGTCATTCAAGAAGGGGATGTCCTTGCTGCCAGGGACGAGAAAATGGCGGGTCAGGTACCCGGAGGTCCTTATTGTTTCGTAGCATAAGAGGGCCTGTTCATATTCTCTTTCTTTCTCAAACCCGGATGCCAGTCCTATCAAATGGTTTTTGGCTTTTCCTTCCAGAGGACTGAATGGTATATGGGCATGTAGTACCCGCTCGAAATACATGACCGCGTTATTGTAGTTGCCTTTTTTCAAATCTTCGACTCCGTTGGAATAGCTATGCAACTGGTCAAAGGAAAGGCGCAGCAGCAATATGCCGATTATACACAAAGCTATTATGCAGATGCCCTTTATTCTTTTTCTCGAAAATACAATATCGGCCATTGATTGAACCTCGAAATATGGGTTGCGCGTTCAAGATAGGGTCTATTTTTTTCGGTGACATAGACAGTAAAGAGGGGTTGGCTGTAACCGCTCCTCATATCTTTTATCTGGACCTTGACCTTTTCCCCTGTCCTGTGATAAGACCTGTCCGAATAAAGTCTTGCCATGTTTGTCAGGTGGATAGAATAGATCGAACAAAGCTGCCTCGAAAAGAAATCGTCGGTAAAATGCGACAGGCAAACCGAGCAATTAATCAGCTTGTCAGCCTCAAGCTGCCTTTTCCTAAAGAAAGAATCGAAATTTTCACCGCGTTGATTTCTATTTTTTACAAATGCAGCCTGAGGCATGTATAAATAATCTATCGATAACGTGCTGCTTGATAAGTACTTATTGTATGCCCCGGTATCTTTTACAGGGTCGGTGCCGTATAGCCTATACTTTGCAATCATCGGGACCATCTCAGTAAAATTGCTGGAATAAAACATCGGAAAGATGCTGCCGTAGATTTTTTTGTTGCAGCCCTGAAACATCCAGTCTATTTTTTTCTGACTGGGTGACGATATCTGGCATACATCTTCACGGTATCTCCCGACAAGCTTCAGGTACCATCCCTGGTATATGGCATTATCTCCAAATGTCATGATTACACTATCGGAAGGCAATATCGAATAGGTGTCTTTTGCAATCTGATATTGAACGAAATTGGTCCTGAAATTACTGTCCGTTGCCCTTGAAACTATAAAAACCAAGGGGAAAATGGCAAAGATTGCAGGGAGCAGCGTTGAAAGAAGTTTTAGTCTTGCTGCTTTAAGCATCCTTTCGACTTGGTAAAATCCTGTTCCGATAATTACGGCGAAGAAAGAAAGCGCAGGAATGAAATACTGATGGGCCACGATGTAATAGTCAATTTCAGATTTAATTTCTGAACCTAGTGTCAATTTTGCCAGCAGCGGGCCGTACAATAGTAAGCTAACAATCATGAAGATAAATAGCTTCAGGTTTTTTCTGGCCAGCCAGAAAGCGCCTGTAAAAAAAAGGAGCCAATAGAACGAACTGAAATTGGATGTCACAATTGAAAGAAAATTTTTGAAAGATTGCCAGTAAGACGCAATCCCCTGAAAACCATGGGTTGCAACATCTATTGTACCGCTGCCGCCATATATCGCACGGGTGAGCACCTCATGAAATTCAGTGAAGTTGTTTATGTGGACTGCATTAAAGAAATGATGGGAACTGCCCCTGAAAATGAGATAGGCATTTACAAGGAATCCCGATAGAAGCAAGGCAATTGCGATAAGGACTGTTTTTAATTTCGGCGGATGTTCCTTTGCCATAATCCATGCCAGTGCGACCGGGCACAAAATAATTATCCCGGTATGGTGGTTTGCCGTGATAAGCCCGGCAATGAACATGGTCATATATAAAAGTTGTTCGTTACGACGCTGAATGCTAATTTGATCCTGGCGCTCGATGCTCGACACTTGCCGCTTGACGCTGATTAGGATTGCCCATAGTGAAAAAAGGAGCAGTATTAAAAAAAGATTCAGCGGATAGAACTTGACAACCACAGACTGGGTAAAATATGAATAAGAAACAAGCAGCGATGTTACTGAAAAGAGTGCGGCTGAATTACTTGTGGTTAATCGGAGTACGAGCCAATAAATTAGCGTCAAAGACAAGGAACTGAACAGCGCCGAAACAATAGCAATCCGAAAAGCAATATTGCCAAGAGGCAAAAAGGTAAAAGTTTTGCCTATCATCAAATACAATGGATAGCTTGACGGGTGTGCTGTTCCGAGGAACCAGGCTGCAGTCGCTAATTCACCTCCGTCTCCGGTGTTTACATCCGGTGTAAGGAAACAGATGAAGATTGCGAAAGACAATAAAAATATCAGATGGTAACGGTTCATAATTTCATTTTGAGGCAAGGAGTTACTTAAAGCCTTGTGCACACATTAACAACAAGGGGCGGCATATGCCGCCCCTTGTTGTTAAATTCTATCACAAGGTAAATTATTTTAAAACCAGTTTAAGTTCCCTGCGTTGTCCTGGTAATAATTTGTTGAGCCAGTTCCCCCGTTAGGATTGGAAACAGTTATTTGATACGATGTGATAGGAGTGTTATTAGTAATGACAAGAGTATTGCCTGCGCTCAATTTGCCTGCCTGTGAGCCAATTGAGAAGGTTCCCCCCGCTGCTGCCTGAGTGGTAGACGTATAACTCTGCGTATCTCCGAAAGTCGCCTCTTCCATCGTTGCGATGTTCCTCCCATCAGACTGCATGCTGGCCCGTATACCCCTCTGCCTGTATTGTGCAAACTGAGGGATTGCTATTGCTGCCAGGATGGCTATAATAGCGATAACGATGAGGAGTTCGACAAGGGTAAAGCCTCTTTCGTCCCTTGTTCTCATTTTCTGAATAGCCTTTAACATATGATACCTCCTAACTTAAACTCACCCGCCAACGGCGGATGTGATGTGTTCATTATGCTGACAACATTCTTTGTTATCAAGCTATTATAATAAAGCATCTTTCATGCCATGACAGGCTAAACCGTTACGACTTGTTTTTTCTAACTATTTTATTGAGACGGGAGATATGGCGAGAGCAGTAACTGACAAATTATGTCAGTCACTGCTTAATTTTGACACCTTCTTTAATGATTTTACCTTTTAACCGGTGACTTTCAAGCTGGACAATGTCAATATCTCTTCCCGTATAATCTGAAAGAAGCCTCATTGCTTTGAAGAAATCATTGTTTTTAAGACCGGAGAAGGCAATATCAATATCAGAGTCCTCTGAAAAATACGGGGTTAAAACAGAGCCAAAGAGATAAACCTCCTTGAAATGAAGAGTTTTTTCAAGCTCTGAAACCGCTTCCTGTATTTTTACAATGATATCTTTCCTTAGGACTTCGCGTTGCAGTTTTTTCTTTTTCCTGTAATTAGCGAGCATGGACACTGTTGTCATCAATTTCATCATTTAGCTTTTGAAGGAACCGTTCAATCTCGCGTTTATAGAGACCTCTAAGCATATCGGCACTTTTAATGACCGGCTTCAGTTTCTCATATTGTAAATCATAGGCATATGCATGCCTGAAGATGTGCCTGAACATTCTTAATTCATCGAGAAGTCTGAATGATTCCTCCGACAAGAGCGCAGGTCTCACGTCTTCTATTGTGAATGACATTCTTTTAAGCAGTTCCTTGTGGTAACGGGCAATATCCTCGACACTATTTTCAAAATGGCGGGCAACTATTTTAAACAGGTCTTCAAAAGCACAATAAAGGTTATGGAGTTTGTATCCCAGGCTTTCCAGATTCGCTATGTTCTTTACTGCCCCTTTTTTACGTTCACTTATGGCGGAGTATATCTTATCAATTTCTTTTATCTGAGCGCCCACCTCAGCTCTCAGAAGATTGAATTCAATTTTTTCCATTTTGCCCTCCAATTGCATACTTAATAGGCAATAGGTCACAGGATAAATCATCAAGAACCCATCACCCATGACCTATTTTATCAATTTTACCATTTATTTTAATGATTTAGAAATATTGCAATAGTTCACCCCCACCCTAACCCTCCCCCATCAAGGGGGAGGGAAGTCTTACCCCCCTCTCCCGGAGGAAGACAGGGATCCACGGGAAAGCACTGATTTCAAGGGGAAGTGGTAGGATAGGGTATAGGGGGTGCTGAACTATTACGAAATATTGACAAAAAATGTCACCCGCCCTACACTAATTACCATAATGTATGCCTCATCTTTTTTCAATTATTACCGCATAGGACGTTTCATTTTTGCACTGGCTCTGCTGATAGGTTTTCAGATAGCCGGTATGCCCTACGCGGTCCCGAGTCTGAGAAACATCCTGGTCATTTATATTTTTATCGTACTGCTGCGCCTTGTTGTCGCCACCGAAGAAATAAACTATTTCGACTTTTTGCTTGATATCGTCTTTATATCCGCAATGGTATACATAAGTTTTGGAATTTATTCATATCTGACCTTCATTTATCTATTCCCGATATTTTTCTCCTCAGTCCTGATAAAGACAAAGAAAATCTTTTTGTTCCCAATTATTTCTGCCGTTCTATACGGGACGGTTTATTACAGTTACGGCTTCCTGTTTGAACGGGAGGGGATGCTTAATGTTTCATTGCACCTTCTTGCCTTTTCTCTTATAGCTCTCGCAGGCGATAACCTGAAAACGAGGATGGAACAGCAGGAACATTACATCAGGCGGCTTGAAGAAGAAAAGATAAAAATGCAGGGGTTTGAGCGGCTTTACAGGGTAAGCGCAGACCTTGCGCACGAACTGAGGAACCCTTTGGCCTCCATATCGGCTGCAGTGCAATTCATGAATGAGGGCAGGATTGACAGAGAATTTGTCGAAATACTCGTGACCGAGACGAAACGACTGACGAGTCTCGTTAATGATTTCCTCTTGTTTTCGAGGCCGGCAGATGCCTCAAAAGAAGACTTCGACCTTTCTGCGATGCTTAAGATGCTGGTCGAAGACCAGGGGAACGACAAAAAAATAATTTTAACTACTGCGGCGAATACGATAATTATGGCCAACAGGACCTTTCTTGAAATAGCTGTTAATAATATTATCAAAAACGCGGTCGAGGCAGCACGGAGCACCGTTAAAGTGGCGCTCGGAAAGAACCGGAGGGATATAAGTATAAACATAGAAGATGACGGTCCCGGCATTAGTGAGGAGGCTCGGGACAAGATTTTTGAACCCTTTTTTACGACAAAAACAAACGGCACAGGTCTGGGACTCGCAATCGCCTATAGAATAATAACGAGCTTTGGCGGAACTGTGCTGGTCGATTCTTCTCCGCTTGGCGGAGCAAAATTTTCGATTATTTTTCCGGTAAAAGTCTAAAAACAGGCAAAAGGCTAAAGGCTAAAGGTTTAATAAAAGCACAAAATAATATTAAAAGTCCGTATTTTTTTGGTCTTTAACCTTTAGCCCTTGGTCTTTTGCCTGTTGTAAAGGTGGCATATGCGCGCACTTATAATCGATGATGAAGTAAATATCAGAAAGTCGTTAACATTCCTTCTTGCCGAAACCGGCTTCGAAACATATCAGGGGTCAGGGTTGACTGAAGCAGGGCCGCTGATCGCACAGCATTACTTTGATCTCGCCATTATTGACCTCCGGCTTGGGGACGGGTCAGGCATCGACTTGCTTAAGGAGTTGAAGGACATCAGTCCCGATACCGTCGTTCTTATAATAACGGCCTTTGCATCAACGGAAACAGCAATAAACGCCATGAAACTTGGGGCCTATGATTATGTCACTAAACCTTTCAATATTGATGAGATCCGGGTTGTTTTAAAAAACATAAAAGAAAAGATATTTTTGCAGACAAAGGTGAAAGAGCTTCAGCAATATGCGGATGTTTACCAGAGTATTGTAGGCAAATCTTTAGCAATGCAAAAAGTCTTTGCCATAATAGACAAGATAGCGCCCTTTGACACAAATGTACTTATAACCGGTGAGAGCGGCACAGGCAAAGAGCTTGTGGCAAAGGCGATCCACAACAAGAGTAACAGGAACGATAAGCCGTTTATTGCTATTAACTGCGCAAGCCTGCCTGCCGAACTTCTCGAAAGCGAACTGTTCGGGTATACAAAAGGGGCGTTCACCGGCGCCTACATATCCAAACGAGGGCTCATTGCAGAGGCAGACGGCGGCACTCTCCTGCTGGACGAAATCGGAGAGATGCCGCTGTTGCTGCAGTCAAAATTGCTCCGGTTTCTTGAGGACAAAAAAATGCGGCCGCTGGGCAGCGCCAATGAAATAGAGGTGGATGTGCGGGTAATTTCCTCCACCAATAAGAACCTGACTGAGCTCTCGGAAAAGAACGAGTTCAGGGAGGACCTCTATTATCGCCTCTCGACATTCGAGATACGGCTTCCCTCTTTGAAGGAAAGGAAGGAGGACATTCCCATTCTCATCGATTATTTTACCAAGGCGCTGTCTAAGAAGTTCCAGAAGAACATTGTCAAAATTGATCCCGCATTTGTGGATTACATGTTGCAGCATGAACTGAGGGGCAATGTAAGGGAACTGAAGAACATGATTGAAAGGGAAATTATTCTTTCCGAAGACGGTCACCTTAAATGCACATCCTGCAGTGCACCCGCGGTCAGGGGCAACACCATAGCTGATCTGCCGGATGCTGGGGTAAACATCAATGAATATTTGGACGCTTTGGAAAAAAGCTTCCTTGAAAAAGCGCTTGAAAAAACGGGCGGAGTAAAGACTAAAGCAGCTGAACTCCTTGGCCTGTCTTTCAGAGAATTCCGCTACAGGCTGTCGAAACATAACAAACCGTAAAAGACCGTGAAACGTGAGACGTGAAACGTAAAAAAGCCGTGAAACGTGAGACGTGAATCGTGAATCGTAAAAAACCGTGAACCGCAAAAGACCGTGAATCGTGAACCGTGAGACGTGAATCGTGAAAAGAAAAGAATAAAACGAAAGAGACAGCCCCAAACAGGACCGCGAATCGCGACTCGAAAAGTAAACGGCTTTTAAAAAAGTCCTTTTCTTTTTTTACGGTTAACGGTTCACGGTTAACGGTCTTTTACGTTTCACGATTCACGTTTCACTGCTTTTTACGATTCACGATTCACGATTCACGGTTCACGTTTCACGGTCTTTTACTGTCCAATTGCCTCGCCCATCTTGAATATGGGCAAGTAAAGCGCCACAACAATGTAGCCTATCGTGATGCCTAAAAAAATCATCAGCATAGGTTCCAGCATGGTGGTAAGGTTGGTAACGGCATTGTCCACTTCATCATCATAGAAATCGGAGATTTTGATAAGCATCTGGTCGAGTGAGCCGGTTGCTTCGCCGACGCTTATCATCTGGCAGACCATCGGAGGGAAAACCGGAGAGTTGGCAAGGGGCTCGGAAACTGTTTTGCCTGAGGCGACCTCGCTCTTGACCCGCATAACGATTTCTTCTACGACCTTGTTTCCCGATGATTTGGCGCATATCTCGAGACCGTCCAGTATTGGAACACCGCTGTTTAAGAGCGTGCCAAGTGTCCTTGTAAACCTGGCGACAGCCACCTTTTTTAACAAATTGCCGAAGATGGGAAGCTTCAGCATGATCTCGTCCGTTTTTTTATGGCCTGCTTCGGTTTTTCTCCATCGTTTAAGCAGGAAGATTGAAGAAAAAAGCCCGCCGAACAAGCCGACTCCCCCAACACCGCCCAGAAAGTGGCTCAGCCAGATAACGCTCCTCGTAGGGGCCGGGAGCTTGGCGCCCATATCGCCAAAAATTTTAGCGAAAATGGGGATAACAAATATCATTATTATGGCGATTACCAGTACGGCGACCGACATGACAATAATAGGGTAGATCATTGCGCCTTTCACTTTTTTCTTCAGCTTCATATTTTTTTCGATATACCCCGCGAGCCTCAGGAGGACTCCATCCAGAACACCTCCCGCCTCTCCGGCTGCAACAAGGTTTACATAGAGGTCGTCAAAAAGTTTCTTATGTTTTTTCAGGGCATCGGCAAGGTTTGAGCCGGTTTCGACATCGCTTTTAATCTGGCCTATGACCTCTCCCATTGATCTGTTCTCAATCTGCTTTGCCAGTATGTCGAGGCCCTGGACAATGGGAATGCCTGCGGTGAACATGGTCGAAAATTGCCTGGTAAAGATGACAAGGTCCTTCTCGGTTATTTTCTGTTTTTTTGGGCCGAAGAGTTTAACCCCGGCTTTTTTCTCAGAAATAGAAGTCGGCGTTATCCCCTGTTTTCTCAGGATAGAGATTAGTTCATCCTTGCTGCCGGCAGACAGCTCACCGGTTTTTATAACGCCTGAAGATGTCTTTCCAGCCCACACAAACATTGTTGCCATTTAACGCTCCCTTCATAAACAACGTGATTAAAGAATGCGCTTAAATAATAATGTAAAACGTGATTAAAGAATGTGACATATCTCACATTTTTTTTACTTACGAGAAAATTATGGAACAAAAAGATGGCAAAAGCAAGATAAAAATCGGGAAGGTGTGAGTAGTGAGTAGTAAGTAGTGAACAGTAAACCAGCAAACAGAGGGAACAACAAGAAAGATCTACTCACTACTCACTACTTGCTTGAAAGACATCAAAGTTATTGTGCCTTCTCTCCGGAGTTTCTTCTCTTGCTCCAGTGTTTTTTTACTTTAGCATAGAGTGCGTCCAGCTTCTGTTGCTGCTCTGCTGAAAGTCTTGTCTTCATGGTGGTAATGCCGTTGTTGATTATTGCTTCCATTTGCGGACGGTATTGGGCACGAAGCTGCTGGAGCTGCAACTGCGTTTCCTCTACGATTTCATCTATCTCATCCTGCTGGTCCCCTGTCAGGTTTAATTCGGCAGTGAGCTTCTGCATGATTACCTTGCGCATGGTCGGCGAGTCCCCATGAAGGATACCGCCGATTCTGTGCTTCATATATAATCCCGTGCCGGCAGAGCCTATGAGGACCCCGGAGATGAATACGGCTGCTATTACCAACCAGGTTTTCCATTTTTTCATAGTAACTCCTTTTAAAATCAGGTTATAGGTAATAGGTTATAGGTGATAGGGACTGAACATTCTATACAATTCATAATCTATATCCCATTACCTATAACCTATAACCTATTACCTGGCATCTGTTTTATAGAAAAAAAAGCTGCGCAAATGTAAATCCAAAGGGATCTTCAAGCATTAAACGTGCTGCCTCAAATTCAGGACCGATATTGTTAATGAACGTGAACAACAGCATAATAAGTGCGCTTATGCTGACCGCCGTTGCTGTTCTCCAAATGGCGGGGACATCCCATATGGTATTCGTATTAGTTCGCAACGGGGTTGCATGAAGACTGAGGACATGGTACATGACCTCTCTTTCCCATTCGGGTTTCACTCGAATTTCGCTGCTTTTCCTGTACGCGGATTTCAATGCCCTTTCGATTTTCTCAACTTTTCCATCATGCAGTTTCATTTGTCGCCCCCTTCCTGCGCTAACAATGAGGATATTATCTTGCGAAGTTTGTTCCGTGAACGGTGGGCCCTCACTTTAACATTGACAACGCTCCACCCCAGCAGACCGGCAGCTTCTTTTACGGACAGTTCTTCCAGGTACAGCAATGTTATTACCATCCTGTCCTCTGCCGTCAACTTATTGAGGGCCCACTGCAACACCTCTTTTGATTCCTTGAGCAGTTCTCCTTTTTCAAAATATTTCTGAGATTGCTCTGATATCACTGTCTCAACCCATTTGCTGTGATCATCCGTCAGAGAGGCCATGGGTAGTTCTTTTGCTTTGTATTGTATTCTCCAATAATCATAACAGTACCTCTCGGCTATCTTGGATATCCAATACTTAAAAGGAGCCTCTGCCCTGTACGACCGCAGCGCCTTAAAAATCCGGATAAAGACTTCATGGGCTGCTTCCTCTATCATTTCCCGAGGTAAATGCTTTGATATAATACGAAATATATATTGATCATACCTTTTTAAAATAACTTCGAATTCATCTGTATTGCCGCTCAAAATGCTTTTGATTATCTCATCGTCGTTCTGATCATCCAATGTGTCCTGCACCCCTAACCATAATGAGAAAGATTGCTGTAATCCCTCTGTGTTAACTGTACAATAACTCATATGATAAATATCAACCTGAGTGCCTGCCTTTATGGCCGCCCGGAGCGGAGGGTATGTTTTTAATCTGACAAAGCCAGTAATAAAACGCGTCTCCTCCCTCCGGGACCAGCCAGGGGGACACCTGTTTTTTTTATACCGTGCCTTTGCTCTTGTTATTTTAGTCGTAGCTCACTAATGAAAGGTTACAAGCAGTAAGTAGTAAGTAGTGAGTAGTGCATAACTGCCTTTATATTTTTTCTACTCACTACTTACTATTTACCACTTACTATTTTTAAGCACGGGAATGACGTCTTGGCGCGCCCTAAAACCCTGAGGCACAACCCCCTTGCTTATCATTTCGGGATTTGATGATATAATAGCTGACAATGGCCCAGGAAGATCTCTCAAAATTGAAGATACAAAAAAATGCTGAAACGCTCCGTCCTGCTGGGCGCAGGGTCCCTCTCGTCCTGATAGCAGCATTGGTTGTGCTTCTAGTATTGTTGTTCCTCTATTTTCAGGGAACTCTTACCCCGGCAATAGAGGTAGAGGCGGTAACAGTGTCAAAGATGTATCCGTCTCAGGCCTTTACGCTTTTAAATGCAAGCGGTTATGTTGTGGCACAACGCAAAGCCGCGGTTGCTGCAAAGGTGACCGGCACTCTGGTATGGCTGGGTGTCCAGGAAGGTAGTGTAGTGAAACAAGGGCAGCTTATCGCACGTCTTGAGAACGGGGACGTTACTGCTCTGAAGAACCAGGCTGTTGCAAATCTGAATGTTGCCCGCTCAAACCTTGAACAAGCCAGGGCGGAATTGAATGATGCAACGATCGAGCTGAACAGAGAGCGGACTCTGCTGTCAAAAGGGTATGTGGCCCAGGCTGACTATGACACTGCTGAAGCGCGATACAAGAAGGCAAAGGCTGCGGTGGAAGGTGCTGAAGCTGCCATCAAGGCTGCTATCGCCGCTCTCAACGGCGCGGACGTTGCTATTGAATACACGCTGATACGAGCGCCATTTAATGCCGTGGTTTTAACAAAAGATGCAGATGTAGGTGATATTGTTACCCCGATAGGAGCTGCCGTGAATGCGAAGGCAGCCGTGGTAACTATTGCGGATATGAGTTCGCTTGAAGTGGAGGCCGATGTGTCGGAATCCAACCTGCAGCAGGTCAAGGTGGGGCAGCCGGCCGTGATTCAGCTCGATGCCTTGCCTGAATCCCGCTTCAGGGGAGAGGTCAGCACTGTTGTCCCTACCGCCGACCGGAGCAAGGCGACCGTACTGGTGAAGGTCCGTTTTATTGACAAGGACAGACGGATATTGCCGGAAATGAGCGCAAAAGTTGCATTTCTCTCCAGGCCGGCGGGACGGGATGAGCAAACGCCTTTCACCGCCCTTAACCCTGCATCCGTTGTAAGCCGTTCTGATCGAAAGGTGGTTTTTCTTATCAGGGGCAACCGGGCGATAGAGACACCGGTAACGACCGGAGCGAAGAGGGGCGATATGCTGGAGGCAACCCGGGGAGTAGAAGCGGGGGACAAAATAGTCGCAAATCCGCCTTCAGGGCTAAAAAACGGCGCCAAGATAAAAGTTGTAGAAAAGTGAATAATGAAAGATGGAACCACAGAGACACAGAGAAAACCAGGCGATAGGCAAGAGGTAAAAAACTGTTTATTGTTTTCTGTTTTCATAGCCTTTACCTATAGCCTATTGCCTATTGCCCATAGCCTGATTTTTCTCTGCTCTCTCTGTGGTTAAGGTTTTTTAATGGGTCTGAAGTCGATTGTTGAAATACAGAATCTGAGCAAATCATACCGTAGAGGGTCCCAGGTAGTGCCTGTACTGAACGACCTTTCATTTGATATCAAAGAAGGGGAGTTCCTGGCTCTTATGGGACCGTCAGGCTCCGGCAAGAGCACTCTGCTCAATCTTATTGCCGGCATTGACAAGGCTGACAGCGGTACTATCAAAGTGGGAGCTATAGATATAACGGCCCTCACCGAAACCCAGCTTGCACGCTGGCGGGCGGACAATGTCGGTTTTATCTTTCAGTTTTACAATCTTATCCCTGTTCTTACTGCCTTCGAGAATGTTGCGTTGCCGCTTCTGTTGACAGGGCTTTCTCGGAGCGAGCGGCGTGAACATGTGGAGGTCGCCCTCTCCATAGTGGGGCTTACGGACAGAATGGACCACTACCCGGGAGAACTCTCCGGCGGCCAGCAGCAGCGTGTCGCCATAGCACGTGCTGTAATAACGGACCCGACCATACTCGTAGCCGATGAGCCGACCGGTGATCTTGACCGTGTTTCCGCCGGAGAGATACTCGATTTGATGGAACGCCTTAATGCCGAGTCGGGCAAGACTATTGTCATGGTAACACATGACCCTCGCGCTGCTGAAAAAGCCCATATAATAAAGCACCTGGAAAAAGGTGAATTACGGCTCTCAAATGAATAACTTATGCATTGATGCGTCTCATAGGCGCCACAAAAAGTCTCTGATTTTTCGGGGACCCCGAAAAATCGTTAGCTTTCTTGGGACGGAACGTAGCTTTGCTACGCCTGCTGTTTTGCTCAATCCGATCAGCCAAACCTGCTTCGAAGCTGAGCGCCTGAATACACAACTTATTCATTCGCAAACCTTTAAATGTTCATACTGAAACTCATTTTCAAGAATGCCTTTCGCCATAAACTCCGGACCTCGCTCACTATCCTGGGCATCACGATTGCCATACTCGCTTTCGGCCTTCTGAGGACAGTTGTGAGCGCCTGGTATGCTGGCGTAGAGCACTCTTCGGCAACCCGCCTTGTCACAAGGAATGCCATATCACTGATCTTTGCGCTTCCCCTTTCGTATGAGGAACAGATTCGCCATGTACAGGGAGTGAAAATCGTTGCACGCGCAAACTGGTTCGGCGGTATTTACATTGACGAGAAACACTTTTTCCCGAATTTTGCTGTCGAGCCTAAAAACTATCTCTCACTGGTCCCCGAGTTTGTGGTCCCCCCTGACCAGCAGAACGCTTTTATCCGGGACCGAAAGTCCGCCCTTGCAGGACGAAAAATTGCGGAGAAATACCACTGGAAGATAGGTGATACAATTACACTGAAGGGTACTATCTTCCCCGGCAACTGGGAATTTGTGCTGCGCGCCATTTATCACGGCAGGGACAAAAGCACTGATGAAACGGAATTCTTGTTCCACTGGGATTATCTCAATGAAGCACTCAAAAAAACAGCGCCGCTCAGAGCAGACCAGGTTGGGTTCTACTTTATCGGAGTGACCAGCCCTGACCTTGCCTCTAAGGTCTCGCAAAAGGTAGATGAAATGTTCAAGAATTCACTTGCAGAAACATTGACCGAAACAGAAAAAGCCTTTCAACTCGGCTTTATCTCCATGTCAGAGGCAATAGTCGTTGCTATCCAGCTCGTGTCCTTTGTGGTAATCATTATAATCATGTCGGTCATGGCTAACACCATGGCTATGACTGCCCGCGAGAGGCTTGGGGAATACGCAGTATTTAAAGCACTCGGGTTCGGCGGCGCGCACCTGGCCGGCCTGATATTTGGAGAATCAATGGTCATAGCTATTATAGGCGGTGCAGCAGGCATTGCCGCCACATTCCCTGTTGCGAAAGCATTCGGCAAGGCAATGGGAGACTATTTCCCGGTGTTCAACGTGGCGACCGCAACTATTTATATGGATATCGCAGCCGCGCTGCTGGTTGGGCTGGTTGCTGCGATTGTGCCGGCCTGGCGTTCCGTTCATATACGTATAGCTGACGGACTTAGGAGTATAGGTTGAATGGGCAGAATCCCTTTCTCATACAGCATCCGCAACCTCTGGACACGAAGGCTTACTACTGTGCTCACGGTGTCAGGCATGGCGCTTGTAGTATTTGTTTTTGCCTCCATCTTGATGCTTGCGGAGGGGCTGAAGAAAACCCTTGTAGATACAGGGTCATATGACAACTGCATAGTCATCAGAAAGGGGTCCAATTCCGAGGTGCAGAGCGGGGTTGACCGCGCCTCGGCTTCCATTATTGAAACGCAGCCCGAAATTGCTATCGGGGTGAACGGGGAGCGTCTGGTTGCCAGGGAACTGGTAGTGCTTATAAACCTTCCTAAACGCGGCAGCAACAAACCGTCCAATGTCGTGATAAGGGGGACAACAGAAAATTCACTTTTGTTGAGGCCGCAGGTAAAACTTGCGGCAGGCCGCATGCCAAGAGCGGGCTCCTCCGAAATTATGGCCGGTCAGAGTATTGCCAGGCGGTTCAAGGGAGGAGGCATTGGCGAAACACTCCATTTCGGCATGCGGGACTGGACTGTTGTTGGCATGTTCGATGCGGGGAACACCGGTTTCAGTTCAGAAATATGGGGAGATGTCGACCAGCTCATGCAGGCCTTTCGCAGGCCTGTCTATTCCTCGGTCATTTTTAAGTTGAGTGATGCTGCGGATTTCGACAAGATCAAGTTGCGCCTTGAGAATGATCCGCGCATGACTATCGAGGTAAAGCGTGAGAAAAACTATTATGAGGAGCAATCAAAGGTCATGGCGAAGTTTCTCAGAGTTCTGGGGCTCTCGCTGACTATCATATTTTCGACCGGGGCGGTAATCGGGGCAATGGTTACCATGTATGCAGCGGTGGCAAACCGCACAAATGAAATCGGCACGTTGAGGGCGCTCGGTTTTCAGAGGCGAAATATCCTCGCCGCTTTTCTCATGGAGTCCCTGCTGCTCGGCCTGCTCGGAGGATGCACAGGGCTGTTTTTCGCTTCTTTTATGCAGCTTATTACGATTTCAACCATGAATTTCCAAACCTTTTCAGAGCTTGCCTTCTCCTTCTCCCTGACAATAAAGATCATTTGTCAGTCCATGTTTTTTTCGCTCATAATGGGTTTCGTGGGGGGTGTGCTGCCGGCTTTCAGGGCTTCACGCATGAACATTGTGGATGCCTTGAGGGCGAGCTGAGAGAGACCTTGCTTATGTGGGACCATGTTTCCCAGAATCCACCACCTAAAACACCGAACCACAGAGAATACAGAGTTTTTCTCTGTGCTCTCAAGGCCTTCAGGAAAAGAGACAAAACTGAACGTTAGCTAGAGAGTGCACAGAGATTAAAGTCATATCTGATGTTATGTCTTCTTAAATCCATGAGTTTCT
>Ga0181533_1003116_pt1 | contig 18372 bp, 24 predicted proteins | sample PEATcosm2014_Bin_45_FD_119772 | JGI IMG/M metagenome (GOLD analysis project Ga0181533, IMG submission 119772) | Peatland microbial communities from MTU Mesocosm Facility, Houghton, MI, USA - PEATcosm2014_Bin11_60_metaG | ecosystem: Environmental > Terrestrial > Soil > Wetlands > Peat | place... | reverse complement strand
TCCAGCTTGGCCCACTGTAAATCCGTCAAATCGCTGGGGTACATGACCACAAACTAACCGCCAAACCCCTGCTCGCATAGTCTTTCGTCGGCTCCTGAACCTAGTTTTTAAACAGGTTCTTAGTCCCGAGTCCCAAGTCCCTGTCGTCCCGTCCCGGTAGTGTCCTAATTTGGATTCGGCGCCTTCGGTTCAACCCTTACCGCACGCTCCTCGTTTTCGCTTTCATCTTCGAGTACCCATTCTCCCCCCCAGCATTCTCGATCCACTTCGTCACTCCCAAACACTTCATAGGCCCATTTTCGCTTGAAACGCAGAAGCCAAGCATCTCCAAATACATCCTTGAAAACAATGGCCCCCATGCACCACAAAATACCCTTTCTTTCCTTGATACTGGCAAGGTCAAAGTACCCAACGTCCTCCCCAGTGGCCGAAAGGGGAGAGATGAAGCATTCACCCTGCACAATTCTGTCGGAAGGGTCGATTACACTTCGAATCTCCATCTGCCGACCATGGTTTTGAAGAATTTCCCTCTTTGGCTCTCCGATGCATCCAATCATCCTGCCGGTGAGGATGAACGCCTCCGTGGGTCCATGCAGTCGGACTCGCCAATGAATCTTTTGAACGAAAAGGTGTTTCGTGGCGGGGTTATAGTCGAACTTCTCAATCTCTATTTCCAGTCGCGCCCTCTCCTTATTCTTGGCCATGTCCAATTGCTCGATAGCCACATTTACGCTCCTTCGGGTTTCTGCCACGGACTCTCCCAAGGTCCTGACCTGGCTCTCCATATGCCCAGCTTGAGTCTCCATCGAGTCAGCCTGACGCTGGATAGCTGTCAGCGTTTCCTCGGTGGTAAGCGCGGCAGTGGCCGCAGACGTTCTAGCATCCTTAGCTTGCTGATCCATGATGGCGACTTGGCGCTTAATCGTGCGCCACATCAGGAGAGTTATCAGGCAGTACGCTACTGTGACGTATACGATGACCCATTCGGGACGTCCAAAGCGTGGAAGAGGTTTTTCCTCGGGCTCGCCGCTATGGTCGGCGGTGGGTGGTTGGCTATTGCTTGGGGGGAGAGGCGGATCAATAACCACATGCGTTGGTGGGGCTGGCTGATTATTGCCGCCGGCTACGTGATTTGTTGCATGGGTACTACGCTGTTGGTTCTCGGCCACGCATGGCCTCCAAAGCAGGAGCCATGTCAGACAAATGAACATCGCCAATCTTTTCAACATAATTCAGTAATTGTACCCCCAAAACCTATTGACACAATTTAATTATTGGGGTACAGTAATTCTAGTGAGGCTTTATGGCGAACCTACTCAACACGGATAAGCAAATCGCGGTTGTCGCTGCCCTTGCCGAGGGTTCCAGCATTCGCGCCATTGAACGCATGACTGGCATTCACCGCGATACGATCATGCGGCTTGGGGTGCGCGTCGGAGAAGGATGCACGGCCCTGATGGATGCCAAGATGCGCGACTTATCTTGCAATCGCCTGGAAATCGACGAAGTGTGGGGATTCGTCGGCAAGAAGGAAAATCGCCTCAAGCCGGGTGACGATCCGCAGTTCGGCAACGTCTGGACGTTCTGCGCCATCGACGCCGAAACCAAGTTGGTTCCGACGTTTCGCGTAGACTCCAATCGCAGCCTCGAAACCACAAAGGCATTCATGCGCGACGTGGCCTCGCGGATGCGCAACCGGATTCAAGTGTCCACCGATAGCCTTGGAGCCTATCGGAACGCTGTAGAGGCGGCATGGGGCGCGGACGTGGACTATGCGCAGATCGTCAAGGTCTTTGGGCACGAGGAACGGGACGAGCATCGCTATGCACCGCCGGAAGTGATCGGGACGGAAAAGACGGTCATTCAGGGCAATCCTGATTACGACCTGATCTCTACCAGCTACGTTGAGCGGCTCAATGCCACTACTCGGCTGCACATGCGGAGACTGACTCGGCTTACGCTGGCGTTCTCAAAGCGGCTTGAAAACTTCCGCGCTGCCGTCGGATTGCATTTCGCCTATTACAACTTCGTGCGCCGTCACAATACGCTTCGCTGCACGCCAGCGATGGCTGCTGGAGTCGAGAACACGTTCTGGAGCGTGGGAGAGTTGCTGGAGGCGATAGCGTGATCTATCCCTCTAATTCCTTTACCTTTTTCTCGGCTTTTTCGTATTGGAGTCGTGCCTCCTCAAACTCTCTAAGAAGTGCTGCAATCCTTTCTCCTTCGAAGTCAGTTTTGCGGAACTCTTCCAATTTGCGGCGCGACTCCACTGGCGAGAAAATTACGAATTCATCCCCTTCAAAATGGATCAACTGGGGATTGGAGTCCAGGAGGTTTGAGAGCCCTCTTAGCGCCTTTGCCAAAGCCGCTATTTTCTCTCGGATGAAAGTAAGGTGTCTACGGGCTTCTAACTCCTCCCGTTTCGCTTTCCCGTAGATAGCGTCTTTGTCTTCTTGGGTCATAATCACAGCATAGCAAATCGCAGAATTGGAGCCACAATGCACGCAGAGAATCAATCCCATGATGATCTTTTCGGTCCTGTCCTTTTCAGTCGCAGGAGCGCGCGGGCCATTAGGAAACAGATTCACACAATCTTCCGAGACTGCCGTCGGGGAATCTGTGTCTGGCTTGGATTCGCGGTGTTGTTTGTCTTGACGATGTTCCCGCCGTGGGTAGTCATTCACCGAGAGGGCGATCTTTTCCCTTCCGAGAACGTTGTGAGCGCGGGCCTAATGCCTACTACGCATCCCCGCATGGATCAGTTGCCGATATGGGTTACACAGAACCTTGAAGTGGTCGCCGACTACAAGAAATTGCTTACCGAGATTGGGATCGGCGAATGCTTCGTGCTTGCGCTGTATTTGACTTGGGGTAAAATTCCAGGCGGTGAAAAGAAGTGAAGAAGGAAATGTCACCACTCGAAGAACTACGAGACGCAATTCATCGACTCCACGGTGTTCGGTCTACCCACGTCCAGAGTGTGCCGGTCACCGAGAAATTCGAGGGCCGGGTGATCTGGGACGGGATCGTGGAAGTCTTTGAATTGCACGGCCATCCTAAAGCCACTCATGCCTATGCCTGGAGCCACGACACCGACGATCCGAAGCAACCGAAACGCAGTGTTGCGGTCTTGAAAATCCCGCCAGCCGTATCACCCGAAACCGCTGTGCGCGTTGCCATCATGCAGGAGTTGAAAAATGCCGAAGCAGCCGAAGCCTAAGAAACCTGGAAGGCCAAAACTACCCAAGGGAAATGCGAAGGGAGAAATGCTCCGCATTCGCGTGACTGCGGAAGAGCTGCGCACGATTGAGGCAGCAGCGAAAGCCAGCCGTCAAACCAGATCAGACTTCATTCGCGGCAAGTTGCTTGCCACTCAGGGAGGATAAGCCTGTGGATTTCAAATTAGGACACTACCCCCGTCCCACCTTTCGTGACAAGGGCAGAACAGCTAAGCTATAAACATCTTTACTGCATTTTTTGGCGCCGCGCCTCCCAAGGGAGCCCGGAACTCCATCTCAAGGCCAAACCGCACCGTAAAAACAGGAGAGACAAAGGGTATGTCGACTGCTGTCGCAGGGAAGGGTCTGGAAGGAGTCGTTGCCGCGAACTCCGGTATCTGCTGGATCGACGGAGAAGCGGGGATCCTCTCCTACCGCGGCATCGACATCCATGAGCTCGCCGAGCACTCGACCTTCGAGGAAACCACCTACCTGCTGTGGAACGGCTTGCTGCCCAATGAGCTCGTCCTGCGCGAATTCTCCACGCAGCTAGCCTTGGCGCGCTCCCTCGACCAGCGCGTCATCGAAATGCTGAAGAACTTTCCCACTGCCGCCACGCCCATGGAGGTGTTGCGAACTGCGGTGTCGGCATTGAGCTTTTATGATGCCGACGAGAAAGACAACTCGCACGACGCCAACGTGCGCAAGGCCTACAACCTCACCGCGCAAATCGCCATGCTGGTGGCCATTTACGATCGAATTCGTAAGGGTAAGGAAATCGTTCCTCCCGACCGTTCGCTCTCCCACGCTGGCAACTTCCTCTGGATGCTGAACGGCGAAAAGCCCTCCGAAACCGCTACCCGCACTCTCGACATCGCCCTCATCCTCCACGCTGACCACGAACTCAACGCCTCCACCTTCGCCGCCCGCGTCATCGCCGCTACACTCTCTGACATCCACTCCGCCATCACCGGCGCCATCGGCGCGCTCAAGGGCCCGTTGCACGGCGGCGCAAATGAAGGCGTCATGCGCCTGCTGCTCCTCATCGACAAGGAAGGCGCCGACCCCGTCGAATACGTGAAAGGCATGCTCGCCGCCCGCCAAAAAATCTCCGGCTTCGGACATCGCGTTTACAAAACCGAAGACCCCCGCGCCACCCACCTGCGCGAGATGAGCAAGCAACTCGGCAGGGATTCCGGCAATCCCAAGTGGTACGAGATGTCGCGCGCCATCGAGCTCTACATCAATCAGGAAAAGAAGCTTAACGCCAACGTCGATTTCTATTCCGCCTCCACCTACGCCACCCTCGGCATCGACATCGATCTCTACACGCCCATCTTCGCCATCAGCCGCATCTCCGGCTGGGCCGCCCACGTCATCGAGCAGCTCGACGACAACCGCCTCATCCGCCCCCGCGCCGAATACATCGGCCCGCCCTATCCCACCCACTGGGTCCCCGTCGAAGAACGCCTGTAGCATCGTGTGTAGCGCCGGTCTCCAGACCGGCTGTAGCGGGGGTCTCCCGACCCCCGCTCGGAACCCGCTGGGCGCCGGACAACATTTTTGCCGATTGCGGCGTCTACCTCAGCAGAGGTAATCCACTCATGCGCACTCGTTTTGCGATCATTCCTGGTCTGCTCGCTCTTTGTTTCATCGCGCCGCACGTCCTCGACGCCCAGCGCCTCTATCCGGTGCAAGGCCCCGCCACCGCCCAAACTCCTCCGCCAAGCTTCAATGCCAAACTCAGCAATTATCTCGGCAAATCGGGAGTCATCACGCTCACGCAGGCCGGCGGAGAGACACTTCAGGGCCCGTGGACGACGGTGACGGTTACGTTCATCAATTCGAAAACACCGGGAACCCCGTCGAGCTACCCGCCGCAGCCCAATCTCGCCTTCGCCTGGGATCTCGTCTACGGCCCAGGTTATTTCAACACGCACATCCTGGGCAGCCAGACCGTCGGCCAGGCTACCGCCACCGGCAGCAACGGTACCGTGCTGCAACTGGAGTTTCAGAAAGAAAAGCTGGGCGCAATCATCGACAACATCTTCGGCGTCGCCGTCGACAACAAGGGAAACATCTACAAAGTCGTACTGTAAGCGGCTGGCGGCCTCAATCTCGACGCCCCAAAAACCACACCAAGGGTGCCCCCGGTCCCTCGTCCGCCGCGGCGGAGGGACCGGGGAGACCACGAACCTCAACCAAGCTCCGTCATCCTGAGCAATAAACTCGAATGTCATCCTGAGCGAAGCGGGCCGCGCTGCGCGCGGCCCGCGAGTCGAAAGCCTGCCCTGAGCGGAGATCGCGCAGCGATCGCAGTCAAACAGGGACCTGCGGTTGCTTTTGCATTTGCTTTTCACGCGATCATTGTGATCACTTGCTTGCCGGGGCCGCCTTCTTGTGCTCCGCGAAGGTGTGTGCTTGATGACAGCTCACACACGTCTTGCCTGCCATGAATGGATCAGACTTCAGTTGTGCCACCTGATCGGTGTGACAGCTGTCGCATGTGCTTAACGCCGGCGTGCCCGCGAAGTCCTTTGCTGTTGTCTCGCCATGGCACACGGTGCATTCGATACCGTTGTCGGCATGCGGGCTGGCTTTCCATTGGTCATAGATCGCCTTGTGGCAAGTGGCACAGGTATCCCCGGCTGGAATCAGCCGATGGACAATATGCTTGGCTTGATCCTGCTGAGCAAGAGCAGGTTGGACGGCAATAGCCAAAACGAGAAAAACGAGCAGGGTGAAACCGAACATGCGAGCACAATAACTATTCACGGGCAAATCTCCTGAGTAGATGCCGAAGTATCGGACCGGCAATGGCTGCCGATCAGTGATGCACATCACGTCCCACCGGAATGCGATCTGCGCACTACAGCGGTTCCGCAGTTACTGTGTCCCGAAGCCACGACCGGCGGGTGGCCCTAATCTCAAGGCGAATTCCGCTCAGTCGAGGGTGCCCCCGGTCCCTCGTCCGCCGCGGCGGAGGGACCGGGGAGACTTCGGACCCCCAGAAGCCCACGGCCCAGCAGGATCGTCCCCGATCAACGCCGAAGGCTCTCCGAACAGCGCCGCGCCTGAACGACCGGAAACCGTCCGTCAACCCCACCCCACCCTCCAATTCCCTTCAACCCTCCCATTTCCAACCAGTTAAGAACCCACCCGGCCGTGCAGATTATTTCCCCGAAGTCGCTACACTTTTTGTAGAAGTAAGACCACGGCGGAAGCTTTGAGCGGCCCGGGCTGGCACAGTCCGTGCCCCACCCTCCTGAGCGAAGTCGAAGGATCGCGCTCCTTGCGAAAAGGGTGGGAATGCAACAGTGCCGGGTACGCACATCCGGAACCGCCTTTTGGGCCCAGGTACCACATCCCGGAACGCATTGCACCCAAAACGGTGCAAAACTGCAAAAAAGCCGCCTTAAGTCTCCATTCTTGACGACTTTACCGGTTAACTTTTTTGCTTTCAATAATGTACGGGAGAACAAAAAATCCATCCCGCCTGGAATCACGACTTTAAGTAAAAGGGGGGAGGGGGGAAGTAACTAATATGTACATGCACTGCCGGCACATCAAAACCAACGGGCTCCGCTGCGAGTCCCCTGCCCTCAAGGGCGGCCAATTCTGCTACTACCACTCCAAGGTTCACACCATCGGCGCCGAGCCCCACCTCAAGTTCGGACCCTTGCAGTTGCCCGCGCCGGAAGATTCCGCTGCCATCCAACTCTCCGTGGCCCGCATCAACGACGCCATCATCAATGACCGCATCGATCTCAAGAAAGCTACCGGCATTCTCTACGGGCTCCAGATTGCCGCGCAGTTCGTTGATCGCAAGAAGCATTTCGACGAAGACGAAACCGTTCAGTTCGCGGAGCAGACTGTCGCAGGCGACGAGCTTGCCCCCTCCAAATTTGCCTGCGCCAAGGAAGACAAGTGCGACGACTGCCCCTACGTCGACCTATGCACCAGGTGGCGCTTTGACGACGAGGAAAAAGAGGACGCTCACACCGGCGACAGCGACGACGGGGATGACGGCGAAAACCGGAGCGGCGGCGATGACGCTAATGACGGTGAAGATGGCGAAGATGGTGACGATGACGCGAATGAGCCCTGCACTCGAGAAAGCCCTGCACAGCACTCTCCGCCGCATGCAGCGTCAAGCGGGATCTCTCACCGTGTGGATCAGCCAATCAACCGCTGCCGCCTCATTCTCAATCTCAATACGCAGAGGGACGGTCTTGAGAAGAATCCTTGCGGGAAGCTTTTCGGCCATCGCGCCCAACCGCACGAGGTCCTTCTCCGTCGTCAGCACCGCCGCCGCCCCAGCCTTTTGCGCCGCCATCGTCACCCGCTCAACATCGCCGGCCGTGTAGCGATGGTGGTCAGGGAAGGCGAACCGTGCCGCCAGGCGCAACCCTGCGCGCTCCAGCCCCTCGAAAAACTGCTCCGGCCGCGCGATCCCGCAAAACGCCACCACCAGCTCCTCAATCTGCGGCACGTCCATGCGCCGCCGCAGCCGCCACACCGTTCCCTTCCAGCCCCGGGCCTGCATCCATTCCGCGACCTCGGGTTCGTCCGCTGGAATCGCAATCACGCTTGCGCGCTCCGCCGCATGCAATGCCTCGCGCAGATTGCCCGCAGGCAGCAGATGATCGTTGAGATCCCTGCGGCTCAGCAACAAAATATCCACGTCGCGATGGAGCTGTCGATGCTGAAAACCATCGTCGAGCAGATGGACGCCAACTCGCTGACTTGCTGACCCGCTGGCTTGCTCCCTTGCTCCCTTGCTCCCTGCCGGGGCCCCCGGCGGGCGATTTGTGCCCGCTGGGGTGGCTTGCTCCCCCGGCGCGGAGCGCTCCGCCAGCAGCCCCGCCTCATACCGCTCTGCCGCAACAAACACCGGCACCTGCGCCTCACGCGCAATCACCAGCGGCTCATCGCCAAGTTGCTCGGCAGCACCACTGGGATCAACCAAAAGCGGAAGCGCGGAGCGCCGCCGGCGTCCGTAGCCGCGCGAAAGCACATCCACTTGCACTCCTCGCGCCGTGAGCGCCTTGGCGAGCGCAATCACCATCGGCGTCTTTCCCGCGCCGCCCGCCGACAGATTCCCCACGCTCACCACCGGCCAGCGCAACCGCCGCACCGCCTTCAGCCCCTTGCGCAACTGGAATTCGCGCAGCGCCAGACCCAGCCGGTAGACCGGCGCCAGCGGCCACAGCCACGGACGTGCGGCGCGCGTCATCGTGGTTTATTCCCTTCCTCATCCGAGCCCCGCTGGCCTCGGACTTCGGGATCCTCTTCAAGAGCTTTCCAAAGTTGTTCGTGGAAAAGTTCATCCGATTTCCTACGATCCTTCCACGCTTCGCTGCGGTGCACCGCCTCTTTAGCTTGAGGATGGGCTAGTTGATAAAGATCCTGGATGATTATGATCGAATCGATCTTGTCTCCGCCGCTCTCACGAATGAACCGGAGAACTGCTTCCTGGTCCGCGCCATCATGTTTGAGCCGCTCGGCGCCCTTCACGAGAACCGAGTCCACGAGCATTGTTGGCGTAGGAACCCAATGGATCGATGGCCTAGCCAACCTCATTAGCGCCGCCACGCAGCGATCCGTAGCGCCCGCCTGCTGCTCGAATACTTCTCTGGCCCGCGCCCCCATCGCTTCCGCCGCTGTCTGGTCGCCCAGCAATGCCATCAGCGCCTCGGCCAGCTCCTCCTTCGCCGCGATGCGCAGCGCATCGTATGCGCGCAGGCTGTCTGTGATCGCGACGAAGTTCGCGTAGTGCGGGCCCATCACAATCGGCACGCCGAACTGCGCCGGCTCCAGCGGATTGTGCCCGCCCGCCGGAACCAGGCTGCCGCCCACAAACGCCACGCTGGCCAGCGAGTAAACCGACGCCAGCTCGCCAATCGTGTCCAGCAGCACGATCTCGCCAGGCCGCAACGGCTCCGCCGAATTCGCACTCCATTCCGACCGCCGTGTCCACGCGTTCCCTGATCTCTCGAGCAACGCCGCTACCGCCGCAAACCGCTCCGGATGCCGCGGCGCCAGAACCATCGCCAACCGCGCATCTCCGGTCAGAAGCCGCGGCCACGCTTCCACGAGCGCCGCTTCTTCGCCTTCGAGCGTGCTGCCCGCAACCACAAAACGCAGCCCCGCTGACTTCGCCTTCAACAGCCGCGTAGCCTCAGCCTCTTCCGCCGCGCGCACATCGAACTTTAGATTCCCCGCGACCTGAACCCGCTCCGGCGCGCAACCAATCGCGATCAGGCGCTCGGCATCGGTCTCACTCTGCGCCAGCACCGGGCCCAGCCGCCCCAGCAGCGGCTTCCACAACCGGCGCAACATCCGGTAGCGCGGCCACGAGCGATCGGAGATCCTCGCGTTCACCACCGCCACGGAAATTCCCCGGCGAAAGCACCCGTTCAGCAGATTCGGCCAGAACTCCGTCTCCGCCAGCACCAGCATGCGCGGCTCCAGCGCGTTCAGATACGCGCGCACCGCCCACGGCAGGTCCAGCGGGCAATAAAACACCCGGTTCGCCCCGAACCGCTCCCGCGCCAGCGCCTGCCCGGTCCGCGTGGTCGTCGAAATCGCCACAAAATACCCCGGCAGCGCCGCATCCAGTGTCTTCACCAGCCGCGTCACGGCCAGCACCTCGCCCACACTCACCGCATGCACCCAGATCAGCGGCCGCCCACCCCCGCCCGCACCTGCAGCCAGCCGCTTCGGGACGCGTCCCAGCCGCTCCCACAGCCCCGCCCGATATTTCTGGGTGGTCGCCATGCGCCATAGCCACCACGGCGCCCCGGCCACCAGCGCCGCAAGCAAGCCCACGTTATAGAAAAAAAGCGTCATGCGGTACCGATTCGCTCTTCCGCCGGTCTAATTCTGAAGAGCCTAATCCAATTCATGGGGTGGTTCACCCTAGAATGATACAGTCGAGCACGATGAGAAACTTGGCTGCAGTTCCGCTCTTGATCCTTGGGCTGGCGGCAATCGGCTTCGCCGCCGAGCACAACTCGCCCCCGGTGCAGCCCGCCACTTCCTTCCCGGCGGTCGAAGTTCACCCCGACGAGCACGTGGCCATCGCCGTGGAACCCTACGACACCAAGGAAAAAGAGTCCATCTTCCGCGTCGACTACATCGACCATGACGTCATGCCGGTGCGCCTCATTGTCACCAACCTGGGCGACAAACCCATCTCGCTGCGCAACGCGCGCATCCTCTTTGAAACCGCCGATGGCGACCGCATCCAGGCGGCCGAACCCGAAGATGTGGAGCGATTGATGACGCGCAAGGAGCGCCAGGGCAGCAAAATTCCCCTGCCCGCGCCGCTGCCGCCCATCCACACCAAACCCAAGGGCAGCATCGCTGAGATTGAGCAGGACTTCAACACCTTCGAGTACTCGGCCTTGGCCGTCGAGCCGCACACCACGCGTGCCGGTTTCCTGTTTTACGATGTCTCTGGCCTGAGCCATCCCCTGGTCGGCGCCAGGCTCTACGTGCGTTCCATTCAGGATTCCGAGGGCAACGAGCTCTTCTACTTCGAAGTCCCCTTCGACAAGTATCTGCAGTCGAAATCCGGCCAGATGAACTAATCCCTGACGCTGCCTCCGCAGCTCTCGTGGTAGGATTGCCATGCAAGCGCTGCCCTGCGCCAGGAAACACCCACCGCGGAGGCGCCGCATGGCCGAAGAACTCGATTACGGAATCGACGCGCCCCACGTGATCCTCAATCTGTTCGCGGCGGGCATAGCCTGCGGTGTCGTCGCGGTCCTGTATCCCCGCTTCACCATCGGGCCGGTCACGTTCACTCTCAACCCCGGGCTCTTGTATTCGGCGGCGTGCTTCTTTCTTCCCGTCGTCCTCATGCTGGTCTATTCCAAGGTGGGCAAATTCCGGCATCGCGACCGCATGCTTGCCAAAGTGTCGTGGACGGGAGACGAGACGGTGCTGGACGTGGGCGCCGGACGTGGACTCCTGCTGATCGGAGCCGCCAAACGGCTCACCATCGGCTACGCCACGGGCATCGACATCTGGAGCGCTGAAGATTTGTCGGGAAACTCGCCGCAATCGCTGCTTGAGAACATTGTGCTCGAGGGCGTGGGGGGAAAGACCGATGTCAAAAGCGAAGATGCCCGCAAGATGAGCTTCCACGACGGAACCTTCGACGTCGTGCTCTCCAATCTTTGCCTGCACAACATCTACCAGCAGGAAGGCCGTGCCCAGGCTTGCCGCGAGATTGCCCGCGTGCTCAAGCCCGGCGGGGTTGCCGTCGTCTCCGACTTCAAGCACATGCGGGAGTTTGCCACGGCGTTCGCCGCATGCGGCCTGACCGTGGAACTCTGTCCTCTCGACTGGGCGGGAACCTTTTCCCCGCTGCGCATTCTGGTAGCGCGGAAGGCGGCATAGGCGCATTCCCTCGTACCGGCTTGCCGAAGATGATATTGCATGTGATATGATGGTTTCATGCGGGCAGTGCTCGATACGTCCGTGCTGGTCTCGGCATTGCGTAGCCCCGCGGGCGCATCCAACCTGCTTGTTCAAGCCGTTTTGCAAGGACTGATGAGGCCCCTGATCTCCGTGGCTTTGGCCCTGGAGTACGAAGCGGTCTTGATGCGTCCGGAGCACTTGGCGGTTTCCGGCTTTGATCCAAGCGAAGCCATGAAAATTGTCAGGGCATTTTGCATCCGAGGTGAGCCGGTACACATTGCCCACCGGTTGCGTCCGCAGCTGGTGGATCCGAACGACGAATTCATTTTGGAGACTGCGTACCACGGCCACGCCGATTGCATCGTGACGTTTAACCGCAGGGATTTTGACACAGCGGCGAGACGATTTGGAATTGACATACTGTCGCCGGCGGAGGTGGTAAGAAAGTTGAGGAACCGATGAGGACCAGCAATTTTGCTTTGCGCTTGCAGTCCACGCTGATGGAGGAAGCGAAAGCTATGGCCAAGGATGAAGGCGTTGCGCTCAATCAGCTGATCAACGTCGCGGTGGCGGAAAAACTGGCTGCCACGCGAACGCTTCAGTTCTTTGAGCGGTACACGCGGGATGCCAATGTGGAGGATGCGCTTGCCTTGCTGCGGCGTCCTCGGATAGGCGAACCACCGCGCGAGGGCGACGAGCTGCCTGCCACATGGAAGCGCCGCAAGGCACAGCCTGCACGCAGCCAGAAGAAGCGCCCGTCTACTCGTAATAAGTAGCCGTCGTCGTGTCCGTCTCCCAGATCGTGCAGTCCTTCACGCGCACCCGGCCCGCGGTCACATCTGCCAGATGACGGTTGGTCTCGTCGTAGAAATACTTGGCCAGGTTCTCGGCTGAGGGGTTCAGCACCGTGAACGGCTCCAGGTCGTTCAGCATCTGGTGGTCGATGCGCTCGATCACCGGCCGCAGCACCTGCTTCAGCAGCTTGAAGTCGAGCAGCAGCCCGGCCCCGTCCAGTTCGGCCCCGGCCAGCGTCACGCGGACTTTGTAGTTGTGGCCGTGCGGGTTCTCGCACTTGCCTTTGTAGTTGCGCAAATAGTGGCCGGAGGAGAAATCTGCCTCCACGGTAACTTCAAACATCGCTGTCAGCTCAATCCTGCGCGAGCCGCAGCCCGCACACTTCTATTTTAATGAGCAAGGCGAGTCGATACCTCCTGACTCGTTACCCCTGCTGTCCCCGCCGTCTCTGCCGCGCCGCGCGGCGCGCCTCCTGGCTGCGCCGATCGACCTGTTCGAAAAGATTGCTCATCACCCCGATCAGCGCCGACCCCAGCGCCCCCACCACAAGAATCAGCGCCACCGTGCGCCACAACGTGCCATTGGCCGGCAAACCCGGCTGAAAGCTCGACGGCACCAGCGCCATGCCTCCTGAGACGAGCGCGAAAAACCCGAGCGTGGCGGCGAGAATGTAGAAGTTGCGGGACATATGCGTGAAGCTGCGGCGATGGGTCGCCTGTTGCGATTTTACGCGGATGGAAGGGTGATTCTATCGGGAAGTGCTGTGGCCGCTTTCAAACTCGTCGAAAAATTCTCTCGCAGACCTGACTCTGCCGCTCTCAGCGTCCGCCAAACCTTGGCGAATTCCTTCTTCGGCATCCTCCCTGGCCGCAACGTCTAAGATCTGGGCTGTCTCGATGACCGCGACACCAGCTTTCACAAACTCTGCCTCCATGGCCGCCACCGAGCCCGCAAGATCGATGGCCCGGCAGGCGTCGCGCAACACCACCGCCGGAAAACCCAGCCGCCGCGCGTCAAGCGCCGAGTAGCCCACGCAAAAGTCATAGGCCAGCCCGGCAAAAAACACGCGCGTCAATCCGCGCTCGCGTAGATAGCCGTCGAGACCGGTTGGCGTGGTGCGGTCGTTCTCAAAAAACACGGAATACGAATCGATCTGCGGCTGGAATCCTTTGCGAATAATCAACTCGGCCTGCGGCAGATAGAGCCCGGGATGAAAATCCGAGCCCACTTTCCCCTGCACGCAATGCGGCGGCCACAACGTCTGCATGCCGTAAGCGAGCTCCATCGATTCAAAGGGCTTTTTGCCCGGGTGCGACGTTGCGAACGAAGTGTGATGCGCCGGATGCCAGTCTTGCGTGAGAACGATGTGCGCAAAGCGCGGCGCGATGTGCTGGATCGGCGCAACCACCTCGTCCCCGCGGGGCACGGCCAGCGCCCCGCCCGGACAAAAATCGTTTTGCACGTCGGTGACGATGAAGACATCATTGGCTTCGATCTGCATGGGGCTCCTTGCGGCATTTGCAACAGCTCCGATTATGCCAGAAGCACTTCAATCCCGTTGTCGCGGAGCATCGCGACGTACTCCGGGCTCAGTTCCGCATCGGAGACCACAATGTGCGCGGCCGTGAGCGGCGCCACCGGAATCATGCCGCCGCGCCCGAACTTGGTGTGGTCCGCCACGATGATCACGCGGCTCGCCACCTCGATCATCTTCTGTTCCGAGCCCACCACCAGCGTATTGTTGTTGCTCAAACCGGCCTCGGTAATGCCGCCGATGCCCATGATCACCGCGTCGGCGCGGATGGCGCCCAGCATCTGCTCGCAAAAGGGCCCCAGCATCACGCGCAGCCGTGGATCCAGATACCCGCCGGTCAGCGTCAGTTCGATGTTACGCAGCGATTCCAGCCCCTCGGCAATGGGCAACGAGTTGGTCACGATGTGCAGCGATTTCGCAGCCAGTTCGCGCGCTACTGCGGCCACCGTCGAACCGCCATCGAGAATCACGGTCTGGCCATTTTCGATCAGGCTCGCGGTCAGCTTGCCGATGCGGCTTTTTTCTTCGCTCAACCGCACGCTTTCCACCGCGTAGTCGAAGGCGCGATTCGGGGGCGCCTGCACGCTGACCGCGCCGCCGTACACGCGCTTCAGCACGCCTTCCTCTTCCAGAATGTCCAGATCGCGACGCACACTCGATTCCGACGCTTCCAGCTCGCGGCCAAGAGTCTCCGAGTCGATGAAGTCCCGGTTCTCAAGCATCTGGCGGATTCGCAGTTGCCGTTCAGCAGCCTTCATCGTCGATCCATGTTGCGCCCGGTTCTGATTCCCTCACTCGCCCGCCCCGCCGTCCCAGTCCCTCAGTCCCTTAGTCCCGGTTTTCTCGGTCCCTTGGTCCCTTGTTCCCTTGGTCCCTGTTTCTTCACTTCCCAATTGCGTCCATCACCGCGTCGGTCACCGACTTCACCAGCGATTCCAGATCGCTGTCGGTCGCCGTGGCGCTCCTGCTCGTGGGACCATCGCAGGGTGTCGGTTGAATCGCAATCGAGCCGGGCACTTCCAAATCGGATAACTGGCACTCCTTCATGCGTGACGCGTCGAAGCGAATATCGGGCAGGCCCAGTTTCTTCTTGATAGCCAGCAGATCGTCTCCGTGCTTCTCAGAGATTTGCGAGATGGGAACGCCCAGTTGCGAGGCGATCAACAGCGTCCAGCAATACGTCTCCAGCACCTCGGCGTACCACTCGGCGTGCGTCACCGTGTCGGCCCAGCACACGATGCCGTGGTTCGACAGCAGTACCGTGTTGTGCGTCTTCACGTAAGGCAGTACGGTTTCGGCAAAGGCCTGCGTGCCCGGCGTTTCATAAGGCGAAACCGCAACCTTGCCCACGAAGACTTCGAACTCCGGAATAATCAGGTTGGGCGGCACGCGTCCCGTAATCGCGTAGGCCGTCGCGTGCGGCGGATGACAGTGCACCACCGCCTTGGCTTCGGGCACCGCCTTGTAAATCTCCAGGTGCAGCAGCAACTCGCTGGTCCGCGGCTTCGCGCCCGCAACTTGTACGCCCTCCAAATCCGTCATCCCAATATCGTCGGGCGTGAGATCGTACTTGCTTACCAGGGTCGGCGAGCAAAGCACTTCGTTGGGCCCGATGCGATACGAAATATTGCCGCCGTTGCCGTCGACGAACTGGCGCATCCACAGCTTGCGGCCCACCGAGCAGATTTCCTTCTTGATGGCCTCGGCCTCGGGCGTCGAAAACAGCCGGCGATTGACCGCGGACGGGCCCGCTATCGCTGCCGTCGCTGGCGCGGCCTGTTGCGATCCGCCGGCCGCCTTCTCCATCACCAAATCAATGCCGTGCTGCTGTAAAAAGTCGCGCGCCGATGGCGTCACCACGCTGTTCGCGGCAACCACGATGCTCGTGGCTCCCGCCGCCACCGCGTCCTGCACATCGCGCATCGCAATCAGCTTGCGTTCGCCAAGATCGATGCTCTTTTCTCCGTTCTTCACTTTCCCACCTCGGAAAACTCTCTACGGCCTCACGTCCGCCGTGTCCACAATCAGCGCCAGGTACGCGTCCACCGGCACCGGTGTGGGCCAAAAAGGATTGGACGCCTCGCGTCCCTCGGTAAACGCCACCATCTGGCCCGTGGCCGCGCCCAGCTCGTCCACCGCGATCAGCGCCTTGCCTCCGCCCTGCCCGTTACCAGCGCGCAGGTTCTCCATCGTTACCGGTTCCACAATGGCCAGCGTCCGCCCGTGAAACGACGCCACGGCCGGCGTCAGCGTCAGGTGCCCGCGAACCATGCCCAGCCTCATGCCGCACTCCCCGCGGCTGGCTGCTGGACCGCATCCACCAGGCCCACCACCACCATGCGCGCCGGCGTGTTGTTGCCCAGTTTTTCGCGCGCAATGTCGCCGTCCGTCGAAACCATCACCGTCTCTCCGTACGCCGCGCCCATCCAATCCACCACCACGTTGGGCTCTACTGCAGCGGTTCCATCGGCCTCCAGCCGCCGCGCAACCAGAAACCGGCATCCATCCAATGTCGGATGCTTCGCCGTTGCCACCACCGTGCCTTCAATCCGCGCCAGAAACATCCGTCGTCCCTCAGTCCCTGTTTTCTTGGTCCCTTGTTCCCTCGGTCCCTTGGCCCCTGTCTTTAAATAATTCTCAGCGCATCCCCAACCACCATCTGCCGCTCGCGCGTAAATGTGAGCGGCGTGGTGATTCCCTCGCCCGTCGGAGTCGCAATGGTGTGGCTGAAATATCCCGGCCCGCCCACGCCCAATGACGCCGGCGAGGCCGCGTTATGGATGAACAACGTGGTATTCATGGCGCGCGCCATGCGCGTCGCCGTCTCCAGATTGTTGGTGTGAATGATGGCCGTGTGCCGGTAGCCGTGCTCGGCCTTCACCGCGGCGGCAATGGCCGCATCCGCATCCTTCACGCGCACGATGGGAACGAACGGCATCATCTGCTCTTCCACAACAAACGCGTGGTCCTCGTCGGTCTCGCCAAAAAGCAAATCCGCTCCCGCCGGCGCCTGCACCCCCGCGGCCCTGGCTAGCACGGCCACGTCCTTGCCTACCAAATCTTTTTTCACGTGCGCTCGCGCGCAACCGCCTCCGCCGCCCTCAAACGTGAACGCGGCCTTGGTCAGCCGGTCGATCGCCGCCGCATCCAGTTGATACGCGCCCGCGCGCTTCATGGCCGCGATAAACGCATCGGCCACCGACGCCACCACAAACACCTCCTTTTCGCCAATGCACAGCAGGTTGTTGTCGAATGCCGCGCCCTCGATGATGCACCGCGCCGCGCGATCCAGATCCGCGGTCTCGTCCACCACCACCGGAGGATTTCCCGGTCCGCCCGCAATCACGCGCTTGCCGCTCATCGCCGCAGCCTTGGCCACCGCCGCTCCGCCCGTGCAGCACAGCAGCGCCACCTTGGGATGATGAAAGATCTGCTCGGCAGCTTCGATCGTCGGCTCCACGGTGGTCGTAAATACGTTGCCCACGCCCAGCTCGCGCTCGATCTCGCGGTTCCACAACTGCAGTGCGTACTTCGCAACATTCGCACCCGAAGGATGCGGCCCAAACACCGCCGTGTTCCCCGCCGCAACAATATTGATGGCGTTCGAAGCCATGGTCGGCACCGAATGCGTCACCGGCAGCATCATTCCGATCACGCCCCACGGCGCGTGCTCGATAATGCACACACCAGTAGTGTTGCTGCGCGCCTCCGAGTGCAGCGCGTCCACGCCCAGCACAAAGCGCATATTGGTCAGTTTCAGAATCTTGTGGTCGAGACGGCCGACCTTGGTCTCTTCGAGCTCCATCTTGCCCAGCTCTTCGCGCCGGTCGTTGCAGATGCGGCAAATAATGTCGACAATGCGCTTGCGGTCTTCGAGCGGCATCGCCGCCACTTTCTTCTGCGCCTCATACGCCGCGTTCACCGCCTCGTCCACGGTGGCAAACACGCCATCGCGCGCCGCCGACATTTTTGGTACCTGCGCCACGGGCGCCGCCGTCATCTGCATGCGCAGCCGCGCCACCACTTCCTTCGCAATCTCCGCAATCACCTGCGGCGAAACTTGCTGTTGCGTCTGCATCGAAAAACTCCCCAAATCTGGTCTACGGTTTCGCAACCGTCGCGCCGCCGACCTCGATCGTGTCCACAATGCCCACGATCACGGCGTCAACGGGCGCATCCTTGGTCGCGGGCGTCAGGCGCGCGGAGCTGCCCTGCGTAAACAGCACGCACTCGCCCACCCCGGCTCCCACGCCGTCCACCGCCACCACGGAGCTGCCTGAAATCTGCAGCTTCCCTTCCTTGTTGATGTAGGGCTGGATCAGCAGCAGCTTCATGCCGCGGAACTTCGCGATCTTCTGCGTGGAAACCACGTTGCCGATGACTTTCGCTATAAAC
>Ga0181533_1003112_pt1 | contig 18388 bp, 17 predicted proteins | sample PEATcosm2014_Bin_45_FD_119772 | JGI IMG/M metagenome (GOLD analysis project Ga0181533, IMG submission 119772) | Peatland microbial communities from MTU Mesocosm Facility, Houghton, MI, USA - PEATcosm2014_Bin11_60_metaG | ecosystem: Environmental > Terrestrial > Soil > Wetlands > Peat | place... | reverse complement strand
ACTGACTCACTTAAAATCGGAATCGGTGATCAGCTTCATCCCGGAATCGTGATCAGATCAATTTCGGAATCCTGATCGGGACACCTTCGGGATCGCGATCACCTTGCCCCGGAATCCGCACTTTGCACCAAATCAAGGAGAATTGCCGCGCCAGGCGGATAATTTAGCGTGCGGCGGCCGCACGGCGGGTAAGTCGCTTCAATCCAAGGAATAACACAATCGGTAGGATAGTGAACCTCAGCAGAAACCGGCCTGCCGCCATGGCGCTGTCGGCGGTGAGAAAGCCTTGCTGTGACCGCAGCACGACGACGACCCCCAACAATACGAACAGGCATGCGAGGATTGCGGGGGGACTACGGAGACTCGGCGCATCGTTATTTCGTGCCGCTGGCTGCGGCATGCCAGCCAGACCAGCGTTCCCAGCACGGCCCCAGGCGCCAGCACCTCTGCCACAAGCAGTAGGTAGATCCACAATCGCGGGACCAACAGTTCCGCCGTAGATGGTGCGATAAAATCACTGACGGCTACCAGCTCGCGCCCCCGCACCCGGGGGCAAGCGTTTGTCTTTGTGGCTTACGGTTTTTGCCAGGCAAGAACCTGCCACCGGCGGGCCTTCGCGTCCTTAAGCTTGACCTTTCGAAATCGGGTTCAAAGCCATACTTCCGCTAGTGCGCGGGTGGCTTCCAGCAACCGAATAAAGATCCGAGCCTACACGGTTTTGTCGCAGGGGTTAGAGCTTTCTGCCTCTCAAATTGTGCTTGCTTCTGCCCCTGCACCTCCAAATAAGAAACAGGCACCGCAAACCCCGCACCGGAAGTTAAGAATTCCTTCATGACCCATGCCAGCTCTGCCAGCATTTTCGGAGGCTCGGAAGCCGCAGCATTGGATCCTCCTGCTTGTTGCTCCTCGCGCTGAATAAGCGCATTGAGATCGTTGGACCAGAAGATGGGATTTTCTGTAAGCACCCCAATCACGTGCCCATCGTCTCCTATGATTGGACCACCCGAGGCTCCTGCCGTAGACGGCATCTGAATGCGAAGAACATCATACGTGGGGTATATGGGTTTGTTGTTTACCGTCGCAATCGGTATGGGAAGGTTTTGGTACCGGGCGCTGATAAAACCCTCATAGAGAGCGCTGCTAGGAACGGAGAGCGGGTAGGCGATAGCAATCACGTGACGGCCAATCTTCATGTCTGCGGGGTTTTCATCAACGGGAAGGTAGCAATCTGTTTTCAGCCCAGTTCGGAGGATGGCGAGATCCGCAGTCGCGCGCAAAACGTCGGCAGGCAGCAATTTTGGAAGTGACAAAGGTTCCAGGGGCTTGCCATCATGGATGATTCGCAGCCCAGGCTTATAGTCGATATCAATCTTCGTCTGGCCGGCGATGGGCTCCGAAAACACCCGGTTGAGAGCAACGTGCGATGCCGTTAAAATGTCGCCATTGGCATTGATGAAAAAGCCGGTTCCAGTTCCCCCGTCAAACGTAATCTGCACAACGGCACATGAAAGCCTATCGTATCGTTCAGCGAGGGTTTGCGTAGGAGACTCCGGATGCTTGGGAAACGCGGTTCCAGCCAAGAAGAGCAAACAGGAAAGGCACAGCCATGGTTTCATGAGAATCCACCCTCCTCAGTTCCAAAGGAACCGGAGAAATTACCACTTGGGGACTTGACAAGGGAATTCGCGTCAGCGCGGGATTCCAAGTTTCAAGTTTGGCTTCCATCTAGCCCTACGGCCAATTTTTGAAAGGCCCGCTCATCGGCGCGCCTTTCCATTTCGCACCGTACCCGAAGGGAAGGGGAAAATCAATGCCGAAGTTTGCCAGGGATTGGGATCAGCGGCCGTCCACGTACGGTCGGCTGGCGCAGAGTGAGCCAACGCTGCGATTTAGTGCGGATCAAGCAAGCCGGTCCATGGGCAAGGCGGACGAATTATAGAATCGGAAGCTCGACGAGGGCCATGGATCGGGAGCGTTCGCTCACCTCCACTTTGCCGGGCTGTTGTGCAGATGGTCGAGTTTCGCGGTGCACTTTTTTCCCCGCAGGCCGACTTAATGGGAATATCGGCCCTCATGGCCATAGACGTGAATCGGTCGCGGTAGGGACAGCGGTTACCCGCTGCCCCCCGCACAGACCCGTGCTGGCGCTGCGAACGCACGCGGTTCTTAACTCGGATGGAGGGATGTTTGGCGTCAAAGCGCAGGTTCGGATAAGGTTGCAGAATTTGGACGGGCGGCAGCAGGGGGCCGAATCGTTCGGCGAAGCCGAACCCTGGACTTTGGCTTTTAACTAGACAAAAAACATTCCGACTGGTTTTTGTTGCAATCTGGCCTGTTGGGTGGTGGTATCTAGTAAGTTGACTAGATAAGGAGGTTTCTCCCATGGGATTTCCCACCAAAGTCCAGCTCATCCATCGCAAGGCTAGCCAACAATGGTATATCAACTTCCTTTCCGCTCTGGCGCAAGCCATGGATTTTTCGCGCGGCGAAACCGTCGAGTGGACCGTCGAGGACAAGAGCCTCTTGGCCCTCCGCCGTCTTCATCCGCCTGCCCCCGCGCTAAAAAAAACTCTTCCGGCATCCTCGCCGCCCTCCAGCAGCTCTGGCGCGAATGCCTCCCCGCCTTCGGCCAACAGCGTCTCGCCGACCGGGCGGAAGCCCTCGCGTTGAGCAGCCTGCTCTGCCTGGGCCGTCACACCGTGACCGGTCTGTTGACCACCTGCGGGCGCGAGTTCCAGGACTGGTCGGCGGAGTATCGTCTCTTCTCCCGCCAGCGCTTCCCCACCACCGAGGTCTTCGCGGTCATCCGCCGGGGTGGCGTCGCCGACGCCACACGCCGCCCATGATAGGCCTTGCACCCGCGTCCACGAGCGGTCATTTCCTGATGTAGTGCCGCGGAGGAGGGCCCAGTCCGCCCACCTTCGCGCTTGCTTTTCCGCTACGGTAGCCGCTATCTACCTTTATTTTCTGTAAGATTAGGGGAAAATAATATAAGTCTTGTATTTTCAATTAGATGTCAGCTTTGCGGTGTTCTTGTTTTCGCTCGACCCTTTGTTTTCAAGGGGTTCTAGGCTTCGCTAGGGATCGCGCCACGCTTGGCTGGCGCGCCGCCGCACACGCTGGGTATAAGCCCGGTCTTCCATCTCCATCTCGAAGTGAACGTCAATGAGGTCCGCATAGACGGGGTGGTAGGATTCCTGCGGCGTCAGCATGGCGCACACGGTATTCGCCACGGGGTAGCCGGGCGGAGCCTCAAACAAGGCGAGCCAGAACTGGCGGTAAGCGGGTGAGCAGAACCCGTGCCGCAGGCCGTTCAATCGGGATTGGGCCTTGCCGCGGGCGGTGCGCGGGCCGGTGGATTTCTGCGCGTTGCGGCGATTGGCGGCCCGGCGGGCCCGAGTGATGACGCGGGGTTTCAGCAGGGACATGGCGGCCCCTCAAACTAACCTACCCACATAGTATACACAGTAGCCTAAGTTTTTGTCAAGAGATATTTTTGTCCCGACCGCATCCCCCCAGAGATTTCACCTCGGAGGCACCGAGCGGCCGGTAGCGGCGGGTTTACCCCGCCATTTTCGCGGCGGCCTTACGCCGCCATATGGCGAGGTAAACTCGCCGCTACGTTTCGGCATGGCCCGTCATCCGGCCCCGTGTCCGGAGCGGCTTTCGCATGGCCATCAAACGCGGGTGCTCTGATCGGTGGCGTGGTGGCACAGGCACTCTTGCCTGTGCCCAAGGCGGATGCCTTCCATGCATTGGACACAGGCAAGAGTGCCTGTGCCACACACATGCCGCCCCTGATAGGCCTCGCACCCGCGTCCCCAAGCGGTCATTTCCCGATGTAGTGCCGCCCAGGAGGGCCAAGTACGCCCAGCTTGATTCGCCCGGAATCGCGCGGCTGAGCTTGCCGTGCGCCTGCCTGCTGCTAGTGGCCCGGACGCGAAATGCCGCCTTATAGGCTTTCTGCTTGTTGGTTGGATTTTAAGGCCAGTCTTTCGAGGTGTGGCGTATGCGGAGCACATGCACCTGGCGTTGGTTCTCGATCACTTCGTACACGGCGATATAGGGCCAGGGAGCGAAAACAAGTTCACGGGTGTTCTCGGCCAGGCCGGGCCGTCCACGGTTGGGAAGGTTGCGTAGCGAGGCCACCCCCTGGTAAATGGTCTCGGCAACCCGCCGCGCGGCTTCGGGGTTATCTTCACGGATTCGCTCGACAATGCGGGCAAGGTCAGCAGCGGCGTCGGTAGTCCAGCGGACCCGGGTCACGAGTGGAGGATCTGCTCGATACGCTGCACCACCTCGTCATGTTCCAGTAAGTCGCCACGGCGGGCAGAAGCGCGGCCCTTCTCGACGGCAGCCAGGAAGCTTTCTTCGTATTCCAATATTCGGTCGACGGCCGCCTGGACGACCTGAGCAGCATCTCTGCCCGTACGGGTGGCGAGTTGCTGCAGACGGGCTTCCTTCTCCGGCGAAAGGTGTACTTCCATAGCTTCAAGAGTAAGCGCCGCCTAACCCCGCGTCAAGCGGGTTTTGGATGATAGGTGAGGGCGGGCTATGGCGGCGCACCTTGCCGCGAGCGGATGGCCTGAATCGCACCAGACCGCAGGGCTGCGCTCGCCCTGCGCCAGCCCCCCCGGGGGTGCCGACCGCATCACCCCTGGATTTCACCCGCGAGGCGCCGAGCGGCCGGTAGCGGCGGGTTTACCCCGCCATTTTCGCGGCGGCCTTACGCCGCCATATGGCGAGGTAAACTCGCCGCTACGTTTCGGCATGGCCCGTCATCTGGCCCGTGTACGGAGCGGCTTTCCCATGGCCATCCAACGCGGGTGCTCTGACCGGTGGCGTCGCTTTCGGAGTGCGGGAACTCGATCCCGCTTTTTGCAGCCGGTAACTCGTCACCGGTGCAAAGGTTCGCCGCGACGAGTCGCGGCGAGCAAAAGCGGCGACGAGTCGCCGCCCTCCGAAAGACAGGCCTTGCACCCGCGTCCCCAAGCGGTCATTTCCCGATGTAGGAAAAACCGGGAAACGAGGTGTGTCCCCACGTCGCCCCCGGTTAGTGCCTGGCGATGGGCTGTCGGCGCCCGTGGCGGATGTGGAGAACAACTACCTTGCCGCCTTCGATGGTGAACAGGATGCGGCAAACGTGCGGCTTGCGGCCATAAAGAAGCTGACGTACCTCGAAGGGAAACTCCGCATTCTCAGGGGCCAGCGGACAGCGTTGGGGAAGTTCGGAAAGCGCAGCGATCGCTTCACGTAATCCGTGCAGCCAACGGAGACCACTCTCCCCAGCATGTTGGGTTAGCAGCCATGCCAGAAGGAGGTCTAAATCGCGCTTTGCCTTGAGGGTTGTCTCAACGCGAAAGGCCATGCTTCACGCGCAGTTCTTCCAGGACTTCGTCCGCAGGTTGAGTGCGCCCGGCCTTCAAGTCATCATAGCCCTGCCGGATGCCTTCTACCGCTTCTTGATAGTCCTGGCGTTCCCATTCGAGATAAGCGGCCAAGGCGTCATCGAGCGCCGCGGCGGGGTCCTGTCCATGCCGTCGGGCATAGTCGTCGAGCTGCGCTTTACGTTCCGGCGTCAGATGGACTTCCATGCCTGCCAGTGTACGGGCGCGGGCACGAGTTGTCAACGGGCGTCCGGGTGCGCTGATCGGTGGCGTCGCTTTCGGAGTGCGGGAGCTCGCTCCCGCTTTTTGCCGCCGGTAACTCGTCACCGGTGCAAAGGTTCGCCGCGACGAGTCGCGGCGAGCAAAAGCGGCGACGAGTCGCCGCACTCCGAAAGACAGGCCTTGCACCCGCGTCCCCAAGCGGTCATTTCCCGATGTAGTGCCGCGGAGGAGGGCCAAGTACCCCCCACCTCGGCGCTACCTGCTGCCCAGTGCCCCTGATACGGATACCGCAGTTATCGCCAGTTTTCGATGCTGAGATTGATGCCAGTTTTTTGAATCGTCACGAAATCGTCGGTATTGCCGGTTACGAGCGGCCGGTTCAGCCGCACGGCGACTGCGGCAATCAAACAATCCGGGAGTTCGACAACATTGCCTTGCTTTCTTGCCGTCGCCTTGATGGTGGCCGCCGCAAGGTAATCAGTGGCGAGGGGGGTGATCTCCTCGTTCTGCTTCAGCCAAGCCAGGACCTTTTTCAATTGGCTCGAAGCTCCCTTCAATTCAAGGCCATAGACGATCTCGTAGACAGTAACGCTTGTAAAGGTGAATACGCCGTGGTCCTTGGCGTAACTCGCGGCTCGGTCGGCCACGGAAGTATCGTGTCCCTTGAAGTATTCGGAAAGGATGTCAGTGTCCAGGATCGCCTTGACCGTCATCTTAGAGTGTCGCCTCCCTTTTGCTCGGTCGGCGTCTCTCCTGGTAGGCGATGGCAACCACCTCGTCAAGCAGAGAAGCATCCTCCGGACTGCCGAACAAACCCAGACCCTGCGCAAAGACACTGGAGGATGAGCTTACGGACGGAGTTTCATCACCCTTGGGCAGACTGGCAATTGCACGCGCGATAAGTTCGTCAACCGAGGTGACCTTGCCGGCGCGAATGGCGTCGCGGACCGCCTGCTCCTGGTCTGGACTGAGGGTGATGGTCATGGGGTTATCCTTCGAAGTCGCTCGCCCACCTGCTCGTGCGTGAGACATTCACCGCGCTCCAGAGCATCCTCGCCCCGCTTCACGGCTTCCGCAAAGCGGTCTTCTTCGTCGAGATAACGTGCCACAACGTCCTGGACAAACGCATCGGGCTTGCGCCCTTGTTGGGTCGCTCGCTCGGTGAGCCGGGTTTCGAGATGGGAGTTGAAATGTACTTCCATACCCTTCAGGATACGGAAAAATCGGCTTGCGGGCAAGAGTATTGAAGGGCGGCGAGGCATTGGGCAGACCCGGGGAAACCTTGAGGGTCTGGAGGTGGTCGCAATTTGCGGCCACCTCGGCTTTCTCCTTTGCCGTCAGAGAAGAGCAGGGGTTAGGGGTTGGGGGCTGGGGAATTGCGGATGGCAGATTCAAAATTCAAGAACAGAACAACTCCGGAGTCCGAGGTCAGAAAGACCGCGATACGGGATTCGGGACAAGGGACACGGCGATTGGCGATTGATGATTGTCGATTGCCGATTGAGGACACAAAAGGGGCTCGGGGCGCCACGAATTCAAGGCCAGTCCTGCGCGGCGCCTCGCACAATTTCGCCGGGCAACATGGGTTGGCACTTTCGCACCCAGGAGAACAACCCCCACAGAGCCAAGGCAGGCAGTCCCGCGGCCCCCATGAACACTGGCAGGAACGAAAAATGATCGACAAGAAAACCCGTCGAGAGACTCACTCCCATGTTCATGAGCCCTTCGCTGACCCCCGTCAAGCTGGTGACGCGACCTTGCGCGGACGGAGGGAAAACGTCCGTGATGACGGCGATTTGGATGTTGCTCATGACGTTGGCGCCCAAGATCCCCATGCCGGCCAACAGGCCGGCCACCCGCGCTGATCCTGCCATCGGCACCAGGAAGGTGCAAACGGTGGCGATGAGCCCACCCAACGTGCAGGTAAACTTGCGCGCGGCATCGACGCTGTGACCCCGCCGGATCAGCCATCCGGAGAAGTACCCTCCACCCGCCTGTCCCAGCCCTCCAAGGAAGTAGGCTAGGCTCGCCATTCCGGCCATGGATGCGAGCGTCAAACCGCGCCCCCGAACGAGATAAAGGGGAAGCCAGAACCAGTAAAACGTGGTGAGAGGGCCGGTAAAAGCTCGCATGAGGATGACCCCCCACACTTGGCGGGGCCGAAGCAGATTCCGCAGGGAGATCTTTTCTTGAGGCGGAAGAGCCTCCGCACGCCGGTTCGGGCCCGGGCGGCAAGTCTTGAACCAAGGTAGCAGCCAGATCAACCCGATGAGGCTGGGGAGGAAGAACGCCGCGCGCCACCCATAATGCATCGTAATGAAAACCACCACGGGTGGCGCAATCACCGAACCCAGAATGCTTCCGCTATTGAAAATCCCCAGGGCGAAGGCGCTTTGGTCGGCCGGAAAAAGTTCTCCCACCGCCTTAACGCCGGCGGGATAATTGCCGCACTCGAACATACCCATCACAAAACGCAGGCCGCTAAACGTGCTCACCGTTCTGGCCAGGGCTTGTAGGGCGTTGGTGAGCGACCACCCCACGCATAGACCGGGCATCGCGGCTCGAAACCCGACCCGATCGATAAGCGCCCCGGCAGGGATCTGGCCTAGCGTCATCCCCAGCGTGAAGGCAAACACGATGTAGGAGTATTGCGTGTTGGAGAAGTGCAATGCGGACTGAAGCGTGGGCGCCACGGAACCCAGCACCAGTCGGTCCATGAAGTTTACGGTCATGGAAACGAGGAGCAGGATGGCAATCCACCACGCGTGGAAGGTGGCCGCCATGACCGGCGAGGGCGTGGTCTCGTTGGGTTTCACAAATTACCGAGGCAAGAGCAAGGTCGACGGGCGGCTCTCCGCGATCGTCAAAAGAGTGGGTATAAGTCTCTCGATGAAGTTCCGGCCACAGTCACGGCCTTCTCTTCCCCCTTCCGGCATCTTGCCAGGGGTGACGGCGTCTCCCGCTTCTCTACGGTGAAGGGATGGCCGGGCCTTCTTTACAGCGCGACGTCTGAGGAGTCCCAAGCGACAATTTGTCCTGTTCGCAAAGAGTGCTCAGCCGCCAAAGCGAGGTGAATCGCGCCTCGTCCCACTTCGCCATCGGAGAAGGGCGCTGCGCCTGTTTCCAGAGACTTCAGGAATTCCCGGTGAACTCGATACGTTGAAATCTCGTTGTCGTAGGACATGGGATCGGAGTAGCGGCGCTTCAAAAGATCATTCCAGACTTCCTTCTCACCGGGTTGGTAGTAAGGCACCTCGATGCTCTCGGTTTTACCATGGTAAGGGTTCAGGACGACATATTCCGCATCCATTTCGCGGCGGAAGGTCATCTCGCCCTTAGAGCCGTAGAAACGCATGACCAGGCCGTCCGGAGCGCCGGGGGTAAAAAGAGAGAAGCCAAAGTTGCAGCGGACACTGTTGGCGAACTCGATCAGCAGGCCGGCGTTGTCAATGGTCTCGCGATTGCGGTACACGTTGTTGCCGCCCTGGGCCTGGATGAGTTTCGGCTGGGCGTTCACAAGCCAATGAATGACGTCGAGCTCATGGATGCCATCCTCCATCAAGGAGCATCCGGCCATATAAGTCAGGAATCTCCAGTTGGTGCTGACCCCCGTCTGCGGATCGGTGTATTTCCAACTCTTGGGGTTCCAGTCACCTCGAAAGAGCGCCGCAAACACCAACTCGAGGTCGCCGATTGCGCCTTGGCTGAGCAAGTCGGCCATGCGGTGGAAAAGCTGGGAGTAGCGCATCTCGAATCCTACCTCCAGGATGCGCTGATGTTTTTTTGCCGTCTCTATCATTTTTGTGGCATCCGCCACGTGAGTGGCGATGGGCTTCTCGGTTAGGACATGCTTGCCGGCCTCCAACGCGGCGATGGTTACGGGGGCATGCAGGAAATTCGGCACCACCACAACCACGGCATCCAACTCCGGATGCTCGGATAGCATTTTTTTGTAATCGCTGTACGCGGCCACGGTCTTTCCATAAACCTTAAGACCTTCCTGAAGGTTCTCGGGAGTGATATCGCAGAGAGCCACGACTTCGACCTCGGGAAAGTAGTCGCGGAGAATGGGCAGATGCGATCCGCGGGATCGGGCTCCAGACCCGACCACCCCCAATTTCCATTGGCGAGGACTTGCGGAAGCCCGCGAGGGGTTGACCTGAGTCAACGCCAGGCCCGAGGCGCCCGCGAGCGTGCCTTCCAGGAATTTTCGCCGAGTGAAAGTCTGCTCAATTTTCATGTCGTATCTCCTCCGTCCCTGAACCGGAAAGCTAAGATATCAGATTTCACTGGGGTGTCAAGGTTCCGTCTCCCCATAAGCCGGCACACAACTGCTAGTCGGGATAAGGCTGGAGGGGGCTTCACGGCCCGAATCCAGGGGTCTGCAAACAAGGCGTGCGCTCCGGTAATCTGCACCTTGGGCATTAGGAAGATTATGAACGCGGCTATTCCCTCAGTGGAAGGTTACTTTCGGGATTTGAAAACGAAATCGGGGCTCAAATCATCGAGGGAGAGTCACCACGGCTACGGCGAACCCTTGCAAGGTCAGTCGGTCGTCGGAGAGCTCGCTGGAAGCCGCGGGCTCAAAAGCTTTGTCCACCACTTGCAACCGCCCGCCGCGCATTCCCTCCATGGAAAGATCCCGGGGTGTCTCCCGCTTGTTGACCAACAGAATTTTCTTCACACCCTGCCGCGTCAGGAACCCCTGCGCATATACGTCCCGTGCATCCACCTGAGTGTCCACCAGCTTATCGCCGGGAGCGAAATTATCCACGAGGAGCTTCAGTACCCAGTATTTGGCGTTGAGCTGGCCCGTCTTCCAATCGATCATCGACACACTGGGGGCTTGGGTGGGGGATCCGACCATTTGTGATTCTCCCGCGATGTCAATTCCCCTGCGCGCCAGGTTGCCATACACATAGGCATATACCGCGGCGGAGAGATTCCACCAGGCATCCGTGAAGCCGTGGCCGGCCTGCGCCTGCTCTGTATCTCCCACCATATAGGTCCCGATTTCGTTGATGTCGCTTTTCGTTTCCGGGGACAAGCGCTGGCGTATCACTTCAATGTACCCTACCACCCCAAGCCAATGGTCGGCCTCCGTAAAAAACGAGTACTGGTGCGCCTCAAAAGGTTCCCCTGCGACCCCGTGGGCATAAAAATGATAAGCGATCAGGTCGAGGGGAATTCCGGGCTTGTGATGTTTATGATCCAGGAAATAGTCGACATAATCCGGGAGTCCCGAGGGGTTGGGCAGGCCCAAACCCACGAATTTGGTCTGTGGTGAAACCCGACGGACGGCCTCCACCGTCGCATCATAAATCCTCGCGTAGCCCTCGGGGGTCAAATGGTGTTCGCCCTGGATTTCGTTCAGCACTTCCCAGTAAGCGATCTTGAAGTGGTGGTTGGAACCGTGCCATTTGCCGTATTCATCCGTGAAACCACCTTTGGTGTACCACTCGGCCAGCCGCGCCCAGTAATCACCCAGCTCCTTCATGCTGGGGTCGCGCAATTCCGTTCCGCCCAGGTAGTTATCATCCACTTGGTCCGGGTCGGCAGGATAAGGCACCGGCTTCGGCGTCTTATACATCCACACGGGAATCGTGCTGAAGTTGAAGACCAGAGGATGGCCGGCGGTGGCCTCAAAGGTATCAACCGTAATCGGATCGATCAGCGAAAAATCCCAGGAGGTCTTCCCATCATGCGGCGGCTCGAGCTCGGCGACCGCGAGCTTCGGAAAGGGAAAATAGGGGCAATACCTGACGTAGTCCGGTTGCAGATTCTTCAACGCTCGAAAAACTTGGTCGTGAATGGGTGACTGCGGCCGCAAGAGCGGGTTGCCGACAACCTGCAACGTCGCCGTCGTCTTGGAAACCCGGAGAACCTTGGTCCAATCAATCTTTACTGTCTCCACGGAGCTTGCGGCAGGCTGCGGCTTCGCCAGATAAAGATGGGAACAGCCCAACAACGCCACCGCAGCGACGCCACACACCCAATGAGTCCGCTTCATTTCTTCCTCCTTAGTCTTAGGCCCGCCGCGAAAGCGGTCTCGAGCAGCCGCTGCGGAAATTTGGTCCCGCAATAACATCCCGCGGCCGCTGTCTTCTGAGGCACGTCATAAGGGACGTCGGATTCACGGGGCGAGCATGAGCACAGCGACGGCGAACCCTTGCAGGGTCAGCCGGTCGTCGGACAGCCCACTTGAAGCCGCGGGCTCAAAAGCCTTGTCAACGACTTGCAACCGCCCGCCGCGCATTCCCGCGATGGAAAGATCCCGGGGTGTCTCCCGCTTGTTGACCAACAGAATTTTCTTCCCACCCTGCCGCGTCAGGAACCCTTGCGCATAGACGTCCCGTACATCCACCTGCGTGTCCACAAGTTTGTCTCCGGGAGAGAGATTATCCAGCAGCAGCTTCAGCACCCAGTATTTCGCATTCGGCTGGCCTGTTTTCCAGTCGACCATCGACACGCTGGGGAACTGGGAGGGGTATCCGACCATCTGTGATTCTCCCACGATGTCAATTCCCTTGCGCGCCAGGTTGCCGTAGACGTAGGCGTACACGGCGGCGGAGAGGTTCCACCAAGCATCCGGTAACGGCTTGAAGACAGATCCCGGCTTATCCTGACGGGTATCCTCCCAGGTGTAAGTTCCGAGCTCATTAATGTCGGTCTTGGTTTCCGGAGACAGGCGCTGGCGTATGACTTCAATGTACCCTACCACCGAAAGCCAATAGTCCGCCTCTGTAAAAAACGAGTACTGGTGCGCGTCAAAAGGTTCCCCATCGACCCCGTGGGCATAAAAATGATAAGCGATCAGGTCGAGGGGAATTCCGGGCTTGTGATGTTTATGATCCAGGAAATAGTCGACATAATCGGGGAGTCCCGAGGGGTTGGGCAAGCCCAAACCTACGAAGTGCGTCTGCGGCGAAACCCGACGGACGGCCTCCACCGTCGCATCATAAATCCTCGCGTAGCCCTCCGGGGTCAAATGGTGTTCGCCCTGGATCTCGTTCAGCACTTCCCAGTCAGTGATCGTGAAGTGGTGGTTGGAACCGTGCCATTTGCCGTATTCATCCGTGAAACCGCCTTGCGTGTACCACTCGGCCACTCGTGTCCAGTAATCACCCAACTCCTTCATGCTGGGGTCGCGCAGTTCGGTTCCACCGAGGTAGTTCCAGTCCACCTGGTCAGGGTCCGCGGGATAAGGCACGGGCTCCGGCGTCTTAAACATCCACACGGGAATTGTGCTGAAGTTGACGACCAGAGGATGGCCGGCGGTGGCCGCGAAGGTATCAACCGTAATCGGATCGATCAGCGAAAAATCCCAGGAGGTCTTCCCATCATGCGGTGGCTCGAGTTCGGCGACGGCGAGCTTGGGATAGGGAAACCAGGGGCAATACCTGACGTAGTCCGGTTGCAAGTTCTTCACCGCTCGGAAAATTTGGTCGTGAATGGGCGACGGGGGCCGCAACATCGGGTTAACGACAACCTGCAACGTCGCCGTCGTCTTGGAGACACGGAGAACCTTGGTCCAATCAATCTTCACCGTCTCCACGGAGCTTGCGGCAGGCTGCGGCTTCGCCAGAAAAAGGTGGGAGAAGCCCAACCATGTCAGCACCGTGATAGCAAAGGCCAGATGAATTCGTTTCACTTTTTCCTCCCTGCATGATATCCGCCGCAAAGGCTGGCGCGCTGCCTAAGCTACGCGGCGGTGAGTGACACTTTCCGCCTGCACACGGTGGGGCCATTATGCGTGTCCCCGGCCTGATAAGCGGCCGCTTTCAGCAGGTAGTTACCAGGCTTTCCGGGCAAGTCCAAGTCGAAATGGTAAGTCTGCTGCCCCAGTCCGGGCAGTTGGAACGAAAGCTCGCGCCGAGCCGCTTCCGCGCCGCTGGCGTCGGCCAGAGAAAGTACGAGCTTCCCGGCTGCTGCGGTGTAATGGTCGTTGACCATCATCACGACGAAACGGCGCGGGAAGCCAGCCGGAAGGGTGGGCTGCCAGAAATTAAGGTAGATACCAAGAGGCTTGAAGGCCTCACCGAGGTAATCCTTGAAGTGAGGCTCCAACTCCAGAGCCACCACGTCATGGAAGGGATCGCTCGTAACCGCCCCCGCAATCGAGCAGGTTAGGTAAACGAAGTGGAGGACGCCAGCGTAATGGCGATGGGCGCGCCAGAACTCCGTCAGCCCTGCGAGCAGATACGCACCGAGGGCAAAGCGTTGTTCGGCGGTCGAATCGGGCCCGAGGAAGCTTTCGTAAACCCTTTTCGTGATCCTCGTGGGCGAGCCGTCGCGATGGAGATCCAGCCAGCCGTATTCGTTGTTGATCATCGCATGGCCATGGGCTGGCCGGGAGCCGACGTCGATGAGGCCGCACATACCCTCGAGTTCCGTCATCTGGAAAGGTTTAGCAGGGTTATGAGCGGTTCTGCTGAACAGGTAAGGATGATCGTCCACGGGGTCGTCAGGACCGGCGGGTTCATTGTAGCTGTTCTGCCACGGCCGATGGGACAGGTCCAACGATCTCACCGCGGGGATGATCTTATCCCCAAAGATATCATCTAGACTTTCATTATTCGCGTTCCATATCGCCACGCTGGGATGATTCCAATTATCCCGCATCCATTCCCGGTATTGCCGGATTGTCTCCTCGACATCGTAGCGCCTTCCCTTATACAAGCCCCCACGCGAAGGGCCTGTCCAGACAAAGTACTCGTTCTGAATCAGCAAGCCCGCCTCGTCGGCGATGTCCAGCCACTGATCGGGAACCGGCCCAACGGAAAAACGGAAGGAGTTCCAATGCATCTGTTTGGGGAGGTCGATCAGCAGCTTACGAAGCCAAGGCTCATTCCAGGGCAGCGAACCCGACACCGGATCCTCAAAAAAGCGGTGCAGCGTAATGTTCGAACCACGCAGGAAGTACACCTGGCCATTGAGAAGGGCGCGCTGCGTGGGTGTATCGAATCGAAACTCCCGCATGCCGAAACGCGCCACGAAGATATCCCCTCTCGTGCGGGTCTCCAGGATGTAAAGGAACGGGTTTTCCGGTGTCCACAAGGTGGCGCCGGGAATCTTAATTCTCTGGGTCCAGGTCTTCTCCTCGTTGGGGTGCAACTCCAGATGTCGTAGGCTGCCGATGGCCACCGTCTGCTGTTCCCTCCAGGTCTTGACCGTGTGAGTCAAGTCGAACTGGCGGATGCTCGTGGAGTAATTCTTGACGACCACTTCCACTTCGATCTCGGAAGTTCCGATATGAGGGGCAATTTGGAGAGTCGTGATGACAGGATTGTCACTCAGCAGCAAGGAGACGGCGTCGTAGATACCGGGAGTCCATTGGGTCTTTTCGAAATCGGTTCCTGCCGGGACGCCCTGGGGAAGCACCCCCGGGTGTGCGCCGACTCTTACCAGAAGGGTGTTTTCACCTTTCCAATCCAAAGCTTCTGTCAGGTCAAAGTATCCGGCACTGAAGCAACCCAGGTGCTCGCCGACCTTCCTTCCGTTCAACCACACGGCGGTCCCGAACTGAGCCTTGTTGATTTTGAGAATGGCGACTTCCTTCCGATTCTGAACTCGGAACATTTTCCGATACCAGAAGTAGTTCCTCTTCTGGCCTGAAATCCCCACGCCGTCTTCGCCGAGCTGGTTCCAGGTGGAATCCGGGACGTCGCCAAACCGAATCAGGTCACTCAGGTGCTCTCTGCTTAGGAACTTATCCACGTCTGGGAAAGAGGGTTTGGCCAGATGCGCCAAGCCCGGCACAGGAGCGGTGTGATGAAAGACCTGGGGAATTTGATCAGCCAGGACGCTGTCCTCAATGTCCCATTCGCCGTTCAGGGAGAAGGTTTGCCTGCCCTCTCCAGGGTTGGCCTCATCGCGCAAGTTGGCGGCCACGCCACCGATGCCACTGGCCGGAAGCTGGCTGGCCCCTATGGCAACGGCCGTCCTTTGCAGGAACTCGCGGCGTTTGATGGACTGGCGGTCTTTCATGGGTTCTCCTTTTTAAAACGATAGAGGTTTATCAAAGGCGACCGCTCAGGGCCTCGGGAACTCCACCGGCTCTCCGTAGCTGTGCTGGGCTGCCAGCTTTCCATCGCGATAAACCTGGAATTCGCGGGGCCCCATCGTCACGTCGTACGAATGTCCGCGGAAGCGATAGCCTTGCAATTTCGCTTCGCCCAGTTCGCGGTGATAAGAAGGCAGTATTTCCAGTGACCCGTCCACCTGCGGGCGCAAGCCAAACAGACCGAATAGAATCGCTTGGACCCCACTCCCGGCGGCAAGCTCGAGTGGCATTTCCACTTCCGGGTAGCCGGGATAATCTCCGAAGATTTCCTGGGGGATGTACGGATACCACTGCGTCCAGAGCGTGCACCGCGAAAGGACATCCCAGGCCAACTCGCTCTTTCCGTGACGATACAAGGACTCGGCGATGCGCAGCGGGTGGCCATTGTATTGGCCTCCGCCGCCCCAATCCACGTCTTCCAGGTCCCAGTGCACGCGATCCGCCTTGGAAATGGAATACATTCCATAAGGAGCCAGGAACTCTCCCTCGGCGAGGTGGGAGGTCAGCCGCTGCCGTTGCGTTTCTGTCAGCACATCGGTGTCGAGCAGGTCGAACAAGTGGTAACTCCACACCATGTGGCGGCTGCCATCGGGATAAAGGTTGTCAAACCACCCCGCTGATTCGTTCCAGAGCTTTTCATTCATGGCCTTCAGGAGTCGGTCCGCCCACTGATCGAATTGGACAGCCTCAGGATCGTTGCGGGCTCGGCACCACTCGGCCATCTGGCGGAAGTAGGCGACGGCCATGCCATTCGTCGCCGCCACGATGTGTTGATATCCATCGGTGCGAATCTCCAGCATCTTTTCGGAACCTTCGCCGAAGTCGAGCAGGCCATCCGGCCGGCCGTAACGCCTTACTACCTCTTCGCCCATGCGTTTCATCCACTCAAACACCGTGGCTCCTGCCTCCCGCTGGTCCAGAAAGGCCAGGTCGCCAGTCTGTGTCAGGTAGTCCTGAAGGATACGCATTTCCGCGAAAGGGTTTTGGGCGTACCAGTACGTGTTAGCCTTCCCGTTCCACGGTACCCAACTGCTTTTCAGCAGGCCGGCGCGAATGTAGGTGAGGAAAGCTTCTTTCAGGCCCTCCGGATCGAGAAGCGCCAGCAGCTCCGAGGCGTATGAGGTGTCCCAGGGAATGGTGAAAACCCAGGTACCGACGGAATAGAAAGGCCGGACAATGAAATTCTCGCGCTCCCAGCGTGTGTCCAGAACACTCAGGATGCACCGGGCATAGAGCTCATTGAGAGGCTGGTCGGCGGTTTGGATGCGAGGCAACTTCTCGGCAGCCCACTGCAAGCGATCGCGCAGTGCGTGGTCCGCGCGCTCCATGCGCTGGGCGATGTCGGGAGCGTCGAGATCGGGGGAAGTGGCGCCAACCTTCTGGAGCACGATGGCGAAACGTGCAGTCTTCTGCTCGTGACCCGGAATTTCCCAGGCCCAGCCCGCGCCGGTGTGATGTGGAAGGTCGCTCACCACGACGATTCTGATTTGATTGCTCGCCAGGGTGAAGGCGTCGGGATGAGTGACAGGCCCGGAAGATTGAGGAGGCACATTGGGTATGTCGAGCGACAACTCCGGCGCGCTCTGCTGCGGAATGACCGTCAGGATCAGTGGGGTGGGCTCGCGATTGGTAACTTGGACTTCCAGATAAACCTCGTCCTCGTCGGCCGAAACACGGGTTTTGGTCTCGATCGCGAAGGAAATCCAATGCCCGTTGAATTCTTTGTGGAATGTGCCGGTACGCCGGAACAGATTCGGCTGCCAATCGGCGCTCTGCAACAGCATGACGTAAGGAGAACCTGGGGTGAAGTTAAGACCCAGGGGATGAGGACCCGCACCGGTTCGAACTCTCTGCTCATAGACGTCGGGAACAATATCTTGGATCAGGATCTTGTCCGGGTTGTCGAGGAAGGCAAGCTGGAAATGATAATTGAGGACATCAATAGGTGGAAAAAGCAGGTTTTGAAGGCCGGTGATTGTCTTATCCCGAAGTGAAACGGCGCCCCGGCCATTGAATAAGAACAGCATGCGGTCGCTGAAGATGATGCTGGTGCGCGGCATGCGCAGCGATTCGGGTGTCAAATCAACTGTAAGTGGCGCGGGGCTGCTCTGAATGGGCAAACAGCCAGACCTGCCATCCTGTCTACTTTCTACCAAGGCTGCCGGCAACAGGCTGATTATCAGAACACCGCAGGATATTTGGGCAATCCGCTTCACCGAGGCCCTTCGGTTAGAATCCACGTTGTGACCCCCTAAAGGAGTGTGATAACATCGGCGGCGAGTGAAATATATAGTATATCACAACGCGCTGACCTCCGCTTTGCGCCAGCCAAACTCAGAAAACCTGAGGATCAGACGTTAGACAAGAGGAGGGCATATAGAGTATGACGCGCAGAACTTTCCTATCTACTTCAATCTTAGGCGCCACGGTAGGCGCCGGGCCACAATCTTTAACTCCAGCAGTGTCGCCGGCGCAGGTTCCGGGCTTCGAGATCAGTCGCCAGGTAGAGATTTCTCTGCCCGAGAAGGCTCTGGAAGAATCTTTTTGGATTGCGGCCAAGCTTGTCTCGGACATGCGACGGTTGGCATCTCAATTCTCCGGCGAGGAGAAAAACATGGGAACCATCCGGTCGTCTGGCGAATTGAAGGATGGCTGGCTGGCGGTTTCCGACGGCAAATTCCACCCCCAGCACAGTTTTGACCCCCGGGATTTCCGT
>Ga0181533_1003109_pt1 | contig 18402 bp, 14 predicted proteins | sample PEATcosm2014_Bin_45_FD_119772 | JGI IMG/M metagenome (GOLD analysis project Ga0181533, IMG submission 119772) | Peatland microbial communities from MTU Mesocosm Facility, Houghton, MI, USA - PEATcosm2014_Bin11_60_metaG | ecosystem: Environmental > Terrestrial > Soil > Wetlands > Peat | place... | reverse complement strand
AATTGGCGGAACTGGATAAGGCGCATTTTCAGTATTGCAATTTACCAGAAGAACTTTTTTCATTATTCAGATTGTATTCTAAAAATCCACTAATCCGGGACTAAATGGGCTTAAAATATAATTATAATTAATACTTTGTCACCAATCCAGATTTTATAAAGCTTAATAATTTCTAAATGACATCATTACCTTTTTTTATCAGCCATAGCTTACCGATTTCTTCATGAAACTGGTCGTATGGCAATTTTGTCTCCATAACAGAGTTAAAAAAGTTGTACTTTTTGTAATCAAAATCAATGATTTTATCCTTTACCTGTTGATAAAAAACAGTTCCGGGCATGGGTGTCAGCACAGTGTACCCGGCATAAACGACACGGTTTTTATCAGCATATTCTGCCAATGCTTTGAAATCATCAAGTCCGTATTCATTTGGTATTACGTAATTTCCTCTCACCATGATGTCATTTTGTTCAAAGACCCGGATAGCTTCCTGGTTATCGATTGCAGGGGAGCCCTTATGATATTTTTTAAGTTCCTCATCCCGGAAAGATTCAAATCCACATATTACTACCTTTAAGCCTCCCAAGGCGAATTTCTCAATTATCTCAGGGTGACGTGCTGCCACATCTGCACGGATATCCATGATAAATGTCTTGTGAATCTTCTCTTTGAGGATCTGATCGAAAAGTTGACTCATGAAATTTTGGTCTACTACCGTATTTGCATCGGCAAAGCGCACGACCGGGTACTCATCCATTGATTTCAATTCTGTGATCATGCTTTCTATCGTACGCTGGTAATATTTCCCCTTGAATTGTGTCCAGATTGAGCAAAATGTACATTTATAGGGGCATCCAAGGGAAGAAAAGACATAGGTACTTGGATAAAAACTATTCCCAACTTTGTAAGTACTTATCCAGCGGTCAAGGTGGCGACGGTCGGGCATAAGATAATCTGCATTGGCAACATCCGATACAGGGATATTTCCATGTGTCTTTATTAGCTTCCCTTTTACATTCAGGAATATCCCGGGAACGAATTCCAACTTCGACCCTTTATCTTTTGCAGTCACCAGATCCCTGAAGATATGTGCACACTGTCCGGGAATCACAACGTCTGCAACAGTACCTGCAAAATCCAGGAGGCAAAGTGTAGGATGCAACCCTCCTGCTACAGTCAGTATTAAAGGATCGAATTGCTTTACGACCCGGAATATCTCCAAAGAATAATCAAATTCGGATGTAATAATAGTAACGCCAACAATATCAGGTCTGTATTTCTCAAGCAGTTGAAATATAAGATTATCCAGTGGTGGTGTTGCCGGGTCAAGATCGTATTCACCTTTCAAATCAAATACAGTGACATCATAATCCCTGACTGCAGCAGCAATTGTCAGCAACCCTAAGGGTGGACCAATGAGTTTTTTGTGAATAAAAGGTTTCGCATTTTCAGGGGCGTACCGGAGAATATTATTTTCAGGACTCCGTGGAGGATTAATGAGTAATATCTTCATGTAATGACCAGCGTAATGTGAATTTACAAAGATAAGAAATTGAGCACAGGTGATGAAGACATACTATGCCTTCCCTATATTGTGAAAAAATGTACCTTTGTCCAAACCGTTGAGAATTATTGTAAATATAATGACCGACTTTGTTCAAATCAGACAGAAATTCAAGGAACTAAAATGCTGCATTATTATTCCCACATATAATAATGACAAGACTTTGGAGCGAGTCATCCTGGATGTACTGGAATATTCTGAAAATGTCATTGTCGTGAATGATGGTGCAACTGACCAAACGCCGGATATTCTGAAAAAGTTCAAGTCTCTTTGTGTCATCAATATTTCTAAAAATAAGGGAAAAGGATATGCTTTACGGCTGGGATTTCATTATGCCATAAAGCAGGGATTCCGTTATGCCATAACCATTGATTCCGATGGTCAGCATTATGCAGATGACCTGGTGAAGTTTCTTGATAAAATAGAAAGTGAACCTGACTCGGTTATCATCGGTGCCCGGAACATGGAACATGACAATGTGCCAAGGACCAGCAGTTTCGGACATAAATTCTCCATCTTTTGGTTCCGGGTTGAAACAGGACTGAAGGTACCGGATGTTCAATCAGGATATCGTCTTTATCCATTAGAAAAGATGGAAAGGATGCGATTTTTTGGCAGGAAATTTGAATTTGAGGTTGAGATTCTGGTCAGGCTTTCATGGAAAGATGTCAACATCACATCTGTGCCCATCAAGGTCCATTATTATCCAAAGGGAGAAAGAGTTTCGCATTTCCGCAAATTTCAGGATTTCACGAGGGTCAGTATTGCCAATACATTGCTTGTTCTCATTGCATTATTTTGGATCAATCCCTTCCGTTTCGTCAAAGCTCTCCGAAAAAAATCTATCAAACAGTTCATCCAGGAAAACATCATAAACAGTGACGACTCTAATATGAAAATAGCTGTATCTGTGACTTTAGGGGTTTTCATAGGAGTAATCCCAGTCTGGGGATTCCAGATGTTGGTTGCATTTGGAGTGGCATATGTTCTGAAATTAAACAGATTCGTTGCGGTTGCTGCATCCAATATCAGTATTCCTCCCATGCTGCCTTTTATCATTTTTCTATCATACATAACAGGCGGGATTATCGTCGGTTACAGAACACACACGTCGCATTATTCAGCAGGGATAACATTTGAATGGGTAAAGGCAAACCTGGTACAATACCTGTTTGGAAGCATCATTTTTGGTATCCTTGCAGCAGTTGTACTTGGGACAATTACTTATTTACTTTTACAAATATTAAGAAAACCACAGGTTGCCAGAAAAGAGATCAGCAACCAGGACAGACACTAGTTTTTTACTGATTTTATGTCTGAACGCTTTATTCAAATCTATCTTTTTTTCAGGAAGCGCAGGTTGCTGTTTTATCTCTTTCTGGGTACGCTTCTTATTATCATTCTCTTTTTTGCGACAAGGATAAAAGTCCAGGAAGATATTATGGGTATTTCAGGGTCCGATGGCAACCAGGGAATATTTGAAAAAGTCGTAAGTCATGCCAGGTATACCGATAAACTGATCATACATCTTTCACTTTCAGATACTTCTTCCAAAGCTGATCCTGAAAGGTTGATAATATGTGCGAAAGCGCTGGTAGACAGTCTTAATCACCATTTTGATTCAACATATATCAGAGGTATTGTTGGAAATGTCATGGATTCTTCCACGACTGCATGGCTTGATCTTTTCTATGACAACCTTCCGATCTATATGGATAAAAATGATTACAGGATCATCGATAGTTTAATTACTCCCACATCTGTCCATTCAGCCCTGGAACATGATTACCAGATCCTCCTGTCCCCTGCAGGATTTGCATTTAAGAAAATGATCATGCTTGATCCTTTAGGCTTGACTTATTATGCCCTGAAAAAGATGAAATCGCTTCAGGCTGATAATAATTTTGACGTTGTGGATGGCTTTATCTTGTCGAAAGACCATAAAAACCTTCTCATCTTTATTACACCTGCCAATCCTTCAAGTGAAACATTCCGGAACGAAAAACTCCTCAATGGGTTGGATAAATTTCTGGCAAAGATCAGCGCTGAAGGAAAACCTGAGATCAGGGGACAATATTTTGGTGCGATTGCATTTGGTGTTGGAAATGCGCACCAGATTAAAAAGGATATCCTTCTTACGTTGAGCATCGCCTTGATTCTCATCTTTTTACTAATTGGCTGGTATTTCAGAAACTTTAAAATTCCTTTGCTGGGTTTTTTACCGGCTTTGTTTGGAGGAGGATTTGCCCTGGCAATCCTGTACCTGATAAAAGGCACGGTTTCTCTAATTTCTCTTGGCATAGGATCAGTAATCTTAGGACTGATTGTGGATTATGCACTTTATATGATTACGCTTTTTCAAAAGAAAGGCGATATGGTCGTGGTATTGAAAGAGATGACGTTTACAGTATTTCTTTGCAGCCTGACTACCGTCGGTGCATTTCTCTGTTTAATTTTTCTGCATTCATCGGTTTTGCATGATCTGGGTTGGTTTGCAGCCCTAAGCGTTGCTGGTGCAGCTTTCTTTTCATTAATTATTCTACCACACTTCCTGACTCAACATGACCTCAGAAAGAATAAAGGAACCAGCAATTTCATAGATCGCATTGCTTCTTTCTCCTTTGAAAAAAATAAAATAATCTTATTTCTGCTTCTTGTTTTAATGGTTATAAGCATATTTTTCCTTTCCAGGGTAAGTTTTGAAGACAATATGACGTCCATGAATTTCATTCCGGACAAATTGAGAAACATGGAAAAGGATCTTGACAGGATCGCAGGGGCATCCCTAAAAACTGTCTATCTTGTCTCAACAGGAAAAGTCCTTGATGATGCTTTGAAGACGCAGGAAAAAATGCACAAGAATCTGGAAAATCTTTCAGGCTCGGGTGTGATTCAAAGTGTTACTGGCTGTAGTGAACTCTTATTCTCAGATTCACTTCAGCACATAAGGATCAAGCAGTGGAACCAATATTGGACAAAAAGCCGGATAAACTTACTTAAAAATGAGTTAAACAAAGCTTCTGCAAATTTTCATTTCAGAGAAGACGCATTTACTCCTTTCATTCAACACCTGACAAAAAATTATACAGTTTTGAACCAGGCTGAAACGAAAAAGCTGACATCAGGCATACTCTCCGATTTCATCAGCGAAATCAAAGATCTTTCGATGACCACTACCCTGGTCAAAGTAAAGCAGGAAAATAAATGGAAAGTTTATAATGAATTTGAAGGAAAACCCGGTATTGTCGTTTTTGACAAGCAGATCCTTACAAATCATTTTGTAGCAGATGTAAAACACAATTTTGATCTTTTGGTCAGGCTCTCAATGATCTTTGTCACTTTACTTCTGCTTCTTTCTTTTGGTCGTATTGAGACTGGGCTTACCACGGCTTTGCCAATGTTTGCAAGCTGGTTCCTTACGCTGGGATTCATGGGTATGACAGGCATCCGTTTCAATGTTTTTAATATTATCGTTTCTTCATTTATATTCGGGCTTGGTGTAGATTACAGTATTCTTATGATGCGTGGATTGCTTTTCGAATACAGATATGGCACAAAAGAAATTTCTTCATACAAAACCTCTATCATTCTTTCTTCTACCACGACTTTGTTTGGAGTAGGCTCTTTATTTTTTGCTTTACATCCAGCACTAAATTCTATTCCTCTTGTTTCTGTTTTCGGGATCATTGCAGTAGTCATTTTTTCCTTTACATTCCAGCCATTGTTTATCCGCTGGTTTCTTTTGAACCGGTTGAAACTGGGAAGGTATCCTGTCACACTAAGGATCTTTATTAAAACCTTCATCACCTGGGGAAATATCGTCCTTGTAGCGATTCTTCAGGTTATTTTCGGAGGATTGATCTTCCTACTGTACCCCGGTTCAAGAAAAAAGAAGGAATATGCTTACCACTGGCTCTTCTGTCAGCTTTGTAAAGCCTATATTTTCGTCACTTTCCCCACGAACCGAAAACTTTATAATCCAGGTAATGAAAACTTCTCCAAACCTGCCATAATCATCAGCAATCACCAGTCACTGATTGAAACACCTTCTTTTTTACGTCTTTATCCTAAGATCATCATACTTACCAATGAATGGGTGTGGAATTCACCTTTGTTTGGACCGGTCGCCCGGATGGCAAGCTTTTTCAATGCAGAAAAAGGTATTGACGGCATTTTAGATAAATTGAAAGAAAAAATCAATGAAGGATACTCTATCCTGATCTTTCCCGAAGGACACCGATATATTGATAACCGGATTCACCGTTTTCACAAAGGTGCATTTTATCTTGCTGAAAAACTACAGGTCGATATACTTCCAATTGTGGTATTTGGTTCAGGTGAGTTCCTGGGCCGCGGTGAATTTTGGGGCAGGCCAACGGGACTACGGATGAAGATACTTGCCCGTGTAATAAATAATAATCAGGATACCGATTTGAATTATTCTGAAAGATCAAAACGTTTCCGCCATATTTATTCTCATGAATATGAAAAATTTATGGAACAGGAAGGAACCGGTGAGTATTACCGTAAAAAGCTGGTGTTAAATTATCTTTTCAAAGGACCAATCCTGGAGGGATATCTCAGGGTAAAATTGAGACTTGAAAAGTATTATCAGCCATATAATGAATTGATTCCGCGAGCAGGCGAGATTCTAGACCTGGGTTGCGGATATGGATTCATAAGCTATATGCTCAGTTTAACTTCACATTCAAGGAAAATCACAGGAGTGGATCATGATCCCGAGAAAATCCGGGTGGCTGCAAATAGTTTTCTCAAAAATCAAAACATTGATTTTATCTGTGAAGATATAACCAATTACTCCTTCAATAATAAAGATGCAATCATTCTAAGTGATGTTTTGCATTACATACCGCAAAAGAACCAGGAAGAATTACTTTTACGTTGTATTGAAAAGCTTAATCCGGGTGGAATGATCCTGGTGAGAGATGCAGACTCAATAGAGCATAAACGCCATAAAAGAACAAAGATTACTGAAATATTTTCCACCCGCATTCTTGGATTCAACAGAACGACAAGTGCATCCAAAGAATTGTACTTTACTTCTCTCGAAAACATCAGTCGTATCGTTGACGAGACAGGACTAAAGATGGAAGTAGTTCATAAAGCAAAGCATACTTCCAATCTCTTATTGATCATCCGTAAAAGATGAAAAATACTGATATGAAATACGATGTGATCATTTCAGGCAGCGGACTGGGCGGACTTCTTTGCGGATATATACTGGCAAAGGAAGGGCTGCGTGTTTGTATTCTTGAAAAAAATCAACAGGCAGGAGGATGCCTTCAGACCTTTACACGAAAAGGAGTCGTTTTTGATACAGGCGTTCATTATTTCGGGGGGATGGATCCAGGACAAACATTACATCGATATTGGAATTATTTCGGGCTTACCCGGTCCCTCAAACTGGAACGGATGGATCCCGATGGTTTTGATATTATCGGCATCAATGGCAAAGACTACCCATTGGCCATGGGTTTTAATCACTTTATTGAACAACTTCTCCCTTTTTTCGCATCTGAAAAAGAAAATCTTAAAAAATATATTTTTCATCTGAAAAAGATCACTCAGGCATTCCCTCTCTACAATCTGGAGATGCCAAAGGACCATAATGAAGATTATTACCGCAATCAGGGTGCATATAATTTTTATTCCTCACTTTCGGGAAATGTGACATTTACTTCAGTGCTGGCCGGGAATAACCTTTTATATGCCGGAAGTAAAGAACATACGCCGCTTCAAATTCCTGCCCTGATCAACCATTCTTTTATCTCAAGCGCCTGGCGAACCATGAATGGCAGTGCACAAATAGCAAATATGCTGTCTGAAAATATTAAATCTTTTGGAGGAGAAATCCATTCCGGAAAGGAAGTCAGTGAAATCAGAGTGAATGAGACCGGATTTGAAGTGATGACAAGACCCGGACAACTGTTTTCTTCAAAGAAATTTATTTCGGGGATTCATCCTGCAAAGACATTAAAAATGATGGAGCCTGCAATATTCAGAAAATCCTTCTTTAAACGTATTATAAACCTGAAAAACACTTTTTCATCTTATGCTTTATATATTGTCTTAAAGGATCGGTCATTCCCATATCTCAATCACAATTATTATTACCATGAAATGGAGGATGTCTGGAATGATGAAAGTGCCGAAGGCTGGCCAACCTGTTACATGATGCATACACCTCCACATGCTCCGGGAAATGGTTTTGCAAAAAGTATGATCATTCTGACATCTATGCCTTTCGAAATGGTGAAGAAATGGGAAAATACCAGCCATGAGAACCGTGGCGAGGAATATTTCATGTTCAAAGAACAATCTTCACAATCTCTTGTTGACCTTGTTGAGAAACGATTTCCAGGATTAAGGTCAGCAATTAATTATATGGAAGCATCTACACCACTGACCTGGCGCGATTATAATGGAACACCGGAAGGATCAATGTATGGGATTCAACACAGTTACCAGGATTCGCTGGTAACAACAATTTTACCATCGACAAAGATCCCCGGTTTTTATTTTACAGGCCAAAATACTAACATCCACGGAGTTCTTGGAGTAACGATCGGTGCTGTGTTAACCTGTGGAGAAATACTTGGCCTGGATTACCTATTGAGAAAAATCAGAAAAGCCTGAAAATGAGAAGATTTTTTAGGATATTATTTATCATCATTGTTGTGCTGTTTTTTATTATAATCTTTTTAGGGGTCTGGTTCCAGCTGGATACCAGGGTCAGTATTCCCGAACCTTCTGACAGGAGTGTTACAAAGCTTCCTGTTGTTATTCCTGAAAAAGGTTTCTACACCTGCGGCAGTGGCTGGCTACAGAAAAGAAATTCAAGCTTATGGGAACTTTATCTTGAAGGCAAACCATTTGAACGGGGCGTGATTGAAGGTAAACTGACCCGTGTCCTGATCGAAAAACAGGAACAGGCTTTTACCAACCAAATCACTCAGATAATCCCCTCCCCTCTTTACCTTAAATTCCTGAGATATTTTATTTATTGGTTTAACCGTGACCTGGAAGATTATATCCCCGAGGAATATAAATTTGAGATTTACGGGATATCATTATCAGCATCGGATAAGTTCAGTTTCATTGGGAATAACTACCAGCGAATTCTGAATTATCATTCAGCCCACGATATCGGGCATGCCTTGCAGGATTTTCAATTGGTCGGATGTACGTCATTTGGAGTCTGGAAAGATAAATCAAAAGATGGGTCATTACTTATAGGGCGGAATTTTGATTTTTATGTAGGCGATGATTTTGACTTGAATAAAATAGTTTGTTTTGAAAAACCCGAAAAAGGTTATCCATTCATGATGATCACCTGGGGAGGAATGACAGGGGCTGTCTCCGGAATGAACGAGCAGGGGTTGACAGTTACTATCAATGCAGCAAAATCAGATATCCCATATTCTGCGAGGACTCCTATTTCCATCCTGGCACGAGAGATTCTTCAGTATGCAAAAAATATCAAGGAAGCTTATGCTATTGCACAGAAGAGAGAGACTTTTGTCTCAGAATCTATTCTTATAGGTTCAGCTAATGACGGGCAAGCTTCAATCATCGAAAAATCTCCTTATAAAATTGCTCTTGTCGAGCCTCAAGACAATTATATTGTTTCGACTAATCATTTCAGGTCGGTGGTCTTCAGTAATGATCCGAAGAATTTAAAAGATATGAAGGAAAATGCTTCATTGTACCGGTATAAAAAGATGCTTCAGGATATTACTGAGGAACAACCCCTGGATGTTGAGGGAATGGCTAAAATTCTAAGGGACCAATCGGGTTTGAACCATGTTGATATAGGGATGGGAAATGAGAAAGCTGTAAACCAGCTTATTGCTCATCATTCCATTATCTTCGAGCCTGAAAAACATCTGGTTTGGGTATCAGATGGTCCCTGGCAAATAGGAGGATATACATGCTATGACATATTTAAAGTTTTTCATAATTTTGCCGGACTTCACAGAAAAACGGAAATTTCTGAAACGGGCAGGGCAATCTCCCCGGATCGTTTCTTAAATTCTGATGGTTATGTAAAATTCAACCGGTTCAGGGAATTGAGGAAAGAGCTGAAAGACATGATCCGGTCAGGTAAAGAAACAAATTTGCAACGTTCTTACATTAATGAGCTGATTGGAACTAATCCTGAATTCTTTCAGGTTTATTCTTTAACAGGGGATTATTTTTTCTTAAAAAATGAGCCTGATAGTGCGGCGAGATATTACCGGATTGCCCTTGGGAAAGAGATCCCCCGTCAGAACGAAAAACAAAAAATCATTAAAAAACTCGCAGATTGCCTCGTTCAGATGAAAACAAAAAAATCATGAAGTTTAAATTGATATACCCCCGCTGGGAAAAACTCGAAGGACAAACCATATTCTATCTCCCTCCTCATGGTCCGGTAGTGATGGCTGCTGATCTGCCTTCTTATGTTGAAGTGGATTTTACCGATGAGAATGTCGAAGACCTTATAATTGATGAAACTCCTGATCTCATTGGAATTTCCATGATGCTCACTACCCAGATAAAACGGGGATGGGCCATTGCAGACCAGTATCGTAAACTGGGGAAAAAAGTCATTTTTGGAGGAATCTCAACAATGTTGCATGCTGAAGAGACGATGCTTCATGCAGATTCTGTATTCCTTGGGGAAGTTGAAGGAAGGATGAAAGAAGTTTTTGAGGATTTCAGTAAAAATGAACTGAAAAAAGTCTATAATTTTATAAACAATCCACCCGATATGGGTCTCATAGGACCTGCCAGGCGTGATATTCTGAAAGAAGATATGTATTATCATAAGGGATTCCGCATGGTTGACCTTTTTCATGCTTCCCGAGGCTGTGTCTATGATTGCTATCCCTGTGCAGTTCGCTATCTTGGGGGACGGGGATTCAGGCCACGGCCTATCGATCGTGTCGTGGAAGAACTTTCGCAGATGGAGAATAACAGACTGTTTATAGTTGATAACTCTCTTGCATTAGATACTTCCTGGGAAAAGGATCTTTTTCGCGCCATGATTCCATTGAAGAAAAAATGGGTCAGCCATACCATTGAAGATAAAGATGATGTATTAGACCTTGCAGCGCAAGCCGGAGCATGGTATGTTTACCAGGCAGTTTTTGATCGTTCTCATTATATTCGCAATCGGATCAAGCAATATCACGATCATGGAATCGGTGTTGAAGGAACAATCTTACTAGGCCTTGATAATCAAACAGAAGACGATATCAAGCGACTCATAGATTTTCTCCTTGAGATTGACCTGGATCTGGCAGAGTTCACTGTACTCGCGCCTTTCCCGCACACAAAAGCATATAGCGACCTTTTAAAACAAGGGAGGATATTTGATCACGACTGGGATCATTATAATGCTGGCAAGGTTGTGTACCATCCTAAACACATGACGGCCGACAGGCTGCAGGAATTGTACCATTATGCCTGGGAAACATTCTATCAGGATGAACCACAGACACAAAAGATGTTTAACCTGCTTTCTACTGTTATTCAGAGAGAGCAGCAAGACGGGACTTACAAACCCAGACGACGTGATTTGTTAGACCAGAGTTTCGGCAGAAATATCAATGAAGTCGCCTAAAAAATAATCCTTCCAGCTATAATTTATGATCAGGAGTTTATAAGCCATGGAAATCAACCCTGAATTTGACAACTATATGGATCGGTATTTTGATTATCTGGGACAATGGGAAAGTCCATCAAAATGCGGATTGAAAATAGTAAGAAGGAAAGATGGTAAGACACTTGCCATTGTAACAGAAATTTACCGGCAGAACCCTGGGACACCTGTAACGGAATGGTGCGCTCCCCTCGCCAGCAAGATATTATCAGAAGTTGGAGAGAATCCGGAAAATTTTATTTTTATCGAACATACTCCCGATCTAAAAAGCAAGCTCAGTTTTTACGGGGAAACTTTTGACCTTGTGTCGTTTGACTGGAATGGAACCAGATATGAAAATCCTAAATGGAAACGCCTGAGCCGGGAACAAGTCAACAAACTAATGGAAGAATAAGTCGGCAGGTTTAAGGTATTGAAATAAACTCTCAATAAGTATCCTCGGGTAATTTGTAATTTCACGCGATAAATCCGACAACATGACTGATCCAATCGTAATCAGAAAACTACCTCCCGTTTGGTTCATTCGTTTGATAAACTTTTTCCGCTCCGGATTACTCTGGCTTCACAGGATGACATTCCCTCCAAGTGTGGTGATGTATGAGCGGTTTACTTCATTCTGGTTCCTGGCAGCCTTAAGAATCGCATCTGAACTAGATATCGCGGGGATGCTGAAGAAAGAGCCTCTCTCAATTGAACGACTTGCAGAACTTACAAATTCAGATACTCAGGCAATGTTTCGCCTGATGCGCGCACTTGCAAGTGAGGGCATATTCAAAAGAACGAAGCAGGGTTTGTACAAAAACACGAGGTTTTCAAGAGTGCTGACCAGTGGAAAAGGATCACTGCGTCATACCTTCATGCAACATCTGGGAAACCTTAACTGGACTTTATTTAATGAACTCCCGTATTCAATCAGAACCGGGAAATCAGCATTTTCAAAGGTCCATGGGATGAAGATCTATGATTACCTTTCGGAACACCCTGATGAATCAGCACTTTTTGATCGTTCCATGACAGACCTATCCGAGATATCCATCGAGCCGATCCTGAGTTCAATTGATTTCAGCAAATATCAATTGATTGCAGATATCGGCGGAGGCGAAGGATTATTACTTTCAAGTATTCTTTTCAAGAACAAAAATTCAAAAGGTATTTTGTTTGATCTTCCTGAGGGATTACATCACCCCGAGTGTACATTCGAAAAATTTGGGGTTACAGAGCGGGTACAGGTAATCCAGGGGAGTTTTTTCAATACCGCTCCTGCAGGAGCCGATGTTTATATTTTAAAGAATATTATCCATAATTGGAATACTGAAGAAAGCTCACTAATCCTTAATAATATCAGGAAAGTTATGCCACTCCATGGAAAAATCCTGATCCTTGAAATGATCCTGGATGAAACAAACCATGCTTTTATAGGCAAATTAATTGATCTGCAAATGATGGTTTTCATGAATGAAGGAAAAGAGCGCACACTCAAAGAATACAAAACACTCCTTCAATTATCAGGACTTAAACTGAATAAGGTCACCCCGACTATTGCCCCCATCAGCATTATTGAAGCAGTGATAAGTTAAATTGATTATTAGCGGGTTGTGTTCTTCAGAAGGTTTCTCTATCTTTGCTTTATGCACCGATTATTATCAGCAATCAGAAAAGAGTTTTTAATACTTATCCGTGATATCCCGGGATTGGCAATCCTTTTCATCATGCCGGTCTTACTGATCTTTATTGTGACCCTTGCCCAGCAGAACGCCTTGAAATCGTCCAAAGAAGTTAAGACGGAAGTCATTTTTATAGACCATGCCCATTCTGAATTCTCAAAACTTTTACAGCAAAACCTCGACAGCTCAGGACTTTATATGTTGGTATCAAACAAGGGAAAAGTTTCCTTGAATGAAGAGACAGCAGGCAAAATGATCGCAGATGGAGATTATCCTGTTGGTATTGTCATAACAAAAGATGATAAACCCATTCAATTGCTTGTAGATCCAAGTCTGCAGTCATCCTTTAAAAATTCATTGACCGGATCACTTACATATTTTATCAAAGGAGCACAGAGCCAGGCAGGAGTCAAAAATTTACTGAAATCCATTTCCCCTGTAATGGCATATGAAATGGAGGGTCTTATCAAATCGGCAATGCAGAAAATGCCTCCTGTTAATGAGATCTATGCTACAAAAGAACATGCTTCAATCAAGCCTTCCATTATTCAGAATAATATTCCGGGATTTATATTATTTGCGATGTTCTTTATTGTTATTCCCCTTGCCGGCAGCATGGTCACAGAAAAAATTGAAGGAGCTTTTGGACGTTTGAGGACACTTCCTGTGAGGGTTACAATTTTGCTTTCTTCAAAAGTAATTCTATTCCTTGGAGTTTGTCTTATCCAGTTTTTTTTAATGCTTGTGGTTGGATTATGGATAATGCCTTTATTTTATGGTATGCCTGCCCTGCAGCTGGGATCACATTACGGAATCATCCTTTTTTCAACTATTTGTTCAGCATTGGCAGCTACGGGGTTTGGCCTGCTGGTGGGGACTTTAGCCACTTCACAGGGACAAGCTGCTCTTTTTGGGTCAGTGATGGTTGTCATCCTCGGGGTCATCAGTGGGACTTTTCTCCCTGTTTACCTTATGCCGAGATCAATCCAGAATATCAGTCTTATTTCACCGATCCGGTGGGGTATTGATAATTACCTTGAGATCTTCATCCGCGAAGGTACACTAAGTACCATTCTGCCAAATATTTACAGGCTTCTTGCGTTTTTTGTTTTTGCAATGATCTTTTCCATTGTTATTTTTGCAAGACGGAAGTAAAATATATAATCTGATTATAACCACATGAAAGAAAAAGAAGGTATTGTTGATTGCCCCCAGCAACAGGTGATCCTTTATGTGGAAAAGGAAGATGGGAAATATGAACCTTTGCAAACCGGTTCCTATCTCACAAAGAATTTTCTGGATGATTATCAGTTAAAACGCCGGCACCTGGAGGAATCATTAAAACAAAAGGTTCAGAGAGGCGAGGCAAGTCCTGTATACTATTACATGGTCCTGGAAGATTTGACAATCAGCGAATTATCAGCCCGTGCAGGAATCAGGAAAGGGAAGGTGAAAAAGCATCTAGAAGCCCGCCATTTCAATGCCATTCCTCAAGAAACCCTTCAGGTTTATTCCGATGTATTCAATATAACCATTCAAGATATGCTAAATTTACTGGTTCAATGTCCAGATGATACTGTTGATACAAAAACCAATTCATAATGAGCACGATTGATTACAAACATAAAATGGCAGCACATTGTGAATCAGGAGCAGTGACTTCTCTTCTGAACAATGCAGGTCTTGAAATTACAGAACCCCTCGTTTTCGGAATTTCCAGCGGTATCTTCTTCGGGTACTTTCATAAGATGAGATCCTTTACTTTTCCGACTTTTATTGTCAGGAATAGACCCGGATCAATACGTTCCAACCTGTCAAAAAGACTTGGAATAAAATTCTATACTGAGCAATTCCGGACCCCGGATGAGGGAATGAGGAGACTGGATGAACTGCTTGAAAAGAATATCCCTGTAGCAGTACAGGTCGATTTCTTTTATATGGATTACCTACCTGAATGGGAACGTGTCCATATCAATGTTCATTTTATAGTTGTCGTCGGGAAATCAGGCTCAAAGTATATTATATCTGACAGCTATTTCCCCAATCTTGTAGAACTGGAATCGACTTCATTACGAAAAGCCCGTTTCGTTGGTGGAAATATGTCACCAAAAGGATTTCTTTTTTATCCAGAATTTATTCCTAAAGAACCTGATTTTAAAAAGGCTATTTTAAAAGGCGCAAAGAAAACCTGCTTTAACATGCTAAAAATCCCGATGCCCTTCATTGGCATCAAAGGAATCCGTATGTTTGCAAAAAAAATTCCGGAATGGCCCTCATTTGCAAGGGACATTGAACATCTCTCCCATGAGATCATGAAGATTAATATCCTGTTGGAAGACCAGGGAACCGGGGGGGCAGGATTCCGTTTCATGTATTCCAGTTTTCTTCAGCAAGGTTCGATAATTCTGAACAAACCTGACTGGGGTGAATTGTCAAAAGAAATGATGGAGATTGGAGATGGGTGGAGGGAAATATCATTGTTCGCCTCCCGGATCGGTAAAAATCGTGAACTCGGCCCGGAACGGCTAAAAGAGTTAGGAACAATGCTTTACGGCAGGGCTGAGGTTGAAGAACGTTTCTTCCGGCGCCTGAAAAATTCACTTAACTAATCTACAATATGACACAGGTACCATCTCCGGAACTGAAACTCGAGATCAAGAAAATGATCATGGAAACTTTAAACATCACAGATATCAATCCCGAGAATGTCGATGATGAGAAGCCATTATTTGGCAGCGATAATGCTCTCACCTTAGATTCAGTCGATGCTATTGAGATAATAATGGCCATTCAACGTAATTATGGAATCCGTATTGCTGACCAAAGCATGGCACGATATGTGATCCGCTCGATCAACAGCATTGCTGAATTTATCATGACTGAACGGGAAAAGAACAAATTGTAAACCCCTTAAAATTGAAAAACAACCAAGATGAACCATTAAAAAGAGAGATTGTACCCTTCATAGATAAGTTGAAAAAGTTAAAGGGGAAATGATCTTAATCTTGCAATGATCGAAATTTAACAGACCCATGAATTTCAGACCTGAGATGTTTAAATGGTTTTAATTACCAGAAAAAGATTCATTTTCTTTATCTTTGAAGTCTATTTCAGACAAAATTTAAAAGTTTCCTCTCATGAAAAAACTTTCATTACTATTATTCCTCATCATACTTATTCTTCCTTTTCAGTCCTTCACGCAGGATACCATTACACAAGCGACGGTATCTCATAAAAAATATAATCCCAATCGTATAAATTCCGGGTTTTATATCAAACTGGGCCCAACATTTCCAATAGGGACCTATTCGACTGGTGTGAAACTCCAGGCACAATCAGAACAATATCCTTCTATCTATTATCCTGCAACCATGGGAGGTGCAATGGACATGGGATTCCTGATCTATATCGGGCCTGCCTTTGCCAACAATCATCTTCGTGCAGGGATAGATGCAACATTTCTCTCTTTCTGGTTCAATTCAATCAAATCGGATACGATTTCCGGCCCAAAAACCAAATACTGGTACTATTACCTAGGCCAGAAATTTGGGCCTGTTATCTCCATTTGTCCAGTGGACCGACTGGTCATCGACCTGTCCTGGAAACTCAACGCCTATGTAGCCTATGTTCATCACGAGATTCGGAATGAAATAACCGATGAATGGGGTGATAATCTTACACAGAATGAGATCAGTATGAATATCCGGTATTCCATTATGCTTTTTTCTTTTCAATACAACTACGGTAAGGTGACGTACAATGATTTTGACTCCTCTAAGCCTAAACATTTTGTCGACAATAGTACTTACCGCATCATGATCGGATTTAAATTCTAAAAAGTATCATTTCTGACAGATTATCGCGATGGTATCTCCCTTTTTACCTGAAATTGAACAAAGCCCGGTTAAAGAGATCAAGAAATTTCAGGAAACAAAGCTTCAAGAGCAACTTCTTTACCTGAACAAAAGATCGAAATTCTATTCTGATCATTTCCGAAGGAACGGGATCAATATCAGCCATATAAGAAGCATTGAAGACCTCGCGAATATCCCGCCCACCACAAAGGAAGATCTTCAACAACGGAATGATGAGTTTATTTGCGTACCCAAAGAGTCGATCATTGATTATATTACTACATCTGGAACTTTAGGTGATCCGGTGACTTTTGCTATGACCGACAAAGATCTTGACCGGCTGGCATACAATGAAGCCATCTCATTTACTTGTGCGGATGGTTCAAAAAAGGATATTTACCAACTTATGACTACTATCGACAGGAGGTTCATGGCGGGTCTCGCCTATTTCATGGGAATCCGTAAGATGGGAGCAGGAGTGGTCAGGGTCGGAAATGGAATACCTGAGTTCCAGTGGGATACCATCCATAGAATTCATCCTACAGCTATCATCGCAGTTCCCTCCTTCATTTTAAAGATCATTGAATATGCAGAGGCCCATCATATTGACTATCGAAACAGCAGTATCCAAAAAGCTGTCTGCATCGGAGAGCCACTTAGAAATACAGATTTCACGCCCAATACCCTTGGCCGCAAAATCCTTGAAAAATTGCCGATCAAACTTTATTCAACCTATGCATCTACTGAAATGGGGACTTCCTTTACCGAATGTGGCGAAGGAGTTGGCGGGCATCATCATCCTGAGCTGATAATAGTGGAGTTCCTTGATGATCATGATCTGCCTGTCGCTGAAGGAGAATGCGGCGAGGTAACAATTACGACATTGGGTGTAGAGGGAATGCCTTTACTTCGTTTTAAAACGGGTGATGTTTGTTTCCGCTATTCAGCTCCTTGTAAATGTGGCAGGACGACAATGAGGCTGGGTCCGGTGATCGGAAGAAAAAATCAAATGATAAAATTAAAAGGAACGACCCTATATCCTCCTGCCCTTTATGATATCCTTGACAGTATCGATTTCATCTCAAATTATGTTGTTGAGGCTTTTACCAATGAAATAGGTACTGATGAGATCATCATTCATGTTGGCAGTAAAATCCCAAATCCCTCTAAGGAAAAGGACATCAAAGACCATTTCCGTGCAAAATTACGGGTGGCGCCATTAATCAGATTCGAGACAGACGAAAATATACAACGGATGCAATTTCCAGAGGCAAACCGTAAATCTGTCAAGTTCATTGATAACCGGGAAGTCAAAAAATAAATGAGGTTTGTAACTCTTTATTTTAACCTGAATCGGGGTAAGAAAATTTAACAAAAGTTTATAAAGTTCGGGGTTCGGCGTTCCGCGTTCGGGGTTTGGCGTTTGGCGGGAAAAAGTGTTAAGTAGGTAAGTGTTAAGTTTTAAGAGTTTACAGGAAGCGTTACAGAGTGGCAATTCGCGGCAAATCGCGGCAAAAATGACATCGAAGGTCGTCAGGTATTGATTTGGGGATTTGAATTTATTACTTTTATCCCTGTTTTATAAAAACCATGAATTATGGCGATATCTTATGATAGTGTTAAGTGTCAAGTTTTAAGTGTTAAGTAATGATT
>Ga0181533_1003102_pt1 | contig 18465 bp, 21 predicted proteins | sample PEATcosm2014_Bin_45_FD_119772 | JGI IMG/M metagenome (GOLD analysis project Ga0181533, IMG submission 119772) | Peatland microbial communities from MTU Mesocosm Facility, Houghton, MI, USA - PEATcosm2014_Bin11_60_metaG | ecosystem: Environmental > Terrestrial > Soil > Wetlands > Peat | place... | reverse complement strand
CTTCGAGCCTCAATGCTATAAGTCGTCTCCATAGGGTTGCCTCCTTATTGTAGCCTGTTGTCTACAATAACTATAGCATAAAAGAAGGCTGTTTTGTAAAACCCCAGATAGAGACGCATACCCACACCACACAGCGGCATTGACTTTCAAAAACGAACTAAAACATAATAAAAGATTAGTTGTCCTCTCTTTAAGCGGCCATCTCTGAGTCCATTTTCCTGCCGGCAATCAGAGACGCATGATACTGGCAGGCAAACGGGACGCCGACTAGTACGCCGAAGACGCAAGCTACGCCTTCAAGGCAACGATAAAAATGGTGAGCTTCCTTGGGAAATTACGGGAAGAAAAAACGGAGGCGAAATAGAGGTCTCAAATGATAAGTGTTATGCTCAAAATTAGATATGTGGACGTAACTTTGCTGAAGGAGCGTCTGAAAAGGGAAGGCGCTACCCTTGTAGGTGTGGGTGATATCACGGAAGGGCTTTCTCACGAGATCTCCCACCTCGACAGGGGGATCGCTCTTGCTGTGAACAAGAGTCTCAGCGAAGACTCGGTCGCCTTGCTTATGAGATTGCAGCGGCTGACGGAGAGGTGGTTCAGGGAACGGGGGTTCAAGTGCTTAGTGATACCGCCGGACTCCGACAGGATAAAAGGCAAGAACATAGCCAAGCTCTATCACTTATTCAGCCACAAGACCGCGGCGACATGTTCCGGACTGGGATGGATCGGGAAAAACGGCCTGATTATCAATAAGACATACGGATCGAAGCTCTCCTGGGCAACCGTCCTTACCAACGCCCCGCTCGAAGTGAACGATCCGCTTACGGAATCACAATGCGGAGACTGTGACTTCTGCGTGAAAAACTGCCCATCCGGCGCCGTTTCCGGCAATCTGTGGTCGCGAGGAGAACCGTTGAAAAAGCTTGTCAACTATGAAAAGTGCAGGTCTTTTAAAAAGGTACGGCCCCGCTTTCAGGAAAAACCCAACTGCGGACTCTGCGTAACGATATGTCCCTATTCCAGAATTTGACGCAGATCGGGTAAAAAGGTACGACCTTCTTTCTCCATTGGCGCCTTCCGGCAGGCATAAAGAGCATCACAATGAAAGCCTACCTGTTCGCAATCATGAAATCTCTGAATTGTTGTGCGGGCAGTGGCTTGCTGAACAAGTACCCCTGTGCCTCATCACAGCGCGTGTCACGCAGGAAAGAGAACTGACCTTCTGATTCCACTCCTTCAGCAAGCACTCTTATATTCATGTTATGCGCCATCGCTATTACCGCACGGATGATTGCCCTGTCATCGGGGTCAACAGTAATGTCTCGTATAAATGATTGGTCAATTTTGAGCTTTTGGATAGGCAACTTCTTAAGGTAGCTGAGAGATGAATAGCCTGTGCCGAAATCATCTATGGACGTACGCACACCCATCTCCGATATCTCGTTGAGGCAGTCGATCGTACGTTCGATATTGCTCATTGCCAGACTCTCTGTAATCTCAATATCCAGGAATTTGGGGGGAGTGCCGGTATCATATAGTGCCTGTGCAATCCTCTTTGTCAGGTCGGGGTCCTGAAATGCCCTGGCTGATAGATTTACAGCAATGCAGACGGGAAGCAATCCAGCGTCCATCCATTCTCTGATTTGTGCGCAGGCGGCCCTCATTACCCATTCATCAATGTCAGTAATAAAACCTGTATCCTCTGCCGTAGGGATGAACTGTTTTGGTTCAAGCATGCCCCTTTCGGGGTGGTTCCAGCGCACCAATGCCTCGGAACAAATCATCCTACGGGTATGTGTATTTACCTGGGGCTGATAATGCACCACCAGTTCCCCCCGATTAATAGTTTGCCGCAGCATCCCTTCCATACGCATTCTTTCTATTGACCTCGTGTTAATTTCATGATTGTAAAACTGGAGGGTATTCCCGCCCCGTTCTTTAGCATGATACATGGCGATATCGGCATACCTGAAAATCGTATCGATATCCTTGCTGTCATCAGGGTAAATACTTATGCCGATACTAGTAGTGAGATGCAATTCATGTCCGGCGATGAGAAAGGGGGTCCGGAACAGTCGGATGACCTTACGTGCAATGTTGGTTATATATTTGGCATGTGTAATATCAGCCAGGATGACGTTGAATTCATCACCTCCGGTACGGCAGACAGTATCGGATTTCCTGACAACAGACTTGACCCTGGAAGCGACCTCCCTGAGCAACAAATCACCTGTTTCATGCCCAAGCGTATCGTTGACCTCCTTGAACCGGTCGAGATCCAGAAGCAGGAGTGCCATTTTCGTTCCGTGTCGCAACGCCTGTGCGGACTCAACTGTGATGATATCGATAAAAAACCGCCTGTTAGGCAGGCCGGTAAGCGCGTCATGGTGAGCAATGTGCCGCAGCTCTTCTTCCGAGCGCAGCCGCTCGGTAATGTCCGAAACAAAAGCGAAGCAGTATTCGATATCTCCTTTTTTATTTTTCCCTATATGGACCTTCATTTCTACGGGTACACGAGTCCCATCTTTTCTTACATGTTCTTTCTGGTAAACCTGCGGCTGTCCCGTACGCAACAGTTCTGCAAACTTCATTGTTTCATATTCACGATATTCCAGAGGAGTAATGTCCATAATAGTCATCAAATAAAGCTCTTCAGGGAGATAACCGGTCAGCTGGACATAGGCATCATTGAATTGCATAAAGAAACCGTTAGGAGAAATGGCAACAAAGGGCTGCGGAGAGGTTTTTACTGCATTGGCAAAAACTATATTTCCGTCGTGTTTCATTAGTTACCTTCATGCAGGAATCATACTCAAAGTTTAAAGGAACTCGGGTCTCTATGCAAGCATGGGGTTTTTGTTGATTTAAGTCAAGGACTGTCTAAGCATCATCTGTTACAATAAAAGAGGGTAAGAGGCACACCGGCACATCCGCCTTAGCCCGGTACGGCAGATACTAACGTTACTACATAAGGAGGAAGAGCACCATGGGAACGATGAGAAAAATTGTGGAAATTAACGAGGACCTTTGCAACGGCTGCGGGGAGTGTGCCCACTCTTGTGCAGAAGGTGCGCTTCAGATCATCGACGGCAAGGCCCGTCTGGTTTCGGAAATATATTGCGACGGGCTTGGCGCCTGTCTCAAAGAGTGCCCGCAGGGGGCCATAAAAATAACCGAGCGTGAAGCAGCAGCGTTCGATGAGCACGCAACAGAGCAGTATCTTAAGGAAAAGGAAAAAAGCAATAAACAAGAGACTGCGGGGACCCATGAGACTGACGGCAGTCTCAACTGCGGTTGCCCGTCCAGCCGGCTCCAGATGTTCGGCAGTTCACCTTGCAGCGAAGCAAACAAGCCTGCTGCCCATATAAACCAACCAAGTTCGACTTCAGCGCTTACACACTGGCCGGTCCAGATACGGCTCGTGCCTCCTACTGCCCCTTTCCTGAAAGGCGCAAACCTCCTTGTCGCAGCGGACTGCGCTCCTGTGGCCTATCCGGACTTCCACGGAGATTTCCTGAAAGACAAAGTAATCATGATGGGGTGTCCCAAGTTCGACAATGCAGACGAGTACATACAGAAGTTTGCAGATATTTTCAGAACAGCCGATATCAGGAGCGTAACTGTCGTTATTATGGAGGTGCCCTGCTGCTCAAAACTGCCGATGATCGTAGAACGCGGCATGGCGATAGCTGGAAAACACGTTCCTGTTGAAGAAATAGTTATCAGTACGCGAGGATACGTGCTGGACCGCAAGCAGGCCGCAATTTAGAGGGTTAGAGGGTTAGAGGGTTGGAAGATTAGCGGAGCAGTCAGCTTCTGATTATCTTTACCTGCTAATCCTCCAATCATCCAGCCCTCTAAATTTACCTTCTAATCTTCTGACCCTTGAATCATCGGTTTCGCCCGCCGCTCCTGAAAGAACTGCTTCAGCAAAATGGCGCATTCCTCCTCCATCACTCCTGAAGCAACTTCAACCTGATGGTTCAGGCGTTTGTCGTACAATAGGTGGTAGAGACTATCTACGCCACCCCCCTTGCTGTCCTGGCATCCGTATACAAGCCTGCCCAGACGCGCGTTCACCATCGCTCCAGCACACATAATGCACGGTTCTTTTGTCACATAGAGCGTTGCATCGGAAAGCCGCCAATTCCTTATCGTCCGGGCCCCGGACTTCAACACGGAAATCTCCGCGTGGGAGGTAGGATCAAAAGAGGCCTCTTTTTTATTAAAAGACTGGGCAATTATCCCGTTATTGATGACGAGTACTGCACCGACCGGTACCTCGCCTTTTTTAAATGCCTTTTTCGCCTCCCTGATGGCGCAGGTCATGAAGTCAAGGTCTGAAGCCATGACGTCCATTGCTCTACCCCTTCTCCTGATTTGCACGAGAGCTCAAACATTTTTATGGATGGATTTAGGGAGAGGGCATCATTTTTTATTTTCTCAACATCGACATCAAGGAACGGTCTAAGGTCTATTTTGTTGATAATAAGCGCCGCCGACTCCTGAAACATAAGAGGATATTTCAAGGGTTTGTCGTGTCCCTCGGCTATACTGAGGACCATCACTTTCATGTCCTCACCTACCTGGAATTCAGCGGGACAGACAAGATTGCCCACATTCTCGATAACAAGGAGGTCTAGTTTGTCGAGTGGCAGGTCATGAATTACCTGATTGATCATGTTGGCGTCCAAATGGCACGCGCCGCCGGTATTTATCTGCACAACAGGTACCCCGAGACGGTTTATCCTGACTGCGTCATCAGTGCCTGTAATATCACCTTCTATTACCCCGATCTTCAGTGTGCGTTTCAGACCGGCAATGGTGGTTTCAAGAAGTGATGTCTTTCCGGCGCCCGGAGAGCTCATAAGGTTGATCACGTAAACGCCGGCGTCTGAAAAAATGCGCCTGTTTTCCAGGGCGATTCTATCATTTGCTTCGAGTATTTTTGAGGCAACTTTAAATTTCATTATCAATCGACCTCCAATTCTTTTATGTCCAGCTCACGACCCGCATGCAACGTATAAGCGGTGCTGCCGCATTGAGGACAGCAGAGCACAAAGTTTTCATATGTTGTAAAATCAACGCTGCACTCAGAACAGTGGCCGGAAACCGGCACTTCTTCAATTGTAAGAGTGGCTCCGGACGCGATTGTTTCACTCTTAAGCGCATTAAAGGCAAAAAGCAGTGCCTCTGGCATTACTCCAGAGGCACTGCCGATACACACTCTTACATTGTTTATTTTGGTATATCCATTCCTCTTGCATTCATCAACAGCAATTTTCAGAAGGCTTTCAGCGATGGATACTTCATGCATGCTTACTTTTGAACTTCTTTCTCGTATGCCTCTTTGCCGGCCTCAAAGGCTGCTGCAATAGAAGACTTTTTCTCATCGACAAAACTCTTCCCCTTCTCAACAGTGGACGTCACTTTTTCCTTTGCCTGGGACACATACTCGCCGGCCTTTTCCTTTACATCATCCGCAATATCCATTATTTTTTTCCGTGTCTCGGGTCCTGATTGGGGGGCAAGAAGCAGTGCAAGCCCGGCGCCTACCATGCCGCCCAGGAGGAATGACAGCAAAACAGAACCTGAACTGAAACCTTCCTCATCTCTCATGGTATTACCTCCTTTCTTTCAACTGGTTTAATAAGACATTGATAGCAGTTTTTACCCCGGCTTTCAGACCGAAAGCCCTTAATGACAGCCCCTCGCCGATGTCGTTGAGAAGGCTGCTGAGCGCCTTCAGATTAATTACTACTTCATTGCCGGCTTCGGAAATGTTGCGGGCCGCATAGGTTACAGCTCCGACATCATCGCTAATTCTTCGGACGCTCCTGAGAAATCGCTCTGTTTCAAGGATAACAGGATTCAGCCGCTCCTCTGTGCTCTTTAAAGAGCTATTTAAAGCAGCAACCGCCTTTCTCATCTCGAATATTGCGTAGATAAGTAAGCCTATTACAGTGAAAATACCGAGTGCCAGTATGAAAAATACGGCGCTTGTCATTATGATCAACCACGTGTGGTCCGTCATCCGCTTTCCTCCTTAACAAAAGTATATCACATTTAACAAAAGCGTTATAGCGTTCAGAGTTCGGCGTCACTGGCACGAAACTTCAATACGATAAACCCTTCACGCAGTACGCTGAACGCTATAACGCTTTACGCGCTTTTATTTCTTCGTCTTACTGTACACGTACACTACTCTCTGAAGGACTGTGACATGGCTTAGCAAAAACAGGACGAGGATAACCGGAAAAAGCATTCCGGTAAGGCACCCTGCAGCCAAAAGTAGAATGCGCTCGGGCCTCTCCATTAAACCCACATTGCAAGCTACGCCAAGACCCTCAGCGCGCGCCCTGACATAACTGACCAGAAAAGCTCCGACCAGGCCGCAAATAGTGAAAAAAATCCCGATCAGGTTGTCCTCTTTGAAGAAAAGCCATATAATGGAAAGGAAAAGAGCGGCATCTGCATACCGGTCAAGCGTAGAATCGAGTAGGGCCCCGAACTTAGTATCTTTTCCATTCGTACGCGCTACAACGCCATCAAGGAGATCGAACGACCCGCCTATAAGGACCACGAGACCGCCTGCCGTGGTATTGAAAGGGATAAGCATGGCCGCTGCAAGAGTGACGGCAAAACCGGTGAAGCTTAAAACGTTTGGGCTTATGGATATTAGTTTGGCTACGGGCGCCAGCGGCTTATCCAGTAAATGTCCGAACTTAGCGCTAATCAACTACCGCTCCCTGGTCCCTGCGATAAACTCATCTACCATACTCATTGCTTCCTCATCAGAGAACTGCTTATAAGGATGTTTCATAAAAGATGCTGCCGGCGAAAGCAGGACCCCCCCGATGCCTCTGTCTCTGGCGAGCTTGCAGCACCTTATAGCATCGATGACAACTCCGGCGCTATTGGGCGAGTCTTCAACTGACAGGCGTAATTCCAGATTAACAGGAATATTTCCGAACCCCTGCCCCTCAATCCTGAGAAAGCAGACTTTGTTATCATTCATCCACGGCACATAATCAGAGGGACCTATATGGATATCATCACCGTGAAGATCGTGTGTTATTTGAGAACAGACAGCCTCTGTTTTCGATATTTTTTTTGATTTAAGCCGGGCTTGGCTCAACATATTGAGAAAATCGGTGTTCCCTCCAACATTCAGCTGATAGGTATGCGTTATTTTCACGCCTCTGTTCATGAAGAGTTTCGCGAGGGCACGGTGGATAATGGTGGCCCCAACCTGTGACTTGACATCGTCGCCGATCAGAGGGATGCCCCTTTTCTCAAACCGGCTGATCCATTCATCATCCGAAGCAATAAATACGGGGATACAGTTTATAAAGGCAACGCCGGCCTCAAGGCAGGCGTTTGCATAATAACGTGTTGCATCTTCCGAGCCGACAGGCAGGTAATTAAGGAACAGTTCAGCGCCGCTCTCCCTAAGGACCTTGACCACATCACACGGCCTTTCGTCTGCAACAATGAATCTCCTGTCATCAGGATAATCAGCCATATGTGTCGCAACTCCATCAAGCACTTCGCCCATCTGCACTATTACCGCCTGTGAGTGTGAAGAACTGCTCATGTCGGGGCAAAATACTTTTGTACAATTCGGTTTTGCAAACATGGCCTCTTGAAGCGGCTTATGGATCTTCCTGGCATCTATATCAAAAGCTGCGACTATATCAATATCTCCGGGCAGGTATCCGCCGAGATTATAATGCATGAGTCCGAGGGAACTGCCCGGAGCATCTTCTTTTATTGCCTTGTAGTATTCGATGCCCTGGATGAGAGAGCTCGCACAGTTACCGATTCCGGCAATTGCAATTCGTATCCCGTCCATAGCGTCTCTTTTCTCCTTTAGTGTCTGCGAACAAATAACTTGCACACTGATTCATCTCAGATTTAGGCGTCTGAATGCACAGGCTGCGTATTCTCAACCCCTTAGATCAGGTGATCTCAATATGCCGGGCCGATACCTCGGCGCTTTTGGGGATAATTACATTCAGGATACCATCCCTGAGTGTCGCTTTTATCTCGTCCTTCTGTACGATAGCAGGCAAAACAAATGACCGTGAAAAGGAGCCGTAATACCGTTCTATCTGACAGTAGCTTTTTCCCTCTCGCCGGGACTTCCGTTCGCCGCTGATTTTCAGGATATTGTCCTCCACTGTAATGTTCATATCTGCCTCCAGCACTTCAGGCAGTTCCGCCTTTACCACGAATGCTTCATCTGTTTCATAGATATCGACTGCAGGCACCCATACCCCTTCTGCATCTCCAAATCTTACCGATTTTGGAGCCCCATGCTCAAAAAGCCTGTTTGCCCGCTCCCTCAATACAAAAGTATCTTTAAAAGGATCCCATTTTTTCATGTCCGCTTTTCCCTCCCGGCCCCGGTACGATTGATAGATGATTTTTATAAACTAAAGTATACAGTATATGAGGCCGGTCAGGCAAAAGCATCCGAGTGAGATCAAGCGACCGTTCTGCTCAATAGCCTTTTTTTTACATGTGATTGACTCATGCCAATGTATCAAGTATGATCTAAAAAAGACAGTCGGAGCCTAAAATGTAATGCTGGCCGGCTGTAGCTAGGTCAAGGAGATTGATTTGCATGGCATAAAGCCTTTTCTTAAGGGACTCATGCGGAGAGATTGACTTGTTTCAATCTGTTGTTTGCCGTGGCACAATGCAATAAGCTATGGCAGCCGATGCTGAGCGAACTGCGGCAAACTTCGCCGCGGAGAGAAAGATGCGGTGGCTATCCCAACTTTGTTTCAGCGCCTGCGCTCGTGGCAGTAATGCCGGCTCGATCAAGTCGGTAAGCATCCGGGGAGGAATGTCATGGATAAATCAACGAACAATGTTCTCGATAAATTAGGCGCGCACCCCGGTCAGGGGAACGTATTGGAGCAGATCGAGAAGCTCCTTCGTAGACAACAGCGGCGCAAACTATATGAGATGCTTGATCAGATAGACAAGAACAAGGTTGGGGATTTAGTCGTAACCCTTGAAAAATGCATCCCGCAGATAGGAAGGAAAAGGCCCGCATTGCTGCGCTTCTCGCTGCCAAATTGGCAAGGGTACGACGAATTATTCTGGCAAGCCCTCGGCGACTACGCAATTCTCGCGCTTCATCGCGTGAAGGATGTGGAATACGACGTCGCGAGGGCAAAAATCAAGGTCCAGTATTTCGCCAAACTGGAAGGAGAAGCAAAATCTCCGGAAAGAATAGGCGAGATTATTCAGGGGATCGCGTATTTGATAGAGATCGAGGCACTACCGACGGACTTCACGCATTTCCGTAGAATGACAGAAAGACGCGGGAGCTTGGGCGAGATGAGCAAAGAAGAAGCCGCGCTGATCGGCGCCGCTATCAAGCTGGTATTCGATCTGCCCAAAATATAACACCTGCAAGCCGACACAGCCATTTTTTGTCGTGAGCAGGGCATCCGATTGTACATCTCAAATAAAAATAAAGTAATCTGTCATCCTGGTTTGTCCCGAAAGACCAATAAATATTGACCTTTTGCAGTTTTGAATGATAATCTTACATAGAAATTGCAAGCCACGAAGGCTGACCCGAGATACGAAATCCCTGATAAGCCCTTTGTGGCTTTTTTATTCGAAGACTAAGGATGGAACGCCTTATGCACATCCCCGATGGTTATTTAAGCCCTCAGACTTATATTCCTTTGTATGGGGTATCCTTTGCTTTTTGGACCATTTCAATGAAAAAGCTTAAAAAAGAACTATCAGCTAAATACATTCCCTATCTGGCTATGGCAGCGGCATTCTCGTTCCTTATTATGATGTTCAATATTCCAATTCCCGGCGGGACAACCGGCCATGCTGTGGGGGCAGGTATCATTGCGACGCTGCTCGGGCCATGGACTGCGGTCATTGCCGTATCCATGGTGCTGATTATTCAGGCTCTTGTTTTCGGCGATGGAGGAATTACCGCGATTGGAGCAAACTGCTTTAACATGGCTGTCGTAATACCATTCGTATCATATTGGACATTTAAACTGGTGAAGGGGGAGGGCGTCTCAGGGCGCAGGGTTTCGGCAGCGGCTTTCCTTTCCGGCTATTTAGGCTTATCCATTGCTTCAATAATAACCGCAGTTGAACTGGGAATCCAGCCCATTATTGCTCACGCCGCCGATGGCAGGCCGCTCTATGCGCCATATCCGCTGTCAGTTGCTCTCCCCGCAATGGCGCTGGAGCATCTTTTGGTGTTCGGCGTTGTAGAAGGAACAATAACCATGCTTCTCTTTAAATACTTCGTTAAACATGAACCCGGCTTAGTATACGTCCTAAAAAACAGGTAAAGGTTAAGGTTGAGGTTAAGAAAAAAACGACAGCTAAAAAAGTATAATTACTCTATCCCTTAACCTTAACCTTAACCTGTTTTTTGTTAAAATATGCTGAATTTAAAATACTTATAGGGGTGGGCCTTGACATCCTTGGTCAGCTCCTTTAATTCAAGCACGACTTCACTTAGTCCTGTAACGGTTTCTTTCAGTTGAGCAGCAAACTCCTTGTCCTTGACAAGCACCCCCGCGGTCCCCTCGCCTGAATCAATCTCGGAGAGCAAGGTATCGAGTTTTTGGGATGCACTGTTCAGGTTATCGTAAACCTCGGGGCTCTCTGCAAGCTTCTTAAGAGTGCCGTTCCCCTCATTTATCGTCCTGCTGAATTTCTCCAGGGAGGACGAGGCCGCAAGCATATTGTTGTAAACGGACGGGTCCTTTATAAACATTTTAGCGGAGCCTTCAGATTCCTTAAATTCCTTTAATATCGCCAGGAGAGTTGTCGAGGATTGCTTTAAATTGTAATAGAGTGCGGGATCTTTCAACAGTTTTGCAACGGTCCCCTCGCTCTTCTCAAAGTGCTCCAGCATCATGTCGACTTTATTCACAAATTCGCTGACTTTTGCCATCGACGTGGAACTGGCCTCAACCAGGTCTTTCACTTCCAGCTGCGCCGCGCCCTTGATGATGCTGCCTGCCTTCATCTGCCCTGCTTCAATTGTCCCGCCTGTCAGCTCTATATATTTGTCACCGAGGAGCCCTTGGGTAATCACGTTTGCATAGGAATCGTTTCTTATATAAGGCAACGTGCTTTCTTTTATCGACATGGTAACCAGGGTGCCATATTGGGAATGAAGGCTTATGTTCTTCACAAACCCGATCTCTATCCCCGAGACCCAAACGGGCGCCCCCTGCCGAAGTCCTTTGACATCCTTGATTTCCGCCCGGATAACAACCTTCGGTACAAATAAATCCCCGATCCCCCCTGCAAAAAAAACCGTTAGAAGCAATAAGACCAGGGCAATGCTGATGACCACCCCAACCCTTAGCTTCGACCACAAAAGTTGTTTTTTCATATCAAACATGGTCCATCCCCCTAACAAATTCCACGAAGTTCACGGCAAAATATCTCTATCTCCGGAACAGTTGCCTGCTCAAGCATTTCCCTGTTCCCATCGAATACAACAGTCCCCTCTTTAAGAAATATGAACCGTCCTGCCACCCGCATCGCATCATACATTTTATGTGTAACGATAATAAAGCCCTTATTGTCCCTGGACAAATCGGTAATAAGCCTGCAGATAGTGTCGGCATTAACAGGATCAAGGCCGGAAGTAGGCTCATCGTAAAGGAACATTCCCGGGTCGCATGCGGCGAGAGAGCGTGCTATGGCAACTCTTCTGTGCATGCCCCCGCTCAATTCGTCGGGCATAAGCTCAAGGGCGTGCTCAACTCCCACAACCCTCAACAACTCCCTCACCCGGCGGTCCAATTCCTCTTCTGAAAGTTTACCATACTCACGCAGGCAAAACGCCACGTTCTCCTTGACATTCAATGAATCAAAAAGCGCTCCTTCCTGAAAGACAATGCTGAACTTCATCCGCACATCCCTGAGTTCACTCTCAGTTTTAGTTGTTATGTCTTCTCCATCAACCATGATGCGCCCCGAATCAGGCCTTAACAGCCCCAGTATCAGTTTCAATATTGTAGTCTTGCCCTCCCCGCTTCCGCCCAGAATAGCTACCCGCTCATTATCGCTGATCGACAAACTTAAATCCCTTAAAACGATGCGCTTACTGTAAGAGAAGGTCACATGGTCGAATATTATCATACCGAGAACCCCAGTATATAGAGCAATATCCTGGTAAGCGCAAAATCGGAGATGATTATCGCTATGATCGACAGGACCACCGCATTCGTTGTGGCCTGTCTGAGCCCGGCTGATCCCCCGCGGGTCATCAATCCGCTATAACAACTGATGCTCGCTATCAGAAACCCGAAAATAAAAGGTTTGACCGAGCCTGCAATAATATTCTCGGCAATCAGAACATCCCGGATAGACCTCCAGTATACATAGCCGCTCTGGTTGCTGACAAATACAACGATGTAATAGGCCCCAAAAACCGATAGTGCGTCGCCTATAATTGTGAGCAACGGCAGCATAATTATTGCACTGATTAAACGCGGCGTCACCAGCTTCCTTACGGGATCCACGCCGAAGACCCTGAGTGAATCCACCTGGTGTCCAAGCACCATCGACCCCAATTCGGATGCCATTCCCGCCCCAACCCGCCCTGTGAACACCAGTGCAGCCATTACAGGTCCAATCTCCCTGATTATAGTAATGCCCACTGCCTTGCCGGTATACATCTTGAGCCCCAGCCGGCCGAACTCGGCAGACAGTTGCAGAGAAAGCGCCATTCCGATAAAGAGCGCCACCAGCACAATGATAAAAAAAGATCCGGCGCCGGCATAATCCATTTGTTCAATAGTGTCCTTGAAATAAAAAGGCCGGCCGGCCACTCCTGCAAGTCCGCGCATGGCGAGCAGGTAATAATCCTGCAAGTCATTTATTATTTCTTTTATTCTCATAACCAGTACCTATGACCCATTGCGTCAGGCGTGGAGCGTCGAGGGTCGAGCGCCAACGTCAAAAAACAAAATGATCTGCCTTGTTTCTTATGCACGATGCCCGACGCTAAAGCTCCAGGCATATTCCCTGTCCGTCATTTCATTCCACCCGTTTCCACCGTCTGTGTATCCATAGCCATTCCGTCGGGTGCTCTTTGATGAACTCATCAATATAACTGCTCAAGCGCTGCGTATCCTCTTTCAGAGCGCTCTCGGACATTTCTTCACGGTTTAACGAGACCTCAGGGTGAATAGTCATAACATGCCCGGACCCTGCCCTGCTCAGAAATACCGGGAGTACCGGGGCTCCGGTCTTCCTCGCAATAAGAGCCGGCAGCTTGGTTGTCCATGCTCCCCTGCCAAGAAAGTTTATAATAAAACCCTCATCACGCAGGACCGCCTGGTCCATCAGAATACTTACCACGCCCTCCTTTTTCAGGCGTGAAAGTATAGCTTTTACTGCCCCCTTTTTATAGATAATGCTGTTGCCGTACCGCAACCTTACCTTTCCGATAATCCCGTTGATATAAGGGTTATCCAGTGGCCGCGCCACGCCCGCGCCGGGGGCCACCTTAGCACCAAAGACCAGCGCAGCCAGTTCCCAGTTGCTGCAGTGGCCGGTAACAGTGATGATTCCCTTCCCTTTCGCTTTTGCACTAATGTAATGCTCTTTTCCCTTAACTACAACATTGTGCATTATACTGTCATCTAAGCCATAATAAATCCGGACCACCTCTGCCAGGGACTTCCCTAAATTGATAAAACTTTCTCTCGCAATTTTTTCGGCCGGTCCTGAAACCGGAAGCGCTCCTGACTGGACCGATTTCTCAATATTTTCGACCGCAATCCTGCGCCTGCCTGGCCAGGCATAAAAAAGCAAAAGCCCGAGAAATCCACCTGCCTTTAGAGAGCATTTGTATGGAAGCACGGCGAGAGGGAAAGACAGGACAATAACAATCACCGCTTCCAAAAGCCAGAGGAGTCGTTTCATTAAGATGCTTGTCTGTCCGGACCCTGATCGCTTTCAGGCTTGTGAGCAACTGTTGAATTTTCCGTCTCACGTTCCTGTTCTTTCTCTTTCTTTTTCTCCATTGCCTCAGCAATTTCCCCGAGACGTTTCATTATGAGGTAATTGACAGACCCTTCCGGATACGTGCCATCATCGCTCATCTCCCCGACCTTCATACCAGTCAGAATCTCAAGTCCTTCTTCAACCTTGTCAATGGGATATATGACGAACCTGCCATCTTTCACTGCATCGACCACTTCCTGCCTGAGCATGAGGTTTTTAACATTCCTCCTCGGGATTATCACACCGTGACCGCCGTTCAGTCCCCTGTGTTTGCAGAGATCAAAAAAGCCTTCGATCTTCTCGTTTACGCCGCCTATGGGCTGCACATCACCGTTTTGGTCCATTGAGCCGGTCACAGCAAAGCTCTGCTTCAAAGGGACACTTGCTATACTGCTGAGCAAAGCATAGAGTTCTGCGCAGGTCGCGCTGTCTCCCTCTATCATCTCATAGAGCTGCTCAAAGGTAATAGAAGCAGAGAGGCTGATAGGCTTTCTGGCCGCATATTTGTTTCCAAGATAGCCCGATATTATCATGATGGCCTTTTCGTGGATCTTACCGCTCATTTTGGTCTCGCGCTCTATATTTACCACCCCTGCCTTCCCTATATAAGTAAGGGCGCTTATCCTCGAGGGTTTGCCGAAGGCATAATCACCGAGGGAAAGCACCGCAAGCCCGTTCACCTGCCCGACCTTTTCTCCCGAGGTGTTGACGATCAGCGTATCCTCAAGCGTGGCCTCCCTGATACGCTCTTCAATCCTGTTGACCCTCAGCATTTTCTCATCGATGGCCTTCACCACGTGTTCAGCCAGCACCAAATCGCTGCCCATTTTCTTTGCCCAATAATGTGACTCGCGAATCAGGTCTGCTATGTAGCTGAACTGCGTGGAAAGCTTCTCCTGATGTCCGGCAAGCCTGGATCCGTATTCGATGATCTTTGCCATGCCACCCGGATCGAACGAAGTAAGTTTCTCCTCTTTCTGGCAACCGGCGATAAAAAGAGCGTATTTACCCATGTTCTCTTTTGTTCTCGCCATTCTGTTATCGAAATCAGCCTTGACTTTAAAGAGTTCCCTGTATTCATCGTCAAGATTGTAAAGCAAATAGTAGATATAGGGGTTGCCAATGAAGATTACCTTTACGTTCAGCGGCAGCGGTTCCGGCTTCATGCCGGCAGTGCTCACCAGCCGGTACTGCTCCCATACATCTTCCATCTTGATCTCCCTATTCCTTAAGGCCCGTTTCAGGGCGTCATAGGAGAATAGGTTCTTCAAAAGGTCGATAACATTTATCACGATATATCCATTGTTCGCCTTATGCAGAGATCCCGCCTTGATCAATGAAAAATCGGTTGAAGCCATACCGTACTGCACCTTGTACTCCATTCTGCCGAAGAGGTTCAGGAAGGTGGGATTGCTCTCAAACACGACAGGCGCCCCCTTGGTCTCGCCGTTATTGACGAACACATTCACCGCATATCTGACAAAAGACATCTCTTGCTTGGGCATCTTCATAAAAGGCAGAGCTGGGGCCTGCTCTTCAGCAGGCTTGAAATCGTCGAGATTGGCAAGAATATCCTCCTGTACCATATTAAGGTATTCCGTGATCTTATCGTGATTGGCGTATTTTTTCCTGAGGTCCTCGATAAGGTGTCCTACCGACCCCAGTGCAATCTCCCTTTCGAGCCTCACAAGCATCTCCTTTACCAGCTTTTCCGCATCCCTGACCGCCCTGACGACATCGTCCAGTTTCTCCTGTAAGGCCTTGCCTACCTCTTCAACCTTGTTTTTCGTATTTTCATCAAGGGCCGCAAATTCTTCTTCTGTCAGCGGCTCACCGCTCTTTTTTATGGGGACGATCATCAGACCCGACACTGTTTTCCTTATGGCAAACCCCTTGGACTGCGCTTCTTCTTCCAGCCCGGCAAAGAGTTCCTTCTGTTTCTGCTGGAACTCTTCTATAATCCTGCCCCTCTGCTTTCCGTATTCCTTGGAATCAAATGATTTGGGAATCTCATCCCGCAATACCTTTATCAGCTCACTCATGTCATTCTGAAAAATCAGACCCCTGCCGGGCTCAAGTGATATGGCAAGAGGGAAATCAGGACTTTTAAAGTTGTATACATAGCACCAGTCGGGAGGTATTTTTTCATTTGCCGCACGCTCGATCAAGAGTGTTTTAACAGTCCTCATCTTGCCGGTACCGTCTTCGCCCATGGCAAAAATATTAAATCCCTCGCTGTTTAGACTAAGGCCGAAATCCAGGGCCTGCAGTGCCCTTTCCTGGCCGATCGTTCCGATAAGTTCCTCTAACTTCTCCGACGTACCAAAGTCGAAGGGCACAACATCGCAGCACTTATACAGTTCATCAGGTGTTAGCGGTTCAGGCATAAAAGTCCTCCTCTATAATAGTTCAGGTTATAGGTAATGGGTAATGGGTCATAGGCAAAAAAATAAATATATTACCTATGACCCATTACCTATGACCTATAATTTATGCTACTTTGCCCTGGGATGATGCTCCTGGTACACTTTTTTAATTCTGTCGGATGACACCTTCGTATAAATCTGTGTCGTCGCTATATCAGAATGACCGAGCATCTTCTGCACAGAGCGCAGGTCGGCCCCGCCGTCCAAAAGGTGTGTAGCAAAAGAATGCCTGAGCATATGCGGCGTCAGTTTTAAATCGGCACTGACGGCAAAGCTTTTCAGCGCCTGCCAGAACCGCTGTCTCGTCATAGGCTTCCCCCTGCCGGTCAGAAAAAGATAAGGTGACCCCCTGCCATTGAGCAGTCCCGGCCTCAGTTCTCTCAAATATTTTTTTATCCTTTCCGAAGCCCTGTGATTCATAGGCACTACCCTTTCCTTGGAGCCCTTGCCCATCACACGCAAAAAACCACCTTCAAAATTTATATCATTGATCTTTATAGTAAGCACCTCGCTGACTCTCAACCCCGAAGCATAAAGCAACTCCAGAATCGCAGCATCCCTGACAAACATGCTGCTTTTTACTTCTGTGTCCAGCAGCCTCTTCGTATCTTCCACGCTCAATGCCTTGGGCAGCCTTTCCCATTGCCGGGGAGTTCTCAGAGTTTCAGAAGGGTTATCGTCAATTATTTTTTCAATGACCATATACCTGCAAAGCCCTTTTATCGAGGAGATAAACCTGCAGGTACTTGCTGAAGAATGGCCGCTGTCTTTCAGCCTGCCGATGTAATTGACGATGTCATCCCTGGAGAAAGATGTGTAATCCAGTCCAATCTCTGACAAAAAGTCACCGAAGGACTGTAAGTCCAGCGAATATGACACCACTGTATTAGCGGACAACCCCTTTTCTGTAGAAAGATACGCAACAAACTGTTCCAGTAAAGGGCGGCGGGCAGACACCGTTAACTTTTCGTTAAACCCTTTGCCGTTGTTAAGCGCATCCACAGGCTATAAATTCCTCTATCCCCGTCGCGTTTTTTAACCGCTGGTATAAAATATCGGCCAGTTTCAATAGGTTCATGGTATCTTCCTTATTGTATGTCAACAGCAGTTCCCTTGCCTCCACGCTCCCCTTTTTTACCTGGTCCCATAATTTAACAGCGTCATAACCGTTCAAACCCTTGACAACATCATCCCTTTCGATGCCGAATAACGTCTCGAGCTTTTTCAACCCTCCGTTGATTTCAAGCTTCCTGGCTGCAAAGCATAGATCGAAATGAGGGATATCAAACCTGACTCCGGGAAATGACCTCAGAAGAAACGGGACATCGAATGCAGCACCGTAAAATGTCACCAGGCACTTGTACCCTTGCAATGCGCGGTTAAGGCTTTCCGCTGTTAAATTTTCCCCCCGTATCAGCGAGCGCCACTCATAGCCGTCATATAAGCCCACAACCGTTACATAGCCGCCGTGGTCAGGCTGGAAACCATTGGTTTCGATATCGAGACATACCGCCCCAGCTTTAAAGACATCGAAAAGCCTCCAGTGCTCCCTGCGTTTCATTATCCTGGCAAAATACTCGGTATTCCCCACGCTAAGTTCCATAGAGGCCTGGGTCAGCTGATCGTCATAAAGCCTTTTTCTTTCAGGGCTGATTCCCTCTATTTCCGTAATCTGGCAAAAGTCGTCCCAGGTAAGGATCTTCCTTTTCCAAATCGTGCGCTCAAGCTTCTCTCCTATACCGTTAAGTAGCGAGAATGTGTGCCGTATCACCGCGAACCTCTTTCCCGGCCCCGCACGTTGCCTTGTCGACAAAGCTTTCAGTGGGCCTTTTATAACTCTTATTATTATACTCTTTATGAATAGTCACTACAACCTGACGGGTGTGCCCCTGATTCACCATCAAACCACAGAGGACACAGAGAAACTCATGGATTTAAGAAGACATAACATCAGATATGACTTTAATCTCTGTGCACTCTCTAGCTAACGTTCAGTTTTGTCTCTTTT
>Ga0181533_1003101_pt1 | contig 18472 bp, 13 predicted proteins | sample PEATcosm2014_Bin_45_FD_119772 | JGI IMG/M metagenome (GOLD analysis project Ga0181533, IMG submission 119772) | Peatland microbial communities from MTU Mesocosm Facility, Houghton, MI, USA - PEATcosm2014_Bin11_60_metaG | ecosystem: Environmental > Terrestrial > Soil > Wetlands > Peat | place... | reverse complement strand
GAGCGCCGGTGGACTGAGCACATGCTTCCTTCAGTCGGTGGGCGCGGTCCAGTGCTGGGGTGAGAATCAATACGGGCAGCTCGGCGACGGCACCTACACAGCGTCTGTCCAGCCCATGGCGGTGGCCGGCCTCCCGCCCGCGACCGCCATCGCCGCGGGTGACGAGGTCACCTGTGCCATCTCCAGCGCGTCGGCCGCATGGTGCTGGGGCCGGGACAACTACGGTCAGCTGGGCAACGCGACCACCGCGTCGCGGGTCAACAAGCCGGTTCCGGTGGCCGGGGGGCTCACCTTCAAGCAGCTCTCGGTGAAGGGAGACGTCTTCGCCTGCGGCCTCACGGTGGGGGAGCAGGTCTACTGCTGGGGCCACAACAGCGACGGTGAGCTGGGCGATGGGAACACCACCGACAGCCACGTGCCCGTCGCCGTCTCGCTCGCCCGCGGCAGCGTGCTGCAGATCGCCGCCGGCGACGAGCATGCCTGCGCCCTGCTGAGCACCGGCGCGGTCTGGTGCTGGGGTGACAACCTGGACGGCCAGCTCGGCGACGGCACCACCGTCAACAGCAACAAGCCGGTGCAGGTGATGGGCCTGAGCGGCGTGGGCGCCATCGCCGCCGGCGAGGACGACACCTGCGCCATCACCAGCCCCAGTCAGGGGTTGTACTGCTGGGGTCTGAACAGCTCCTTCCAGCTCGGTGACGGCACAAGCATCAACCGCACCACGCCCGTCCCCGTCGCCGGTCTCAGCAGCGGCGTGGAGCAGGTCTCCGCAGGTTTCGAGCAGACCTGCGCGATGGTCGTCGTCGCGTCGGTGCAGGCGGAGTGCTGGGGAGGCAACGGCTATGGCCAGGTGGGGGTGGGGTCGCTGAGCTCCTCGGTCAAGACGCCGACGGTGGTCTTTGGCCTGGCGACCAATCCCGCCAGTGGCCTGGGTGGTCCAGAGCAGATCTCGGCGGGCACCTGGCACACGTGCGCGGTGCTCAACATCGGCCCGGTGGAGTGCTGGGGTCGCAACAACATGGGCCAGATCGGGGACGGGACCCAGGGCAACCGAGACCTCCCCACCCTGGTCAAGGGGCTGTACGCCGGACCGCAGGCCGTGTCCGAGGGCTGGGCCGGCGGCTGCGCGCTGGAGCAGTCCCTGCAGGTGAGGTGCTGGGGCACCGATGACGGGACCAACTTCGATCCCCAGACGTCGGCGGTCCCCGTTCTGGACCTGAGCAGCCGGACGGCGCAGCTCGCCGCCGGCACCAACGACGTCTGTGCCCTGGCCACCGCAGGCTCGCTGCGCTGCTGGGGATACAACCTGAACGGCGAGGATGGGGTCGGGGATACCGACCAGCACCCGACGCCGCAGCCGGTCGTGGACATGAGCAGCGGGGTGCTCTCCGTCACCGAGGGAGACGGGGTGACCTGCAGCATCAAGACCGGCTATGACCCGTTCTGCTGGGGCGAGAACCAGTACGGAGCGCTGGGGGACTCGAGCACCAGCAACAGCGATGTGCCGAAGCACGTCGGTCTTGGCCTGACCCAGATCTCGGCGGAGGGGCTGGAGCACACCTGCGCGATCAGCACCTCCGGCGCCGCCTACTGCTGGGGCAGCGACATGTACGGAGAGCTCGGTGATGGCACGACGACCAACGATGCCACCCCCCAGCAGGTCCAGGGACTGCCCGCGCCGGCCGTGCAGATCGCGACCGGGGGCACGTTCGACGCGTCCGTCCACCCAGCGGGCTTCACCTGCGCACTGTTGACCACTGGCGACGTCTACTGCTGGGGCTACGATGCCGATGGCGAGCTGGGTAACGGGACCACCAACACCACACCCAACACCTCTCCGGTCAAGGTGGAGCTCCAGGGCCCGGCCAGCCAGGTCGTGGCCGGACTGGCGCATGCCTGCGCCCTGCTCGACACCGGGTCGGTCGAGTGCTGGGGCGACGACGGCGCCGGCGAGCTCGGCAATGGCGGCACGGTCTCGTCGGACACGCCGATCACCGTCTTCGAACTTGCCGGGTCCGCGATCTCTCTCTCGTCGGACGATGCTCCGGCCACCTGCGCGGTGATCTACGTGCCGGCGGAGGTGGAGTGCTGGGGCGACAATGAGAGCGACGAGCTGGGCGACGGCTCCACCGCCACCTTCAGCGATACGCCGCAGGTCGTCCAGGGCCTGTAGACACGCGCGATGGGAGACCCTGCGTGGGTGCGACGCTGCGTCGCATCCACGCAGGCCGCTCTCACCGGGCCGAGCTCAACACGCTGCTAGCCGGGCGGAACCTCGGAGGCCGGTGGCGCTGCCAGCGCCCAGCGCACCTCGTCGATCAGGCGGTCGACCGTCGCCTCGTCGGTGGCCCAGGAGCAGACCAGCCGGATCACCGTGCCGTGTGCACCGCGGGACCAGCGATGAAAGCGCACCGCCGCGGCCAGCCGGTCGACCGCGTCGCCCGGCAGCTCGACGAACACCTGGTTGGCCTCGGCCGCGCGGGGTGGGACCCCGCAATCGCCGAGCCCGCGGGCCAGACGCGCCGCGGCGGCGTTGGCCTGGGCCCCCAGCCGGTACCAGAGGTCGTCGCCGTCGAAGAGGCGGGCAAACTGGATGCCCAGGAGCCGCCCCTTGGCGAGCAGCGCGCCGCGCTGCTTCATGTGGTAGCGGAAGTCGCGCCGCAGCGCGTCGCTGACCAGGACGACGGCCTCCCCGCAGAGCGCCCCGTTCTTGGTTCCCCCGGCGAAGAAGGCGTCGACACCGCAGGCCGCGATCAGGTCCAGCCGGGCTCCGAGCGCCGCCAGTGCCTGCGCGAGCCGGGCGCCGTCCAGGTACACCCAGAGCCCGCGGGCGTGGGCATGGGCGCAGATGGCCTCGAGCTCGGCGGCGGTGTAGACGCCGCCCGCCTCGGTGGCCTGAGCCAGGAAGATCCCGGCCGGTCGCACGCTGTGCTCGTCCCCGTGCTGGGCCAGCACCTGGTCGACGAGCCCGGGGTCGAGCTTGCCGGTGGGCGTGGGGACCTGCAGGATGCGGTGCCCGGTGGCTTCGACGGCACCCGTCTCGTGGACGTTGATGTGCGCCGTCTCGGCGGCGATCACACCCTCGTGGGAGCGCAGGAAGGCGCCCAGGCAGGTGAGGTTGGTCTGGGTGCCGCCCACCAGCAGGTGGACCTCGCAGTCCCGCCCGACCTGGGCGGCGATCCGCTCGGCCGCGAGCCGCGAGTACCGGTCCTCCCCGTAGCCGAGCTCCTGCCCGCCGTTGTGCGCCACCAGGGCCTCGAGCAGGGCCGGATGGCCACCTTCCGAGTAGTCGTCGAGGAACATCAGCATGCCGCGTATGGTCGCAGGCCATGGCCCGGTCCTGACGAGCCCGACCGGCCCGCCCTCGTCCTGGCCGGATCGGCGGATCGCCTCTCCCGCCCGACCTGCGCCGCCGGCCTGGTGGCGACAGTGCGGGTGCACGGCGCCGGCCTTTCGTACGAGCCCACCAGCTCCGGCGGGTTGAGTCTGCGCTTGCTCGCATGGACGCCCGTCGCACCGCCCGTATATAAGGGAGGGTGCACGGCGGCCCCACCCGCAGTGCGGTTGGTCAACGTCGGAGGTTCACGCCATGCCCGAGCCCGTCGTGGTCGCCCTCGGTCGCACCCCCATCGGGCGAGCTTTCAAGGGGTCGCTGGTCAACTGGCGCAGCGACGACCTCGCCGCCTTCCTGGTCGGCAAGGTGCTGGAGGAGGTCCCCGAGCTCGACCCGCACACCATCGACGACCTCATCTGCGGGTGCGGGCTGCCGGGGGGCGAGCAGGGATTCAACCTGGGACGGGTGGTGGCCCTCCTGGCCCACCTGGAGGTGCCCGGCACCACCGTCACCCGGTACTGCTCGTCGTCGCTCCAGACCACCCGCATGGCCGCCCACGCTATCCGCTGCGGTGAGGGCGACGTCTTCCTCTCCGTCGGCGTGGAGATGATCAGCCGCTACGGCAACGGCAGCAGCGACCCCCCCGCATGCCAGAACCCCCGGCTTCAGCCGGGCAGCGCGGAGGGGTACCCCGACTACTACATCGCCATGGGCCAGACGGCGGAGAAGGTGGCCGAGCGCGAGGGCATCTCCCGGGAGGAGATGGACCGCTTCGGCCTGCGCTCGCAGGAACGGGCGGTGGCGGCCGAGGACGACGGCTTCTTCGCCCGCGAGATCGTTCCCGTCCCGCTTCACGACGGGGCGCTGATGACCCGGGACGACGGCCCCCGCCGGGACACCTCCCTGGAGAGGCTGGCGGCGCTGGAGCCCTCCTTCCGCGAGGGCGGCCGGGTCACTGCGGGCAACTCGTGCCCACTCAATGACGGCGCCGCCGCCGTGGTGGTGATGAGCGACGCCCGGGCGAGGGAGCTGGGGATCACACCCCTGGCCCGCATCGTCGCCACCGGGCTGTCCGCCCTGGAGCCGGAGTACATGGGCATGGGGCCCATCGCCGCCTCCCGGCGGGCCCTGGAACGGGCCGGGATGACCATCTCCGACGTCGATGTCATCGAGATCAACGAGGCCTTCGCGGCTCAGGTGATCCCCTCGGCGCGGGGGCTCGGGGTGGACCCCTTCGACGATCGTCTCAATCCCCACGGCGGCGCCATCGCCCTCGGACACCCCTTCGGCATGACCGGGGCGCGCATCCTGTGCACCCTCCTCAACGGGCTCCGCGAACGGGACGCCACGATCGGCCTGGAGACCATGTGCGTGGGGGGCGGGATGGGGATGGCGATGATCGTGGAGAGGCTCAGCTGACCCCTCAGCCGCCGGCGACCCCGCCGTCCGGGGCCTGACCGTCGGGGCCGGGCGGCTTCGAAGCCGGCGTGGTGTCGCTGGGATCCATGACCCCCTCCTCCAACCAGAGGTGACGTCCCTCGAGCACGCGCAGGGCGAGGGCGTGGTTGGCGGTGTCGTCGTTCGACCAGAGCGCGTCGAAGAGCTCGGTGGCGCGGTGGTCGGCCTGGCGGCAGAAGAGATCGGCGACCTCCAGGACCGCCCCGGCGCGGTCGGGTGCCTCGGCGGCGAGGGTCTCGGCGTGGACCACGGCGGCCGAGATGGCGAACAGCTCGGCGCCGATGTCGACGATGCGACCGAGGAAGGCTCCCTTCTGCTCCAGCCGGCCCTGCCAGCGCGCCATGCCGTAGAAGGTGGAGCGGGCCAGCCTCCGCGAGCTCCGTTCGACGAACCTGAGGTGGGGGGCGAGACGTCCGTGCTCAGCGTAAGCCCGGGGGACCTGACCCCTGCCGAACTCCAGTCGAGGCAGCCAGCGCCCGTAGAAGAGGGTGGCGCGAGCGGCGGCCCTCGCCTTCTCGCCGGTGGCCGCGTCGGGGGCGATGAGCTCGCCGGCGACCTGCAGGTGCTGGTCCACGGCCTCCCGAGCCACCGCCAGGTGCATCACCTGTGACGTGCCCTCGAAGATGCGAAAGACCCGCGAGTCGCGCAGCACCTGCTCGACCGTGAGCGGCCGCTCACCTCGCTCCCGCTGCGAGTCCGCGGTCTCGTAGCCGCGACCGCCGCAGACCTGAACCAGCGTGTCGACGACCTTCCAGCACAGCTCCGACGCGTAGAGCTTGGTCAGCGCGGCCTCGATGCGGATGTCGTTGCGCTCCTCGCCGGCGAGCCTGCCGCTCACGTCGACCATCGCCTCCAGGCCGAAGGCGCTGGCGGCGATGAAGGCGACCATCTGGGCCACCTCGTCGTGCTGGCCCACCGGCTTGCCCCACTGCACCCGCCGGCTGGCGAACTCGCGGGCGACCTTGGTGGCCCACTTGGCGGTGCCCACCTGGATCCCGGGAAGCGAGAGCCGGCCGGCGTTGAGGGTGCTCAGGGCGATGCGGAGCCCGCGTCCCTCGCCTCCGATCACGTTCTCCGTGGGGACCAGGACATTGGTGAACCGCGTCTGGGAGTTCTCGATCCCGCGCAGGCCCATGAACCGGTTGGCGTGCTCGACGATCACCCCGGGATCGTGGTAGGGCACGATGAAGGCGGTGATCCCGCCTCGGTGGCCTTCCGCCTTGGGCACCTTGGCCAGCACCACCACCACGTCGGCGATGGTGCCGTTGGTCGCCCAGAGCTTGACGCCGTCGATCCGGTAGCCCCTGCCATCCCCGGTGGGCACGGCGGTGGTGCGCAGGCGGGCGGGGTCGGAACCGACGTCCGGCTCGGTGAGCAGGAATGCCGAGATCTGATCGTGGGCGACGCGCGGGAGCCAGGTGCTCCTCTGCTCCTCGGTGCCGAAGAGCAGCAGGGGCTCGGCCACTCCGACCGACTGGTGCGCCGAGAGCATCGCCGAGAGGGCGGGGTGCCAGCTGCCGACCAGGCCGAGGGCCCGGTGGTAGTACACCGGGGAGAGCCCCAGCCCCCCGTATGCCTGGGGGACCTTCATGCCGAGGGCACCGAGCTCCTTGAGGCCGTCGATCACCTCGGCCGGGATCCTGGCCTCACGCTCGATCCGGGCGGGATCCACGCTGGTCTCCAGAAAGGCGCGCATGCTGGCCAGGAAGGCCTCACCGCGGGCCACCATCTGGGGCTCGAGGGGTGGCTGCGGCGAGATGAGGTCGAGCCGGAAGCTGCCCAGGAAGAGCTCCCTGCCGAAGCTGGGCAGCCTCCACTCCTTCTCGCGAGCCGCCTCGGTCACGCGACGGGACTCGGCGGTCGTGACATCGGTCATGGTTCGGTCCTCATCCGGCGGCCAGCCGCGCCGCCAGGATCGGCGCACCGCGGCTTCCCATCATCAGGGCGTAGTGGTTGACGTCCGGCACCATCTCCACGGAGAGGTTGGGCAGCCTCGCCCGCCACTCGGCGACGATGGCCGGGCTCAGGAGCGGGACCGGCTGGTTCATCAGGTTGCGGGGGGCCGTGACCAGGGTGATGGGGCAGGTGATGCTCTCCAGCGCCTGGGTGAAGAGGTCCGGATCGGTGAGCTGCTCGGCCGCGTCCGCCCGCACCGCAGCCTCGCTGACACGGCTCCTGAAGCCGCCCTCACAGGCTTCGAGGTCGTGGTCGAGGTACGCCTCGACGTCCTGGTTCCAGTCCTGGGTGAAGGCGGGGTGGCCGCGCCAGAAGTCGAGGTAGGCACGGCGTGATGGGAACACCTTGGACAGCCGGGCGAGGGCCGGGCCCAGCACCATCTCCACCAACGGCGCGGGATCGGCCCCCGCCATGAAGCCGGGCGGCTGTGAGAGGGGCAGCCCTCCGTCGGCGAGGACCAGCCGGCGCACCAGCAGGGGATGCCGGGCGGCGAGGACCACCCCCACGTAGGCTCCCATCGACTCGCCCAGGACCGCCATCGGCTGGGAGTCGAGGGCCTGGATCACCGCGGCACAGTCGGCCGCGTGGGCGCGCATCCCGTGGGGCCCGGGGAGGGACCGGGAGCCGCCCCGACCGCGGAGGTCGGGCGCCACCAGGGTGAAGTCGGGGCCGAGCCGGCGCGCCACTGCGCGCAGCGACATGGCGTTGGCGGTGATGCCGTGAATCCCGAGGACCGTCCGCGGGCCCGACCCGAAGCGGATGACGAGGAGCTCACCTCCGGCCACGGGCACGGTGAAGGTCGTGGTCTCGATGGTGCCGGGACCCGGGCTCATGCGGGCGGATCCGCTGCCGCCGGGTCGGTCCCGATCCGGGCCCGGAGCTGCTTCTTGTCGAACTTGCCCACGCTGGTGCGCGGAAGGGCGTCGATGATCTGGACGCGGTCGGGGAGCTGCCATCGCTGCCAGCCGCGCTCCTCCAGGTGGTGGCGCACCTGCTCCAGCGTCACCGTGCTCGCCTGCTTCGGGACGATGAAGGCGAGCGGGCGCTCCTGCCACCGCGGGTCGGGCATGGCCACCACGACCGCTTCGGCAACCTCCGCCATGGCCATGATGTCGGCCTCCAGGTCCACCGAGGAGATCCACTCGCCGCCGGATTTGATGAGGTCCTTGATCCGATCTGCGATCACGAAGTAGCCGTCCGGCGACCCGACCGCTATGTCTCCCGTCCTGAACCAGCCGTCGGCGGTGAACTGCTCGCGGCCGGCGCCCTTCCAGTAGCTGTCGATGACCCACGGGCCGCGCACGCACAGCTCGCCCATGGTCCTGCCGTCGAAGGGCAGCTCCGCTCCCGCGGAATCGCGGATGCTCACGCTGATGCCGGGGACGGGGAGACCCGCCTGGGCACCGACCGCGCTGGTCAGCCGCTCGGCGTCCCAGCTCCGCATCTCGTGCTTGGGCCAGGCGACGCTGGCGAGCGGGGAGGTCTCGGTCATCCCCCAGGCCTGCAGGATCGGGATGTCGAATTCAGCGCGGTAGCGCTCGATGAGCGACCGGGGCGGCTGGGCCCCGCCGACCACGATGTGGCGCAGCGCCGGCGGCCGGCTGCCACGCAGGGCCAGCTCGTCGGCAACCGCCAGCCACACCGTGGGCACCCCGGCGGCGATGGTGACCTCCTCCTCGAAGAGGATGTCGACGAGAGAGCGGGGGTCGAGCGGGCCGGCGAGGAACGCCTGCTTGGCTCCGGTGGCGACCCCGGCATAGGGCATCCCCCAGGCGTTGACGTGGAACATCGGCACCTGCGGCAGGATGCAGTCCCCGGGGCCGATGTCGAGGCCCGCGGCGGAGCTGGCTGCCAGCGAGTGCAGCACGGTGGAGCGGTGGGTGTAGACGGCTCCCTTGGGGCGCCCCGTCGTCCCCGACGTGTAGCAGAGTCCGAGCGGGCTGTGCTCGTCGATGTCCGGAGGCGGGTAGCTCTCCGGCTGCCTGGCGATCAGCTGCTCGTAGGCGAGGAGGCCGGGCAGCGACGACTCCGGGACCAGGTCGGAGAGCACGACGATGTGCTCGACACCCCGACGGTCGGCCTCGGGGACCCGCTCCAGAAGCGGTACCAGGTCGCGGTCGACGAAGAGGGCCCGGTCGTCCGCGTCGGCGATGATCCATCCCAGCTCCGCCGGCGAGAGCCTCAGGTTGAGCGTGTGCAGGATGCGTCCGGTGCACGGGATGCCGAAGTAGCACTCGAGGTGGCGGTAGCTGTTCCAGGCGAGCGTCGCCACCCGCTCACCCTGGCCTATGCCGAGCTGGTCGAGGGCGTGCATCAGCTGCTGGGATCGGCGGGCGAAGTCGGTGTAGGTGTAGCGGTGGACACCCTCGGGGCCGAGGTGGGTCACGACCTCGGTCGTGCCGAAGTGGCGCGGCGCATGCTCGAAGAGCAGCCAGGAGTTGAGCTGGACGTCCATCATCGCCATCTGGGTTGCCCCCCAATCATGTGTGGTGATCTCCGGCCGCCCTCACCGGGCCGGCACCCGGGCTGGAACCCGCCGCTCGGCCGGGCCGGCATAGCTCGCCAGCGGCCGGATCAGCGAGTTCTGGGCCCGCTGCTCGACGATGTGGGCGGTCCACCCAGTGACCCGGCTCATCACGAAGATGGGTGTGAAGGTGGGGGTGTCGAAGCCCATCAGGTGGTAGGCGAGACCCGTCGGGTAGTCGAGATTCGGATGGATCCCCTTGGTCTCCACCATCGCCCGCCCCAGCCGGGTGTGGAGCTCGAGCAGCCGGTGGCCGTCGCGCGCTGCCGCCAGCCTCTCCAGGGCCGCCTGCATCGTCGGCACCCGGGAGTCACCGTGCTTGTAGACGCGGTGGCCGAAGCCCATGATCGTGCGCTTCTCGGCCAGCGCGGCGGCCAGCCAGGACTCGGCCCGATCCGGGTCGCCGATCTCCTCCAGCATCACCATCACCGCCTCGTTGGCGCCGCCGTGCAGCGGTCCCTTGAGCGCCCCGATCGCCCCGGTGACCGCGGAGTGGAGGTCGGAGAGAGTCGAGGTGATGACCCGCGCGGTGAAGGTGGAGGCATTGAAGCTGTGCTCCGCGTAGAGGACGAGCGAGACCTCGAGACAGCGGCTCACCTCGGGGTCGGGGACGACACCGAAGCACATCTGGAAGAAGTTCTGGGTGAAGGAGAGTCCGCGATCGGGGGGGATGGGCTGCTGGCCCCGGCGGCGCCGCTGCTCGGCGGCGACGACGATGGGCAGCTTGGCCAGCAGGCTCAGCCCCTTGCCGAGGTCGGCCTCGACGCTGGCGTCCTCCTCCCGCTGATCCCCGGCGCCGAGCACGCTCACCGCGGTGCGCAGCACGTCCATCGGCTGGCAGCCCAGGGGCAGGCTGGCGAGCACCAGGGGAAGCGGCGGGGGCAGCTCGCGCAGCGAGCGCTCCGCCCGCTGGAAGCCGGCGAGCTGGGCGGCGCTGGGCAGCTCACCGTACAGCAGCAGGTGAGCGACCTCCTCGAAGCTGCAGGAGGCGGCCAGCTCCTGCACCGGGTAGCCGCGGTAGAGGAGGGAGTTGGTCTCTGGATTCACCATCGAGACCGCCGTGGTGTCCGAGATCACCCCGTCCAGGCCTCGCTTCACGTCAGGGTCCATCGCCGTCTCTCAGCCCCCGCCGGTGGTGGGTGCCCCGGCCGACACCGAGGCTTCGAAATCCGTGTACCCGTCATAGTCCAGCAGCTCGTACAGGCGGGCGCGCGTCTGCATCGCGGAGACCTGCTCCCGCTGGGTGCCCGCCGAGGCCAGCGCCTGCAGCCCTCTCTCGATCGCGCCCATCGCCAGGCGGAGCAGCGTCACCGGGTAGATGACGACGTTCACCCCGATCGAGGCGAGCGTCGCGACGTCGAGGAGGTCGGTCTTGCCGAACTCGGTCATGTTGGCCAGGATCGGAGCGTCCACCGCCCTGCGGAACCTCTCGAGCTCCGCCGCGCCCGCCAGCGCCTCGGGGAAGACGAGGTCAGCTCCGGCGTCGACGTAGGCTCGAGCGCGCTCGATGGCCGCGTCGATGCCTTCGACGGCGCGGGCGTCGGTCCGCGCGCAGACCACGAAGTCGGGGTCGCGCCGCGCCCCCACGGCGGCCCCGATCCGGGCCAGCATCTCCTCGCGGGAGACCACCGTCTTGCCCTCGAGATGGCCGCAGCGCTTGGGGCTCACCTGGTCCTCGATGTGGCAGCCGGCGACGCCCATCTCCTCCAGGACCTGAACGCTGCGGGCCGCATTGAGCGGACCGCCGAAGCCGGTGTCGGCGTCGACCAGGGTGGGAAGCCGGGTCACCCGGGCGATCTCATGGCTCCTCGCGGCGACCTCGCCCAACGAGGTGAGCCCGATGTCCGGCAGTCCGAGAGAGGCGGAGAGGACGGCCCCCGACACGTAGACGCCCTCGAAGCCGAGCTCCTCGATGAGTAGCGCCGAGAGTGGCGTGAACGCCCCCGGAAAGCGCAGCAGGCGTCCGGAGGCGAGGCCCGCGCGCAAGGCTCGGCGCCGCTCGGTGGCAGAGACGCTGGTGTGGAGCATCAGAAGAGCCCTCCTTCTGGGGTCCGAGCCTCCAGGTCGGTGGCCGTGAAGGTGAGGCTGGCCAGTTCCGCGGCGCCGAGGGAGGAAAGGCGGGTGGCCAGCTCCAGGAAGCTCTCCCGCTCCTCCTCCGCGACCGTCTCCCCGGCCAGCTCCTGGAACTTGGCGATGTACTCGGCACGACCGAAGGGATGCGCACCCCTCGGGTGCGCATCGGCGACGGCGATCTCGTCCTCGATCACCGCCCCCTCGTCGAGCTCCACCACGACGCGGCCACCGAACGCCCTCTCCCGGGGGTCGGCGGCGAGGTAGCGGCGGTTCCACTCCGGGTCTTCGGTGGTGCTGATCCGATGCCAGAGCGCAACCGTCTCCGGGCGGCCCGCCCGCTCCGGCGAGTACGACGCCCGCCAGTCCCACGCGCCGTCCTCGAGAGCCACCGCGAAGATGTACATCAGAGAATGGTCGAGGGTCTCCCGCGAGGTGGTCGGGTCGAGCTTCTGGGGGTCGTCGGCGCCGGTCCCGATCACGTGATGGGTGTGGTGGCTGGTGTGGATGGTGATGGCGCGCACCCGCCGAAGGTCCGGGATGCTGCGCCGGAGCCGGCGGGCGAGGTCGATGAAGGCCTGCGCCTGGTACTCGGCCGCGTGCTCCTTGGTGTAGGTGTCGAGAATGGCGCGTCGGGCCTCGCCGGGACCGGGCAGGGCCACGTGATAGCAGGCCTCGGGACCATCCAGGAGCACGGCGATGACCCCGTCCTCGCCCTCGTAGATCGGTGCCGGCGACCGCTCACCGCGCATCGCCCGATCCACCGCCTCGATCGCCACCTTGCCGGCGAAGGCCGGCGCGTAGGCCTTCCAGGAGGAGATCTCGCCCTTGCGGGACTGCCGTGTCGCGGTGGTGGTGTGAAGCGCCTGCCCGATGGCCTGGAAGACGACCTCGGTGGGCAGAGCGAGCAGGGCGCCGAGCCCGGCTGCCACCGAGGGCCCGAGGTGGGCGACGTGGTCGATGCCGTGGGCGTGGAGGGAGATCGAGCGGGCCAGGTCGACCTGGACCTCATAGGCGGTGGCCACCGCCCGGATCAGGTCCGCGCCGTCGCGATGACGGTGCTGGGCCACGGCCAGGAGCGGCGGGATGTTGTCCCCGGGATGGGAGTACTCGGCGCCCAGGAAGGTGTCGTGATAGTCGAGGTCGCGGACCGCGACCGCGTTGGCCCACGCCGCCCATTCCGGGGAGACCCGGGTGGAGCGCGCGCAGCCGAAGAGGCTCGCACCCGGCGAGTAGGGGTGGCGCAGTGCCTGGGCGCGGGCGCTGGCCACCGGCGGCCGGGTGAGCGAGGCGGCGGCCACCGCGGCGTCGTCGATGAGGCGGTTGACCACCATCTCAGCGACCTCGTCGTCGACCGGGACGGGGTCGGTGGCGAGAGCGGCCAGCTTCCAGGCCAGCTGCTCCGGGCGGGGCAGGTCGGCCGCGCTGGGGTGAACCCTGACCTCGTGCTCGATCATCGGCCGCCGTCTCCTGTGGACTCGCAGGATGCCAAGGTGAGGCTAGTCAAGATGGAAGGACCGGCGCAAGCCCAGGCTCGGGCGAGGGTTGCCGGCCGGGCCACTCTCGGCCGTGACGAACGCGTCGTCCCCCTCGAAGCATCCATCGTCCGGCAGCTTTCCATCGTCCCTTGACCGGCGAGCTTGCCCCGCGGGAGGGAGCCACGAGTCGAACCTCCGTTCGGGAGGGGAGCGCCCCGCCGCGATCGTTAGCGATTCGTTGCATCGACTCTGGCTTAGACGGTACTAATACGGGGGTGACCTGACCGCCGCGGTCAGCAAGCTGAGTCTGATCGAGGGCATCGCGGGGCACGCCATCGAGCTGGTCGCCGACCTGCTCGGCTACGCCGAGCTGGAGCGCGGTGCGAAGGAGACCGAGCCGGTCGACCTCGACCTCTCGCTGAGGCGGAGGCTCACCGGCCTGGAGTCGGCCATCTTCGCCACCGACGCGGTGGTCACCGGGCGCAACCTGCCCACCGTGCCGGGTCGTGCCGCCGAGCTGGAGCACGTGCTCCAGAACCTGGTCGAGAACCGCATCAAGTACCGCGGCGAAGCGGCGCCAAGGATCCGCTTCGACGCCCGCCGCCAGGGCGAGATGTGGATCGTGCGCTGTCGGGACAACGGTCGCGGCATCCCCAAGAGGTTCCGTGACCGCGTCTTCGAGCCCTTCGCCCGGGGCACGTCGGCGGTGCCGGGCAGCGGCCTGGGGATGGCGATCTGCCAGCGCATCATCGAGGGGCACGGCGGTCACATCCGGGTCGAGGCCAGCGGCGTCACCGGCACCACCGTCGCCTTCTCTCTGCCCGCTCCGGCCGGCTGATCGTGGGGCGCCTCAGCCGGGCGTGGTGATGCCGGCCCCCGGGAGGACGGTCACGGACTCGGCCCACGCGTGAGGAGCCTCGCAGTTCGCTGTTCGGACACGCAGCGGGAGGCGCCGGGCGAGTGCGCCGGCGATCCGTCACCAGACGGCCGCGATCTCGTGACCGGTGGATTCCAAGTCGTCACTGCGAGCTTCGCTCGGGATGCCGGTTGGGCTATACGCTCAGCGGCATGGAACCGCTGCGGCTTGTCTGCACCGACCTGAACGCGCTGCCGGTTGTCGGCCGTACCGTGGACGGCCAGCGGCAGGGCTTCGACCCGGATGCAGCCGCTCTGGTCGGACGCTTTCTGCAACGGCCGATCGAGTGGATTCCCACCGAGTGGTGGGAGATGATCCCCACCGTCATGGCCGGGAGAGGCGATGCGGTCTGGTGCTGGCTCACCCCGACGCCGGAGCGCGAACGGCTTGTCGACTTCACCGAGCCGTACGCGTTCTTCGACGACGCCGTCCTGGTCCGCGCTGACAGCGACATCCGCAGCCCCGAGAACCTGCGGGGTCGGGTCGTCGGTGTGGTCTCGGGCGGTAACAGCCACCGCGTGGCCAGCGACCGGGGTGCCGTCGTGCTGCCCTTCTTCGGGGTTGGCGACCACATCGGCCAGATGGTGACGGCACTGCGGGCGGGAAGGGTCGAGGCCGTCATCGACGACGACAGCACCTGGCTTCACCTGCGGAATGAGACCGATCTTCGAGTCGCCTTCTCGGTGCCCACCCATCAGGCCTGCGCCGCGGCGGTGGCCAAGACCCATCCAGAGATGCGCGAGGCGATCAGCGGGGCGATCCGGTCGGTGACCGCCGACGGCTCCCTGGCCCAGGCGTGGCGCCGCTGGATCCCGGAGCTCGCCTGCCCGTTCGGCCCGCCCCGCTCAGCGGGGTGAGGGCTTCGCGCCGAGACGAGGACGCCGCTCAGCCCTGGCGTCCCCTGGCCACGCCAGAATCGCGCGTCCGCCCTGCAGCGTCGACGATCACGCCCACCAGGCTGGCGTAGCGGCGATCGGGATCGGCGAAGATCTCCGGTCCCGCCCGGGTGACCAGCGGGTGGGTCGCGGCGCCGACGCGCTCCGCACGGCTCGTTAGTGAGTAGCGGTCGTCTCCGGCGGCCGCGGCCTGCGCCACCGCCTGCTCCTCGATGCAGAAGCCCACGATGAAGCTGTAGAGCAGCTGATAGGCCTGCGTCGCGGTGGCGACGGTGAAGCCCTGGTCGAGCATGGATGCCAGACCCGCCTCCTGCTCCTTGAGCAGGCCGGCATCGGTCAGGTAGGTGCCGCTGACCATCTTCGCGCCATCCCGGCGGGCGAGCAGGGCCTGCCGGATGATGCGCGCGAACGCGTGCATCGCCTCGTCCCAGCGGATGCCGGCGGGCAGCTCCGTGAGCTCGGCGGTGACCTGGCGCCAGATCTCGGTGGCCATCTCGTCGATGAGGTCCTGCTTGCCGGTGAAGTGCCAGTACAGCGCGGGCGGCTGCACCCCGAGCCGGGAGGCGACCGCGCGGAGGGTGAGCCCGTCGAGCCCGGTCTCGTCCAGGGCGTCGAGCGCGGCGGCGACGATGACGGCCTTGGTCAGCCTGCGGGTCACAGTTGACAGCTTAACGCTGTTAAGGGTAGGGTGGGGCGGAACTTAACGTCGTTAAGGAGACGGTCCGATGAAGGCAGCGGTGCTTCGCGATCCCGGCGGTCTGCCGGAGTACGGAGACTTCGAGGAGCCGCCCGTGCCGCCCGGCAGGGAGCTCGTCGAGCTGGTGGCGGCTGGCATCCACCCGGTCGTGCGCTCACTGGCAGCCGGCCGCCACTACGGCTCGGAGGGGACCTACCCGATGATCCCGGGAGTGGATGCGGTGGCCCGCACCGCCGCCGGTGAGCTCGTCTACACCGGCTATGTGCAGCCCCCCTACGGCACCCTTGCGGAGCGGATGGCGGTGCCTGCGACGGCGAAGCTCCCCCTCCCGGAGGGCGCCGAGCCGGCCCGCGTCGCCGGCGGGCTGAACCCCGGCCTCTCCTCCTGGCTGCCGCTGCGCAGCCGCCGGTCCGAGGCCGGGACGCTGGGCACCGTCCTGATCCTCGGTGCGACCGGCATGGCCGGCCTGCTCGCCGTGCAGAACGCGCGGCTGCTCGGCGCGGACCGGGTGATCGCCGCCGGTCGCGACCAGGCCCGCCTCCGCCTCGCCGCGGTCCATGGGGCGACCACGGTGCCGCTGCCGGCTGCCCCCGGCACGGCCAGCGCGCCTGGTTTCGCAGGCGGCGACCGGAACCCCACCGCGGCGGCCCTGGCCGAGGCGCTCGGCGGGGAAGCGCCGGGATTGGTGCTCGATTTCGTCTGGGGTGCGCCGGCCGAGGCCACGTTCATCGCCCTCGCGCGCCACGGCCTGGGCGAGGATGACGCCGACATCTCCTACGTGCAGATCGGTGCGCTGGCCGGTGCCGAGGCTGCGGTCCCGGCGGCGCTGCTGCGCAGCCGGCGGATCCGGATCACCGGCAGCGGTGCGGGTTCGGCGTCGCTGGAGACGATGATGGCCGAGATACCCGTCTACCTCCGGATGATCGCCGAGGGCGCTGTCGTGGTCCCGGTGCGGGTCTTCCCGCTCTCCGCGGTGACCGACGCCTGGGCCGCCTCGACCGGCGGTGGCGAAAGGGTCGTGGTGGTGCCGGGGTGAGCCCGGCGAGGCTGATATGGTGCCGAGGCCCATCCCGCCGTCCGCGCCGGCCTCGCCAGGTCAGGGCGCTCCGCGGCGTCGGGCCGGTGGCGCTGCAACGGCCCGACCCGCGCCGACCAGCAGTTCAGTGATGGCGCCATCGACGAGGCGATAGCGCATGACTCTGCCGTCGCGCTCGGCGACGACCGTCTGGCTGGCTCTGAGGTGGCGCAGGGTCTGCGAGATGGTGGTATCGGCGAGGCCGGTGGCTGCGGCGAGATCGGAAACGCTGATCGGCCCCGCGGCGTGGATACAGCTGAGCAGGGTCAGCCGGGTGGGGTCGGCCAGAAGGGCAAACCGTCGCGCGCGGTCCCGGATGGCCGCTGGGTCGTCGAGGGCTGTGATGGCCTGGCAGACCCGTTCGCCATCGATGACACGTTGATGGGATCGCTCCGCCGGCAGCAGATGCACGCTGTGATCATGTCACACCCGTCAACTGATCATCTAATCAGACTTGACCGAGGTGTCGCAGCCTTCTACACTCGATTTCGCCCTCGCTCGGTCGGGGGCGGCAGTCGCATCAGCGAAGCCCGGTGAGAGCCCCGGCACTTTCCCGCAGCGGTGGCCGCGTACGGGGGGCCGGTCGCCTGGGTCGGTCGCCCGATGAATTCCAATCCTCGGTCGAAGGGCGGTTCGCGCGGCGCCGGGCAGGGTGACCGCAAGGGTCTCATCGTCCTCGCGGAATCCCAGGAGGATGAACCAAGATGCCAAGCCACCTCGACGGCAACCGTTCTGCGCTGGCGCGGCTGAGCAGCGTCGGCCGCTCGCTGAGCGGAACGGAGTGGGGGCGGCTGGCGGCCATGTTCGGTTTCATCCTGGCCGTCAACGCGGCGGGATGGCTGATCTTCGTGGCCATGGTCATGCCCCACCACATCGACTACCGCGGATATGCGGGCAGCAGCGGGCTCGGCGTCGGGCTCGGGGTGGCGATCACGGCCTGGTTTCTGGGGTTCCGTCACGCCTTTGACGCGGATCACATCTCCTGCATCGACAACACCACCCGCAAGCTGATGGCCGACGGCCAGCGACCGTTGGCGTCAGGGTTCTTCTTCTCCTTCGGCCACTCCACCGTCATCGTGGCCGTCGGGGTGGGGATCACCTTTGCGGCGCGGGCCGTGTTCGGCGCCGTCGTGAACCCCTCCTCGACCTACGAGACGGCGGGCGGAGCGGCTGGCACCCTCGTGTCGGCTTCGTTCCTTTACCTGATCGCGGCGCTGAACCTGATCGTTCTGTCGGGGATCTTCAAGGTGTTCCGGGGGATGCGCCGCGGCACTTACGACGAAGCCGAGCTCGAGGCCCAGCTGCAGGCCCGAGGATTGATGTACCGGTTCTTCGGTCGGTTCATACGCTCGATCAACCACACCTGGCAGCTGTACCTCGTCGGCCTGGTCTTCGGGATCGGCTTCGACACCGCCACCGAGGTCGTCCTCCTAGCGGCCACCGCCTACGCTGCCATCCAGGGCTTGCCCTATTACGCCGTGCTGGCCCTGCCTGCGCTGTTCTCCGGGGGGATGATGCTCTTCGACACCCTCGACGGCTGCTTCATGAACTTCGCCTACGGGTGGGCGTTCGCCAGGCCGGTCCGCAAGGTGTACTACAACCTCGTCATCACCGGACTGTCCATCGCCGCCGCGTTCATCATCGGCACCATCGAGATCCTCGGCGTCCTCACCGCCGAGGTCCATCTGCATGGGGCGTTCTGGGACACCATGGCGAACTTCAACATCAACGTCGCGGGCTTCTGCATCGCCGCCATGTTCGTGATCATCTGGGCCGCCGCCCTCGCCTACTGGAAATGGGGAAACGTCGAGGCCCGATGGAGCTCCAGCGTCCCAGCCGGCGAGCGGGCGACCCTCTCCGAGGCGCTCGAACCCTGAGCCAGACGGTGCCGGCCCTGCGCAGATGAGCGGCGGGATCCCAATTCGGAACGCCCCGCCGCGCCCCCTCGGGTGAGAGCGCGCATCGGGAGTTGAGAGACAAGGTGCCGAGGCCCAGAATCGAACTGGGGACACCGGGTTTTTCAGACCCGTGCTCTACCAACTGAGCTACCTCGGCACGGTAAGGGTTT
>Ga0181533_1003100_pt1 | contig 18478 bp, 16 predicted proteins | sample PEATcosm2014_Bin_45_FD_119772 | JGI IMG/M metagenome (GOLD analysis project Ga0181533, IMG submission 119772) | Peatland microbial communities from MTU Mesocosm Facility, Houghton, MI, USA - PEATcosm2014_Bin11_60_metaG | ecosystem: Environmental > Terrestrial > Soil > Wetlands > Peat | place... | reverse complement strand
GAAGAAGACGTATTCGTTGAGGGTGTTGCCGGAAGCATCGGTTTCGGCCAGGATTTCGCTGCCCGCGCCGTACCAATAGAGCTTGCCATTGGATTTGGAGACGCGGCGGCCATCGCCGTCGTAGGTGTAACTGACGCCACCGGCGGATTTAAGCTGGCTTTCACCGTCCCAAGTGTAGGAGTAGGTGCCGTCGCTGGTGGCGTTGCCGGAAGAATCATACGCGAAAGCGGAGATGTGGTTATTGCCGTCAGCGGTGACGCCCGGCAGGACAGTCTGCGTGCACGCATTGTAATTCGGGGTCCAACCGGCCTGGGAAGTCAGATTGCCCCAAGCGGGGGAGGAGTTCGGAGCGTCGTAGGAGTATAGATAGCCCCAACAATACTGGCCGGTGGTGGCGCTGGTGCCGGCGGACAAGATGCGGTTGACCTGATCGTAGGTAAAGGACTGTGTGCGGCTGGAGTTGAGATTGTTGGTGATGGAATAGACATGGCCAGCGTTCTTTTGCGTCGAGGGATCAACGAAGGTGTAAGTGATATCGATGGCGTTGCCACCCGTGGAGGCAGCCTTAAATTCCAGAGGCTGGAGGCGGCTGTTATAGCTGTCAGTAATGTTGAGGCCAGTAAAGGTGGAGGTCTGACCGATGGAGACGGCATAGACGGAACCCTGTGGAGTGTAGCAGGTCACGTTGGCGGTGCAGGTTCCGCCCGGCGAGGTTTGCGGGCCAGTGGCGTAAGTGATGCCGTTGGAGCTATCCACGGCGGTGCTGGGCCGACCAGCGGCGTCATAGGTATAGCTCACGGTGCGGCCGGTGGGATAGACCACCCGGGTCACGTTGCCTGCAAGATCGAGATAGTATGTGCTCGTTTTGGTGATGCTACTGGTAGTTCGCTGGTCAACGTGGACGCTGCGAGAGTTTGTTTTGTCGACTTCGTAGGCCCAGGACTCAGAGCCAGCGGCATCCGTCATGCTGGTGCGATGGCCGATGTTTTGGCAGGCGGTAAGACCGAGGCATGTGGATTGATCGTACGTTACTCGACCCAGAGATTGCCGACTGCGGCTCAACAGCCTTCTCGATCACGTCTTTGGAAACAACGCGTACAGAGCGCGCTGCGAAGAGGCGTGGCTGTTTGAAGATTGCGGCGGAAATCCCTGATATGAGTCTCGATAGTTAATTCCACGTCCGATTGACGGATCGTAAAGTCTAGCCACTGAAGTCTGCACGAAATAACAGCCGCTGCCGTGAGAGGTCAGCCTTGATTCGTGGTAAGCCAGCCCGCCTGCACCTGCGTTGCTCGGAGTTGCTTTCTGGGGGCCCCCGCCAACTTCACTCGGGTTTGCTTGTGCGGCCATGATCAGAGTGCTTCAAGCACGAAAAACAGTCAGCCAGCAGCCTTCATTGCGTTGTTGCTAATCAGACAATTCACCGTGACCTAACATCATTTTTGCTTGTAAGGCACTATACTTGATGTTGGCTTAAGCGTTTCATGCTGAGGGCAGTAGGGTTGTTTCTGGGTCGACAATGAATCGGATCTTATTTGGTTTGCTCTCTTCTTCGCTAATGTTCTTCCTGTGCGCGTGCAGTGGCCTGCCTAAGACCGTGCCACCGCCTCCGCCGGGTAACGCCACACTTTCACTCACGCTGCGTGGGACTCCGCCCTTGCCTTCGGCTCATCTTTCCATTCTGACATTCCGGGCCACCGTGACGGGTGTTTCGCTGTCTCCTTCCTCGGGTAGCGCAGTCAGCGTGGGCTTGGTCTCCGGAACCAGCGGCAACTACGTTGCTGAATTCATGCGTTTGCAAAGCGATTCATCCCTCCTCTCTGCCGCCGTGTCGGTCCCCGCAGGGACATACAACAGTCTCGCCGTTACGTTCTCGGATGTTTTACTCACGTTCTGCACGCAGCCGTCTTCGGGAGTCGCCGGGTGCTCCTCCGGATCGTTAGGCCAGGTGACGGGTTCGGCCGGCGCTGCCACCGCGAGTTCCGGAGCATTCCCGCTCACGGTTACCAGCGGCGAGAAGGTAGGCTTGGCCCTGGATGTCAATATCGCGAACGCGATCACTGCGAGCGGCCAAACCATTTCATCAGCAAATCTCGCTGCCCCAAATGTTCTCACCGCTGCCGTACTGCAGGCACCATCCAGCACAACTGACCTCTCTAGCGGCCAACTGGCCCATATCGACGATCTCTACGGGGTAGTGAGCACTGTTTCCGCTTCGGCGCAAAGCTTCACACTGCAGACCGCTTACCGTGGGGCCGTATCCATCACCACCAACTCGTCGACAACTTACGATCCGACCTGCTCCACGCAAAGCTTTTCCTGCGTGACTTCCGGCGCGCTCGCGGCGGTTGACGCAATCCTGAACGCTGACGGCACGCTCGTGGTTCGCAACTATTCTCCAGTTCCGTTCACAGCCACCGCGAAAGACACCATCGAAGGCGTGGTCACCGTACCACCGAGTTCCGTGAACCAGGTGTTTGACATCGCCGTCACCGACGCCAGCTTCGCTCCTTCCAACAGCCTGCTCAACGGCTCAGTCCATCTCGGCGACCTTGTGTCAGTAGGGGTCGTGACACCCCAGCCATTTTTTATCGTGAGCGAAGGCCTTACCATTCCCACGAACAGCTTTAGTGGCTCGACAGACGTCAGCCCTATTCAACCGGGGCAGACCGTGGCCATCTCTGTCTCTGGCTTTGCTCCCGCTGCCTCAGATGGGAGCAGCGGGGCCACGGCCACCGCCAACGGAGTCGCGCTCCGCTTCAGCCGGGTGACCGGAACTGTTGTAAGCCCAACCTCGCCGCAATTCAGTGCGACCAGTTTCCCGCCATACTTCGGTTTCACCACTAACCCGCTAGTACAGATCACCACAACTGGACCAGGAACCACGACAGATTTCGACGGCACGTCGAGCTTCACCGAGACAGCCGGCGACACCGTGTCGATTTCCGCGCTTTACTTTGGCTCTACCACGAGCCCCACCCCTCCGGCCTGGTCTTTTTCTGCGGCGACCATCCGGAAACACTGACGAGTGGATTCTTCTCGCTTGGGAAAAACAAAGCGCGAGCGGGGTCCTCCAGACGCTCATCGTTTTACTGCGGCCACGGCGGGTCTACTCTTCAAACGATCTTTACCGAGTTCGGTAGGCCGCACCTTCTCTGCGGCTCATTTTCCTGGGCTTCGCTTCGGGAGAATTCCCAAGCCCCGGCAGCTACACTCGGTCTGCTTTCTCCGAAGATGGCTAGGGCTGTGCGACCGGAAATGCTCGGAAGAATTGCCGATACAAAGTGTCACGAATCTGGAGGTCTGATAGCCGTTGCTCCTACGAGAACAAGAGTTAGCGCGAGTACTTCAGAGGGAATGGCGCGGGGAAATTCTGCCGCCGATCCCTCGCGGACGCCGCGCTGGCGGACAGCCTTGCTAGGTATGCGATGTCGTGAGCGGCACGCGTTTGTGCTGCACGGAAGGCCCAAGCATTCCACAAAGCGCCCTCGGAGGATGTAGACTCTAATATCTAGAACTCCGGCCCACTGGGCCGGGTCGACAGGAGACAATGGTGCGCCACTTCTTAATCGGTACGCTAGCATTAATGGCAGTGGGACTTTGTTCCGCTGAGGCACTTCGTCCGAACGCAGGTCCATTTGAATCAGCCGAGGTAGTTTCCGCTGAAGATGTCCGGTATTCAGCACAGAGTGCCGCTGTCGGCGCGGTTGTACTGGAAATCACAGTCAGTGAAAAGGGTGAAGTGGAGGCTATTCGGTCTATCCGTGAGATTCCGTCGCTAACCGAGGAAGCCGTGAAATCCGTCCGGCGTTGGCAATTCAAACCGGCTTTGCTGTATGGTAAGCCCACTCGATCCCGCACTGCTGTGGCCGTCATATTCAACTCAGTGGCCACCTACCCTCTCGAAACTGTTCTTGGAGGAATTTCTGCCACGGAGGCGGGGGTGGATTCGACCCCCGAACCAGAGCCGATTAAAGTTACGTCTGCAAGTTTCGTTAAGTATCCATTCAACAGTCTAGCAACAGGGACCGTTGTGATACGCGCTAATATCGATGCTGAGGGCCTCGTCCGGGACGTAGTAGTAATCCGCGATGTACGTACTCTTACAGGACCTTGTCTAGAGGGATTGAAACGATGGAAATTCCAACCCGCAGAGCTACGCGGAAGCCCCATATCATCATCCATCTGCGTGGCGTTTGTGCTTCGCCCCCCAAACGGCTCCTGAGAGTAGATCCTTGGTCGAATTCTATTTCGGATGAACCAGGAGCTGCGGTTTTCTTCTCACAATGGAATCAAAAGTGAGTATCTGTATGGCCAGAACCGCGGGTGTTGAAAAGCGAGCCTTGCGAAACGAGACCGCCCGAAGGATTCCTAATTTCCCAGGTTCCGGGTGCCCCATTGCCTCCGGTGATAAAAACGTCAGTTGTGGATACGACTTGGGCCTGGGCACCGTCACGCGTGTCAAAAAGCGAACCGGTTGAAACAAAACCTCCGCTCGGATTACGAATCTCCCAAGTCCCAGGTGATCCGCCTGCGTTGCAGTGGCTGACATAGCAAGAACCAAAAATAAGTACATTTCCGTTATTCAGAAGCACGGCGGTTGAGCCAGAATTGAAAGGATTCTCTAAGCTTCCGCTGCCTACCAGCCCTCCTGTCTGGGTCCGTATCTCCCAGCAGCCTGTACAGGAATCACCACCCATGAGAATGACGTTGTTGTTTTGGAGTTTTAATGCTTTGCCTCCCGAGTATGGATTGAGGAGAGAACCGCTGCTCACGAGCGCTCCACTTACGCTGCGAATTTCGTACGTAGAATCAGCTCCAGACCCAAAACCTGATCCAGAAATCCATACGTTTCCATCCTGCAACGACACGGCCCTGACTCCGCCAGTTCTCGAATCAAGCAGGCTACCATAGCCGACCCGTGCGCCGGTTGGGCTGTGGATTTCCCAAGTCCCTGATGTGAGGTTTCCTCCGGCAAGAAACACATTGCCGTTCGACAAAAGGGTGGCAGCATGGGAAGCGCGCTGGTCCATAAGGAGTCCTGAACTCAGGAGTTTCCCGTTCTCGTCGAGAATCTCCCACGAAGTTGGGTCCTGGATACCTCCTGCGACGAAAATGCTCCCGTTCTGGAGTTTCGTCGCAGTATGGTTGCTGCGCGATACGTCCAAGACGCCGGTCGCAAGGAAATTTCCGTTATCGTCATATTTGTCGAACGTGGAACTGTTACCGTCGCCGAGGTTGCTCCCGATGAGAAGGTTATTTGCCATGGCAAGCCATGGCACCAGGACGAGACACACCACAACTGCAAGCATTCTGCGAAGCATGATTATCCTCCATGTGAAAAGGGCGGGGAACACACCTTAGTCCTCCTTATCACTTCGTGTCAAGTGAATTGTGCTTTAATATCTGGATTGGAAACTTTTTAGCTCGGAACTCCAGAGCGCGATGAGCGATGAGTGCATTTTACAATGCTTATGCCTTCCGGCCCAGTGGTGCGTGTCGAACTGGCAGGCCTGTGAGCGTAGTGTAGACCTCGCTGAGCGAAGCGCGCAGAACTCGTCTTTTCCTCCGGAAAGGGTAGACAAATGGCCCGTTTTCCCAAATCATCCCACTGCCCTCCGACCCAGTGGCATCTTCCAGCTTGAGCGGCAGCTTCTTTTCCACGAGTTGCTCTAAGTGACGTATCGCTCCCTGGCGCGCGGAAATGCATTTACGCCAGTAACTTGCGAAGTTTCAATGCGACAGATTGAGACCGAGGAGAAGCGTCCTAGGAATGCTAACAGATGGTTAAGGTCAGCCTCTGCACGAACGCACAGAGGGTCATGCCTCTCATAGTCAGACACTTCTCGCAGCGAGGTCGCGGTCAAGGGCGACCACCGGGAGCCGCGCATTAGGGGGCCTGACCCTTGACTGCGGCAGGAACGGAGGGAGTCCAGCTCTATCTGCCGATACTGTGGCCATCTGCCTGCGTATGCTCGTGCCCCAAGCTTCGTGTGGTTGACGGTTCGATCTCGCGCACCGAGGCTACCGATTCACGGTTCGGTTGGGTACTCCTCGCTGCGAATCATTTCGACGAGTACCTCGAACGGCTCCATATCAAGACCACCGACCTTGAGCTTTTTACGAGAGTGAAGGAGCTTGTAGAGGCGCGTAGCGGCTTCCCCTAAGTGATCACCAACAAAGTGGAAATACTTGGTGCCAGCTGTCCTCTTCCTGTGAGAGCTTGCGCCTCTTGCCATAAATTTCCGTTCCTTCGGCCGGAAGTAGTATTGCCAGATCCTGAAGTCATTTAACTTCCACGAGTAACCGGCCAATATGAACAACACCTTCGGTGTATCCAGTTCTTCACCTTTCGGCAGGTCGTGAATCTGAGCGTGCATCTGGTTTAGCACCCGAACTAGATGCCCGCTGAGGTCCGTAATATCCGTCGCGCGTGACAGCGTTTTCGGGTGCATTGCAATTGCATTCGAAACCTGCAACATGATTGGGTAACATTGCGCAAGGCGAGTTGACAGCAAACCAACTAACAATGTTGTCACGTGTCGCGATACGCGACAAAAGATCTGACTGTAGGCAACAAAGAGATTAGCACAGACCGGCGCTCGCTATGAGCGTGCCCTCTTGACAGTTCGCTTTTTATTCGCCTATCATGACCTAGGCTTTCCCGGGCCAACGGTGGGTCGTCATGAATTTGCCCCTCGCAGCAAACAGCGGGGAAACACAGCCATCCCAGAAGCCCTGGGTGCTGCCCAATCGTTCGCTGACCCTTTATTACGGCTGCCCGGAAATGCCGCGACTCTCTCACTACTTCCTTCCGAGAGTCCTGCTTTCCGAAAACCGGATTCTCTATCTTGACGGTGCAAATCAGGTCAGCCCACTGTTGATTGCGCGCTTTGCGAGGGAGCGCGGGCTTGATCCGTCCGCGTTCAATCGCCTCATCCGAGTCTCCCGCGCCTTTACCTGTTTTCAACTGACGGAGCTGATCCTGCGTGTCCCGAGGTTTCTGGCGACGTTTGATGCCGGCGTTCTGATTGTCACGGCGCTACCTGATTTGTTTTTCGACGAAGATGTGCGCGACCAAGAAGCCCGTGCATCGTTCGAACACGCACTCGAAGGACTACGAGCGATTGCGGCTCTTCCCATCTCGGTTGCCGTGTTTTCTGACGCGACTTCTTATAAAACAAAACGGCGGGATTTCCTCCAGAGACTCCGAAAACAAGCAAACGAAGTTGTGAAGATTGAAGCGCGGCCCGGCGACGAACTCTCCTTTACCCGCGAGAAAGCCGCACCGCTCCTATCCGTCTGAACTGAATCCTTGGAGGCGCACTAGGGAAACGCTTCTGGTAGCAAAGGAAATTGCCGAGAGCCGCGGATATGAATTGCTGCACGCCCTGGTGGACTCGCTCTATGTGTGGAAGGAAGTGGAACCTATATTGCAGTTGTAGCGGATGGGAAGGTACATCTCTACCGAGCCAGAGATTAATCCGCCATTCTTAAATGACCAAGCGCGCTTTCTGACCATGACGTTTGCTCTCCGTGTTGCGCGTTTCTGGACGCTACGTTGCAACTAATGATATGAGTAAGACATCTACGCGGGCTGTGGCCGGAGGCGACCGTGTTTTGGGACTCCGTTCTAGGCGGATTCGGATTGCTTCTCTCGGTAAGAATCTGGGTCGGTCTCGTTCTGTACATCGTTGCAAATCTTTTCACTCTAGGAATTGGTGGGGCTCTCTTTTCTAAAGACAAAACCGTCGCGGCTGGTTGCCTGTTTACTGCCCTTGTCCGACCAGCGCTCGGCGCGGTTTTCATAAGCCTATTCGTTGTTTCACTCTTTCCGGTGATGCTTGGCGCAAAAGAGGCCGTCGGATTCCAGATGATACGAACAATGCTCTGGCCAATATGTGCGGCCGGGCTAATCGCTTTCATAATCGTTATGCTTCTGGGATTTGTCCCAATCCTGGGGAGTCTTATCTCTGAGTCTGTAACGTTGCCAACGTTCATTCAAGGCGTCATAGTCTTTCGTTTTTTTATGGCAGCAGTGATGGCCTCCCTGCCGGAGAATGAACAACCTAGCAATACCAATATTTATCCTGGATTTTGGGAAACAATTGGCTACCTGCTTATCGCAGCAGTGTTCGCCCGACTAGCCATTTTCTTGAGTGCCCTGATAATGGCCAAGTCTGCCCAGACGGGCTGGGAAGATAAAGCAGAAAACCTTGGCGTCATCATCGGTCTTGTTTTCGGCGTTGTTGGTGGCTTTCTACCTCTCTTCATGTACGTGCAACATGTCCACCATGCGCTGGTCACTTCAGCTTAGATATGCGGCTCACAACGCAAACCTTGCCTGCTTCGGTTTCTGCGGTCCTTTTGTTTCTCGCTGCATTCTTCAATTGGCCCTATGCTTTTTACATGTTCCTGCGAGTGGTAGTTTGCATGAGCGCTGTGTTTGCTGCAGTCGAGGCAAACAAATGCAGGAAAACTGGCTGGAGCTGGATCATGGCGGGAGTTGCCATTACCTTCAATCCCGTGCTGCCACTCCACATGCATAAGCCGGATTGGAGAGTCTTCAATCTCATTGCGGTTGGGATCTTTGTCGTTTGGATATCCGTCTTAGCGCGCACCCTGCCCGATCACAACGTGACAGATCAAAGAGATGTCCACTGATACGGGGTCCGACGACCGGGCAGCGTAGTTCCTTTCTGCCTCCTACCCTGTTCGCCGCATGAACTTTCCCGTTTAGGAAAGGAATCACACCCTGTCACACCTCATGCCAGGGTGTGTCTCTGGAACTTCCACTTCTCTCATTCGGTAGCAATTCCCTTACGACAATCCAATTGCTCTCCCGACGCAAAGCATGCGCCTGTTCCGCCCGTTGTTCTGTCAAGGGTCTTCGCTGCGCTCCGATAAACGGCTCACCCCACCGCCCTTGACAGCGCGGACGGCCATGCGCAGAGCCGCGTCTAGGAAGAGCATTTGCTTTTTATGCACCGCTCTCTGCGGTGCCTCTAAGAAGCAAAAAACGAAACCAACGAAAGGAGTTTTTCCAATGCAACAACTCAGCAAACAACCTGCTTTCGAACTCGGCCAGATCGTCGCCACACCGGGCGCTTTGGCCGCGCTTAAGAAATCAGGACAACAGCCGGGCGAGTTCCTCACGCGTCATGTCAACCGCGAGTGGGGCGATTTGTCCGACGAGGACCACAACGAAAACGACTACAGCCTAGAGCACGGGTTCCGGCTCTTGAGCGCCTATCCCACGCACGCTGGCGACAAGTTGTGGATTATCACGGAATCGGACCGTTCTGTGACCACGCTTTTGCTACCCGAAGAATATTAGGCCCACACAAATTTCTTGGAAAAGGAGACTAAAAGAAATGAACGCAACGATGGTAGCAAGTGGAACGAAATCAGTCCCCCCTGTGGTTTCATCCATTCAGGATATTCCGCTAGTGAAAATCCGCGAGTCCACAACCAATCCGCGACGCTTCTTTGATGAAGTGAAGCTAGCGGAACTTGCGGACAACATCAGACAGCACGGCGTCCTCCAACCGATTCTCTTGCGTCCGCTTCCCGAAGGGTTTCCTGCAAGGCACGATTGATGCCGAGGACGCTGAGGAGTTACAAATGAATAAGATCGTCAGAAATATCGTTGTCTTCGCGCTGGTTGTGTTGGTTTTGTACGGCCTGCTTGTAGTGGTCGCGAACAGCAAAAGCAATGCACCGACATCATGGCTCGACTGGGTCGGCAGCCACGTGCCTGCGATATTCGCGATCATCTTTTTTGTTGGCGTTGCTGAGAGGCTGTTGAGGCGAAAGAAAACTAAAGTCGACGGCGAGAACGGCCACAACGAAACAGTCAGTGAGGCAATCGTGGAAGTTCACGCGAAGGTCATCGGCCCTAAGGTCTTCTACTACGTAATCGCTGGGCTGATCCTCCCGTTGGTTTCGATTTTCTCTGACTACAGCCCACTGGTGCGCGTTGCATGTGACGCTCTAGGAATAGGATTCGTTTGGTTGGCGGTACGTGAAGTGGTCAATGAGATTAAATCACGGAGAGGAAGAACCAGCGTCGCTGCCAACTAAGGTTCTCAGCACGATAGCCACATTTGGCTGGTAAGCCCGGAGGTCGTGATGAAACGCGCTCTGCCAATCGCTTTTGCGCTGATGTTCGTCCTTCAGGTACCTGCAACGAAGGCGCAATCGGCGCCACCTAGAAAGGACATACCAGCGATAGCCAAAGCTGCGAACGGAGCAATCGTAACCATCATCACGGCGGCCAACGATAAACCCATAGCACAGGGCACTGGTTTCCTTGTCAGCGCGGATGGCGTGATCGTGACGAACTACCACGTCATCGAGACCGGCAACGTCGCTATCGTTAAATTCCCTGACGATACCGCCTTTCCTGTTGATGGTGTGCTGGCGACCGATAAGGCCCGCGATCTCGCGATCATCAAAATACACGGCAAAACCTTCCGAACGCTCGCGATTGGCGATTCAGATGATATTCAAGTCGGGGAAGAAGTCGTTGCAATCGGCAATCCGCTTTTGCTCGAATCAACTGTCTCGAACGGAATAATCAGCGGAGTTCGAACATCGAAAGAACTCGGAAAATTCTTGCAGACCACTGCGCCGATCTCCCCCGGCAGCAGCGGTGGCCCTCTCTTCAACATGCGCGGAGAGGTTGTCGGGATCAATACCTTGTATCTCGAAGGCGGCGAGAACCTGAACTTTGCGATTCCTGTCAACGACGCGAAGCTCCTGCTCTCGCGTCAATCCGCGGTGCTCCAGAACTTGCCCAACGAAGATAAGTCAGCCCCCGCCCGCACGGATGCGCCTCTCCCTACGGATGCGCCTCCCCCAACTCCAGAAGAAGGGCCGATCGCTCGGACGAAACAGACTAAAAACAGCTACTATATTCGCGCGGGCAGGAACGAAACGTACATCATTGAGCATAGAGGTCACGAACTTACAGCACATTGTCGTGAGGCTCTGTCTTGGCCTGACGGCAAGGATAAGTTGGGCAGGCCAATGGGTGAAGGCGCATGCACATATTTGGTGGACAAGGTTGGTAAGCACATCAGCGAAGATTTGATGCTCCGGGAAAATAACGAGTTGCGCTACCGCCCGTTGGCTGGTGACCCAGACGAGACCTTGCAGGTAGCAGATGTGCTGGACATCACAGATGATGTATTGCTGAGTGCGCCGAAGCATGCCCACCCTGCACCCAAGACTAGCCCAGAAATTCAGAATACCCTCCATTGGATTCAAAACACGCTAAAAGACGACGAAGGCACGACCATGGTTGGCCTGAAGGACGGAGAAACCGAGAGTAGACGTGCCTTGATGCCAGAGTTTAATGGTTGTCAGGTGACATTTGTGTATGAGACCGAGAAAGAATGGCTTGTGAAGTTTCATCTTCGATATCAAGTAAACCTGGGCAAATTCGACCCGACCACCCTAACGTCTAGTGAAATAGGTCACGATATAATCGGACCTCAAAGTATAGTTTCTGTTGAAACAACAAATAATGACCCGTCCGTATTGATGTTTAGTGGTGACAGGCTTTGGGAGCCGATGGAAGCTTCGGCCGTGACTGGAATCACTTGGGTATTTCCTTCCGCTTATGCCGAGCGATTTGTTAAGGCCCTTCATCGTGGCATTACACTCTGTGGTGGCAAGGCCTCTGCATTTTAAGCAGTTCAAATCTAAAATGGTGACTTGAAGATGCAAGCGTCACCCACCGCTGGTCGCAAAGACAATTAGGATTCGGCAATACGGTTGATGTTCACTTCCAAGCGACCTTGCTCTGGTGCGCATTCTTCTGGGGTACGGCTTCGGGCCAATTCCCGCGCCCGGCAGCTTCGCGGCTTCTGCTTTCCCGGTTCCTCCCAACAAATCTCCTTGAAGCGCGCCGAAGTCTTGTTGTGCTCATGGCCAGGGTTTCAGCTTTTCTCACCTAGCGACGTACAGCTTGCTCTCCTCTTTTTGCCGCTTCGAAATTGCCGTGTCCCGGCGTGCAAAACCGCACGCCTTCGGTCTCCGCTAGCAACTTTCGCGCCACGAAAATCTGTGTCACTCAAGCCTGCGACCCGTTCCGACCTGGACGCGGCAATCTCTTCGCTCCTGTCTCCTGTTTCGCGTCCTTGCTCCCTCGCTGTAGGTGAAGGGAGCAAGAACTCCCCGAAACAGGAGGACAACCATGAAAGTCGAGCAAGCAAAACAAATCGCCAGCAAAGCCATCGAACAGCTCAGCGAGGCTCTGGAAAGGGGCCACAGTGAGACGTTGAGAAATTATCTTGCAGCGATGGCGAAGTTCCATCGCTATTCGTTGCATAACCTGATTCTGATCGTATCGCAAAGGCCGGACGCGACTCGTGTAGCTGGCTTCCATACTTGGAAGCAGCTTGGCAGAAACGTCAAGAAAGGCGCGAAGGGAATCATGATCCTTGCGCCAGTTGTGCTTCGCAAGAACAGGGAAGAAGCCACTTCCGAAGAAGATCAGAGCAAGACCGCTGTGTATTTTCGTGCGGTTTATGTCTTCGATCAGATGGACACTGACGGGAAGCCGCTTTCTGAGCTTGGGTCTGCGCAGGGTGATCCTTCCGCGTACACCGACAAGCTGAAGCAATTTGTCGTAGAGCGCGGGATTCAACTCGAATACTCTGACGCAATTTATCCGGCACAAGGCCAATGTTCGTCCGGCAAGATCATCCTTCTGCCTGGCCAGACCCCAGCCGAGGAATTTTGCACGCTAGCCCACGAGGCGGGTCACAGCCTCTTACACATGCAGGAGCGCCACGCCGAAACAACGAAGCGCGTGCGTGAAACCGAGGCGGAGGCAGTCGCCTTTGTCGTTTGTGAACCTCACCGTCAGCGGCCAGGTATACTCGCACGTGGTGGTGGAAGGTCGCTACTTGACCTCGTTTGATCAGACAATTCCGCTCAGCCCGACTGACCTTCAAGATTACGTGCTTTGTCTCGGTAATGACAATTGCACAGCCGTACTCGGACTTCCCGATACGATAAACAACGCCATAGCAGTAATCACTCCCGTTCTTACACCCTACATCGCCATACAAGGCAACGCTGCCGCTGGCTTTTATACCGGAAAGACAGAAGGGGGACCAGTTGCGATATCTCTGAACATCCAGGATGCTCAAGCAACACCGAGCTACAGTCAACAACTACAGGCAGCTTCAGACCCATCGTCCCTCGACGGAAACTTGAGCGTGAAAGGTATTGGAGGTGTTCAGTTCGGGCTTGAGTTCTTTGGATCTGTGACTGACCACTTGGATCTGGAGGGATTCTTGCAGCTGGATGCAAACACGAGCCAGACCCCCTGGTGGACCCTCGGGGCTGGTGACGACGCGAATTTCGTCGTCACGTTAAGCTTGCTTGGTTTTTTTTCTCATGACTTTACAATAACTGAATTTCCAATCTACTCAACCACGATCGCGAGTGCAGGGGGGCCTTTCTCAGCTGCACCGACACTCAATACTGCGACCCCCAATTCAGCCGTGGTCGGTAGTCAGAATCTAACCCTGTGGTTATCCGGGACAAACTTCGTCCCAGGGGCATTCGGGAGCTTCAACGGTCATGTACTACAGACACAATTCGTAGATGCTACAGACATTTCGGCGACACTTCCTGCAACTGACCTTGGCTTCACCGGGATATATCCTGTAACAGTCACCAATCCCGATACGGCCGGGGCGACTTCGAACGCATTGAATTTCACCGTCAGCCCTTCGGTCACTAACCTTGTCCCTTCAATTAGCTCTCTATCACCGAATTCGGCACCGATTGGAACCAGTAGCGAAGCCGTCACGATAAATGGCCAGAACTTCCTTTCTAGCTCCACGGTGACCTATAACGGGATCTCTCACTCTCCCACGTTTGTGAACCCCAGCCAACTCACTATTTCCCTCACCACAAACGACCTCACAACAGCCGGTAGCTTCCCGGTCGTCGTCACCAACCCTTCTCCAGGTGGTGGGGCTTCAAATGCCGTTGACTTCACGGTGGGTAATCCAGTCCCGGCGGTCACTTCGCTTTCCCCAAGTTCAATAACCGTGGGTTCTCCTGCGCAGGCCCTGACCATCAGCGGGAGTAACTTCTTAAACTCCTCCACTGTGAGCTTTAACGGTTCGACCCGGACATCTACATTTGTCAACGGCACACAGCTTACAATGGGGCTCACAACAGCTGACCTCGCAACGGCCGGCACATACCCTGTTTCCGTAACAAACCCCGCTCCGGGCGGCGGAACGTCGAACATAGCCAACTTCACAGTGGCAGGTGCCAGCGCGGGCAGTGTGAGTCTCAGTCCAATCTCAGTTACGATCCCTGAAGGCGGGGCACAAACCTTTGCTGCCAGCGTGGCTGGCAGTGCCGATGGCGTGACGTGGAGTGTCCAAGAAGGCTCGGCTGGGGGAACGATCCCAAGCTTCACTTCCACGTCGGCTGTTTATTGGCCCCCCAGTACGACAGGTACGTTCCACATCGTCGCCACAAATACGGATGACTCAACCAAGACTGCAACAGCGACGGTTACGGTGACGCCGCCATTGGCCTTGGAGGTTCTACACTCGTTCCTGGGGACAGCCCAAGGGGACGGAGATTGGCCAACTTCTAGTTTAGTTCAAGCCAGTAACGGGAAGTTCTACGGAACAACGACTGGCGGAGGCACCTCCGACGCAGGGACAGTTTTCACGGTCGATACATCGGGGAATTTCACAACGTTGGTGTCGTTCACGGGCTCTGGACCGGGCGAGCCCGATGCCGGCCTGATCCAGGCAGTAAATGGCAATTTCTACGGCACTAGCTTTTATGGCGGGACAGGCGGACGTGGGACCGTCTTCAGCATGGACACATCCGGAAATATCACCGTCTTGCACTCTTTTACGGATTCCGATGAGGGGGCCAATCCTTACGCCGGTCTGACGCAGGCCGCCGACGGTAGCTTTTACGGCACAACTTACTACGGCGGTGCGGCAAACGCTGGTACGTCGTTCAAGGTCGGCTCCTCGGGGAATGTAACGTTCCTGCATTCGTTTTCTAGCTCTGACGGCGGGTCGCTGTATGCCGGGTTGCTTCAAGCCAACGATGGCAATTTCTACGGGACTGCGTACTACGGCGGAGCATCGGGCGGGCTTGGTGATGGCACGGTCTACAAGATGGATGGCTCTGGAACCGTTACGGTGATCCATTCATTCTCCGGATCGGATGGGGCCCTGCCATTTGCAGGCCTTGTTCAAGCCAGCGACGGTTATCTGTATGGAACAACGAGATTAGATGGTGCTTATGGCAACGGAACGGTTTTCAAAATGGACACTTCGGGAAACCTGACGGTCCTGCATTCGTTCTATTGGACGGACGGAGGAGGCCCAGTCGCGGCGTTAATCCAGGGTAGCGACGGCAGCTTTTATGGGACTACCTCCGGCGGTGGACCGTTAGGCCAAGGCACGATCTTCAGGATGGACACTGCTGGCAATGTGACTGTCTTGCATTCCTTCGGCAGCGTTGACGGGAGCGAGCCCGAGGCCGGTCTCGTCCAAGGGAATGACAAAAACCTTTATGGAACAACCAATGGAGGAGGAGCGGGGAGCTCTGGCGTGGTTTTTCGCCTCGACCTGTCGGCATACCTGAGCGCCACGTCCCAGGCAAAACCCGCACAATCCCCGAATCTAGCCAATTTGACGAAGCACTAAGTACCTTCAAACTGTGAAAGGAGATCTACATGTCCAGAGCTGCCGCCAAAGTAGTGGTCACTTGCATTGCGATGCTGGTAGTCTCGGTGGTGATGGCGCTGACCGCATTGGTTTGTGTCGGGCAGCAAGTCACTAGAAAACTCACCAACCACGACATCACGGAGATGGTGTCGCTCGGACTGTCCGACGACGTTGTCGTGGATAAAATCCATGCTGCGGAAGCAACCGACTTTGACACCAGTATCGAAGGGATGAAGGCGCTGAAGGCCGCCAAGGTGTCCGACGCCATTATCAGAGCGATGATCAATCCTCGTCCTTCAATCGCCGGAAGCGCGGGCTCTTCCGCTGACCAAAAACCTGCAGCAAAGGCGGACCCAAACGACCCGAATTCTCCACACGATCCGGGTATTTACATGTACGCGAAGACCAGAACCGGAGTGGAACTGCTAATGCTTGAACCCACGGTCTATTCACAAGGGAAAAGTGGAGGAGTCTTTGCGTCAGCCATGACTTATGGAATTGCCAAGATGAAATGGAAGGCCGTTGTTCAGGGTCCTCATGCGAATCTTAAGAGCAGCGATAGCGGCATGGCTTTCTATTTCTACTTCGAAGAAGCGAGTGCCGGCCTGAGTCATGCGTCGTTTGGAGGGACAACAACTCCCAATGAGTTCACTTTGCTGAAGTTTGATGAGAAGAAAGACTCACGCGAAACTGTAGTCATGACGGCTAATGCCTTTGGCGCTTCAAGCGGAACCGACCAAAAGGCCAATGTCCATTTTTCGTTCACAAAATTGAGGGCGGGCGTCTACAAGGTGACACCAGACTCGCCACTTCAACCAGGTGAGTACTGCTTCTTGAGTTCGGTAGGGATTGGTGCGTACGGCGCTGGCTCGGCTGGCGCAAGCCGACTGTTTGATTTTGCGGTATTGCCGGGCAAATGACTTTGATGCAGCGAGCCACAACAAGCCATGCCGGCAACAAGTGAGCTGGTGGCCTGACATTGTCCCATAGGGCTCATCGCAACAAAAGGGGATACGAATTCCATTCTGAATTGGGCTTGCGAATCTGCAAAACATATTGCCCAGAGGACGCAGAAGAAACGTCAACGGCCGCTTGGATTGACGTGAGGCCATCTTTCAGAGAAGCGACACCTGTTGTGTTGAAAACTGCACTTCCCGTTGTCGTCGCGATCCGCATCTCGTAAGGCCCCTCAGCGCTTCCAAGGGGGAGATAGACATTGAGATGCCTTACCGCGCGACTGACCTCCAGCGGTTGCTCGCTCGGATTCGACTCACCACCGCGGGTGACCGAGCGATTTCTCAGGTCCAACACGGCAGTCTGGGCAACCGGGGGTCCCTTCTGTCTGAAGAACAAAGCCCAACCCGCAACACCAACGACAATTAAAATGCTCGCTGCGATTGCGAGAATGGTCTGCATCCGACGATGCCGGTAGCCAGCCTGGAGTTCTAAAAAGTCACGGTAGCATGGGCTGCAGGACGTGAGATGATCGAGCCATTTTTCCGCTTCAGCAAGCGGCATCTCACGCGAGGCGATTCGCTTGAGAACATCAGAGCCGGGGCATCCGGTATCCGACCGTTCCGACGGGTGTCGCCCCCATGCCCAACGTCTGCGAGGCCAATGGCGCCACCAGCAACAACGCCAACGTTTGCTTTACCTATGGCACCAGCGCGGCCAGCTATAACAACGGCCTGCCTCTTACGATGACGGATGCCTCTGGATCGGAAAGCTATACGTACAATTCTCTCGAACAACTGACCCAGCTTCAAAAGGTCATCAGTGGCACGACTTACATGACTAGCTATGCCTATAACTTGGCCAATGAACTGACACAAATCACCTACCCTTCGGGTCACGTCGTACTGCAGGGCTTCGATGCTGTGGGTCGCCTATGCGCCGTGGGAACGACTGGCAGCACCTGCTCGACAGGGACAACCTACGCCACCGGCTTCACATACAACGCCGCACAGTTACCAACCGCGTTTAACTACGGCAACGGTGTCGCGGCCAGCTTTGGCTATTCCCCTGATCGCCTGCAACTCACGTCCCTCTCGTACGCCAAGAGCGGAACAACGCTCTTTGGTTTGGCCTATTCGTATGGAACGTCGGGCAGCAACGATGGCCTCATTTCCGGCATCACAGACAGTGTGCAAGCTGGTCGCAGCGTCAGCTACACGTACGACAGCCTCGCCCGGCTCTCAACCGCGTTGACGACCGGTTCGGCGAGCTATCCGCAGTGGGGGCTTTCGTGGACCTACGACCGCTATGCCAACAGAACTGCCCAGGCGGTCACAGCCGGGACAGGTCCGTCCAACTCCGTCAACGTTAGTGCCACTACGAACCAACTCGGCTCTCCCTACGCTTACGACGCCAGCGGCAATATGACCAACGACGGCCTCAACACCCTCGCCTACGACGGTGAAAACCGCGTCACCAGTGCCACGAACAGCAGTACTTCCGGCACGTACACCTACGACGGCGGCGGGCTCCGTGTGCAAAAAGTTGCTGGCGCCACGACCACCGTCTATGTATTCTCCGGCTCCAAAGTCATCGCTGAATACGACAACGGCACTGCTCCCACCGCCCCGTCCCGTGAATACGTCTACTCGGGTGCCATCTTGCTGGCCAAAATCGACTCCACCGGCACCCACTACTACCATCAGGACCTCGTCTCCAATCGCCTGGTCACCGATTCGAGTGGCAACGTTGCAGAGCAACTGGGCCACTATCCTTACGGCGAATCCTGG